>Ga0209922_100065_pt1 | contig 383344 bp, 359 predicted proteins | sample ThiBiot_500_biof_FD_183946 | JGI IMG/M metagenome (GOLD analysis project Ga0209922, IMG submission 183946) | Wastewater bioreactor microbial communities from Cape Town, South Africa - Thiocy_expt_500_biof (SPAdes) | ecosystem: Engineered > Bioreactor > Thiocyanate-remediating >... | reverse complement strand
TCACCTCTTCCCATTCCGAACAGAGAAGTTAAGCCCGCCTGCGCAGATGGTACTGCAATCCTGTGGGAGAGTATGTCGCCGCCTTCCTTTGAAAAGGGTTCCCGATTGGGAACCCTTTTTTGTTTTGGGGGAAAACTAAAATATAGGAATGATAAAGTTTTTCTAAAATTCTTTTACCCCAATTCGGAATAAGGTAACTTTATATGGTAACATAAAATTCAATGCTATGAAAAAGTTGCTTTATTTATCGATGTTGTTCCTGAGTTTAGGTTTGTTTGCTTCTTTTGAAAGTGTAAAAGCCCTGAAAAATGATTCATTTATACAGGAAAAGGAATATAAAAAGATAGCTCCGGAAGAAGTTAAGAAAGAAGCCCTTATCAATATAAAGGCAAAATATGGTGATTACCAAATAGTTGAAGCAGGTGTTGCTGCTGATGGAGAGTATAAACTGGTCTTAAAAAAAGACAATGCTTCCATTACAGCCCTGTTTACAGCAAATGGTGAGTTAATTAAAATATTACAATAAAATCCGGTTTAATTACCGGATTTTTTGTTTTTATAAAATTCACATACAGAGTTCATTAGGCATTCACTGTGTTTTGGATTGGACGGCCTGCAGGTTTCTCTGCCCAAAAATGATATTGCCATTCCAACTTCTGACCACATCGATTTTGGCAATATTTCCATCATTTCCTTCTCAATTTTGTCAGCATCCTTTCCTTTAGCAATTCCTAATCGGGGAGCTACTCTCACCACATGCAAATCGGCCATTATACCTTCAGCCGGAACTCCTGCTTCTCTCATGATGACATTGGCAGATTTTCTCCCAATACCTTTCAGGGCAGTTAATTCCTTCATAGTTGCAGGAATGTTTTTATCCTGTTTTATGCTGTCAGCAATTTCAAGAAGCCATTTGATTTTATTACCATGAAAGCGAACTTCTTCAATATAAGGAAGTAAGGATTTCTCATCCGCCTGAGCCAGAGATTTCATATTTGGAAATGCCTGGAACAAATTGGGTGCTATTTTATTGATATGTGCATCACTGTCCTGAGCAGATAGCACAACCATAACCAACAACTGATATAAGTTTTTATACTCTAACGGATGTTGTTTGTTTTTATATTTAGCAATTAATGGTTTAAGTGCTGTTGCCCAATCTGTCTGCTCATTAAATAGGTCCATATTACTTTTCTTTAAAGTCTACAGATAAAGAATTGACACAATAGCGTTGTCCCGTTTCTGTTGGACCGTCATCAAAAACATGGCCTAAATGGCCACCACAATTTGCACATAGAATTTCAGTACGCAGCATACCGTGTGAAGTATCCTTAACATATTCTATTTTTCCAGGCAATGCTTCATCAAAAGATGGCCATCCACAATGCGAATCAAATTTAGAACTGCTTTCGAATAATGGCTCTCCACAAGCGCCACAGCAATAGGTTCCCTTTTCAAAAAACAGGTTGTATTTTCCGGAATGGGGAAATTCAGTTCCTTTTTGACGTAAAATTTTATAACGTTCGGAACCCAACTCGGCTTTCCATTCCTCTTCGGTTTTGTTTACTGGATATTTCATAGCATTATTTTTTAGCAGGTACAAACTTTATAGAAACTGAGTTAGTACAGAAACGTTTTCCTGTGGTTTCAGCAGGTCCATCATCAAAGACATGACCCAAATGTCCGCCACATTTAGCACACATGACTTCCGTTCTGACCATTCCAAAACTGGTATCTTCCTTATAGATTACAGAACCTTTAATGGCCTGATCGAAAGAAGGCCAGCCGCAATCAGAATGAAATTTGGCATTAGAAGTGAATAGAACATTTCCGCATGCTGCACAAACATAATTGCCTTTTTCAAAGTGATTATAATATTCTCCGGTAAAAGCCCTTTCGGTTCCTTTTTTTCGAAGCACTTCATATTGTTCCGGTGTCAATTCTTTTTTCCATTCCGCATCGGTTTTTTGAATTTGTTTTGGTGTTTCTTTTTTCGAAATTTCTTTTTTTTCCTGACTATGGCAGGATGCAAAAGCAAAAAGCGAAACCAACAATACAATATAGTGTCTCATATTTTTTAATTTAGAAATTCTATAATTTTTTTAATGACTTTAGTATCACCCAATATTTTTCGGTGACCAAGACCTTCTGTTATGACTAATTCGCCGTCTTTTAAGTTTTTCCGGATATGGTAGGCTGCTTTAACAGGAACGTCTTCATCCTCTTTATCATGGATAACCAATACAGGAATGGTTACTTCCTTTGCGGCCCTGTAGGCTGAAAAATTATCCATAGGTTCCTTGATTTTCTTTTCAAAACTGGCTTTCATTTTTTTACTGATAGCAATATTCATTCCCAATTTCTCAATAAAATCATCCATAATATCTTCCACAATATCGCCACTTCCAATAATCACCGCTTTTTTTACATTTAATCCTCTTTTTATAGCATTTAAAATTGACATACCTCCCAATGAATGGCCTATAGCATATTCAAATGGTCCGAATTTTTTTTCTAATTCCAGAATACTGACGATAAATTCAGCCATATTACTGATTTTTCCAGAAGATTTTCCATGTGCCGGTGCATCAAAACTTAGGGTAGAATACCCTAATTTTAGCATTTCATCAGCAATTTTAACCAATTGGGTACCTCTGCCGGACCAACCATGAACAAGCAATATTTTTTTATCACTGCTACCATAATTATATACGACAATTTCTTTACCTAAGTTTTGAATGAATACGTTTTGCTGAAGTGAATTCTTATCCATCCCAATTTCTCGTTTTGGGAGTTTGTGTTTGATAGGCGAAGTAAAAAGTTTAGCTGCAAATTTCATAGCCAGTTTTGGCGAAATTGCTTCGGTTATTTTGGCAGTTATCAGGATGGGTTTTGGTATTTTGAGTGACTGCTGGTGCGTTTTTGGTTTTTCAGACATACTCCAATTTTTATGCAAGTTAAAGTATATTAAATTTAGGAATCATAAATTAAATATAAAAGATATTTCCATGTTCAAAATCTATAAATAGAATCATTTCTAAATCAACAGGTTGCTTTGATATTTGGTTGAGCCGTTTCAAATAACGAAGCCTGGCATGGAGATTGTTAATATTTTAACAATAAATAAAGATTTCTTAGAAATTAAGTATCAAAGTAAATTAGTAAATTTGAGTAATAACCAATCAAAATAGTTCTCATGAAAAGAAGATATCTGTTAATACCGATTGCAATATTTGGTATTGTTTATTCTTGTGCGACCAATCCGTTTACCGGAAAAAGCACATTGGCGCTGGTTCCTGATTCGCAGATTTTACCATCAGCTTTTCAGCAGTATAGTGCTTTTTTAAAGGAAAATAAAGTGGTGACCGGAACTGCAGACGCACAGCGAGTGGTAACTGTAGGAACAAAAATTAAAAATGCTGCCGAAAAATACCTGAATGCCAATGGTTATAAAGGTTATTTGAAAGATTACCAATGGGAATATAAGCTGGTAGAAAGTAAAGAAGTGAATGCTTGGTGTATGCCTGGCGGAAAGATTGTTTTTTATACAGGAATCCTTCCTATTACAAAGGATGAAACGGGTATGGCAGTCGTTATGGGACACGAAGTAGCGCACGCTTTGCTAAATCACGGACAACAAAGAATGAGTGCCGATGTATTACAGCAGTTAGGAAGCGTTGGAGTTGGAGCTGCCGTAGGAAACCAAAGCGAATCTATTCAGAAAATTGCAATGCAGGCCTATGGAGTGGGTACACAATATGGCGTAACCCTGCCGTTTAGCCGAAGCCATGAAAGCGAAGCAGACAAAGTAGGGCTGACCTTAATGGCGATAGCGGGCTACAATCCGGAACAGTCGGTTGCTTTCTGGGAAAGAATGGCGGCAAATTCAGGAGGCAACGCACCACCGGAATTTATGAGTACGCACCCGTCTAATGCGACAAGAATCGCGAACCTTAAAGCGTTGATTCCACAGGCAAAAGCTGAAGCTGCAAAATACGGTGTGACATTTAAATAAAAGATAATCTGGATTAGATAAAAAAATAATATCTTCGAAGCTGTTCTACGGACAGCTTTTTTTATACCTAAAAAACAAACTTATGCAAACAGCTTTACCTAAGGGAAGTAAGAAATTAATGAATGCCTGGGCATTTTATGATTGGGCAAATTCAGTGTATCCTCTGGTTATATCTTCGGCTATTTTTCCTTTGTATTTTGGATTTCTTTTCCCAAAAGAAACTCCTGATGTACAGTTTTTAGGATATGATTTCAAGGCAACGGCACTAATAAGTTTTGTTACCGCTTTCGCATTTTTGGTGGTAGCTTTTATTTCTCCCTTTCTTTCAGGAATAGCAGATTTTGTAGGTAATAAAAAAAGATTTCTGCAATTTTTCTGCTTTTTGGGAGCCAGTTCCTGTATAGGAATGTATTGGTTTACGGTTGATAATATATATTTTGGTATAACTTGTTTCTTCTTTGGGCTTATAGGTTTTTGGGGAAGTTTGGTTTTTTATAATTCCTATTTGCCGGATATTGCTTTTACAGAACAGCAGGACGGATTGAGTGCAAGAGGGTACTCTATGGGATATATTGGCAGTGTCATATTATTACTCATTTGCTTGTACCTGATTTTAAGCAAAGAAGGTGTGGAAGCACTTGAGATGATGAAAGTTTCTTTCGCCCTCACAGGTGTTTGGTGGCTGTTGTTTAGCCAATATGCTTTTTATTATCTTCCAAAAGGGAATAAGAACGCAGACAAAATTACAAAAGACATCCTTTTGAGTGGTTTCAGGGAATTGAAGAAAGTAAAAAATGAACTCCTGAAACACTTATCATTATCACGATATCTGGCTGCTTTTTTTGTTTACAGTATGGCAGTTCAAACGGTAATGCTGGTGGCTACTTATTTTGGAGAGCAGGAAATTAATTGGGCAGATACGGAAGAAAAAACCAAAGGTTTGATTATTAGTATTTTGGTTATCCAATTAGTAGCGGTACTTGGCGCTATAGTGACGGCAAGACTATCTAATAAATTCGGAAACATAAAAACCTTGATTGTTATCAACTCAATCTGGGTAGTAATCTGTGTTTGTGCTTATTTTGTGACGGAACCGATTCACTTTTATGTAACAGCCTGTTTTGTAGGTCTTGTGATGGGAGGAATTCAGGCGCTGTCACGTTCTACCTATTCTAAGTTTCTTCCAAAAACGGAAGACACCACTTCATTTTTTAGTTTTTACGATGTAGCCGAAAAAATAGGTATTGTAATAGGAATGTGTGTTTATGGTCTGATTGACCAGATTACGGGCTCCATGAGGAATTCTATCGTTTTCCTTGCTGTCTTTTTTATCGTTGGAGTTCTTTTGCTTTTTAGGGTGCCAAAGTCAGTAGTGAAAGAATAAAAATATATTTTATGCGTTTCAAATAAAAAATATATATTTGGAAACCTAATTAACCCAACCTAACAAAAATAGAATGAATAAATTAAAATTTTTAACTGCTTTTGTGCTGATTTTCACAGCTTTTAATTTTACATCCTGTGATAATGAGCCATTAGACAGTGCAATTGACCCTAATCCGCAACCGTCATGTGTGGCGCCAACATCTTTTCAGGCCAGTAATTTTATCGGAGGTACTAATGTAAATCTAAGCTGGGTAGCAAGTTCAGAGGCAACTTCATGGGAAGTACAATATGGCCCAACCGGATTTGCTATTGGAGAAGGTACATCTGTTTTTTCTGATGTTACCAATGTCACTATCACGGGTCTGGTTTCCACAAACACCTATCATTTTTATGTACGTTCCAACTGTTCAGAAAGCGAAGTTAGTTCCTGGATTGGACCAATTTCTGTAGGAACAAGCATTGGAGGTACGCCTGGGGGTACAACAGGAGGAAGTTTTCGAGTAAAAATTGACGGAGTTGATTTTGTAGCAAACAATGTAGTTGCAGTAAAACATATGCCAATTAATCCCAATACAAATCTGCCTGAAGTAAACCCAGAAACAGGCGATCGTTTGATTCAATATAGCATTTCTGGATATACGAATTTAAAAATGGTAACTGTTGAGTTTCTTGAATTAAATAAAACTTCATATAATCTTCCAGGAGATGATGGAGCTGCTGTTGTGTATGCACCAAATGTTACAAACCCGTTAGGATATTATATGGGACTTACTGATAATGGTGAACAGATTGGTAATATAACGATAACAACCAATGATGCAGTAAATAAAAAAATTTCTGGGACTTTTAATTGTAAGGTATCTATGGTAGATCCGGTAACAATGGAAATTATTGAAACAAAACAGTTGACAAATGGGGTTTTTACTAATGTTCCCTACACAATTGAAGAATAATTTTTTACATCTAATAAAAAAATCCGCAATATTGCGGATTTTTTTATGGCATAAAGATTGATTTCATATAAAAGCCAATAGTATTTTCGTTATAGTACTCTATTGGTTTTCAAAGAGATATTGTTTTTACGGGTGCAAAGTAAAACCGTCTCTAAAAATGTTTAATGACAAAATGACTTAAATATAGTATGCCAAATCAAAAAATAATCACACTTGACAATCTGTCACTCCAGGAATTCGACAACGATTCAGAATTAATCCCTCTTTTAACTCCTGAAGACGAAGAAGAAATGAATAATGAGCAGCTTCCGGAGGACCTTCCGATTCTGCCATTACGAAATACCGTGCTATTTCCGGGTGTTGTAATTCCAATTACAGCCGGACGTGATAAATCCATTAAATTAATTAATGATGCCAATGCCGGAGGTAAGGTTATTGGAGTGGTTTCCCAAATCAATGAGGAAGATGAAGATCCGTCACCGGAAGATATCAATAAAATAGGAACCGTAGCCAGAATCCTACGTGTTTTAAAAATGCCTGATGGAAACGTAACCGTAATCCTACAGGGAAAAAAACGTTTTGAAATTGATGCTGTCACTTCTGAACAGCCTTATTTGAAAGCTACAATCAAAGAGGTTCCTGAAAAGCGTCCTGATAATGATGATGCTGAATTTGCGACTATTATCGAATCGGTAAAAGATTTGGCTATCCAGATTATTAAAGAGAGTCCAAACATTCCTACGGAAGCTACTTTCGCTATCAAAAACATTGAAAGCAAGTCGTTCCTGATCAATTTTGTTTCTTCCAATATGAATCTTTCGGTTAAAGAGAAACAGGATTTGTTGATAATTAACGACTTGAAAGAAAGAGCCTTGTCGACACTTCGTTATATGAATGTCGAGTTGCAGAAACTGGAATTGAAGAACGATATACAGTCTAAAGTTCGCTTTGACCTGGACCAACAGCAGCGTGAATATTTCCTTCATCAGCAGATGAAAACTATTCAGGAAGAATTGGGTGGCGTTTCTCAGGAGGAAGAAATCGAAGAAATGCGTCAGAAAGGACTAAAGAAGAAATGGAACGAAAAAACGAAAACCCATTTCGAAAAAGAACTTTCAAAAATGCAGCGTATGAATCCGCAATCTCCGGATTTCGGTATACAAAGAAATTACCTTGAGCTCTATCTCGAACTGCCTTGGAATGAATTTTCTAAAGATAATTTTGACCTGAAAAGAGCACAAAAAATATTAGACAGAGATCATTTTGGATTGGAAGATGTGAAGAAAAGAATGATTGAACATCTTGCGGTCTTAAAGCTCAGAAATGACATGAAATCTCCAATCCTTTGTTTGTATGGGCCTCCTGGTGTAGGTAAGACCTCGATTGGAAAATCCGTTGCCGAAGCATTAGGGAGGGAATATGTAAGGATTTCTCTGGGAGGCCTGCGCGATGAAGCTGAAATTCGAGGACACAGAAAAACATATATCGGAGCCATGCCCGGAAGAATTATCCAGAGTCTAAAAAAGGCAAAAACGGCGAATCCTGTTTTTGTACTGGATGAGATAGATAAGCTTTCCAGCGGTAATAATGGCGACCCGTCTTCTGCCTTGCTGGAAGTTCTGGATCCGGAACAAAATTCAGATTTCTATGATAACTTTCTGGAAATGGGATTTGATCTTTCCCGTGTTATGTTTATTGCTACTTCCAATAATATGTCAACAATCCAGCCCGCTTTAAGAGATAGGATGGAAGTAATCAACATGACAGGCTATACCATTGAAGAAAAAGTAGAAATTGCCAAACAGCATTTGCTTCCAAAACAATTGAAAGAGCACGGACTGACTACTAAAGATTTGTCCATCGGAAAAAAACAGTTGGAAAAGATTGTAGTAGGCTATACAAGAGAATCCGGTGTAAGAGGTTTGGAAAAACAAATTGCCAAAATGGTCCGAAATACGGCCAAATCTATTGCAATGGAAGAAGAGTATAACGTAAAAGTTACAGACGAAGACATTGTAAAAGTTCTTGGTGCGGCCAGAATGGAACGCGATAAGTATGAAAATAATGAGGTAGCAGGTGTGGTTACCGGATTAGCCTGGACAAGTGTTGGCGGAGATATCCTTTTTATAGAATCGATTTTATCAAAAGGAAAAGGAAGTTTGACCATGACAGGGAATTTAGGAACGGTAATGAAAGAATCGGCTACGATTGCTTTGGAATACATCAAGTCCAATGCCGAACGACTAGGAATAGGACCCGATGTAATTTCGAATTACAACGTACACATTCACGTTCCTGAAGGAGCTACTCCAAAAGACGGACCAAGCGCCGGAGTTGCCATGTTAACTTCTTTGGTATCTTCTTTTGTACAAAGAAGAGTAAAGAAAAGCCTTGCTATGACCGGAGAAATAACACTTCGTGGAAGAGTATTGCCGGTGGGAGGAATTAAAGAAAAAATATTGGCTGCCAAAAGGGCAAATATTAAGGAAATTATTCTTTGCCATGAAAACAAGCGCGATATTGATGAAATCAAACCTGAATATTTGGAAGGACTGACTTTCCATTATGTGAAGGAGATGAGCGAGGTTCTGGCAATAGCCATAACAGACCAGAAAGCTAAAAATGCAAAAGCGTTATAATCTTTAGAAACGCATAGCTTATATTATAAAGGCAAAAGTGAATTAATTTTCAACTTTTGCCTTTTCTGTTTTATCTTTTGCCTTAAAAAATAATATCTTCGCATCTGCGTTATATATTCAGAAAAATAAGGAAAATCCCTAGATGTTTAAGAAACTGTTTATTGTTTTTTTATTGCTGTTTTGTGCTGAAGGTTTCAGCCAGATTGGCGGTAAATATGTTTATCAGTTTCTAAATTTGATGACTTCGCCAAGACAGGCAGCATTAGGAGGAAAGGCCGTAACGATTTATGACTATGATGTCAATCAGGGATTCTTTAACCCTGCAACCATCAATCCGGAAATGGATAATCATCTTTCCGTAAATTATGGCAGCTATTTCGGAGAAGTAACCTATGGAACGGCAGCCTATGCCTATACCTATGACCGCCATGTCCAGACTTTCCATGCCGGCGTAAATTATGTCAATTATGGCAATTTTGAAGGATATGACGAAAACGGACAAAAAACGGCTGATTTTACAGGAAGCGAAATTGCACTTTCTTTAGGATATGCCTATAATGTTCCCTGGACCGACATTTTTATAGGAGCCAATCTTAAATTAATATCCTCAACACTGGAAAGTTACAATTCTTTTGGTGCGGCTATGGACCTGGGAGCCTTGTATGTAGATGATTATAATGATATCAATATTGGACTGGCCATACGCAATGTGGGTGTCCAGATAAAACCCTATCAGGATACGAATGAAAAATTGCCGATGGAAATTGTAGCCGGAATTTCTCAGGAATTAGAAAATGTGCCAATCCGTTGGCACCTGACTTTCGAAAATCTCCAGCAATGGAATATCGCTTTTTCCAATCCAAACAGGGCGGAAGGCTCATTAGATGGTGGAAGTAAGGAGGAAAAAGTCGGTTTTTTAAATAATGCTTTAAGACACGTTATAGTAGGAGCTGAACTTTTTCCTGAAAAAAGTTTTTCCATTCGTTTAGGATATAATTTTAGAAGAGCGGAAGAATTGCGTATTGTAGAACAACGTAATTTTTCAGGACTTTCAGCCGGTTTCGGATTACGATTCAATAAAATCAGATTTGATTATTCCTATTCCAGATATACCGCTGCGGCAAGTACGAGCCTTTTCGGATTAATGATTAACCTTCAATAAATTATTTTGGATAAAAAAATTACTATTGCCATTGATGGCTTTTCGTCTACGGGAAAAAGTACGCTGGCAAAACAACTGGCCAAATACTTAGGCTATATCTATGTCGATACGGGAGCCATGTATCGCGCTGTGACATTATATGCCATGCAGCATGACTTTATTTCGGATACCCATTTTGACAAAAAAGCATTGATAGAAAGACTTCCTAAAATCAGTCTTCAGTTTCTTTTTAATCCCGATTTGGGTTATGCCGAGATTTTTCTCAATGAAAAAAATGTTGAAGCCGAAATCAGGACACTTGAAGTATCCAATTTTGTGAGCCGGATAGCCGAAATCTCGGAAGTTCGTGCCAAGCTTGTCGAACAACAGCAAAATATGGGAAAAAACAAAGGTATTGTAATGGACGGAAGAGATATAGGAACCGTTGTCTTTACAGATGCCGAATTAAAGCTGTTTATGACGGCAAGTCCTGAAACCAGAGCAAGAAGGCGTTATGAGGAATTGCTTCAAAAAGGACAGGAAGTGACGTATGAGGAAGTGCTTAAAAACGTTCAGGAACGCGATTATATTGATACTCACAGGGAAGACTCACCTTTAACAAAAGCGGATGATGCTATTGAAATAGATAATTCGCACCTTTCTATACAGGAACAGTTTGACAAAGTTTTAGGATTGGTAAATACTGTAGCTAAAACGTTGTAATTTTTTGTTTATCTCATTTTTAATAGTAGATTTACGGGCTGTTATTTTTTCAACATACAAACTTATTTATGGGAATAAAATTTAGGTTAACTTTGATGAGCTTTCTCCAGTTTTTTGTTTGGGGAGCCTGGCTTATCACAATTGGAACATATTGTTTTAATGCAAAAGGCTGGACAGGTGCTGAATTTGGCGCTATATTTTCAACATTAGGCCTTTCTTCTTTATTTATGCCGGCATTGACCGGAATTATAGCCGATAAATGGCTCAATGCTGAAAAGCTTTACGGAATCCTCCACATATTATATGGTCTTATCCTTTTATATGTCCCTGAAGTTAATGATCCTTCCATTTTATTCTACGTTATTTTTGGAGCAATGATTTGCTACATGCCAACCATTTCGCTTTCCAATTCCATAGCCTATACTATATTAAAGAACAATAAATATGATGTGGTAAAGGTTTTTCCACCAATTCGTGTTTGGGGAACTATAGGTTTTATCGTAGCCATGTGGATTACGAATATTTTCAGTTCGCCAACGCCACCTAATATCTTTAAGGATTTAGGATTGAGTGTAGGTAATGCAATGTCTTCCGTATCAGGTAATCCTATTTATGCTAATCAGTTTTATATTGCCGCTTTTGTAGCTATTTTGCTGGGTATCTATTCGTTTACCTTGCCAAAATGTCCACCACAAAAATCAATTGCAGAAGATGCAAGTTTTGTGGAGCAATTAGGGTTGAATGCTTTCAAACTGTTCAGTTCCTATAAAATGGCGTTGTTTTTTATATTTTCCATGTTTTTGGGAGGTGCTTTGCAGCTTACCAATATGTATGGCGATGCCTTCTTAAATGATTTTGCTAAGATTCCGGAATATAAAGACTCTTTTGTGGTTGAATATTCAACAATAATCATGTCGATTTCGCAGGTTTCTGAGACCTTGTTCATTCTGGCGATTCCTTTCTTTTTGAAACGTTTCGGAATCAAACAGGTAATGCTGTTCTCCATGATAGCATGGGTACTTCGTTTTGGGCTTTTCGCTTATGGCGATCCGGTACAAGGTTTATGGATGATTATTCTTTCCTGTATCGTATACGGAATGGCGTTTGATTTCTTTAATATATCAGGTTCCTTATTTGTTGAAACAACAACCGATTCTAAAATTCGTGCCAGCGCACAAGGATTGTTTATGATGATGACGAATGGTGTAGGGGCGTATTTGGGAAGTGTTATCAGCGGTTATGCTATTGATAAATATTTTACTCACGGAGAAACTAAAGACTGGCATAGTATATGGCTTTCTTTTGCCCTGTATGCGTTGATAATTTCCATTGCCTTTGCGGTAATGTTCAAACACAAGCACAAGCCGGAAGATGTTGAAAATATATCACATTAAAAAAACTAAAAGAGCTTCAGATTGAGGCTCTTTTTTGTTATTGAATGTTTTGGGAGTTAAATAATAGCCATTCTTCTTAAGTTTTGATTTATAAATATTTAGGATAAAAGCTTCATTCTGAAATTATTTGGTAGATTAAAAAATATTTATTAATTTTGCGCACCTTTTGGCGAAGAAGAGTTTCCTTTAGGTATCAACTATTTATGTAAAACACTTCTGTGTTTTCTATTGCATCAAGAAACTCGAGAAAACATAGGATACAAATTTTTATCAGAACAAATGTCTGAACAAACAAAAGCACAAGCGGAATTTTTAGAGAACTTTAACTGGCACAACTTCCAAGAAGGTATTGATGCTGTTGACGAAAAAAACCTGAAAGAATTCGAAGAGTTAGTTGAAAAAACTTTTATCTCTACAGATCAGGAAGAAGTAGTTGAAGGTGTTGTAGTTAGAATCACTGACAGAGATGCTATCGTTGATATCAACGCTAAATCTGAAGGTGTTATTTCTTTAAACGAATTCCGTTACAATCCAAATTTAAAAGTAGGAGACAAAGTAGAAGTATTAATTGACGTTCGTGAGGACAAAACAGGTCAGTTGGTTCTTTCTCACAGAAAAGCTCGTACTATCAAAGCTTGGGATAGAGTTATTGCAGCTAATGAAACAGGTGAAATCGTTAACGGTTTCGTTAAATGCAGAACTAAAGGTGGTATGATCGTTGACGTATTCGGAATCGAGGCTTTCTTGCCAGGTTCTCAAATCGACGTGAAGCCAATCAGAGATTACGATCAGTATGTAAACAAAATGATGGAATTCAAAGTTGTGAAAATCAACCATGAGTTCAAAAACGTTGTTGTTTCTCATAAAGCGCTTATCGAAGCTGATATCGAAGTACAGAAAAAAGAAATTATCGGTCAATTAGAAAAAGGACAAGTATTAGAAGGTGTTGTTAAAAACATTACTTCTTATGGTGTGTTCATTGACCTTGGAGGTGTTGACGGATTGATCCACATTACTGACCTTTCTTGGTCAAGAATCAACCACCCAAGCGAAGTTCTTGAATTAGACCAAAAACTAAACGTTGTTATCCTTGATTTCGATGATGAGAAAACAAGAATCCAACTTGGTTTGAAACAATTAAACGCTCACCCATGGGATGCACTTGATGCTAACCTGAAAGTAGGTGACAAAGTGAAAGGTAAAGTTGTAGTTATCGCTGACTACGGTGCTTTCATCGAAGTTGCTGAAGGTGTTGAAGGTCTAATCCACGTTTCTGAAATGTCTTGGTCAACTCACTTGAGAAGTGCTCAGGATTTCGTAAAAGTTGGTGATGAAGTTGAAGCTGTTATCTTGACTTTGGATAGAGAAGATCGTAAGATGTCTCTTGGTATCAAGCAATTGACTCAAGATCCATGGACTGATATCACTGCTAAATATCCTGTAGGTTCTAAACACACAGGTATCGTTAGAAACTTTACAAACTTTGGTGTTTTCGTAGAATTGGAAGAAGGAATCGATGGATTAATCTACATTTCTGATCTTTCCTGGACTAAGAAAATCAAGCACCCATCTGAATTCGTAAGCGTTGGTGAAAAACTTGACGTAGTAGTATTGGAGTTGGATGTTGAAGGACGTAAATTATCTTTAGGTCACAAACAGACTACTGCTAACCCTTGGGATAAATACGAAGATTCATTCGCTGTTGGAACTATCCACACTGGAGAAATCTCTGAAATCGTTGACAAAGGAGCTACTGTAGAATTCGGTGATGATATCGTTGCTTTCATCCCAACCCGTCACCTTGAAAAAGAGGACGGTAAGAAATTGAAAAAAGGTGAAACAGCTGATTTCAAAGTGATCGAGTTCAACAAAGAATTCAAAAGAGTAGTTGCTTCTCACACTGCTATCTTCCGTGAAGAAGAAGAGAAAAACGTGAAAGCTGCTTCTGAGAATACTACAATGTCTTCAAGTAATGCTACTGCATCTACTTTAGGAGATAACAATGATATTCTTGCTGAATTGAAAGCTAAAATGGAAAAAGGAGGGAACTAATCCTGACTGATTTTAATACGAAAGCCTCACAGAAATGTGGGGCTTTTTTAATTATTTTAAATGATAATATTAAAATTTTGTTTACATTTGAAATCCTAAAATAAAGGAATTCTGTTCCCTATTACCAATGTATTTTTAAAAACTAACTATGAAGACTAATAAAAATCTGGCAATTATTCTTTTTGCATTATTGTTAAGCGTTGCATCATTTGCCCAAAAGAACCAAAAAAGGGCAAATATGAATGTCGTTAACCCAAAGTTTGACGCAACTAAAAATATTATCGATAACCTTACGGCTTCGCAGAATTATTCTTCTTTAGCAAAGGTTTTTAAAGCTGCAGAGTTTGAACAAATGCTGCGCGAAGAAGGACCTTATACCATTTTGGCACCTAGCAATGATGTCATCAGCAGGTCTTCAGAAAATTTAGAATTCATGACTGATCCAAAAAATATTCACCGTACTAAAGATATTGCAGCTTACTATATGATTCCGGGTAAGTGGTATGCTTCTGATTTCGGGAAATTAATCCGAATGAGTAAAGGAAGAGGTGAAATCAAAACGGCAGATGGCGATATCCTTGTACTTACTCTTGAAAACAGTATTATCTATTTGACAGATGCTAAAGGAAATAAGGCAAAACTGGTGTTCACAGATGCCATCCAAAGTAATGGAATTATTCACGGTATTGACAAAACTTTTTCTCCTAACTAATAGAAGAATTTACAATAAAAGAAGCCTCGCATTAGCGGGGCTTTTTTTGTTAAGTCCAAAGTCCAAAGTCCAAAGTCTAAAGTCTAAAGTCTAAAGTCTAAAGTCTAAAGCCCAATGTCTAAAATCATAAATCAAAAATCAAAAAAAACATAAATCCAGAATATTTAAAACCAAAGCAAATGTATTTGCGTAAATGCCTGTATAAACAAAAAAACATTTAATTATGAAAACCACCAAATTTTTATCAATCGCAATTGCATTACTATTCGGAACTGCCGTATTTGCACAAAAAGAAAAAACAGTAATGGTAGGAGGAGCTCCAATGTATCCTTCAAAAAACATTATTGAAAATGCAATAAATTCAAAAGACCATACCACATTGGTAGCAGCAGTAAAAGCAGCAGGTCTTGTAGAGACTTTACAGGGAAAAGGACCTTTTACCGTTTTTGCTCCAACAAATGAAGCTTTTGCCAAATTGCCTAAAGGAACCGTTGAGACTTTGTTAAAGCCGGAAAACAAATCAAAACTGCAATCTATTCTAACTTATCATGTGGTAGCAGGAAAAATGAGTTCAGCTGATATTGCTAAAGCCATAAAGAAAGGAAACGGAAAGGCTGTGCTCGCAACTGTTCAAGGCGGTAAGCTGACAGCATGGATGGATGGCAAAACTCTTTATATCACAGATGAAAACGGAAATAAGTCAAAAGTTACTATTGCTGATGTGAATCAGTCTAACGGAGTTATTCATGTGGTTGATACTGTAGTGATGCCAAAAGCATAATTCAAACTAGATACTATTTTTGAATTATAAATGAAAAATCCCGATACAATCGGGATTTTTTTATTTTATAAAATAAGTCTTAACGAAGAACAGCTCCAAGCTCTGTTTCGAGATTGTTCTTTAATTTGCCCATAATCTTGTCAATCTGGGCATCTGTAAGGGTTTTTGAACTATCCTGAATAATAAAGCTAACCGCATAGGATTTTTTACCTTCAGGAAGGTTTTTGCCTTCATATACGTCAAACAGATTGATGTCTTTGAGTAAAGATTTTTCAGTCTGGCGTGCAACAGTGTAAATAGAATCAAATGCTACATTCTGGTCAACCAAAAGCGCCAAATCTCTCCTTACCTCAGGATATTTAGGAATATCGGTAAACTTAATTTTGTTTGAAATCAATTTCAAGATTGAATTCCAGTTAAAGTCGGCAAACAAAACTTCCTGCTTGATGTCAAAATGTTTAAGAACCGATTTTTTTACTGTTCCTAACTCCACAATGATATCGTTTCCAACAGCAATGGCAATTCCTTCTGCAAATACGTCAGATTCAACCGGCTTGTTATTTGTTTTTTCAATCCCCAGTCTTGACAGGATTCCCATTACATAACCTTTGAATAAGAAGAAATCCGAAGGTTTTTGAGGCGTATTCCAGCTTTCTCCCAAACGATTTCCGGTCGTAAACAGGGTAAGGTGTTTGTTTTCGGTATATCCGGAAGGTAGTTTGTGATAGGATTTCCCGAATTCAAACAATTTTAAGTCTGAATTTTTTCGGTTAATGTTATAAGAAACAGCTTCTAATCCGGAGAATAGTAACGACTGTCTCATTGCCGACAAATCATTGCTCAACGGATTCATGATTAATACGTTGAATTCATCGCGAAGCATTTCAGATAGTTTTACATATTCCGGTGAAGTAAGCGAATTGGCCATCATTTCATTGAATCCCTGTGAATTCAATTGGGTAGCGATAATATTCTGCACCTTATAATCTTCTGTTCTTGCCGCATTGGAAACGGTAGCGTTGAATTTTTTAGTGAAGTTGATATTATTATAGCCGTAAACTCTTAGTATTTCTTCAATCACGTCAATTTCACGTTGCACGTCAACGCGATAGGAAGGTATAATCAGACCTAATCCCGCATCCGATACGCTATTTACTTTTATGTCAAGCGAAACCAAAATCTTCTTAATGGTTTCTTTAGATATTTCCTGCCCGATAATTTTTGTTGCTTTTGCAAAATTCAGGAATACAGGGAAATCTTCGATCTTTTTTGGATAGATATCAATAATGTCAGAAGTAATTTCGCCTCCGGCTACTTCCTGAATCAATAATGCCGCACGCTTTAACGCATATTCGGTAATGGTTGGGTCAATACCTCTTTCAAAACGGAAAGAAGCATCGGTATTCAATCCGTGTCTTTTGGCAGATTTTCTGATACAAACCGGATTGAAGTAAGCACTTTCCAGGAAAATAGAAGTTGTGTTTTCTGAAACCCCTGAGTTTTTACCACCAAAAACACCTGCTATACACATTGGCCCATTTTCATCACAAATCATCAGGTCTTCTTCATGAAGTGTTCTTTCAACATCATCAAGAGTTGTGAATTTTGTTCCGGCAGCTACTGTTTTTACGATTACTTTATTACCTTTTATTTTGGCAGCATCAAAAGCATGCAAAGGCTGTCCCAATTCATGCATTACATAATTGGTAACATCCACGATATTATTTTTTGGAGTCAATCCAATAGCCTTTAGTCGGTTTTGCAGCCATTCCGGTGATTGTTTTACGACGATTCCGGAAATTGTCACACCGCAATATCTTGGTGCCAGTTTTGCATCTTCGACTTTGATATCCATCTTTAACGTCCTTTTGTCAACCCTGAAGTTGCTGACAGAAGGCGTAATCAATTCAGTATGTGCATTGGTCTGGAGCATACCGGCTCTTAAATCTCTGGCTACTCCAAGATGGCTCATTGCATCGGCTCGGTTAGGAGTCAGTCCTATTTCAAATACTTCGTCATTTTCAATACTGAAAACTTTTGATGCTGGTGTTCCCGGAGCATATTTGTCGTCAAGAATCATAATTCCGTCATGACTGGTTCCCAGGCCTAATTCATCTTCTGCGCAAATCATACCGTGGCTTTCCTGGTCTCTGATTTTTCCCTTTTTAATTTGGAATGAATTTCCATCTTTGTCATATAGTGTAGTTCCTATAGTAGCTACAGGCACTTTTTGTCCGGCAGCTATATTGGATGCGCCACAAACAATCTGCACCGGGCTACCGGTTCCAAGGTCTACCGTAGTTACTTTCAGACGGTCGGCATTTGGATGCTGAACGCACGTCAGGACATGGCCTACAACAATACCCTCCAAACCGCCTTTTACAGACTGGTATTTTTCAATACCTTCTACTTCCAATCCCAAATCGGTTAGGAGTGATGCGGTCTCATCAGATTTTAAATCTGTTTTGATAAATTGCTTAAGCCAGTTATATGAAATTTTCATTGTTGTTTTTGGTATTATTTTTTGTAAGGTTGCAAAGATAGGTTTTTTTGATTTTTCAAAGAATTTTAAGGCTTCTAAATTAAAGAAAAATGTCTTAAAATTATTGGAAACCGAACAATATCGGACAGGAAAATACAATGTTTCATACTTCTAAAAATTTTGTTAAAATAATACCTGCCTGATTTTAATTTGGATATGGTAATTATTTGTAATTTTGTCTCTTTTAAATTGACTTTCCGTGGGAAAACATATTCACAAATTATCTGCTGCCGGATTATTAGTTACTTTAGGGATTATTTTTGGTGACATCGGAACTTCTCCGTTGTACGTTTTAAATGCGATAGTTGGGAGCGATCCCATTAATTCCAGAGATATCGTAGGTGCCATTTCGGCCATATTTTGGACACTGACATTACAGACTACCGTAAAATATGTAATTATAACACTTCGGGCTGATAACAAGGGCGAGGGTGGAATTTTTTCTTTATATACCTTAATCAGAAAAACGAAAGTAAAGTGGCTGCTTTTTCCGGCTATTATAGGAGGAAGTACGCTTTTGGCCGATGGCATTATTACACCGCCGATTTCAGTTTCTTCGGCAATTGAAGGTCTTAGGGTAATCAATCCCGACATTCCTACTATTCCTATTGTTATTGCTATTATCACCATTCTTTTCGGTTTACAGCAATTCGGAACCAAACTTATTGGTAAATTTTTCGGACCAATTATGTTTACCTGGTTCTCGATGCTCGGAATTCTGGGAGGAATCCAATTGAGTACAAACATCAATGTCCTTTCGGCTTTTAACCCTTATCATGCTTATGAACTTTTGATGAACCATAAGCAGGGATTCCTGATTTTAGGCGCTGTGTTTTTATGTACGACAGGAGCAGAAGCCTTGTATTCTGATTTAGGACATTGCGGAAAAGAAAACATTCGTGTAAGCTGGATTTTTGTAAAAAGTATGCTTTTGCTCAATTATTTCGGACAGGGAGCATGGCTGATTTCACATGAAGGGAAAACCCTGAAAGAGGCCGGAGTAACGAATCCGTTTTATGCCATTATGCCGGATTGGTTTCTGCCTTTCGGAATTGGAATTGCGACTTTGGCTGCTGTTGTTGCCAGCCAGGCTATGATCAGCGGTTCATTTACATTGATTAACGAAGCCATTCGTTTAAATTTCTGGCCAAAAGTAAAAATCAAATATCCTACGGAACTAAAAGGACAGTTATATATTCCATCATTAAACTGGATGTTATGGATTGGGTGTGTTCTGGTAGTTTTATATTTTAAGGAATCTTCAGGTATGGAGGCCGCTTATGGTCTGGCAATTGTAATGACGATGTTGATGACAACTTCGCTTTTGAATTACTACCTGATTCTAAAAAGATACAATAAGATTTTTATTGCGGTGTTGATTACGACCTATGCCGTTATAGAAATTTCATTCCTGATTGCCAATCTTCATAAATTCTCAGATGGAGGTTATATCACATTGCTTATTGCAATGATGCTTATGGCAACAATGTTTGTCTGGTACTTTGCCAGAAAAATCAGAAACCGATACCTGGTGTTCGTTAAGCTGTCAGATTACCTGCCGGTTCTGGAAGATTTGAGCAAAGATTTGAGCGTGCCAAAATATGCTACGAACCTGGTTTATCTGACAAGCGCTGACCACAGGACTGAAATTGAATCGAAAATCATGTATTCGATTTTGAACAAACAGCCAAAACGTGCCGATATTTATTGGTTTGTCCATGTTCATGTTGTTGATGAGCCGTATACAATGGAATATCGTGTAAATGAATTTATTCACGATGATGTAATTCGTATTGATTTCAGGCTTGGTTTCCGTGTGGCACCAAGAATCAGCCTGATGTTTAAAAAGGTAGTAGAGGACATGGTGAAAAATAAGGAAGTAGACGTAACCAGCCGTTATGCTTCGTTAAATAAAAACAATATCATTGGCGACTTTAGGTTTATATTGATAGAGAAATTTATTTCTTATGATAACGATTTGCCATTCTATGAAAAATGGATTTTGGACTGCTATAACATCCTGAAGAAAATGGGACTTTCAGAAGAGAAAGCATTTGGTCTCGATTCCAGTTCCGTAACTATTGAGTCGTTCCCGTTATTGATTACGGCTCCTAGAGAAATTTGCCTGACAAGGGTTGATTAATCTTGATAGAAATAAATAAAAAGTCGAAGCATTGCTTCGACTTTTTTATACTAATAAACCGGAATTTTTAGCCGCAGATTAAAAGGATGACACAGATTTAAAGAGTTATCATCAAAAAGAAGATAAAAAAGAATATTCACTTCAATTACTTTCTTAGCGACACTGCGCCTTTGCGAGCAACATTTTTACACAAAGATCCGGAGTCCCAATAGTGGCAATAATCAATAAATCAATTCCTCCACATTTTTTTGAATGTTTTCAGAAATCTTCTGTGTTGGCAGGTCATTCGGGTCATTTCCGAAAGGGTCTTCAATTTCTTCTGCAATAAGCTCCAAACTCGCCAGTACATAAAAGATAAAAACAACTACAGGAATGACATAGTAGCCCAATTGGAAAACATAGCCAAAAGGTAATGTCAGTACATACGTAAAGATGAATTTTTTAATAAAGGCACTGTAGGAATAGGGAATAGGAGTGTTTTTGATTCTTTCGCAAGCACCACAGATATCAGTAAAAGATTGTATTTCGGCATTCAGGACAATGAGCTGGTCGCCGGTAATTTTCCCATCCTTATACATTTCGTTGATGCGCTGTATCATTGTTTTGGCTATCTGGTTAGGCTTGTGTTTGTAGTGGTCTTGTGATAAGGTTTTATCGTCAAAAAGTTCGTGGCTGATACTTTCCATCTTTAAATGCAGATTCAGTACAGAAGCATAGGCAGGGATGATTTTCTTGAAGAACTCTTTGTCTTCTTTATCCGTCAGCATTACGGACAGCTTTATAGCCAGATTACGGCTGTTGTTAACCAATGCGCCCCACATTTTTCTGCCTTCCCACCAGCGGTCATAAGCGGTATTGGTTCTGAAAACCAATAAAAGGGAGATGACAAACCCGAGCATGTTGTGCATTACCGTTATGTTTTTCACAAGGCTATTGGCAGACAGCTTCCAGTACTCCAATTCCAGATAGGCAATTCCGGCTGAATAGAGGGCGATAAGAATCATTATCCAGAAAAGCTTCCGGAAAGTATCGCCCTTATGAAAGTAGAAGATAAACGAAAGCCATTCTTTAGGGTTGTATGAAATCATGTATTTTGAGGTTTAAGGGTTCTTAACTGATATAGTTCCAAATATTCTTCTTTTTTGACATTTCGATAAAAGCCTGACGCAGGTTCTGATGTTCCGGTTTTACCATTGGTGCATCTTCTTTTAATAACTTAACGGCACAATGTCTGGCCAGTTGCAGGATTTCCCGGTCTTTTACCAAATCAGCTATTTGCAGGTTCAATACACCGCTTTGCTGGGTTCCCATAATATCGCCCGGGCCACGAAGTTTTAAATCAACTTCGGCTATTTCAAATCCGTCATTGGTTTTTGTCATCGTTTCCATGCGAATTTTACTGTCATTGCTTAATTTGTGTCCTGTCATCAGTATGCAATAGCTTTGTTCCGCACCACGACCTACGCGTCCGCGAAGCTGGTGCAATTGTGACAAGCCAAAGCGTTCGGCACTTTCAATAATCATAACACTGGCGTTTGGGACATTCACCCCGACTTCAATAACAGTTGTGGCTACCATAATATTGGTTTTGCCTTGCGAAAAGCGTTGCATTTCGGAGTCCTTATCGGCCGGTTTCATTTTTCCGTGTACAATGCTCACGCTGTATTTTGGCAAAGGAAAATCTCTTGAAATACTTTCGTAACCATCCATAAGGTCTTTATAATCCATGCTTTCAGATTCCTGAATCAGGGGATAAACGATATAAATCTGCCTTCCTTTTTCTATTTCGTCCCGGATGAATTTCCAGACTTTTAATCGGCTGGAGTCATAGCGGTGTACGGTTTGAATGGGTTTTCTTCCCGGTGGGAGTTCATCGATTACAGAAATATCAAGGTCGCCATATAAACTCATGGCCAATGTTCTTGGAATTGGTGTTGCCGTCATGACCAGAACGTGAGGAGGAATTTCGTTCTTTTTCCAAAGTTTGGAACGTTGTTCTACTCCAAAACGATGCTGCTCGTCAATAATAGCAAGACCTAAATTATGGAATTTCACTTTGTCTTCTAACAGGGCATGAGTGCCAATAAGGATGTGCAGGCTGCCATTTTCCAGTTCTTCATGAATGATTTTTCTATCTGAAGTTTTAGTGGAACCTGTCAGTAATTTTATATTTATATTCAAAGGTTTAGCCAATTCTACCAATCCGTTAAAATGCTGGTTTGCCAGAATTTCTGTAGGTGCCATAAGACAGGCCTGAAACCCATTGTCGAGTGCCAATAACATGCTCATCAAAGCCACAATAGTTTTTCCGGAGCCTACGTCGCCTTGCAGCAAACGGTTCATCTGTGCGGGATTTCCCATATCGTTCCGGATTTCTTTCAGTACTCTTTTTTGGGCATTAGTCAGGTCAAAAGGTAAATGATTGTTATAGAAATCATTAAAATAGATGCCTACTTTTTCAAAAGGATGCCCTTTGATCTTGTTCTTTCGAATCAGATTTTTTGTAATGAGCTGCAGTTGTATAAAAAACAATTCTTCAAATTTTAACCGGAATTGTGCTTTGGCCAGTAAGTCAGGGCTTTTAGGGAAATGGATGTTGAATAGCGCAGCGTTTTTCGGTATCAGCTTTAATTCTTCCAGAAGATAATTAGGCAGTGGTTCCTTAAAAGCGGCTTGTGTTTCAATAAAAAGCTGCTGCATGATTTTATTAATCGTGCGGTTTGAAATTCCTCTCTGGGTCAGTTTCTCCGTAGAAGGATAAACGGGTTGCATGGCAGAACGAAGGTTTTGCTCGTGTTCTGCAAGTAGTTCCATTTCGGGATGTGCCATATTGAATTGGCCATTGAATGAAGTGCATTTCCCAAAAATAACATATACGGTATTCAGCTTTAAATTTTCACGTATCCATTTTTGTCCCTGAAACCAAACCAGTTCCATTTCTCCCGTTTCGTCAACAAAAGTAGCAACAAGGCGTTTTCCTTTTTTTTGCTCAACGGTTTTGATGTGGATAATCTTTCCAATGATCTGGACTTCAGCATTGGTATTCTGCAGTTCGTTTATTTTGTAATAACGTGTGCGGTCAATATATCGGTTTGGGAATAAATTTATCAGGTCTCCATATTTGTGAATGCCTAATTCTTTGCGAAGCAATTCGCCGCGGGCTGGCCCGACGCCTTTTAGATATTCAATAGGGGTTTCTAATAAATTGTTTTGCATTGCTATATGAAAACACGAATATAAGCCATTAATTGAAAACTATAAAATGGTATTTTGATTGGAAAACAGATTCCTCAATTGCGGTTTTGATTTATGAAAGTAAGATTTTGGCTAAAGAAAATGATATATTTGAAATTTAGAAATAGGAATCAAAATTATGGCAAAACCTATATATATCCTGGGAACAGGTCTTTCACATAACGGTTCGGCAGTTTTACTCAAAGACGGGCGTGTTTGTGTAGGTATCGAAAAAGAACGTTTGAGTCGCAAAAAGCATGATGGAGGTAATGACACGCTGGCAATACAATATTGTCTGGATGCTGAAGGAATAGGACTAGATGACCTTACCCTTGTGGTTCAATGTGCCAATTTTGACATCCCGAACCGGAATTATTTTAAAGGAGAGCGGATTTTTTCAGGTCATGAAAAAATCGAGATTATAGATATTTCTCATCATTTAGCCCATGCCTACAGCGCGGTAGGAACTTCTCCTTTTTCGAAATGCAATGTGATGGTAATTGATGGTTGTGGAAGCCCGCTTGAGCAGTTTTTAAAGTTGCATCCCGAGCAGGAGAAATACATTGCTCCTGAATATTTAAATGAGGTAAGGATGCTTTGTGAAAAAGATAGCTTTTATCATTTTGATGGACAAAAGCTAATGCCTCTGGTTAAGGATTTCAGTTTGATGTCTAGTCAATCAGGCAACTTTTCACTACCTACGACCCAACATTCAATAGGCGGTTTTTATGCCAGTGTTAGCAATTATGTTTTTGGCGACATGGATGATGTAGGCAAATTAATGGGATTGGCTCCGTATGGAAAATCCGGCATATATGATTTTGAGGCTTTTGAATTTCAATCGGGAAATTTATTTGTTAAGGAAGATTGGAAGAAAAAATTTGATAATCCGTCAACCGGATATGAATATTTTAAAGAACATTTTGAATACTATGCCAACATTGCACGCTGGGCACAGGAACAGGTAGAAAAGGCTGTATTGCAGTGCATCCATAACCGGTTGGAAAAGTTTCCCCATTCCAATCTTTGCTATACCGGAGGTGTAGCACTTAATGCCGTGGCCAATGCAAAACTGCAGGATTCCGGGATTGTCCACGAAATTTATTTTGAGCCTGCTGCAGGAGATAATGGTCTGGCTTTGGGTTGTGCTTATTATGGCTGGTTGGAATATCTGAAAATGCCAAAAATGCCTCATGATGGCAGCACCTGTTTTGGGAGGCCATATTCTGAAGCAGAAATTGATGCTGCATTCCAAAAAGAAGAAAACAAAAAATATATCCCGAAAAGAATAACCAATGAAGAGGAGTTGTTGGATTATTGCGCAGCAAAACTAAAAGAAGGTAAAACCATAGCCTGGTTTCAATCCGGTTCAGAGTTTGGGCCAAGAGCTTTAGGGAGGAGGAGTATTCTGGCACATCCCGGTATTGAAAAAATGAAAGACCATATTAATCTGGATATTAAGTTTCGGGAAGATTTTCGCCCTTTTGCACCGGCCGTATTGAAATCTAAAGTTGGTGAATATTTTGAATCGGCACGTTATAGTCCGTATATGATTCTGGTTGACAGAACGCGTGAAATACATTATAAAGAATTAAAAAATGTCACGCATGAAGATGGTTCGGCCCGGGTACAAACCGTAGAAGAAAGCTGGAATCCCAGGTTTGCCAAGCTTATAGAAGCCTTTTATAAGAAGACAGGTATTGCCGTTTTGCTTAATACCAGCCTGAATAAGAAAGGGATGCCTATAGTTGAAACGCCAGAAGAAGCACTCTATTTGTTTGGAATAACAGACCTTGATGTGCTGGTTATGGAAAATACGGTGGTCGAAAAATAATTAGCTTAGCGACTCAGCGCCTTTGCGTGCAATTTTCTCTCGCAAAGGCGCAGAGTCGCAAAGATGGAGAAGTGGGATAGTTCTTTCTTTCTTTCTTTCTTTCTTTCTTTCTTTCTTTCTGTTAGCTTATTCCAGAGTTTTTAATAGTTCTAAGGCGGCAGGCGTATTCATGCGTTGCAGTTCGGCTATCATCAGTCTTTTTTGTTCGTCACTTATGGTGGCTTCCGGTTTTACAAATCCGTCAGGTTTGGCTTCTTTGAAAAATAATTCGTCCGTCCATGCATTTCTTAACCCGTCAATAACTAAATGAATGCGGTCTTCCTTACCGCGATTGGCAACAGAATGTGTAAAATTAGCGTCAATATACCAGCATTCGCCTTCGTTCATCACTAGCCGGTTTCCATCCAAAATAAATTCGACTTCGCTGTTGGTAATTACCGGGATATGCAGTCGGAAACACCCATCTTCATAACCAAGGCAGTTGTCACTATGTGGTTTCACTTCGGCACCCACAGCCAGTCGTAATAAACGAACAGCTGTTTTTTCAAATAGTAAACTATTAAGGATTTCCTGGAAATAGGTACAGGAATTTAAAATTTCGGTAGGTACCAGTTTTTCAGAAACGGGCGAGGCATAAATCTGGTCTGATTTTCCATTTTCAGACATTAGGGCTATGGAAGTCCATTCGCCTGTATAATCCCTGGCATTATAATGGGCCGTCCAATTTTTATCAATAATTTTACTAAGGTCGTTTTTAAGCCTTTCGGTATCAAAAAACAATGGGAATTTTATGGAGCGTACTAAATTTTCCATGGTGCTATTCTCTTAACCATTTTGTCATTACAGGAAAAGCCTGCTTTCCTTCTTTCAGGGCACGTTCTTTTCCATAAGCCAAACCTGCCCATTCCAGCAATGGCAATCCGATATAATTCTCACTGTCGAAATTAGAAATCAGCCACTCAGAATTATCCTTATAGCCATTAGGATGAAATATAAATTCTACAGGCAGTTCTATATGTTTTACAGCGGCATATGACCAAAGCATGGCCGCAATTTCTTCTCCCTGTGTGGGCCATTCCGGGGCCATTTGTTCCGTTCCTGCAACATTTCTTTCTGCCGGAGTTGTAACGGCCAAATGCCCTGCTTCATGTAACAGGTCGCCGGGATATTTTAGCTTTTCATAATCCACATAGATAACTCCGGGCCCCAAAGCCAATCCGGGAAGGAAAGTACTGTCATCCAGTTTTTTTTCAGTAACCGGTATACCAATTCCCTCCAGGAATTGAACCGTTTTTTGCAAATCAGGATTTTTATCAACCATAATTATGATAGGTTTTCGCGATACAATATAGCAAATCCATCGCAATCCGAATCAAAAAAGTTCTTCAGAAAGGAACAGCAATTGTTTCTGAAACCTTCGTAACTTTGAAATCAAGATATTTTTAAAATGAGACGATTATTATATACTTTCCTTCTTGTTCCTTCTTGTCTTTTTTCACAGCAGTTCCAAAAGGTTGATTTTAAAACCTTAAATGCTACGCTTGCTTTAGATGCATCCCATAAAAAAATATCGGGACAAGTGACCTATATTTTTGAAGTACTTTCAGCCATTGACACCATCCGTATTGATGCCAGGAATATGGCTTTTTCAAATCTGAAGGTTAACAATGCCGTTACGGAATTTAAAAATTCGGGTAAAGAATTGCAGCTCTACAAAGGCTTTAAGAAAGGGAAAAATACGTTGACATTTGAATATGAAGCCATTCCTAAGCAAACGCTATATTTCATAGGAGAAAAAGAACACCTTCAAATCTGGACACAGGGACAAGGGAAATATACCAGCCATTGGCTACCGAGTTTTGACGATGTAAATGAAAAAGTCGTCTTTGGATTGAGTATTTCATACGACAAAGATTTTGAAGTCTTGTCTAATGGAAAATTAAAAAGCGTGTCGGATAAAGGAAATGAAAAGCAATGGGAGTACCAGATGGAAAAGCCCATGAGTTCCTATCTGGTCATGCTTGCTATTGGAAAATTTGCAAAACAAACCGAAACGGCAGCTTCCGGTACGCCTTTGGAAATGTACCTTTCTAAAGAAGATACTTCAAAATTTGAATATACCTACAGATACAACAAGGCTATTTTTGACTTTCTTGAGAAAGAAATTGGAGTCAGATATCCATGGGGAATTTACCGTCAGGTTCCTGTAAGAGATTTTTTGTATGGCGGAATGGAAAATACCACAGCGACTATTTTTTCCGAGGATTATGTGGTGGATGAAATAGGTTATAATGATAGGAATTACATAAACGTAAATGCCCATGAACTGGCCCATCAATGGTTTGGAGATTTAATTACGGCCACTTCCGGAAAACATCATTGGCTTCAGGAAGGATTTGCGACCTATTATGCCTTGCTGGCAGAAAGAGAGTTGTTTGGTGAAGACCATTTTAACTGGCAGCTTTATGAAATAGCGGAAAGGCTGCAACAGGCCTCAAAAAATGATACGATTCCGCTGCTAAATGAAAAAGCAAGTTCGCTGACATTCTATCAAAAAGGAGCCTGGGCTTTGCATGTACTTAGAGAAAATATAGGCGCTAAAAACTTTAACAAGGCCGTTAAAAAATACCTTGAAAAATATGCATTTAAAAATGTGAATACTGCCGATTTTTTGGAAGAAATCAATGCCGTTTCCAATTATGATACCAGGAGATTCCAACAGGTTTGGCTTGAACAATCCGGATTTGAAGTAGCAGAAGCTTTAGGAATATTGAAGAAAAATAAATTCATTGAACAATATTTAAATGTACTTTCAATGGCAGAAAAGCCTTTGGCGGAGAAACAGCAGGTCTTTGTGGAAATAATAGTATCTGATGTCTATTATCCGGTAAAGGAAGAAATACTTTTTCAGTTACAATCTGTAGATTTTTCTGAAAAGGAACCTATTATCAGACAGGCCATGCAGTCAAACAATATTAAAGTAAGGCAGGCTGTAGCAAAAACACTCAACCAGTTTCCGGAATCATTCAGGCCTGATTTTGAAACTTTTTTGGATGACAAATCGTATGTGACAAAAGAAATTGCCTTAAATGTTTTATGGTCACAGTTTCCGGATGACCGTGCCAAATATCTTGACAAATCCCGTAACTGGATTGGCATGAATGATAAAAATCTTAGAATCCTGTGGCTCACAATGGCTTTGGCAACAAAAGATTTTGAGCCTGAACACAAACCTGCTTATTATGATGAACTCTTAGATTATACTTCACCTGATTATGAGAGTTCAATTCGACAGAATGCCATTACCAATCTTTTGTATATAAACGGGAATGACACAAATGTTTTAAAAGCACTCGTCAATCCGCTGACACACCACAAATGGCAGTTTTCAAAATTTGCAAGAGATAAAATACGGGAACTGGCCAAAAAAGAACGCTACAGATTGTATTATTTAGAACTTCTGTCATCATTGCAGGATAATGAGAAAGCTATTTTGGAAAAATTGTTAAATCCATAGGATTGTTAAAGTTCGTCTCAATTTGACAGAATAACATTATTTTTAGAGAAAACATTTGAAGAATTTATGCGAGCATTAGTCATTTCGGGTGGAGGAAGCAAAGGGGCATTTGCTGGTGGCGTGGCCCAATATCTCATGAAAGAAAAAAATATTGATTATGATTTATTTATAGGGTCGTCAGCAGGAAGTCTTTTGATTCCGCATTTGGCTTTAAATAGAGTAGACAAAATATTTAAGTTGTGTACAAATATTGACATGAATAAAATTTTCAGTGTTAATCCTTTCATCGTTAAGCATAAAAAAAACCAGGAAGTGATTACAATTAATCACTTTAATGTTATTATGCAGTTTATGAAAGGCAAACGCACTTTTGGTGAAAGCAAGAACCTGAAAAATTATATTGAAGACAATCTATCCAAGGAAGAATATGATCAATTACAAAATTCTTCAAAAGAAATTGTTGTGGCCGTTACCAATATCACTAAAAACTGTGTGGAGTATAAATCCATATTAGAATGCTGTTACGAAGATTTTTGCGATTGGATTTGGATATCCTGCAATTATATTCCGTTTATGAGTCTTGTGACTAAAAACAGGTTTGAATATGCCGATGGTGGAATATCTAATGTTATCCCGATACAGGAAGCAATTAATCGTGGTGCAACTGAAATAGATGTCATCGTATTGGAAACAGAACAGAATACGTCAGAAAAAGTTATTGGAAAAAATCCATTCTCACTCACTATTGATTTGTTCGGGACAATTATTGATCAGGTAGAACGCAAAGATATTATTATTGGAAGGTTGGCTGCAGCCGCTAAAAATGTCAAGCTCAATTTTTATTATACGCCCACTAAGTTGACAGATAATCCATTGGTGTTTAATAAAAAGTTGATGCACGATTGGTGGCATCAGGGCTATGAATACGCTAAAAACAAGAGCGAGACTATGAGCCAGATCCAGATATGAAAAAAGCCTCAAATTTTGAGGCTTTTTTTATTTTTACCAAAGTCCGCCGACTTCGTCTTTTATATAGGCTAACGCATTGTTGCTAGGGGATTGTTTTTCCAGCAATTCATTTAACACCGCTTCCCGTAATTTATTGGCAGTATCGACTTCAGGATTTAAAGCTACTTTTCGAATCATCTGGATTGTGGCATTTTTTGCAGTTGTGATGATAGTCCAGCACTCGTCTGACAGATAGATCTGTTGTGTAAGATTGTGTTCAAATTCATTTTCAATATGCATGACAACCAGATTTTGATAGTCCATTTTGTCACTTGAATTTGGTGCAATACGGATTAACAGGTTGGATGGGTTGATTCTTTCTAAAAACAGGGCCATTCTTTCATAAGCCTGTAATCGGATTGGAAGGGCACTTTTTTGCGCATCTCTTTGTATTAAATATCTGCGGCGTCCTTCTTCGTTTTTTGTGTGTAGTTTAAAAAAGTAAAAAGCTACGCCTCCTGTTATTACTGCAGGTAATGTATAGCTTAACAGCTCAATTATTTTAGTTGTGTCCATAGAATTTATTTAATGAAAGCAAAAATAGAATAAATTGAGTATAGTTTATTTATTTATTAGTTGATAGTGCATAGTTGATAGTGTATAGTTGATACGTAGAGGTTCAGTTAAATAGTTTTTATTTTGAATTGTTATAAAATTGATTTTTATTTAAATATTTGTATTTTTATATTTTATAATATAACTTGAATTTAAAAATAAATTAATTTATGAAAAAAAATCTACTGTTTTTAACTTTCGGATTATTGATGTTGTCCGGAATAAAAGTTCAAGCCCAAAATGTACTTACTGTTTTTGATGAGATTTTATTTTATGACGGGTATGCCGCAGTCGTAAATTTTCCGACTCCCGATGGTGTTATTCGACATAGAAATGATCTGTATGCCAAAAGAATTAATGGAGGATTACAGATGCCTTATGGATCTTCCATGACTATTGAGGTAACAATTAAGGCGGCATGTGATAATTATGACCGTATAGGAAATGTGAATCTGGTATTGGCTCCAAAAGGATTGGTGAGTTATAATCCTGATAACGTAAGACGAATAGAATTAGGCAGGTTTATCACACCTTTTATGAATAAAAACAGGCAACCGGACGAAGTTCCGTATACTTTTTCTGCAAATAATCTGTCACAAATATTAAATGATCCGGGTTTAAATGCATCTTGTGATTTTTGGATGGAATTGGAAGTTTTTGGAGTTCCTTATGCTGCAAATACTCAGGTTGCCGGATGTTCCGGGAGGAATGATGTATTTTTTGGAACCTTAAAGCTTATTTCAGAGGGTACATCAACAACTTCGCTGCCTGCTTTTTTACTTCCGTTGAATTTCAAAAAGAATTTGAATAATTATAATGAAAATGCTACCGATGTTGTAGGTCAGACTGTTAGGACAATAAATTTTAACCTTCCTAATTCTATCACAGATGCAAAATTTTATCTGATAACTTCAAATCATGGTGCTAACAGCGGAGGAGAGGAATACAATAGAAGATTACATTATATCACATTTGACGGCACTCCGGTATTGACTTACCGTCCCGGAGAACCTACTTGTGAGCCTTATAGAATTTATAATACACAAGGTAACGGCATTTATGGAGCTGCACCAAAAACACCAGAGCAATGGCAGTCATTTAGTAACTGGTGTCCGGGTTCTGTTATTCCAATCAGGGAGATTTCTGTAGGTAATCTGAATGCCGGACAGCATTCTTTTAAGATTGAAGTACCGGATGCTGTTTTTGTAGGAGGCGAAGGTTACTTCCCCGTTTCGTTATACCTGCAGGGAACAGGACAGGCTCTTGATATAAAAAAGTTTGAGTCCAATGTCTATAGCCTCTTGCCAAACCCGACAAGAAATGTGGTGGCAATAGAAACGAATCAGGAGGTGAAGGGCTATGCTGTTTTTAGCCTTTTGGGACAAGAAATTTTGAAAGGAACCGGTAAAATGATCGATTTGTCAAAGGCTGCTCAAGGTACTTATCTTGTTCGGATAGAATTTATGAATAACGAAATTGCCACTCAAAAAATCGTAAAACTATAGATAAAACGGAATAATTATTATTGGGATATAATCTGCTGTTTTTCTTCCAAAATCCAATTATTTTTCTACAATCTAAATGCGTATTTTTGCAAGAGAAAAAGAATAAAAATGCAGCATTATATAAGCCAGCTTAATGAAGCCCAACAGGCGCCTGTACTTCAGAAAGACGGGCCAATGATTATTATTGCAGGAGCAGGTTCTGGGAAGACAAGAGTATTGACCATTCGTATTGCGTATCTGATGCATCAGGGTGTTGATGCTTTTAATATCCTGGCCCTCACGTTTACGAACAAGGCAGCACGTGAAATGAAAAAGCGTATTGCCGATATTGTTGGATCGAGTGAGGCAAAGAACCTTTGGATGGGAACTTTCCACTCTGTTTTTGCAAGAATTTTACGTTCAGAAGCGGACAAGCTTGGTTATCCTTCTAACTTTACGATTTACGATTCTCAGGATTCCGTAAGGTTAATAGGTGCCATTATCAAGGAAATGCAGTTGGATAAAGATGTTTACAAGCCAAAACAGGTATTGGGACGGATTTCATCTTATAAAAACAGCTTGATAACTGTCAAGGCTTATTTTAATAATCCGGAATTGCAGGAGCAGGATGCCATGTCAAAAAAACCGCGTCTGGGTGAAATCTATCAAAATTATGTAGACCGTTGTTTTAAAGCCGGTGCTATGGATTTTGACGACCTGCTGTTGAAAACGAATGAATTGTTGACTCGTTTTCCGGATGTTCTGGCAAAATATCAGGATCGTTTTCGTTATATTCTGGTGGATGAGTATCAGGATACCAACCATTCTCAATATTTGATTGTACGTGCCTTATCAGATAGGTTCCAGAATATTTGTGTTGTTGGAGACGATGCACAGAGTATTTATGCTTTCCGCGGAGCCAATATTAACAATATCCTAAATTTCCAGAAGGATTATGACGGAGTAAAAACCTACCGTTTGGAACAGAATTACCGTTCCTCAAAAAATATTGTAGAAGCGGCGAATTCTATTATTGACAAGAACAAAACAAAACTGGATAAGGTGGTTTGGACTGCCAATGCTGACGGACCAAGGATAAAAGTACACCGAAGCCTTACAGATGGTGAAGAAGGAAGATTTGTTGCCAGTGAGATTTTTGAAAAAAAGATGCAGCTTCAAATGATGAACGGGCAGTTTGCCATTTTGTACCGTACGAATGCGCAGTCACGTGCTATGGAAGATGCTCTCAGAAAACGTGATATTCCTTACAGGATTTATGGAGGGCTGTCCTTCTATCAAAGAAAGGAAATCAAGGATGTACTTTGCTACCTGAGGTTGGTTATCAATCCAAAGGACGAAGAGGCATTGGTACGTGTAATTAATTATCCGGCCAGAGGAATAGGAGATACGACTGTTGAAAAACTGACAATTGCAGCAAATCATTACAAGCGTTCAATTTTTGAAGTAATGGAACATATCGACAAAATCGATCTTAAATTGAATTCGGGAACGAAGTCAAGGATACAGGATTTTGTCACAATGATTAAGAGCTTTCAGGTCATCGACCAGAACCATGACGCATTTTATCTGGCCGAGCATGTAACCAAAAAGACCGGACTGATTCAGGAACTGAAGAAAGATGGCACACCGGAAGGTATTGCAAGGCTTGAAAATATTGAAGAATTGCTGAATGGTATCAAAGATTTTATTGAAGGTCAGAAAGAAGTTGACGGGGCAAGAGGAGCATTGTCTGAATTTTTGGAAGATGTTGCTCTCGCAACTGATTTGGATAAAGATACGGGAGATGATGACCGTGTAGCCTTAATGACCATTCACCTGGCGAAAGGACTTGAATTCCCGTATGTTTTTATTGTGGGAATGGAAGAGGACCTGTTTCCAAGCGCTATGAGTGTCAGCACACGAAGTGAATTGGAAGAAGAAAGAAGGCTTTTTTATGTGGCACTCACCAGAGCAGAGCACCAGGCTTATCTGACCTATGCCCAGTCACGTTATCGCTGGGGAAAATTAATGGATTCTGAGCCATCACGATTTATAGATGAAATTACGGGCGAATATTTAGAATATCTAACCCCTGCAGAAAGCAATTATCGTTACAAGCCGATGATTGACATGGATATTTTCGGTGATGTAGACAAATCAAAGCTGAGGTTGTCAAAACCGGTTAATGGCACACCACCAAAAAGATACGATGACGACGAACCTTCACCTAATCTGAATATTCGAAAGTTAAAACCTGTTGCTTCTAATCCGCCAACAGGTTCAGGTAGTTCAGCATCAGATACTAAATTGAATGTTGGCAATATTGTGATGCACGAACGTTTTGGAAAAGGGCAGGTGCTGAATATTGAAGGTGCCGGAGCAGACAAAAAAGCAGAAATCAAATTTGAAGTAGGAGGCATTAAGAAATTATTGCTTCGTTTTGCAAGACTTGACATATTGTCGTAACTTTAAATAAGATACGAAGCTATTTGTTTCAAGATAAACTTTGTGTCCTTGCGGCTTTGCATGAAATAGTTTCTCGCAAAGTATTTAAGTTCCCCAAATCACTAACTTTAAATATAAAATGACAGCATATGGCTCAGTTTATTAAAATATACCCTCAGAATCCGAATGAAAAAGAAATCGCGAAAGTGGTCAAAGTACTTCGGGATGGAGGATTGGTGATTTATCCAACGGATACGGTTTACGGACTCGGATGTGACATTACCAATACGAAAGCATTGGAACGCATTGCCAAAATCAAAGGTATCAAACTGGAAAAGGCTAATTTCTCATTTGTCTGCCATGATTTGAGCAACCTTTCTGATTATGTGAAACAGATCGATACTTCTACATTCAAATTATTGAAAAGGGCATTACCGGGACCGTATACTTTTATTCTTCCGGGAAATAACAATCTTCCAAAGGAATTCAAGAAAAAGAATACAGTAGGTATTCGTGTGCCTGATAATTCGATAGCGCTTGAAATTGTAAAACAGTTAGGAAACCCGATTGTGTCTACATCCATTCATGATGATGATGATGTGATAGAATATACCACCGATCCGGAATTGATTTTTGAGAAATGGCAAAATATTGTGGACGTAGTAATAGACGGAGGTTATGGCGATAATCAGGCTTCTACCATAATCGATTTATCCGGAAGCGAACCTGTAGTAGTCAGAGAAGGGAAAGGAAGTATAGATATTTTATAATCTGTGTGGGTTTTTTCTCAAAATTTTGGCTGTTGCGATAAATAATTGCTAAATTAGCAGTACCAATTAATAAGAATCCTACTAGTGATAACGATTTATACCATATGCTATTCTTAATTTAAATATTTAATTGGTTATTAATAAAAAAAATTAGGGATACATAAAAAGCAGGCTTTTGGGCCTGCTTTTTCATTTACTCTTTATTCTGATGGCTTATTGTTTTGCCGTCATATTTTTCATTTCTTTTTCGATCATATCATAGAACTGGTCGATTTTTGGCAATACCACAATTCTGGTTCTTCTGTTGATCGATCTGTTTTCAGCTGAATTATTATCAACTAATGGAATGTATTCGCTTCTTCCCGCAGCAATCAATTGTTTTGGGTTTACGTTCAATTCCTGTAATACACGGATGATTGATGTAGAACGTTTTACGCTCAAATCCCAGTTATCAAGCAAAACTCCGTTTGATTTATAAGGAACATTATCAGTGTGTCCTTCAACCATACATTCAAAATCAGGCTTGCTGTTTACTACTTTAGCTACTTTAGCCAATACTTCTTTGGCCCTGTCACTTACAACATAGCTACCGCTTTTGAAAAGAAGCTTGTCTGCAATAGAGATGAAAACCACTCCTTTTTCAACGTTAACCTGAATATCCGGATCACTGATACCAACAGAACTCTTTAAGCTGGTTACCAAAGCCAATGTTACAGAGTCTTTTTTCGTTAGGGCATCCTGAAGACGTGTAATTTTTAAGTCTTTTTCTTTCAGGCTCTCCAATGATTTTTCAAGATTTTCAGCTCCTTTTGAAGATAAGGTAGTCAGGTTACCCATATTGTTGATCAAATCAGAATTGTTCTTTTTCAGGAAATCGATTTGATGCGCCAATGCGTCTCTCTCTGTCAAACAGGTATTCAATTTTACTGTGGCAGTGTTTAGTAAATCTTGAATTTCTTTGTTTTTAGCTTCTAATTCAGCAATCTTCTTTTTTGAACCACACGAAGTCAGCGTGAATGCTGCAATCGAAAGTATAAAAATGACTTTTTTCATAGGTTTCGGTTTTAAAATTTTAACAAATTTAAGGATTAAAAATAGGGTTTCAAGTTTAACAAGTATAAACTATTGTTAAAATTTGTTTTCAAAAATCTTGCCTTTTTTGACAAAATAGTGGTAGGTGATGCTTTTGATTTTGTAGTAATTGTCGTATTGTTTTGATTCTCTTTTGTTTAAGAATCGGAAAAATTTTAAATAAAAATAAAAATGAGCTTTGAGGATTGCCCACAGATGGGAGAACTTACCTTCCGTCATAAATTTAACTCCGGCAAGCCCATCTTGTGCAAGCCGCAGGAAAAGGACAGGGAAGAGCTTATTTTTTGGCAGATTTTTGAGCATCATCCAAAGCGAATTGCGGAAATTAAGGAATGTTTTATGTGGATTTGAATCTTTTAAAGTCGCACCGCCCACATGGTATACTGTAGATTTTCCACAATATTTTACTTTTAGATTTTGATTGAAAGCACGCCAGCAAAGATCAATTTCTTCCTGATGGGCAAAAAAGTCTTCATCAAAGCCATCTAAGTTTCTGTAGATTTCTTTACGTATAAAAAAGCAGGCACCGGAAGCCCAAAAGATATCAATAGTATCATTGTATTGACCCTTATCTTTTTCCAATGTCTGGAATATCCTTCCTCTGCAGAAAGGGAAACCGTATTTGTCAATAAATCCGCCACCGGCACCGGCATATTCAAACATTTGCTTGTTTTTGTAGTCTAATATTTTGGGCTGGATGATAGCTGTTTCGGGTTCGCTGTCAAATAAATCGATTACAGGTGTCAGCCAATTTTCGGTTACTTCAATATCAGAATTCACCAGGGCATAATATTCTTCTTCTACAAACCGGAGTGCCTGATTGTAACCTTTGGCAAAACCAAAGTTGTCTGTATTTTGAATAATTTTGACAGACGGGAAAGTATTTTTTATAAAAGTAACAGAATCGTCTGATGAGGCATTATCAGCTACATAAATAGTGGCCTCGGAAGAGAATCGCACAACGGAAGGCAGAAATTCCTCAAGCAGTTTTTTTCCGTTCCAGTTGAGTATGACGATTGCTGTTTTTTTCATGACTGTTGTTTGCTTCATCTAATTGAAAGCAGGAAGTTCTTTTAGAAAATTATATTTTTCGTTTTGATAATCCATCTGGCAAAAATAATGATTGAGTCCATTTGTTACCATTAAATATTCCGACTCCAGTACCATATTATAACGGGCAATCTGGTCGAAGGTGGTTTGGTTTATGACAATATCTGTTGATTTGCATTCTACTAACAGAAATAATTTGCCATTGGGTTGGAAGACTACTACGTCATAACGTTTTACAAGTCCGTTAATTTTGATGACCTTTTCTACGTTAATATACGATTTCGGATATTTTTTTTCCTGCAGCAGGTATTGTACTACGTTTTGACGAACCCATTCTTCCGGTGTCAGGATAATAAACTTTTTTCGGATTTCGTCAAATATGGAAATCCGTCCTTCCGTATTCCTAAACCGAAAATCATAGGAGTTGAAATTGAGTTGCTGCATGAATGCAAAGTAACAAAATTCTGGTTTAAAAATTCATTACGAATCCACATCCCAACTGTTTTCCATTATAGAATGGAGCCATCATTACTGTAGATTTGGTTTCCTTTTCTCCAAAAAATGTTCTTTTGATGTAAGGATGGAGCCAATAGGCTACTTTGGTACTGAGGATTCCTATTCCGGCTCCGGCAGCAACATCAGTAAGCCAGTGACGATCGTTGTAAATACGGAATAGCCCGGTTCCTGTAGCTATCGCATAGCCTGTAATACCATACCATATGGAGACATCTTTATATTCCTGCCATAAAAATTCAGCCCCGGCAAAGGCAGTAGCTGTATGTCCGGAAGGAAAAGAGTTGTTGGAACTTCCATCAGGCCTTTCAACCTTGGTGATGCCTTTGAGGCTTAATACTGTTCCACTCATTAGCAGATAAGATGTGCCTAAAATAATAGAACGGTCTTTGAAGTTGTGTTTTCCTTTGATTCCTAAAGCATTTAAACCATACACAGATACAAAAGGGGCATATTGCGTAAAGTCATCTATGGTTATTTTTTTATCAATATCTTCATTAACTTCTTCTTTGATTTCAGAGTTAAATCCTTTGAGCCAGTCGCTTTCTAGTCCAATAACACCATATCCTATCAGGGCTCCCGGTATAATTAAGGATTTGTAGTTAAATTTCAGGCTGTCTGGTTTTAAGACCGGGATAGAATCTGTTACGTTTTGTTGGGCATAAGTCGCTATTGCATTGCAGACAATATATAGTAGCACGATTTTTTTAGACATAATTTAAGATTATGAAGGTTACTTTCAGATTTAACGTAACAGGAGAATTTTAATTGAGAGCTTATGACTACTTTAATCAAATCTTAAGGATTGGATTTATGAACTTTTTTTGCCTGCTATTTTCAATCTTAAATATTTGTACATTTGGCATTGAAATAGGATGTAGAATGTAATAAATAAGTAATATTCAGAAGAATATTGAAGCATTGATGTATTAATTGTATTCTGCCAATTTGTAAGCAATGAGGATTCAGGACTATGAATTATAAGCAATATCCCGTACATCCGGCCCTTAAAAACTGGATCCGTTATTTCTGGAGTTATGATGTTTGCACATCGGCTACAGAAGCTTTGCATATCCGTTCTTTTGCTGACCGTTATCCACGACTTGTTTTTCAGGATATTTGTTCATTTTCGCCTATCAAAGATGCCCAAGGCACTATAAAGCCCATATGTTATTTGAGCGGCGTAGATACTCAGCCAACTGATGCTTATTGGGAGAGTCATTTTTCTCATTTTGGGGTAAGTTTCCAACCGCATGCTTTACATTTCCTTTTTGGTATAAATGCTGCTGAACTGACCAATCAGACGCCTGATATCCAGCTCCTGGACAAGACTGAAATCCCAGTTTTATTATTAAACGCTAAAAATCACCTTGAAAGAGTTTCGATACTCAGCGAATATTTTTATAAAAGAATATCGAAATCAAAAGGTGATGTGGTTATTGACCATCTTTTCCTTGGAAATTGGGCAGATCGTTTAGATAATGAAAAAAATCTGGCAACAATTGCTTCTCACTATCAGATTTCTGAACGGCAGCTGCAACGCAGGTTCAAACAAAATGTGGGTGTGTCTGCCCGAAAATTTGCCAGGGTTGCAAAATTTGAAAAGTCATTACCGGCCCTGTCTTTGACAGATTATGGGAGCCTTACCCAATTGGCCTATGATCTTGAGTATTCAGATCAGTCTCATTTTATAAAAGATTTTAAATTATTTTCCGGCCTTTCTCCTTATGAATTTGTCAAGCAATCCAGCCTGGGTTCTGAAAGTGCCTCCTTTATTTATATTGAAGAATTGGCCTGATGTCGTTCTGATACAATTCTGTTCGCATTTCTGATTTTAATTTTGAAAAAGAATTCTGTTTTAACCCAAAGATAGATTTATCTGAAACAAATCTTTAAAGATTAAAATCATTAATTCAACTATGAAAAAAAGGAAAAAGAAAATTACTAGTTTGCTTATTTTGACTATGATATCGCTCGCTTTTACGGCATGTTCCAAGGATGATGGAGGTTCGGAAAATATACCAAATGCATCTACACATACATTGGTTTTGAAAGCGGAAACTTCTTCTGGTTCAACACTCAGCCATCTTTTATATGGATATGATTCCAACCAGACTACAGTATCGGGCCTGGGCGTGGCTACCTGGACAAGTTTGGAAATTGCTCTGCCGGAAAATGCAAGTGTAGTAAATTTTTCAGCGAATGGAGTAGGAATAGATGCTGCTTCAACATTAAAATTGCGGATATTTGTAGATGGTGTTTTAAAAAAGGAAGAAGTGGGAACGGGCACAATTTTGTCCGTTCGCACTCACCACAACCTCAGATAATATCATCGTTTTAGCTGGCAGCCACCTACACTGTCATGGATTTGGGACTTATTGCTGTTTTGGCAATAAGTTCTTTTTTTATATAATCATTAAAAGGATTTGAGAATAGGTCTAATCCCCCAAAAAAAACTCAAATACAAATAATGTGAGCTTTTGTATTTTTTTTGATAGTTCTGCTATTAAAGCCTTATTTTTGGTTTTTGATAAATACCAAATATAAAAGCAGTGGATGAGGTTGTAAAAATTGTCAATGATATTAAGGCAGGAAACATCAAGCCAATTTATTTCCTGATGGGCGAGGAACCTTATTATATCGATAAGCTTACGGAATATATGGAAGCAAACCTTCTTTCTGAAGATGAGAAAGGTTTTAATCAGACCGTGCTGTATGGAAGGGATGTATCTGTTGATGATATAGTTTCTACGGCAAAACGTTATCCAATGATGGCCGAACGTCAGGTAGTCATTGTAAGGGAAGCTCAAGAACTTTCGCGAAGCATTGACAAACTGGAAAGTTATGCTGAAAATCCGATGCCTACGACAGTGCTGGTCATTGCCTATAAATATAAAACGCTAGACAAAAGAAAGAAACTGACCAAGTTTTTAGATAAGACCGGTCTTGTATATGAAAGCAAGAAACTGTATGAAAATCAGGTAGGCGACTGGCTAAAGCGGGTATTGGTCGGAAAAAAATTAAATATTGAGCCTAAAGCTGCGGCAATGTTGGTTGATTTTTTAGGTACAGACTTAAGTAAAATAGCCAATGAATTGGATAAATTAGCCATTATTTTACCACAAGGCAGTACCATAACACCGGAAGTGATTGAAGAAAATATTGGTTTCAGCAAAGATTTTAATGTATTTGAACTCCGTAAGGCGATTGGCGAGCGTAACGTAAAAAAAGCCTATCAGATAGCACAATATTTTGCAGACAATCCGAAAGACAATCCACTGGTGTTAACAGTAGGCCAGACTTTTGGTTTTTTTGTCCAATTGCTCAAATACCATGGTTTGAAAGATCGTAGTCCAAAAAGCGTTGCTTCTGCTTTAGGTATTAACCCTTTTTTTGTGAAGGAATATGATGTGGCTATTAAGAATTACCCAATGAAAAAAGTGAGCCATATTGTGGCTTCTCTTCGGGATATTGATGTTAAAAGTAAGGGAGTTGGAGCCAATGGGTTACCGCCCGGTGATTTGATGAAAGAAATGCTGGCAAATATTTTCAGTTAAAAGAAGAAATTACCAATTTATAATTGATGCGTACTTTTTTAAAGTACGCATTTTTTTTACTCATTAGGAAAATAACCTCTTAATAAAAAAACACTCCAGGAAAACCTGGAGTGTTTCTGGACATTAAGATCTACTACCACCGCGATCTTAATAATTTGGGCATATATAGAACAAGAAGCCCTATTTCTATCTCTATCTGCTATATGCCCGATTTAAAAGAAACCTAAACTTAATCCAATTATTAATCTTGTTTGATTATCTTGATAGTCTTCATGGCATTATCAGCAGTTACTTTAACCATATAAGTACCGGCTGGCAGACCAGACATATCAATTTGTCCTTTGTCATTGTTTATTGTTCTTGTCATCACTTGCTGTCCGATAAGGTTGAATACGGCAACATCGCTGATGTTTTTGTCATAAGACAGATTCAGGATATTTTTAACCGGGTTTGGATATGCCTTAAAGGATGCCGCATCAAAATCAGGATTAGATAAAGAAACATCAACAGAGATGTTATCTATATAAATCTGAGCCCTGTCTGTGATTGAATAAGCATTGAAACCTAAATAATATATACCGCTGGCTTCTACTGTAAAAGTAGTAGACGATTCTAACTGAGAGTCGTTTACAATAGACGGATAATCAGCTAAATTCCTTGTCATCGCATTAAAATCTGCAGCAGTTCCGATGTTAACTTTCACACTTTCTACATAAGTAGTATTACCACTGTTAGCATATTGGAATTTCAGCGTATAGTTAGTTCCCGCTTCCAGTTGTACACCATTAGTATAGAACCACGCATTAGCCGGATTTGAAGAATTGTAACTGTAATTCAGTACTTTAGAGTTGAATCCACCTCTGTTGATATTGTCTGTTTTCCAGTTGTTACCCGTTCCGGCATTTTGACTTGAAGTACAAGCTGGCAATGCAGGTGTAGTTGCATCTTCAAAATCAATCAGATAAGGAACCGTTTGTGTTCCGCAAGCAGTTCTGAATGCAAATGGTCCAGCCCATGTGCTCTTGTCTCCGGAACCACAATCTCTGCGTACATAGAATTGATAAGCAGTATTGGCTGAAAGTCCTGAAATGGTGTGTTGGTTAGGTACCCCCGAAGCCATAGTTCCTGCACCTTGTGTAAATCCTCTTGGTCCGTACTCAATGTCGAACAAAGTTCCAGAACTTGTCCATGATAATTGTGCTGTTGCAGTTGTCAGGCTTCCTGCAATTCCTCCTGTTGGAGCAGGGCAGGATGGTGGAGTGATAACTTCAAAAGTATAATCTTCTGCTTCACCATTTCCTGAATTAAACGAACAGGCATCAGTTGGGTTGCTGTTGTTATAATCCATACGGATTCTCATTCTGTAGTTTCCTACAGGTGTCAACGCCGGAACGGTAATAGTTCCCGTAGCAGCAGCACCATAAGCAGTAGTGTTGAATACTCTTTCAGATGACTCAAAAGTCATGTTATTGTTCCAGTCAATCCAGATTGCAAAACCAGAACTACCAATGTAAGCTGCACTAAAATCAACAGAAGCACCTTCATACTGCTGTACTTTCATTCCAGTATTGTTAGAATAACCTCCGGTTCCAATAGTTGTACCTGTATTGTTTATGTTTGTTGCTCCACCGGTAGTCGTAAAACTACTAATGTAATAGCTTGTTGAGGTTGCAGCAGGCGTACAATAAGCAGTCGTAAAACGGAATGGTCCAGCCCAAAGGCTCTTGTCTCCGGAACCACAGTCTTTGCGCACATAGAACTGGTAAGCAGTATCTGCAGTTAAATCTGTAACACTGTATGGGCTTGTTACACCGGTACGTGTAGTTCCTGTGCCTTGTGTAAATCCATTTGGTCCGTATTCAACATCAAACAATGTTCCGTCGCTCGTCCAGGCAAGAAGTGCCGTTGTTGGAGTCATACTTGCAATGTTTAGATTTGTTGGAGGTATACAAGATGGCACAGCAATTACTTCAAGTGTATAATCTTCTGCTTCTCCATTTCCTGAATTAAATCCACAAGCGTCTGAAGGACTGCTGTTGTTGTAGTCCATACGGATTCTCATTCTGTAGCTTCCTATTGGAGTTCCAGCGGGAACAGTAATAGTTCCTGTAGATGATGCACCATAGGCTGTAGTATTGAATACTCTTTCGTCAGCATCAAAAGCCATGTTTTTGTTCCAGTCTACCCAGATAGCAAAACCGGAACCACCGCTGTATGCTGCGCTAAAATTGATTGTTCTGCCTTCAGATTGCTGTACTTTTAAGGTTGAGAAGTTGGAATAACCTCCGGTTCCTATTGCAGTACCTGTATTGCTAATGTTTACATATCCTTCTGTAGTAGAGAAATCTCTGATAAAGTAAGAAGTAGATGTAGCAGCTGGAAGACAGTATCCGGTTCTGAAACTAAATGGTCCAGCCCATGGACTCTTATCTCCGGAACCACAATCTCTACGCACATAGTATTGATAATTAGTATCTGATGTTAATCCTGTAGCATCATAAGGATTTCCTACAGAAGACATTAGTGTTCCTGTTCCTTGCGTGAAACCTGTAGGACCATATTCCACATCAAATACGGTTCCTTCACCCATCCAGGAAAGCTGTGCCGTTGTAAAAGTCATATTTCCGGCACCCAATTCTGTTGGAGGCATACAGCTTGGAGGAGTAGTTACTTCAAAAGTATAGTCTTCTGCCTCACCACTATAGTATACATCACCCCAATCCCAATCTTCATATTCAACAAATTCACAAGGGTTGTTTGGATTACTTGTATTGTTATCCATCATTATTCTCATTCTGTAGTTGCCCAGAGGTGTGCCAGCTGGAACAGTAATAGTTCCGGTAGCAGCTGAACCATAGGCTGTAGTGTTGAATACTTTTTCAGAAGCTTCAAAGGTCATGTTGTTGTTCCAGTCAATCCAGATTGAAAATCCGGAACCGCTGCTGTATGCAGCGCTAAAGTTTACAGTTCCGCCTGTAAATTGTTGTACTTTCATGGCTGTATAGTTGGAGTAACCTCCGGTACCAAAACCTGTATTCAGATTGTTGATGTTTATAAAGCCGCCAGTTGTTGTAAAGTTCTTTACAAAATAACTTGTCGTATTTGCCACAGGCTTACATGGCCCGGTAAAGAAACGGAAAGGTCCGGCCCATGGACTCTTATCGCCCGCACCGCAATCTCTGCGCACATAGTAGTGGTATGCAGTATCTGGTGTTAATCCTGTAGCATTGTATGGATTAGCAACAGAAGAAACGATAGTTCCGGTTCCTTGCGTGAAACCTGCAGGTCCATATTCAATGTCAAATACGGTTCCTTCGCTCATCCATGAAAATTGTGCTGTTGTATATACTATATTTCCAGCTCCTAATTCTGTTGGCGGCATACATGTTGGAGGTGTAACTACTTCAAGAGTATAGTCTTCTGCTTCTCCATTTCCGGAGTTAAATGAACATGCATTTGAAGGATTACTATTGTTATAATCCATACGGATTCTTAAGCGGTATTCGCCAACAGGCGTTCCGGCAGGAATAGTAAAGCTTCCTGTTGAAGATGAGCCATAGGAAGTCGTATTAAATACCCTTTCGTCGGCATCAAAAGCCATGTTTTTGTTCCAGTCAATCCACATTGCAAAACCTGAACTGCCGCTGTAAGCTGCGCTAAAGTTAACAACTCCGGTTTCGTAGTGTCTTACCTTCATTGTAGTATGGTTTGAATAACCACCAGTTCCAATACCTGAATTTACGTTATTGATATTGGTGATTGCACCCGTAGTAGTAAAATCTTTTATTAAATAGCTTGTAGATGTTGCAGCCGGAACACAGTAGCCTGTATAGAATCGGAAAGGTCCTGCCCACGCACTTTTGTTATCTGCCCCACAACTTTTACGCACATAGTATTCGTAGGAAGTTTCAGGAGTCAGTGCTGTAACATCATATGGATTTCCAACAGAAGAAGCCATAATTCCTGTACCTCTGGTAAATCCTGCAGGTCCATATTCTACGTCAAATACAGTTCCGTCGCCCAACCAGGAAAATTGTGCCGATGTAAAGGTCACATTTCCTGCTCCAAGGTCTGTTGGAGGCAAGCAAGATGGTGTTGGTATTACTTCAAAAGTATAATCTTCTGCTTCTCCGTTACCTGAGTTGAATCCGCAGGCATCAGAAGGGTTGTTGTTATTATAATCCATGCGGATTCTCATTCTGTAGTTACCCACAGGAGTTCCGGCAGGAACGGCAATACTTCCTGTAGACGAAGAACCATATGCCGTAGTATTGAATACTCTTTCGTCAGTGTCGAATGACATGTTATTGTTCCAGTCTACCCAAATAGCAAAACCGGAACCACCACTGTAAACTGCACTGAAGTTGACCGAGCCACCTTCGAAGTAACTTACTTTCATAGAAGCGTTGCCAGAATTGTTGGTATAACCGCCTGTTCCAATACCGGAATTAGTATTGTTGATATTGCTTATTCCACCTGTTGTTATAAAATCTTTTATAAAGTAACTTGTAGAGGTAGCAACCGGAAGACAATAGCCGGTGTAAAAGCTGTATGGGCCAGACCATATGCTTTTATCGCCGCCTCCACAATCAGTACGTACATAAAACTGATACATCGTATTTGCTGTAAGTCCGCCAGGAGTATACGGATTTGCCACAGATGAAGCAAGTGTACCGCTACCTAATGCAAAACCTGAAGGACCGTATTCTACATCGAATAGGAATCCTTCACTCATCCATGAAAGTTGAGCTGAATTAAATGTAACGTTTCCGGCACCAAGAGCTGTTGGCGGCATACATGTTGGCGGGTCACCGACTTCTAAGGTATAATCTTCTGCTTCTCCGTTTCCTGAATTAAAACCGCATGGATTGTCCGGATTTGACTTATTGTAGTCGGCCAGGACTCTCATACGGTAGCTGCCATTGGCAGTACCTGCAGGAATTGTAATTGTTCCTGTAGCTGAAGAACCGTATGACGTTGTGTTAAAAATTCTTTCTGAAGCTTCAAAAGTTGTATTGCCATTCCAATCAATCCATATGGCTAAACCATAAGTTCCTGAGCTATAGACTGCCGAAAAGTCAAATGAACCTCCGGCTGACTGACGTACAATTTTTGTAGTAGCATTTGAATAACCTCCGCTTCCTATTCCGGAGTTAGTGTTTATAATGTTAAGAAAACCACCTGTAGTGGTAAAGTCCTTAATAAAGTAGCTGGTTCCTGTTCCTGCTGGTGTACAATAGGCTAGTGTACCTGCTGTAGCAGTTGTTTTTTGAGGCTGTAGCATTTCTGGTCCTGAGTAGGCATACAGAAAAATGCCCATGCCCATACAATACAGCAATGTGAGCCATTGCTTGGTTCGGAATTTCTTCCGATGGGGTTGGGTAAAATTTTTCATTCTAAGTATATTTGATTAAAGTTAAACAGGCGCTATCACAGCGCTATATTGTTGAAATTTTTAGTATATATAAAAGCCATAACAGAATGATGTGGTTCATATCCGTATGGCGTATTTTTCTTTTTCATTGAGTCTTATGCTAAAAAGTAAGGCGCTCTCCATTTTTTTGACTCTGTATAACGCAATAATTTTTCATTTAATAAACTATGATGATTAAAATTTTTTATGAAAAATGTTCGGAGAGCAACCTTAACATCTTAGCCCGAACTCTTATAATTTTGACTCCAACTAACGAAATTTAAATCTATACCCCCGTATGGTAAATCCCGTTGTTGATTATAAGAGGTCTTTATCTTCCAAAGTGTTTGGTCGTAATTATTTAAAAAGTACTTCCCGTATTCATAAAACTAAACCATGAAAAAAGCAGGGAAGCACTTTATAGTAGTTAAAGAAAGCTGCTCTTCATCTTTTTATAAGTTATAATTGCTGTTAATCAAAATAAACTAATCTGAAAAAAATTACGCAAGCAGCTATTCTTACCTTATATTCTTATATTCTTCATTCTATTCTGTGTGTAATTATATATAACTGTGAATTTTCAATCGAACGTTTTTTAAAGTGCCTCCGGGCTTTATTTTGTATTAACTAAACCTAAAGTTTATGAAGAAACTTGCAGAGGCACTTATTAAAAAAAAATTAGTATTTAGTATTTAATGCATTTTCATAAGTTGATTATAACAAGCCAAAGATTGTTTTTTGTTATAGATATGGCAATACGAAAAAAGTATATGACAGTTATGAATGAGAATTTGATTGATATGATTCGATAAATGTATTTTGGAATACTAGGTTATGAACCTAGGTGGTTTTGCTAAATACGTAGAGGTGTAAGATTTTTATAATAATAGTAATGATAAGCCTGACAATCTTCCAAAAAATATATCAGAATAAATACTGTAATAATTAAATATAATGGAAGTCACTCATAATTAAATTATTAATAGCTATGATTAATGTTTGTTTTTTGGAAATTGTATTCATATTTTCTTTGTTTTTCACATTTTTAAAATACAAAATTTTATTGTTTTAACTAAATAATGCAATTATAATTAAAAGTTTGTTATATTTTTTTAAACGCCAAAAAACCATATCTTTAACAAAATTTAACAAACCTTAACTTATAGTATTTTATGCATGTAAAATTTTGTAATTACTATTGTATCCTCGCGATACTTACTCTAGGTATTTGCTCTCCAACTTATTCTCAAGACATTCTCTGGGAAAAATCTTATGGAGGTAAACAAGCTGATTATCTTTTTGATGCCATTGCTACCCCAGATAATGGGTATATACTTGCTGGCAGTTCCTTATCAAATAAAACAGGAAATAAAACAGAAGAAAATCAAGGAAATCTCGATTATTGGATTTGGAAAATGAATGGAAAAGGGGAGCTTGAATGGCAGAAAAGTTTTGGAGGCTCCGGAGCTGATTTGCTTAGAAGTATAAAGCCAACAAATGATGGCGGTTATATTTTAGGTGGTTCTTCTGAATCTGCAAAAGGAGCACAGAAAAAAGATACCAATAAGGGACTGTATGATTATTGGATTATCAAGCTTAATGCTAAAGGAAATGAAGAATGGCAAATGACACTTGGAGGAAAAGGACAGGATGAATTGCATAGTATTTCTCAAACTTCTGACGGTGGTTATATTATAGGAGGTTCTTCAAGTTCTGGAAAAAGTTCAGTTAAAGAGGAAGGGAAAAGTGGCCTGTATAGCAAGTCAGAAGCTGGTTTTGGTAGTCTTGACTATTGGGTAATAAAATTAGACAGCAAAAGAAAAATAGAATGGCAGAGAACTTTAGGAGGACAATACTCTGATATGTTAAGAAGTATTCAGCAAACACGTGATGGTGGTTATATACTTGGCGGCTATTCTAATTCGCCTGAATCAGGTAATAAAACGGAAAGTTGTCACGGATCAGGAGATTACTGGATTGTAAAATTAGATAAAGATGGAGCTACTGAATGGCAGAAAACCTATGGAGGAGATAAAGATGATCAACTGTATGCTATATGCCAGACCAAGGATGGCAATTATGTAGCAGCAGGAAATTCTAATTCAGGACCAACAAGCAATAAAAATGTTAGCAATCAAAACGGTACAGATTTTTGGGTAGTAAAACTAGCAGAAGGAGGAGAAGAAATCTGGCAAAAAACGTATAATGTAGGTAATGTTGATTTTTTAATTTCTATGGTGGAAAATAATGATGGAACCTTATTGCTGGGAGGATATGCCCAAAGTGAAATCATTGGCAATAATAAGAAGAAAGAAAAGGAAGGAATCAATGATTATGTTGCAATCAAAATTGGCAGTGACGGAAAAGAACTTTGGACACAAACTGTAGGTAGCGGAGGTGAAGACATTTTACGAAAAGTAATTGAGATTCGTGATGGGGGGTATCTTCTTGCAGGTACTTCAAATGGAAAACCGTCCAAAGATAGATATAGTAGCATAGGAAGCCAGGATTTTTGGGTTGTAAAACTTAAAGATAAAGATAAGAAAAAGGAAAAAGGCAACATGATTGAAGCATTTCCAAATCCAACACAGCAGTTTACAAATATTGTGGTAGGTTATGATTATGAAAAAGGGACCTGCAATATTTTTGACCTTTCAGGAAGATTAATGCAAAGTTTTGCAGTTAAAGACAACATGATTCCGGTTGATTTAGGAGCATTTCCTGAAGGAGTTTATATAATTGAAATCAGGACAAATGTTCAAAACGACGGAATAAAAGTAATAAAGACAATTAATAAGAACTAAAGTTCAAGACATGAAAATTAAACTTTCAATTCTCTTATTGATGCTTACGATGGTATCAAGAGCACAAACCAATAAAGAAGATATAAATAATTTGGACCTGAATTTTACAAATTCAAATCCTGATGTAGCTTCATTTGAAAAAATAGAACTAAATAAAATAAAAAAATATACAGGTAAGGCAGATGTTGATGTGCCTGTTTTCACAATTAAAAGTGGTAATATAACTTTTCCTATTGCTTTATCCTACAATACGGGAGGTATTAAAGTAGACCAAGTGGCTTCAGATGTAGGATTGGGATGGAGCCTATCCCAATGTGTTATTACCAGAAATATCAATGGTGGAAATGATTTTAATTCGGTTGGCTATAATAGCGTACCTAATTCTGGATATACATTTTCGACACAGCAAGAATTGAATCATGATGTTAATATAAGACAACAAAGATATGGTAAGATAGGTTATTTTTTAAACCAATCGCTTAATAGACATTTGACAGTAAATGACAGGACGATTGATTTTATACCTGACCAGTATAATTTTTATTCACCTGAATTTAGTACGAATTTTTTCTTTCAAAATATAAATACTCCAGTAGAAATTAATCCAAAAGGTACAAAAATTACGGCTGTAAAGGGGAAACAGCTTTTTGATAGTCAGTTGGGCTTTAGGAATAATGATGGATCGGTTAGTAAATGTTATGATTTCCCAACCCAGGATTTCTTTTCTATAACTTTGACATCAAAAGAAGGAATCAAATATATATTTAATGATTATGATTTAGCGATAAATTTTCCTAAAAGTTCTTTAGGAGAATATTATAACATAGGATATAGTGCGCTTTTGAACCCTAATCCAGCTGCTATATCGGCTTGGCATATATCACAAATTGAAGATACCAATACAGGAAAGAAAATTAATTTTGAATATGACATAACACATTCTAATCCATGGAAGAATGTTTATTCTTTGACGAATGCTCAAAATGATCAGTTAGAAAGATCTTTACAAAAATCATATAATTATATGAAAGCTTCCGAGTCTGCTGTTTATCAGTATCCATGTTTTTACTGGACTCAGGCAGATATTGATACCTACAATTTTTATGAAAATAAAAAAGCGGATGTACAGAAAAAACGACTGAAGCGAATTGTTTTTGATGAAGGCACAATTGAATACAAATACAATAACGAAGGTGGATATGTATCGGGTATAGCAAATCAACGCGAAGATTTATTTAACGGAGATTTTATAACTCAGATTATCGTCAAAAACAATAAAAATGAGATCATAAAAACTATTGATTTTTCGTATGATTACTTTGTTTCAAATTATGGAGTGGGAGAATTTAATCCGGATGGTGTATTTAACCCTTATCGTTACAAAAGATTAAAACTGACTGCCGTTAAAGAAAATGGGAAGCCTTCTTATAAATTTGGTTATATCGAAGATATTAAGTTACCACCTGTTCAATCTTTTGCTATCGACTTTTTAGGTTTTTATAATAACTCCGCTGATGTTACTAGTCGTCAACAGATGCTTTCCTTAAAGCCTAGACCAAAATTATATTATTATCCGAATAATTTTGAAAAGAGTTTGGTGCCTTTTCCTGTGCCTAATAAAACCCCAAACATAATTGATGGTTATTTTAACAGGGAGGCAAATGAGTATGCAAAAGCCTGGTCGTTAAATAAAATCACATTTCCTACAGGTGGTTTCTCTGAGTTTTTTTATGAAAGCAATCAATTCCAGTTTATGGGAGAAAATATAAAAGGAGGCGGTGTAAGAATACAGAAACAAACTTTAAGTGATGGAAATGTAGCCAGAAGTATAGAATATACTTATCTAAACGATTCAGGTAAATCATCGGGTAGTTTATCTTCCATGCCTTATTTTGGACATCCGGAAATTAAATTTTTTAATGTCAATGTTGATACGCGTGCTATTCCGCCAACGGCAACTTCAACAACCATAACCCCAGATATTTTTCATTGGAAAATATTTGGTAAGAGTAATGTTAATAAAGATATTACTTCCGGATCGTATGTAGGGTATTCTAAAGTTGTGGAAAAAGAAATTGGTAATGGTAGAATAGAATCATATTTCACAACGAATGAAGTCCAGGATTTTAAGGATTATATTTTAAGATTATATCCGCAAGATGGAAATGTGACCACAAGCTTAGTGAGCAATGCCTGCATGGCTGATTTTATAATCTCAAATAGTGGTATTGAATCTGAAATTTTTACTGATAATGGTTATAAAAGAGGGCAGCTTCTTGAAGAATTGATTTATGATGAAACAAATCAATTATTAAAGAAAAGTAAGAATGAGTATACTGATAACACCTATGGACAATATCAATATATTAAACCGGTTACCAGTCCTATACGTACACAAGATGAGAATAACAATCTGGGTCATTTGATTAACGTTGTAAAAAAGTATGAACTTAAAAATTTCCTTAAAACTAAGGAAACTATATACCAGTACGCTTTAGGTCAGAGCCAGACTCTGGAAATTAATAAGGACTTTACTTATAACAACAATGGAGTTGTTAAAACAGAACAGGTAACAGCTTCTGATGGTACTATTAAGAACAAGTTCTTTTATGCTAATGATCCAGAATTATCAACGGAACCTTACATGAGTGCCTTGGTAACTAAAAATGTAATAGGCAGGCCTGTAAAAGTTGAAAAATATAGGAATGATGTAAAAATATCAGAAGATAAAACAGTTTATGTTAGTGATGCTACAACAAGTAATCTATTGCTTCCAAAATTTTTATATCGGCAAAAAGGTGAAAATGGAGCTGGTGTTGGGTTAGAGAAAAAAATTACTTATGATAAATATGATGCTAAAGGCAACATTCTTCAGTATACTGAAGAAAATAAATTCCCTGTTTCTGTTATTTGGGGGTACAATCAAACTTATCCTATAGCTAGAATTATGAATGTCAATTATGATGCTATTCCAGCGAACCTAATTTCTACGGTTCAGCAAAAATCTAATTCAGGAACTGAGGCAGAATTGCTTACGGCATTAACGACTTTAAGAAATAGTCTCCCTTCGAATATGATGACTTCAATTACTTATAAACCGTTGATTGGCATTAGTACAACAACTGATGAAAAAGGCTATAAGACTACTTATGAATACGATTCTTTAGGAAGATTGAAGTCGATAAAGGATAATGACGGCAAGATGATTTCACAAAATAAATACCATTACAGAACCCAAAACTAGATATGAAAAAGATATTATTTTTAGTACAGATACTTTCTTGTATAACGGTCTTTGGGCAAAGCCAGGATCAAAATTATATTCAGAAAACAATTTACAGAGATAGTGATACGCTCTCCACAATATCAAAAGCTATTACTATTACTTATTATGATGGTTTAGGAAGACCGATACAGCAACGAGCCTATGGAGAATCTGCAACAGGCAAGGATATTATTGTTCCAATGGAATATGATGCTTATGGTCGTCCTGCCAAAGAATATCTTCCTTTTGTAGGCCAGGGTGCCAGTCTTAATTATGATGCTAATGCCATATCAGGCCAATCAACTTTTTACAGTTCAGGAACAGGAAGTGGCAATCCGACTTTTGAGACGACTGCGAAACCTTTTAGTGAGAAATATTATGAAGCTTCTCCTTTGAATAGGGTATTAAAGCAGTCATCTCCAGGAGAAGCTTGGGCATTGGCTGTTCCCGCTACAGGAAGCGATCGTACTGTCAAACAGGAATATTTATATAACGATAGCCAGGATAATGTTCGGTTATTTAGAGCCAATGCTGTATGGAACAATAGTTTTAGGGCTTATGTTCCTTCACTTCAATATGGAACAACAGTGAATTATCATGCCGTAAACACTCTTTACAAAAGTGTAATAAAAGATGAGGATTGGACTTCATATTCTGGAAAAGAAAGTACGACAGAAATATTTAAGGATAAGGAGGGCAGAGTAGTTCTTAAAAGAAAGTTTACTCTCTTTGGTATTATTGGAGGGCAAAATAGATATAAGGCTTATGATACCTATTATGTTTATGATCAATTTGGCAATCTAAGCTATGTTTTGCCTCCTCTGGCTTCTGAAATTAGGACTATAACAGAGCAAAAATTAACAGGATTATGTTATCAATATGTTTACGATCATAGAAACAGGTTGGTAGAGAAAAGATTGCCTGGGAAAAACTGGGAATTTATGGTGTATGATAAGCAAGATAGATTGATAGCTTCTGGGCCTACTCTGTTTCCTTTTGGAGGTAATAATTTAGGGTGGTTGATTACAAAATATGATGCTATCGGTAGACAGGCTTATACAGGATGGTACAACGGACATATGAGTATATCCAGTGATAACAGGATAGCCATGCAACTAGCTATGGAAGCATCAAGTACTATGAATGAAACAAGGGTTTCTTCTAATATGGTTAACGGTATAGTTATAGGTTATTCTAGTAATTCGTTACCAAATGTTAGCTTGTATTTGTTGACTGTTACATATTATGATGATTATACATTTCCAGGACATCCAACAGTTCCGTCAACTATTGAAGGACAGACAGTTTTAACGAATGTAAAGGGACTACAGACAGGAGGCTTTAGCAGGACGCTACTAAATGAAGGCACATATATAGGTGATTCCTCTTATATACTGTATGATTCAAAATCGAGACCTATAAGAAATTATGTTAATAGTTATTTAGGTGGATATACCTCTACTGATACTAAATTAGATTGGAGAGGAAAAGTTCTTAACACCATACAAAAACATAAGCGACTTAATTCTGATACAGAAATTACAGTACGAAATAATTTTACCTACTCTGCTCAGGAAAGATTGCTTACACATACCCATCAAATAGGTTCAGGGGCAATTGAGATGTTGGCAAATAACCAGTATGATGAATTGGGTAATCTTATTGGTAAAGGCGTTGGTGATGTAGCAAGTAATTCCCAAAGATTGCAAGACATATCCTATAGCTATAACGTTCGAGGCTGGCTAAAAAAAATCAACGACATTGATAATCTTGTACAGATAGGATCGAGACCGGATCTTTTTGCTTTTGGAATTAATTATAATCAGACAACATTTTCTATTTATGATGTACCTCCACTTTATAATGGGAATATTGCGGAAACCCATTGGAAAAGTGCAAGCGACAACCTTCACAGGAGCTATGGTTATGTATATGACAAATTAGATAGGCTTATCAATTCTTATTATTATAAAGAAGGCACTCTTACCAATGCTTACAATGAGTCTTTAGATTATGATTCTAATGGAAATATTACATGGTTATCCCGTAATGGGGCCTTTGATTTTCAAAATAATCCTATAGCAATTGATGCTTTGGAATATGCATATAACCCTAGCTTTCCCAATAGGCTGATGAAAGTGTCAGATTCGACGGGAAGTCCGGAAGGGTTTAAAGACGATGTTGCTAATGGAGATCTGGATCCGGATGATGACTACAGCTATGATGATTTTGGAAATTTGACATTGGATCAAAATAAAGGAATAACTTCTATAAGCTATAATCATTTAAATTTGCCGGTAAAAATTGTTTTTGGTTCCGAAACCAATAAAATTGAATATATTTACGATGCAACAGGAGTTAAAAAAGGCAAAAAGGTTACGAGTCCGTTACTAGGCGTTCGTGGTGAGATAGATTATCTGAATGGATTTCAATACAGGGATTATAAACTGAATTTTTTCCCTACGGCTGAAGGTTATGTAAGAGCGACTGAGGTTAATAATAGTTATGTATATAGTTATGTATATAATTATAAAGACCATTTGGGAAATATACGAATGAGTTACGCTTTAGACCCGCAAAATCCGGGGCAATTAAAAATTCTTGAGGAAAATAATTATTATCCGTTTGGACTTAAACATAAAAATTACAGTTCAGATATATTGATTCATCAGCAAAGAAATGGAGCTTTGGCCCTAAGGCCTCCGTTTCCAGACGATCCGGATATTCCAATTCCTTTTGTTCCGGTATTGGAATACAACTATAAATACAACGGGAAAGAATATCAGGATGAGCTAGGACTTGGCGTTTATGATTATGGAGCCAGAAATTATGACCCGGCAATAGGAAGATGGATGAATATAGATCCATTAGCGGAAACAAGCAGAAGATTTAGTCCTTATGCATATGCCCTTGATAATCCTGTTTATTTTATTGATCCAGATGGGATGAAAGCTATGCCTCCAACTGATGAGGATGCTGAAAACTATGGATATAAATTATCAGATTTTAAAAATGGAGATGTTTGGACTGATAAGGATGGTAGTTGGTCATTTAATAGTGCAACTAACACATGGGAAGGAATAAATGGTACAAATTTCAACGTAATAGCAGAAACACAACAATTAGCTGAAGTTACAATTACTAATGAAAACTGGTTGCAAAGAAATTTTGTATTTGAACTTAGTACAATGGCGAGTATTGGTGTTCAAGTTGGTGGAAAAATAGGGGCAGTTGAAGGAAGTGCGGGTATATTGACCCGGGATATAGGATATTTAAGCTATGATGTATTAAATAATTCAAATCTTTCACGTTGGGGAGATGGTAAAACACGCCATTATGCTGAAGGATCAATAGGTATCAAAGGAGCTTTGTCCGCAGGCTTAGGTGGTGAATATACCTATGATTCCCCAGATGGATTAAATGGTATGGAGAATGGGAGCTTTGATTTTTTTGGACAACTAGGATATAGTGGTAAGACAAATTTTTTAAAAAGTCATCCTGATTTAAACGTCTCACCAGGTGCAAAAATTAAAGAGTCCACGGCTGAGAGTAATTGTCATTGTCTCGATTTATCAGTAGGAATAAAAGTACTTTTAGGAATTGAAGCCAGCATAAAAATTGGAATAAAGAAATGATAATCATTAATATTCAAAATAAAGGAGATATTACGGTTTATAAAGATGATGAAATAATTCTCTTTATGAAGAGAAATACACCAATTCCTTTTTTTAAAACTATAGGTGAAATTTATAGTGACGAAAAAATTGCCAAAATAACCTACGGTTTTCTGAAAAAAGACATTCTATTTCAAAATTTCAAATCATTTATAGAAATTAAAAACCAAAAACTATTTGCGGCAGAATTTTATATTGGAAATGATATCATAACTGTAACAAAAAATCCATTTGTTCTTTTTAATAGAAGCTTTTTCTGTAAAATTTATTCTAATTTAGAACTGATAGCTAATGTATCATTGAAAAAAAAATTAGATACCAATGGCATTAATTTGAAAGTGGAATATTTAAAAGAAGATGAAACTATTGAATATAATAGCTTAATTTGTTTATTAATTTATAGTATTGAATTTAATTTAGCATGATTTAATTTATGGAAGATAATTTTGAAAAATTTACAAACTTGACGAGGAGACGTGCATTATTACCTTGGTGGATTAAATTTTTTTGTTGGATTTTTATGATTACCGGTATACTTTGCTTAATAGTTTTAATATTACTCTTGATTGGTTTTAAACCAGAATTAGAAATATATGGTTTTGACGCTGATAATAATAAACCATTTAATTCTATACTTATACTTTTTACTTTTCTTTTCCATGCTTTTACAGCATTCTGTTTATGGTTTAATAAATCCAAAGCAATTTTTATAGGTCAGATTGATGCGATTTGGGGGATACTATTATGTTTATTTTCAATAATTTTAGGAATAGTAAAGGGAGATTATATTTTTAGAATTGAATTAGTGTTTCTTGTATTGTTTTATATTAAATTATCACAAATTAAGAGCAAATGGAATTCAATTCCAGAATTTAGATGAAAATGAATTAGAAAAATCAGCTTGATGTATTTAAACTTTTGAATTTTAATTAACTGCTGGAAATTATTGAAATAAAATAATTAAATATAGTAATAAAAAACTGCAAGTCAATCTTGCAGTTTTTTATTATTTTTAAAACACAAAACTATCCCCATGACCTACAAAAAAATACTAAAACTACTCAGCATTTTTCTATTCCTATGGTTCTGCATACACATCATCTACACCATTATTGATGGAAACAAAGACGAAGGGAAATCAGCCGATATTGCAGTAATTTTAGGGACAACAGTAAATACAGATGGTACTTTGTCTGAACGGTTGGAAAAACGAATGAAATGCGGTTTAAAGCTATACAAAGATAGACGCATAAAAAAGATTATTGTTAGCGGTGGACTTGGAAAAGAAGGCTTTTTGGAAGGTGACAAAATGAAAGAATATCTGATAGGAAAAGGAATACCGGATTCTTTGGTGATAGTAGACAATAAAGGCAATAATACTACAGCATCTGTCGCAAATACCATTCTGATGAAAGACAGCCTGCATTACAACAGTATTATTGTCGTTTCCCAATATTTTCACGTGACAAGAACCAAAATGCTGTTTAGGAAAGAAGGTTTTGAAAACGTAAGTAGCGTAAGCCCTGATTATTCGGAATACAGGGATTTTTATTCGCTATTCCGGGAATTTTTTGCTTATTATTACGACAGATTAAAATAAGTATGATGGAGCCAATCATAAAAACACTTCCCCTGACACGTCTTGTTGGAATACACAAGGAAATGTCGCTGGCCAATAACCAAACATTTGCGCTTTGGAATAGTTTTATGCCCAGACGTAAAGAAATTATAAATAGTCTGGGAACAGACTTCTTTTCCATGCAGCTGTATGATACTGTCTATTTTGAAAATTTCAGACTTGACAGGAAATTTGTAAAATGGGCAGCCGTAGCAGTAGATAATTTTGAAACCATTCCTGATGGTATGGAAAGCTATACGATTGAAGGAGGAGAATATGCAGTTTTTACACACAAAGGCGGACCCGAAACTGGAGCAGAAGTATTTGGATATATTTTTAATACCTGGCTTCCCAATTCAGATTATGTACTTGATAGCAGAGAACATTTCGAATTGTTAGGCGGCAAATACAAACACGGCGACCCGGAATCAGAGGAAGAAATCTGGATTCCTATAAAGCTAAAGGTAATTGATAAAACAAAGATAGCCGTAGCTCTTTTTGATAAGCTGGCCGATAGATATCAGGATAAATTTATGGACGTTGGGCTGTATGCCGATTCGTTGAATCTGTTTTGCGACAATATTACAAAACCAAATGCCTCAATCCTGGAACTTGCTTGCGGGCCAGGTAATGTGACCAAATATTTGCTAGGAAAACGTCCTGATTTTAAAATATTAGGTACAGACCTGGCAACCAAAATGATTGAATTGGCAAAAGCCAATAATCCGTCAGCAACATTCCGGTTGATGGACTGTCGTGATTTGGGTAAAGTTTCCAAAACCTACGATGGTATTGTATGTGCTTTTTGCCTGCCTTATCTTTCCAAAGAAGAAACCCAAAAACTCATTGCAGATGCCTACCATAAGCTGGAACAAGATGGCCTGCTTTTTATCAGCACAATGGAAGACAACTATGAAACATCAGGATGGGAAAAAGGAAGTTCAGGCGATGCCATATACATGCACTATTATCCGGCAGAATTTTTACTTACGACACTAAAAAAAAACGGTTTTACTATTATCGATGAACGTCGCAAAAAATATGATGGACCGGAAAATACGCCCGTAACCGATTTATTATTAATCGCTAGAAAATAAGGAAAAAAGGGAAAAAGGGAAAAAGGTACTAAGGAACTAAGTGGAAAAACCTTTGCAACTCAATACCTCAGTACCTCAGCGCCTTTTTAAAAACATTTTCCTTTCGGCAAAACAAATATTTTACCGAACTTTGCAATTCACTTCTTTTTAAAAAGAGCAAACAAATATATTTATGGGAATGAATAAAAACACCATTCTGGGCTGGGCAACCTTTGTTATGGTCCTGATGGGGCTGCTGCTAATTGGCTTAGGCATCTTTCGTTATGACGATGTAGCCGGTTGGGGTTTTGGAGCAGTAGGAATAGGCTTTTTTGCCATTGCATGGGTTTTCAGTTCGCTGAAAGGCCGTGTATAAAAAGCATACACGAGTTATCGATAAAAAATCCGCTTTTTAGCGGATTTTTTTATGAATGGGCAAGTTTGCCCGGTGTAATACCAAACTTGTTTTTAAAGGCAGTCGTAAAATGCTGTACATACTGATAGCCGCAGTAGGCCGCTACTTCCTTAACCGGTTTATTTTCTTCCAGCAACATGCGTTTTGACTGTTGCATCCTAATTTCATGTAAGTAGCCAAACACAGTGGTGCCAAAAAGTATTTTAAAACCTTTTTTGAGTTTAAAATCATTAAGACCTACTTTATGGGCGAGCTCTAAAAGTGAATAAGGTTCTGATATGTTCTGTTCCAACAATTTTTTGGCATAGTAAATCTTTTCTACATCTTCTTTTTTTAGTTTTTCGGAAGTTGGGGTCAATTGTATGCTTTCAAACTGTTCAATCTGAAGCATGAACAGTTCTAAGATTTTTGACTCCAGATACAATCGCTTTAAGACACCTTTCCTTTGGCATTGGTTGATTTGTGAAAGGATAAGATTCATCTGCGCTGTTATAGGCATATGGTGCGGACTCAGGCAATTACTGATTTCCTGTTTGTCAATTTGCTTCAGAAACTTATCAATAGTCTTGCTTTCAGAATCAATAAAACGGTTGAAATAGTTTTCTGTAAAATGGATTTCAAAAACCTCGTTGGGTTTTTCCTGTTTGCCGCCCCGAAACTTTCCTTCAAAATTACTGGAATAAAAGAAATTATGCTGTTGAGGTCCGAATGAATAATCAAATTTGGAATTAAGCGATTCTACTTCGGCGCTTCCGGTCAAAGAAAAATGCATCTCAAATACAGAGAGGTCACTTTTGGCAATCAAACAAACTTCCTGATTCAATTGCGAACGCCGACGTAACGTATGTACACCATCAAACCATATTTCTGAAATATCAGTATACCCAATCTTGTTATCAAACAGTTGGGTTTCCTGTTCCACAATATCTGTTAATCCATCATAAGCTGCATGAAAATCTTTTTCAAAAATAATTTCATCCAAATCGCTATCATTTATGGTAATTCTCATCCTAATCCGTTTTGCGTAAAACAACATCCGTCTTGCGTAACTAAAATAGGCAAGAATAGCAGACATTTGTACAAAGATAATTATTTAGAATCAATCTAAACAAATAAAAATCAAAAATGACAAAAGTACCAAAATGGCTGGGAGATACCATGGAAGTTGTGTATCAGCGATTCATGTATGAAACAGTTATAACCAATGTAGAATATTTAGATGAAAAATTAAAAAGAGTGCGTTTTGAAGGTGATTTCAGAAAGATAAAATTTATGCCGGGCAATGTAGTTAAAGTACGGGTTAATGATATGGAATACCGCCATTATACGCTATCTGCTTTTGATGCCAAAACAGGATTTTGCGAAATTGTATTCTATCTGCACGGCCTGGGACCGGGAAGCAACTGGGCAGAAGGATTAAAAATGGGGGATAGGGCAAAGTTGTTGGGTCCGGGTGGAAAACTTTATTACTCTGAAAACCGGGTAAACCATTTTTTATTTGGCGATGAAACTTCCTTAGGCTGGATGAAATGCATGGAAGAAGAAGCGGAACGCAGAGGCGAATTTTTCTTTGGTTTTGTAGAACTTGATGAACCGCATCAGGATTGGGCAGAAAGATTGGGCAGCTCCGTAAAAATTGTAGGCAAATCATCAGAATTTCCCGCTCAGCCTGTTATCGACATTGTAAAGGAATGGGAAGAAGATTTTTGGCTAACAGCAGTAGATACGGTTTTTTATCTGACAGGACGGACAAAATCAATTCAGGCATTTCGAAAGTTTTTGCTGTCAAAAGGAATCAGTAGTAAAAAGATAAAAACAGAACCCTATTGGGCAGATGGAAAAAGCGGGCTGTAACAGCCCGCTAATGTATTTCAGATATTGTTTATTAATGAGCTGAAACGGCTTTCAGTCCTACAATGGAAGCAATCAATGTTACAATAAAAAAGATTCTCCAGAAATTGGCAGGGTCTTTAAAAACAAATATTCCAAGCAATACGGTTCCTACAGCACCAATACCTGTCCATACAGCATAGGCCGTTCCAAGTGGAAGATTTTGTGTGGCTTTAATCAATAGCGACATACTAATAATACACGCAACAAGAAAACCACTATACCATGCATAAGCTTCATTGCCTGTGGCTTCTTTAGCCTTACCTAAACAAAAGGTAAAAGCAACTTCAAACAATCCGGCAATGATTAAGATAATCCAGTTCATAAACTTTTTCTTTAAAAATTCCATGCAAAGGTCGGTTCTTAGGATGAAAATATTTTTTACAAATGATAAAAAGTGAAAGAGGTACTTGAGTTGTTAGGTTCTGAGTTACTAAGTTTTTGTGCTTTTAAGTAAAAGAGAAATTATTAAAATAAGTTTTAGCATTCCTTATCATTAGATATAGGCTTCTTAGAATCTGTGTAATTGCTCTAATCTGTGGCGGGAATAGAAAGAGGTGCTAAGTTATTGTTTTCGGTAGGTAAAAGAGTAGTTGAGACAAGTTTTTCAGGAATCTTCTTATAAATTTTTTAATCTGTGTAATTGTTCTAATCTGTGGCGGGAATAAAAAAGTTGCTGAGGTGCTAAGTTTGTTTTTTTAGGTGAAAGAGAAAATGGTTGAAATTAGCATTCTTTCTTATTTTATTTCAGCCCTGATTCGGCTAAGGCTTACTTGTGTAATTCCCAAATAAGAAGCAATATAGCCAAGCTGTATTCTCTGGACAAAATCCGGATTTTCCTCCAATAATTCCAGATAGCGTTCTTTTGCAGACTTGAATAATTTGGAAATAAGACGTTCTTCGGTTTGCACCAAAAGCCGTTCTGCAAATTTGCGTCCCCAGTTTGCTATTTGGATATCTTCAAGAAAAAGCAGCTGCAGGTCTTTGTTTTGTATTTCATACAATTCGCAGTCCTCGAGCAATTCCACACATTCATAACCGGGAAGATTGGCTACATAGCTTTTCATGGAAACAATAGGGTCGCCTTCCTTACCAAACCAAAAAGTGATGTCTTTTTCTTCTTTTGGAGCGAATGCCCTGACCATGCCTTTTTTGATAAAATAAATAGAAGTTTCGTTTTTATCAGCTTCCAGGAGCGTATGTCCTTTTGACAATTGTATTTCGCTGCTATATCTCAGGATTTTTTGAGCCGCTTCTTGAGAAAGCGGATATATTTGGTTCAGTATTTCGTGAAGTTTCATTTATGATAAATGTTTCTGCAAGGTAAGTTTTTTTCGGAAAAATGGAAAGAGATTAAAAGAGGTACTAAGATGCTAAGGTTCAAAGGTGCTAAGTTTATGTGTTTTGTGTACCAGAGGAAGTTGTTTAAAAGAAATCTGTACAATCATTCCAATCTGTGGCTAAAAGAGGTACTAAGATGCTAAGGTTCAAAGGTGCTAAGTTTATGTGTTTGTGTACAAGAGAAAGTTTTTTAAAAGAAATCTGTATAATCATTCCAATTTGTGGTTAAAAAAGGTGCTAAGTGACCAAGGTATTTAGTTACTAAGTTTGTTTTATATGTGAAAGAGAACTTATTTAAGTCAGTAGGGCAATCAATTTACCATAAAACTTGTGCATGGCCATTTAAAACAGCAGAAAGACGTTAATTTTGTTGTAAAAGAATTGTCCCAAATCCAACGATGAAAGAAAAAGCTTATTTTTGAAAGGCTTATATAATTTTTTAAACAGTACTGAATTGATGAAAATTACTTCTCTTATTGCTCTATTCTTATTTGCAGTTCAGCTTGCTTTCAGCCAGTCTGAAAACCCAGTGCATGGAAAGGTAACCACCGAGGGTTTTCCAACTGCCGGAATTGAAGTTATCAATCAAACAAGCGGTTCAGTGGTTGTGACAGATGCTTCGGGAAAATTTTCTATCAAGGCAAAAGTTGGCGATGTTCTGATTTTTGCAGGAAAAAATTATACGTCCAGAAGGATTACTCTTAATCAGAAAGATTTTGGAAAAACGGGTGTTGAAACAAACATGAACCAGGAAGCGATACAGTTGGTAGAAGTAGAGATTAAAAAAGAAGTAGATGATGTGAAACCAGAACCTCCGGCTGTAGCTCCACTGCGTTCGGTAGATAATATACTGAATTCTCCAACGAATATGATGGTCTACAACGGTGCCATAATTCACGGTCTTGATTTTGTAGCCATAGGTAAAATGGTTGGAAATCTTTTCAAAGGAAAGAAAAAAGACAAGGTAATATCCAACATAGAAATGAAGGAATATATTTCTGATAATTTCAATAAAGACTTTTTTCTCAATACTTTACAATTAAAAGAAGATGAAATAGAAATTTTCCTTGAATTCTGTTATGCTGATGCTAAGACGTCAACCCTTATCAATAATAATAACGTATTGGAAATAACCGATTTTTTGATTTCAAAAAAGATAGAGTTTAAAAAGTTAAAAAATTAGAGTAGTCCGATAATTAAAAAGTTTTCCCCCACTTATTTAAGGTTTGCCCCATACCTAAATAAATATCTTTGTGACTATGCGCCTTTGCGAGATATTTTCAGGCAGCCACCACAGATATAGTCATCAAATATCTTCAATAAAGTTAACCTGAAGTGTTGCCCAAGATTATAAATTATGCAAAAGGTTCACTCAAAATAAAACTATAATAAAATGTGAATTAATATTTACATATATATATAAATAACTTAATTTATTTTTATATAACTAATTTTTATATTTTTGATATAAAATAACTTATTGTTGAATTAATATGTAAAATATAAAAAAAATAAATAATGAAGAGTAATATGAAGATTTTAAAATTAGTTATGATATTTTTTGTTGCAATTATTTTGATGTACTGTAGTAAAGAAGATAATTTATCAGACAATAAAAGTAATGAACTTGTAAAAAAATACAGCGCAAAAGAAAATAGCAAATTGGATGATATAATAATATTAAAAGATATAAAGGAGAAATTTTCTGTTTTATCTTTAGATTTAGGAATTACGAAAATTAAAGCAGAAAAAAAAGATAATAAATATTACTTTAGAATTACTAGAAATATTAACTCTATAAATAATTTAAATGTTGATGATTTAAATGAATTAGTGATTTTTGAGGAAAATGACATGATAATTACTAAATTTGCTAAATCAAAAAATTATATAGCATCACGCTCGCATCTTGGAAAAGAGCCTTTAATTTTTTTCAACGATAAATTAACAGAATATAAATCTGGTGATTTTAATAAACTTAATCCAAAACAGCAATTAGAGTTTACAAATTTGATTGTAATCAGAGATGAAATTATAAATCCAGACTTAGAATTATTTTCTCCTATAGTTGTTTCTGCTGCTGAAAAAACTTGTAATTGGATTTCTGTACAAGTGGAATCAGATAGAGAATTTGCAAAGTATGAGTTGGAAAAAGCGACGGTTAGTTTTTTAAAAGACCATCCAGATTGTAAAAAAGCCGGAGGTATAAGTTCAGGTTGTTTATGGGAAGATTTTGGATGTATTGCTACACAAAGATTTGAATGTAATGGTAAAACTTGTGATTATTTATGAATGTAATTTTATCTGAAACACAATACAATCTACTAATATTTTTGTATATATTAATAGTATTATCTTTTACTATTTACATTGTTAGAAGTGAAAAAACAAATGTGTTTAAGTTGTTATCTATTTTGATTGTTTGGTTGATTCCTGTTTTTGGAATGTTAATATTCTTGGCACTATTAATTTTTGACAAGTATTATAGAAGAACCCAAAACAATAAGATTGTTTAGTACCTGAATTTCTTTAAAAATATCCACTAATAATATTATTAGTGGATATTTTTAATATTAATGATTCCAATCACAATAATTGACAACTCAAATGTACCTTTTTTTATCTTTTAGGGCTCTCAGAAATTAACATATTTGTCCTTATAATTCTATTGAGGTGTTTTTTACTTTCTTTCTATTTCCGACTTCTTTGCAGCTTGTGAACACGAACTAAACGCTTAATTGAAAATTAGAGTAGAATGGTGTCTGTTTACATTGATAGAATTTTACAAATTTCAATAGTATTAGTTTATAATTCAGAACTTGAGAAAGCTCCGGTATTTCTTCTATTTGTCTTTTTAAATCCTGACTGCTTGTCAAAAAGATAGTGTGTAGCACCTTTGGTTTTTGCATCGATTTAATATTTTTAAATTTCTATATTTGGCTTCTAAATCAAGTACTACCATTTAAACTATCTTAAAATGAAATTGAAATTTACGCTTTTATCTATTGCTTTCTCAACAATAGGTTGCTTAAATGCCCAAACCGGTTTTAATACTACTGCTGTGAACTGGACCTTGCCACAGGGTGGCTATTTAAGTTCGATGGCGACACATGGCTTTAATGCCATTGCCGATGGAGACACAGGCAATATAGACGGTGACCAGACCTGGACAGTAATGGACATGAACGGTGACAGCAAGCCGGACCTGGTAGTCACTTCACAGAAAGTGACTATAGGGAATTATGGTGTTGGTACCGCATTTGGCCTGCCTTCAACCCCTCATTGGAAAGTATATCTAAACAGCGGGAACGGTTTTGCCACTACGGCTGTCAACTGGACCTTGCCACAGGGCGGCTATTTAAGTTCGATGGCGGTACATGGCTTTAATGCCATCGCTGATGGTGACACAGGCAATATGGACGGTGACCAGACCTGGACAGTAATGGACATGAACGGTGACAGCAAGCCCGACCTGGTAGTCACTTCACAGAAAGTGACTATAGGGAATTATGGTGTTGGTACCGCATTTGGCCTGCCTTCAACCCCTCATTGGAAAGTATATCTAAACAGCGGGAACGGTTTTGCCACTACGGCTGTCAACTGGACCTTGCCACAGGGCGGCTATTTAAGTTCGATGGCGGTACATGGCTTTAATGCCATCGCTGATGGTGACACAGGCAATATGGACGGTGACCAGACCTGGACAGTAATGGACATGAACGGTGACAGCAAGCCCGACCTGGTAGTCACTTCACAGAAAGTGACTATAGGGAATTATGGTGTTGGTACCGCATTTGGCCTGCCTTCAACCCCTCATTGGAAAGTATATCTAAACAGCGGGAACGGTTTTGCCACTACGGCTGTCAACTGGACCTTGCCACAGGGCGGCTATTTAAGTTCGATGGCGGTACATGGCTTTAATGCCATCGCTGATGGTGACACAGGCAATATGGACGGTGACCAGACCTGGACAGTAATGGACATGAACGGTGACAGCAAGCCCGACCTGGTAGTCACTTCACAGAAAGTGACTATAGGGAATTATGGTGTTGGTACCGCATTTGGCCTGCCTTCAACCCCTCATTGGAAAGTATATCTAAACAGCGGGAACGGTTTTGCCACTACGGCTGTCAACTGGACCTTGCCACAGGGCGGCTATTTGAGTTCGATGGCGGTACATGGTTTTAATGCCATCGCCGATGGAAGCACAGGCAATATAGACGGTGACCAGACCTGGACAGTAATGGACATGAACGGTGACAGCAGGCCCGACCTGGTAGTCACTTCACAGGAAGTGACTATAGGGAATTATGGCGTTGATACCGCATTTGGCCTGCCTTCGACCCCTCATTGGAAAGTATATCTAAACAGCGGGAACGGTTTTGCCACTACGGCTGTCAACTGGACCTTGCCACAGGGCGGCTATTTGAGTTCGATGGCGGTACATGGTTTTAATGCCATCGCCGATGGAAGCACAGGCAATATAGACGGTGACCAGACCTGGACAGTAATGGACATGAACGGTGACAGCAGGCCCGACCTGGTAGTCACTTCACAGGAAGTGACTATAGGGAATTATGGCGTTGATACCGCATTTGGCCTGCCTTCGACCCCTCATTGGAAAGTATATCTAAACAGCGGGAACGGTTTTGCCACTACGGCTGTCAACTGGACCTTGCCACAGGGCGGCTATTTGAGTTCGATGGCGGTACATGGTTTTAATGCCATCGCCGATGGAAGCACAGGCAATATAGACGGTGACCAGACTTGGACAGTAATGGATATGAACGGTGACAGCAGGCCCGACCTGGTAGTCACTTCACAGGAAGTGACGATAGGGAATTATGGCGTTGATACCGCATTTGGCCTGCCTTCAACCCCTTATTGGAAAGTGTATCTTACTGGCTCAACATTGGGAACAGACCCTTTTGTTGCTAATAAAAAGGAAATAGTAGTGTACCCAAATCCTTCTAATGGAAAATTTTTGATCAAAGCGGAAACTGAAAATATAAACGTAGTAATCAATGATTTGGCAGGTAGAACCGTATCAAATCAAATTGGAACGACGATTGACTTATCGGGTTATCCGCAAGGTATTTACCTGATGAATATTCAGATTGAAGATGAAATGTTTGTGAAAAAAATCATATTAGAATAAAACATAGGATTAAAATAGGCAGAAGTTTCAATGGCTTCTGCCCAAAATATTAGAATTTGTATTGGAGATATTGCAAAATTCCAACAAATAAAGTCCCTGCTCTCAAGGATTGAATGCTAATTAAACCCAAAACCATCGCTTGCTTTTTTTTTATTTAAGACTATCTTTGTTGCCATAGTTTTAAGTTTTGGCTGATATAAGGTTTAATGTCAAATGAAACCTAATGCGGGAACATTTGAGTAAACAAAAATCCGAAATTAAAACATTGGAAATCAAATATTTAATATAATTTAAATTTTATATGTCAGACGATAAGAAGGTAATTTTTTCGATGCAGAAAGTAAGCAAGACTTACCAAAGCAGCGACAAACAGGTATTAAAAAATATATATCTTAGTTTCTTTTACGGAGCTAAAATCGGTATTCTCGGACTTAACGGTTCGGGAAAATCTTCCTTATTAAGAATCATCGCCGGAGTAGATAAAAACTATCAGGGTGATGTGGTTTTTGCACCGGGTTATACCGTTGGTTATTTAGAGCAGGAGCCGCAACTGGATGAAAACAAAACCGTAATTGAAATTGTAAGAGAAGGTGTGGCTGAAACCATGGCTGTTTTAGACGAGTTCAACAAAATCAACGACCAGTTTGGATTACCGGAAGTTTATGAAGATGCAGACAAAATGCAGAAACTGATGGACCGTCAGGCTGAACTTCAGGATAAGATTGACGCTTTGGGTGCCTGGGAAATCGATACCAAGCTGGAAATTGCTATGGACGCATTGCGTACTCCGGAACCGGATACACCAATTAAAGTGCTTTCCGGAGGAGAAAGAAGACGTGTGGCATTATGCCGACTTTTATTACAACAACCGGACGTACTTTTGCTCGATGAGCCTACCAACCACTTAGATGCTGAATCTGTATTGTGGTTAGAGCAGCACCTCGCACAATATTCCGGAACCGTAATTGCTGTAACCCACGACCGTTATTTCTTAGATAATGTTGCCGGTTGGATTTTGGAATTGGATAGAGGTGAAGGTATTCCGTGGAAAGGAAACTATTCTTCATGGCTTGACCAGAAATCAAACAGAATGGCACAGGAAGAGAAAGTGGCTTCCAAAAGAAGAAAAACATTGGAGCGAGAGTTGGAATGGGTACGCCAGGGAGCCAAAGGCCGCCAGACCAAACAAAAAGCGCGTTTGCAAAACTACGACAAGCTTTTAAACGAAGACCAAAAGCAACTGGATGAAAATCTGGAAATCTATATCCCGAACGGACCTCGTTTGGGAACAAACGTTATCGAGGCTAAAGGCGTAGCAAAAGGCTATGGCGACAAGCTTTTATACGAAGATTTGAATTTTACTTTGCCACAAGCCGGAATTGTGGGTATTATTGGGCCAAACGGTGCCGGTAAGACCACTATTTTCAGAATGATTATGGGCGAGGAAACTCCGGATAAAGGAGAGTTTACTATTGGAGAAACGGTTAAGATTGCTTACGTAGACCAAAGCCACTCTAATATTGACCCTAATAAGTCCATCTGGGAAAACTTCTGCGACGGACAGGAATTAATCATGATGGGAGGAAAGCAGGTAAACTCAAGAGCCTACCTGAGCCGATTTAACTTTGGAGGAAGCGACCAGAATAAAAAAGTAAGTACGCTTTCCGGTGGAGAAAGAAACAGATTGCACCTTGCAATGACCCTAAAAGAAGAAGGAAACGTATTGCTTCTGGATGAGCCTACCAACGATTTGGATATTAATACGCTTCGTGCTTTGGAAGAAGGTCTTGAAAATTTTGCAGGCTGTGCCGTGGTTATTTCCCACGACCGTTGGTTCCTGGACAGAATCTGTACACACATTCTTGCTTTCGAAGGAAATTCTGAAGTTTATTTCTTTGAAGGAAGCTTCTCTGATTATGAAGAAAATAAGAAAAAACGCCTGGGTGGCGACCTGACACCAAAACGTATCAAGTACAAAAAATTAATACGAAATTAAAAAGTAACAAAATCTCGGTTCATACCGGGATTTTTTCATTATATAAGTATATTTGGATAAAAATTATCTATGCCCCGAAATAGAATAATTTCATTTGTTCTTATCTCATTATTTTTTTACAATCAGTCCTTTTCACAGGAGAAAGACTCATTAAACAAAGTAAGGGTTAAGATTTATGATCTCATATGCAAAGCAGATGGCCTACTCATAGACCTGAAATATATGGAATCGCTGCAGGTTTCAAAACAGGCTCTCAATCTGGCTTACAAAAACAAGCAATATGACTATGTTGCGATGTCCTACAATACTATTGCCGGTTGCCATGAAGAACTTTTGAATACAAAAATGGCTCTTGCTTATTATAATAAGGCACTCCAATATTCACTGAAGACCAAAAATGACACCATAAAAGATTGGATTCATAACAATATTGGCAACATCTACAATTTTGTAATTAAAGATTACGATAAAGGAATCTACCATTATAAAAAATCATTACAATACGCCAATAAAGGAAAAGATACCACAGAGATTATCTTTACGGAAATGAACCTGGCCTGGGCTTATTTCAATAAAAAAGATTTTGAACAGGGTTATCCCTATGTTAAAGATGTTGAAAAACATCTTGATAAATATGGCGATATCGAATCGAGAGTGATTGTAAACAATCTCTTAGGAATGTATTACAGCAATAAGGGAGATGCCAGGCGGGCCGGTTTTTATTTCAGGACTGCAATTGATTACGGAATCAGATACAAACAACAAAATGCTCTGGCAGATGCTTATGCCGAATATTCAAAACACCTTTATGAAATAAAAGATTATAAAAATGCATATCTGAATAAAGTCAACTATGAAAAGCTGAAAGATGATTTGCACAATCATGAAAAAATGAAAAGTGCCCAGATAGCAGGTGTTCAGATTGAATTGGATGAATCGAGAAGAAAAATTGATAAAATTGAACTCGAAAAATATGCACAGCAGGAAAATCTGAAAAATTCCAAAATCATCGTTATACTATTCCTGGCCATCCTTATCATTTTACTTCTGTTGCTTTATACTTTCTATAAAAACAGTATCTACAGAAAAAAAGTCAACCAGCAGCTTTTGGAAAGTAATGCCGAATTAAAAATTGCAAAAGACAAGGCCGAAGAATCTTCCAAATTAAAAAGCCAGTTTATTTCTACGGTAACCCACGAATTGAGGACTCCTTTGTATGGCGTCATAGGAGTTACCAATTTAATTCTGGATGAACATAAAGAATTGGAAAATAGCCCACATATCAATTCCTTAAAGTTTTCGGCGCGCTATCTTCTTTCGCTTGTCAATGACCTGCTTCAGATTCATAAAATAGAAGATAAGAAAATTGTTTTGGAGGAATTGCCGCTCAATATTATGGATGAAATTGAAAAGGTCAAGGAAGCCTTACAGTTCATTGCCATCAAAAACAAAAATAAGGTACTCATTGATGTAGGTATAGAAATACCGGAATATCTGATAGGCGATAAACTGCGTTTGTCACAGATTTTGGTAAATCTTACCAGCAATGCCTTAAAATTTACACAAAACGGAACTATACGATTAACCGCAGCATTGGTGAAAAAAGTAGGCAATATACATCACGTCAAATTTGAGATTGTGGATAATGGCTGTGGGATTGCGATAGAAAACCAGAACAAGATTTTTGAAAAATTTGTACAGATAGACCGGAAGGAAGGAGATTATCAGGGAACAGGGCTTGGCTTGTCTATTGTAAAACGTCTTTTGGAGCTTTTAGGAAGTACTATTCAACTGGAAAGTAAGGAAGGAGAGGGCACAACAGTAACATTTATCATTCCTTTTGAATATGATGCCAATGCCACAAAATCTTATATTGAAAACATAGATGTTGATACAACCAATAGTTCTTCCTATAAAATTCTGGTGGTAGAAGACAACAAAATCAACCAGATGGTAACCAAAAAAATCATTGAGAAAAACAATTACAAATGCGTTGTTGTTGATGACGGTTATGCCGCTCTTGAAATTCTTGACAAGGAAAATTTTGATGCTATCCTGATGGATATTAATATGCCGGTCATTAACGGATTTGAAACTACACGAATGATTCGCGACAAAGGTATTGACATTCCTGTAATTGCGCTTACTGCATTTGATAAGGATGAAATTACAGACGAAGCCAAATTGTCCGGAATGGACGACATCCTCATAAAACCATTTGAACCTCTGCGTTTATTTCAGATTATTAACAGCCAGATTGCTAAACATGTACATTAGCTTATCTGAAATTGATTTCGGCATAAATCGGAAGGTGGTCAGATGGATAACGGCAATCTTTTGAATCGCTCAATGTGGCAAACTTAACAACTTCCATCGTATTCCTGTTGATAAAAATATAGTCAATTCTTGTAGTCACCGGCTTATTAAATTCAAAAGCATTAAAAGTACCTTCGGGACCAAATACAATGCCTCTGCATACTTTTTGGGCATCGTCCATTTGTTCCTTAATCAATTGCAATGGTCGCGTATCAGCTTCAAGGTTGAAATCGCCGGTAAGGACAACAGGAAGATTGTCTCTGTTAATTTTTCTGATTTTTTCTAAAATAAGTTTAGAACTTTCGGCTCTGGCAATATCACCAACATGGTCAAAATGCGTATTGAACACCCATACTTTCTTTTTGTTTTTCTTGTTTTGGAACAAACCGTAAGTGCATACTCTGTTATAGGCCGCATCCCAACCTTTTGATGGTTTTTCAGGAGTCTCAGACAGCCAGAAAGTGTTTTCTTCCAAAAGTTTGAACTTATCAGAGTTATAGAAAATAGCACTATGTTCTCCTTTTGATTTTCCATCGTCTCTGCCTTTTCCAATAAAACCATAACCGGTTAGCGTACTGTCAATATAGCTCATCTGTTGCGGTAATGCTTCCTGTACGCCCATAAAATCCGGCATATAGAATTTCACCTGGTCTGTCAGGAATTCTTTTCGTTTTGACCATTGGTTATCGCCATCACTTTGTGTATCGAGACGGATGTTGTAGCTCATGATTTTAAGGTCTTGAGAAAATGTTACCTGACTTGCAAGCAGAAGAAAAAGAAAAACAGATTTCATGGTAGAGGAGATTATATCAGAAATACAAATTTAAGACAAAAAACGCTGGTTAATACCAGCGTTTCTTATTCTTTTTTGAGGCATCCGATTTTCTCGAATTATTTCCTTTAGATTTATTTTTATGACGGAAATCAGGTTTTGCATCCGGATTAGGTTCTTCTTCGTCTTTCCACGGATAGGGATGGTCGCCAATTGTTTTGACATTGACTTTGATGAGTCGCTGAATATCTTTCCAGTAGACTTCTTCGTCTTTGGAACAGAATGATATGGCAATACCACCATTTCCGGCACGTCCGGTTCTTCCAATTCTATGCACATAGGTTTCCGGAACGTTAGGAAGGTCAAAGTTGATGATGTAAGGCAGCTTGTCAATATCGATTCCTCTTGCCGCAATATCGGTAGCAACGAGCACACCAACTTCCTTACTCTTAAAACTGTCCAATACGCGCTGTCTGGCATTTTGTGATTTATCTCCATGAATGGCTTCAGCAGCTACGCCCTGTTTTCTTAGCGCTTTGACAACGTTGTCAGCACCGTGTTTGGTTCTGGCAAAAACAAGCACATCAGAAATTTTTTCATTTCGGATTAAATGGTATAATAATTTTCGCTTGTCACTTTTATGAACAAAATAAATACGCTGCTCTACAGTTTCAGCCGTTGTTGACGGAGGAGAAACGGAAACATATTCCGGTTGGTTCAGGAAAGTTTCAGCCAATTCGCGGATAGCCATTGGCATAGTAGCCGAAAATAAAAGCGTCTGCCTGTTTTTTGGCGTAAGCTTTACTATCTTTTTCACATCATGGATAAACCCCATGTCAAGCATCTGGTCGGCTTCGTCCAGAACCAGGGTATGAAGGTGGTCAAGATTGATAAAACCTTGTTTGTGAAGGTCTAGCAATCTTCCCGGTGTAACGATTAGGATGTCAACGCCCTTTTTTAGGAGTTCTACTTGTGGCACTTGCGAAACACCACCAAAAATAGTTAGCTGTACCAGATTGGTATATTTTGCATAGGCATCAAAACTTTGTCCTATTTGTACGGCCAATTCGCGGGTAGGCGTAACAACAAGCGCCCTGATTTGTTTTGTTTTCTTAGCAGAACCTACAATACGGTGCAAATGATGAACAATAGGAATAGCAAAAGCACCGGTTTTTCCGGTACCGGTTTGTGCACAGCCTACCAAATCATTTCCGGCCAGTATAATCGGGATGGATTTTTCCTGGATAGGAGTGGCTTCAATGTAGCCAAGTTCGTGAACGGCTGTTTGTATACTTTTAGAAAGAGATAAATCTTCAAATAACATAAAATCAAATTTAATAGTTGCATTAATTGCAAATATGCGGCAAAGATAGTCTTTAATTATTAAACGGATTCCTTTTGTTTTTTACCGCCAAAAAAGAACAAAGCCCCAATAATTGGAGCTTTGAACCCTATTAACCAAAAATAAAACAAACCAACATGCAACTACTCATGTTTTTTTCTATAGGCGATATAAAATACCTGCGGCAGGACAGTCAATGAAAAAATCATACAGAAAAGCAGGCCGCCTACAATCATAATGGCTAAAGGTTTTTGGATTTCAGAACCCATCCCTGATGAAAGCGCCGCAGGTAATAGACCCATGGAACCCATCAGCGCAATCATCACAATGGGACGAATTCTGCTGTAAACACCTTCGGAAATGGCTTGCTTTAAAGGCATTTTAGCCCGAAGATTATCTTTCATGACGGCAATCAAAATGATTCCGTTAATAGTGTTAACTCCAAAAAGGATAATAAAACCAATACCTGCTGAAATCCCGAAGATGGTTCCTGTCATCCATAACGAAAGGAAACCTCCCGCAAAGGCATACGGAATCGTACTGGTTGCAATTAATGTGTCTTTCATGTTTCCAAAATTGAAATACAGCAGGAACAGTATAAATAATAATACCACCGGAACAATAATTGCTAATTGTTTGGAAGCACGTTCCTTACTTTCGAATTCACCGGCCCATTTCATGGTGTTTTCTTTCGGAAGCTTGACTTCGGCAGCTACTTTTTTCTGGGCTTCTGCGATAGTACTGCCCAAATCACGTCCTTCAATACTGAAACCAATGGCAATGTAACGGCTGTTACCTTCTCTATAAATAAAGGTTGGCCCGGTTTGATAGCTGACCGTTGCAATTTCACGCAGCGGCACTTTTTTACCGTCCATGGCAGGAATCAGGATATTTTCTATTTTTTCTTTAGAGTCTCTGTATTCTTTTTCAAAACGGATTCTAACATCAAACATACGTTCGTTTTCATAGAATGTAGTCGCCGCCTGACCGCCAATTGTCATCGCAATTACTGCCTGTGCATCAGAAGTTTTTACGCCATAGCGCGCCATTTTTGAATCATGCAACTGGATTCGCAATTCCGGCAGCCCAATATTTTTATACACATTCACATCTTCAATACCTTTTACAGGAGCAATTGATTTGGCTACCTTATTGGCATATTCTTCCAGTTTGAACAAATCATCACCAAATATTTTGATAACCAGCGGACTTTTTACTCCGGCTACATATTCTTCAACATTATCCTGGATTGGCTGACTGAACCCGAAATTGATGCCCGGATATTCTTCAAGCTTTTCTTTGATTTCAGCAATCAGGTCTTCTTTTGAAATTTTCCTTTTCCATTCGTTCTGGTGTTTCAGTTCCATGTGAAATTCAATGTTGAAAAAGCCGGTTGGGTCGGTTCCGTCATTTGGCCTTCCGGTTTGGGAAAGGATGAATTTTACCTCGTCAAATTTCTGGAGCTTCGTTTTCATTTCTTTGGTTAGACGTACGGATTCATCAAGATTGATGCTGTTCGGTAACGTAGCACGAATATAGATGGCTCCTTCATTAAGTTTAGGAATAAACTCTGAACCATAGAACATAAATCGTCCAAAGCAAATGGCGAGCAGGATTATAAAACCATATACGGTAGCCCTGCGATGCTTTTCACTCCACTGGAACATTTTATAAAGATTCTCTCTAAAGAATCGGGAAATCTTGTTTTCCTTTTCAACAATGTTTTTAGTTAGCAGCACCTTGCACATCGCTGGAACATAAGTAAGGCTCAATATCAATGAACCTACTAAAGCATAGCCCAAAGTAAAAGCCAACGGCGAGAACATTTTTCCTTCTACTTTCTGGAAAGAGAAAATAGGCAACAGGGCAACGATTAATATGATTAGGGCAAAGAAAATATAGGTTGCCACGCTTCCCACACTTTTTTTGATAAGTCCCATTTTTGACATATTGTTGAAACGCTGCATTCCCACCTTATGCGCTTTCTTTTCGAGCGAGACAAAAACCTGTTCCACAATGACGAGCGTTCCTTCCAGCAGCAATCCAAAATCAAGAGCACCCATAGAAATCAGGTTGGCCGGAAGTCCCTGTATGCGCAACATGATGATGGCAAACAAAAACGAAAGCGGAATTACAGAAGCAACAATAACGGTTGTACGCCAGTTGTACATGAAGATGAAAACAATCAGCGACACGAGCAATACACCTTCAATCAGGTTTTTTGTAACCGTATGGACGGTGGTGTTGACCAATTCCGTTCTGTCTATAAAAGGTTCAATGGTTACACCTTTTGGTAAGATTCTTTCATTCAGTTCGTCAATTCGGGTTCTTAGGTTGGCAATGACTTCACTAGGATTTTCTCCGCGAAGCATGACAACGATTCCCTCTACCAAATCGTCATTATTATCTAATCCTACTTGTCCTAATCGGGGTTTAGAACCAATTTTTACTTCTGCGACGTGTTTTACCAGAATAGGAGTAGAACCTTTTACTTCAATCAGTATGTTTCCGATATCGTCAATATTGTCCAGTAAGCCCACACCACGCACTACATAAGCCTGGTCACCACGCTGTATGACATCACCACCCACATTGATATTGCTTTTGGAAACCGCTTCATAAACGTCAAGAGGCGAGAGGTCATAGTTGACAAGTTCTGTCGGATTGATTTTTATTTCGTAGATTTTTTCTTCTCCACCAAAACTTACTACGTTAGCAACACCGGGAACCGAAACCAATTCCCGTTCAATTACCCAGTCCTGTATGGCAGTAAGTTCTTTTATAGGCAGGTTGCCCTTTACGACATAACGGAAAATTTCACCGGTGGCACCATAAGGCGGGTCAATTTCGGCATCGGCTCCTTCGGGAAGGCTAACACTTGCCATTCTGTTGGAGGCATATTGTTGTGCATAAAAATCGTCTACGTCTTCATTGAAAAGAACCGTAACAACAGACAATCCGAAAAGCGAAATAGAACGAACCTCCGCTTTTTTCGGGATGGTATTCATCTGCTTTGAAATGGGCAGGGTGATGAATTTTTCTACTTCTTCGGCACTTCGTCCCGGCCATTGCGTGATGATTCGCGCTCTTGTGTTGGTTACATCCGGAAATGCCTCAATAGGAGTGTGCATATAACTTATGATTCCTCCGGCAAACAACAACACGGTTGCAAAGAATACGATAAGCGAATTTTTGAGCGAGAACGCTACTATACTTTGTACTAGCTTTTGCATTGTAATGTTATTTTAGGCTTTCATAAATCAGCAGCTGATTTTTAGAAATAATTTTTTCATTTTCCTGGATTCCCTTGTCGAAATAAACGACCTCCCTGTTTTTAGTTACAGGGTCTACCTGTCTGATTTCAAGATTGCAATCGTCTTTGTAGACAACCAGAAAATTTTGATTGTCGTCAAAAATCACAGCTTTTACCGGTACCGCAAGTAAGGATTCAGCAGAAGCATTGGATTTGTTCAGGATAATATCGGCAGACATGCCCGGTTTCAGCTTCAAGTCGGTATTTTTCATCACGATTCGTGCTTTTAAGACATGTTCTTCCGCATCGAATACTTGTGATAAAGCCGAAATTTTTCCGCTAAAAACTTCATCCGGATAAGCCAGTGTTTTGATTTTCACCTCCATATTTTCTTTGATATTCTGCATGTCCGTTGCATAAATATTAACCATAACCCAAACCTCATTCAGGTCGGATATGGTAAACAGGGGTTCGCTGCCTGAAGAAATCTGCATTCCTGAGCTCATGTTTTTGGCAACTATAAAACCATTGGACGGAGCCTTGATTTGGAACACAGATTTTTCAGGACTAGCACTATACAATGCCAGGTTACTTTTTATATTTTCAAGTGAAGCTTTCAGCACTTTGACTTCGCTTTCTGCCTGAATAAGGTCTTTTTGGGATGCAATCCCGTCTTCAAACATTGATTTCACGGAGGCAAGCTGTCGCTGTGCTACAGCCAATTGTGATTCAACCGATTTATTTTCAGATTGTAATCCGTTAAGCTCCGTACTTTTGATTTCGGCCAATACCTGTCCTTTTTTGACATAATCACCCAAAGAGAAATAAGTGTTGGTTACCACGCCATTAATGAGGCTTGTAAACTGTATCACATTATCAGAATTGTAAGTAACATTTCCGGTCAGCGTAAAAGTTTCTGAAACGGGTTCTCTTTTTATTTCTTCAATGGTGACTTTCTTTTTAAGGTCGTCGTTGAGACAGAATTTTTCGTTTTTTTCAGTAACAGTTTCTTTTTCGTTACAACTGAAAAGTAACGCTAATGGCATTAAATAGATATATTTCATGATATGTGTTTTCTGAATTAGAGAAGATTAAAGCTCTTTGCCTATTACAAACTGCAGTTCCTCATAATGTTCATTCAGTTCTTTTTTAGAATCCAGAATGATGGTTTTGTTTTCGAGATAAGCATTGACAAAGTCCAGATATTCCAGCATGCTGGTGTTTCTCAAGGTGAAGTTTTTCTGATGGCTTTCCAAAAGCAGGTCTAAGTCTTTTTCATAAGAGGCCTCGATATTTTCGTATAATCTTTTGGATACGACCAAATCTTCATAAGCCTGAATGACTTCATTCTGTGCCTGATTGTTTTTTTCTTCTTTCATATACTGGCTTTTTTGGATTTCTATTTTGGCAGATTTGATGTTTCCCTGGTTTCTGCTGAAAAAGGGAAGGTCTATGGCAAATCCCACACCCACAAAGTCATTCATGATGTTTCCACCTCTGTCATAACTGGCTAATAAAGTGACATCAGGCGTGCGTTGTGACAATTCATATTTATATTTCCGGTTATTGTATTTCTCTTCAAGAACCGATGCCTTTACATCCGGACGGTTTTCCAAAGCAGCAGATGCCAGTTCAGCAAGATTGATATTGGCTACTTTATCCAAATCCGGTACGAATTTGTCTATGCTTATTTTAAGATAGCTATGCGGAGGAAGGTTCATCAGCGTTTTGAGTTCTTTTTGGAGCTGGTTGTTTTCTTTTTGCAAATCGCTTAATTGTTTTACAAATTCGAGTTCGGAGGCTTTCAGACGGATGAATTCGCTTTTGCTGATATTCCCTTGTTTCGCCTGATTGGAATAGGCAGTAAGAAGTTTTTGGATAGAAGTCAGTTGCTTTTTATACAGGTTCTGTTTTTCCTGAGTATACTGTAACTGCGTCAGGTTGTTTCGGAATTCGACTTTTAGAATACGCAGGAAGTCCTGAAAATATTCCTGTGCTATTTCTACGCCTACTTTTTCCATTTCAATCTGCTTCTTTCTTTTTCGTGCGGTATAGATGAGTTGTTCCAAACCAACAGTTACTTCAGAAGTTTTTCCCCAATTTCCAAAAATGGGAGGAAGCTGTTCTGATTTTGCATTTGACCACAAGTTGATTTCACCCACTTCCAAACGCGGATTTGGCCACAATCTGGCCTGGATTACCTGAGCTTCTGCTTGGTCGATATTCAGCTTTTCAGACAGCAGTCTCAGGTTGTTTTTTAGAAAAATAGTTTCGGCTTCAGCCCTGGAAACCGATACGGTATCTCTTGCTGTTGTATTCTGTGCTTTGCCGGATAGGCAAAAGCTTGTAAAAATGGCGGTAAAAAAAATGCGTTTCAATTTGAGTCTATTTTATGACTGCAAATCTATATCGCAAAGATTATAGCCCTATTTGAGCCGCATTAGAATTAGATTAATCCAACATTAGAAAACGATTAGAGTTTTGGAAACAGTAGTGTAATACGGGTTCCGGAGTTTTCTTCTGAATGAATTGCAAACTGTATGTTGTTTTGTTTAAAAATAATAGTTGCCAGTGAAAGCCCAATACCGCTTCCTTTAATATTGCCTACATTTTTGCCACGATAAAAGGTCTGCTGTATGTAGTTCAGGTCTTCTTTTAGAATACCTTTCCCATAATCCTCTATTATAATTTGAAGTTGATTGTTCACCTCTGAAAGTGAAATTTTTATAGGATTTCCTTCTGAATATTTTACGGCATTTTCTATCAGATTGTACAATGCCAGCCTGATTTGCACTTCATTACCTTTAACAGATAGCAATTCCTCATTTTTTACGTCTAAATCAATACCGATTTCCTGCTTTTCGTGTGTTTCAAAAATCTGGTCGTTGATGTCCCAAACGGTTTCATCAATACGGAAAGTTTCATTTTCCTGATGGATAGTTTTCAGTCCGGAAAGCATCATAAGATTGTTTAGTATTTCTTCGATATGGTAGACATTTTCCAAAGCCTCCGAAGTTACTTTTTGGTATTCTTCCGGCGTTCTGTCCTTTTGGGCAAAAACTTCCAGATTTCCGGAAATTGAAGCTAAAGGCGTTTTAAACTCGTGTGAAACGTAGTTGATAAAATTCTTTTGTATGGCAAAAGTATCCGAAAGACGGCTCAAAAGATTGTTGAATGTTGCAATCAGTTCCTGTACTTCGTCATTTGTATTAGAAGATAAAATAGGATCGTCTAAGGAGCTTAATTCCATCGAATTAACCTGGTTGATAACATTTGTAATTGGGCGATACGCAATATTGGAAAGTAACCGGCTCAGGAGGAAAATCAAAAATAGTCCACCAAATAAAACGACAATCATAATAACGAGCAATCGGTTGGTTTGCGACTTGAATACTTCGCTTTTTGTTTTTACAAATACCACAAAATCTCCCTGGTTGTCATTATAAAAGATTCCGTAATAAAAGTGGTTGTTGGACTTAAAGCTAAGTTTTTTGTTTTTGCGGATAAAGTTAAGATTCGTAGGATTTATGTTCCTGTCGGCTTCCTTTTCACCATAAACAATAACATTATTGAGGTCGTAAACCCGAACGATATCATTTTGGATATTCTCCTCAAATTGTTCTTTAATAGCGGAGTGTTCGTAGTGCGGGAGTTCGTCTTTTTCAAGATAATAGATGGCAGAGAGCAGGCAGGTTTTCTGCAATTCTTTAAAGACAACCTTTTCAGAACTGTTGTAGAATGCAAAATAAATCAAAACCGACGCGATAATGAAAACAAATCCAAAAGTAAGGGATGAGATTAACGTTAAGCGGTTTCGGATTTTCATAAACTATTCTTTGAGCATGTAGCCGGTTCCTTTGATGGTATGGATGAATTTATGCTGGTTTTCGTCAATTTTGTTTCTAAGATAAGAAATATATACGTCTACCACATTCGTATTATTGTCATAATGGATGCCCCAAACGGCATTTAGGATTTGTGTTCTGGAAACGACCTTGTTCTTGTTCTCCAATAAAAACAAAAGCAGTTTGTATTCTCTCGGCGACAAATCAATTGCCTGGTCATTTTGAAAAACGGAATGCTCGTCAAGATTGACCGTCAGGTTATGGCAAAAATAAACCTGTTCTTTTTCTTTATAATTGAATTTGGTTCTCCTTGTCAACGCATTTATCCTCGAAATCAATTCTTTAAAATGGAAAGGCTTAACCAGATAATCATCAGCACCGCTATCTAAGGCAGCTACTTTATTGTCTGCATCATCCAGCGCACTCAATACCAGAATAGGGGTATGGTTTTTTTTGAATCGGATAAGTTTCGTAAGCTGTATCCCATCTATGCCGGGCAGCATAATATCCATCAGGATGATATCCCATTCGTTTTCCGACACCATTTCACGTGCAATTTCTCCGGTAACGGCAAGGGTAACGGAAAAACCGTTTTCTTCCAGTCCCTTGATTACAAAATCGCTGATTCGTTTGTCGTCTTCAATGAGAAGTATATTCATCTATTTTTCTATTTCGCCCTTGGCTTTCATAAAATCGGTTACAAGATAACCTATTAATTTTCCAACCAGATGGCTGTTTTTGGAATCTCCCAAATCAGGAGCTCCTTCGCAAATATGGAGATAGCACGCATTTGGGTCCTGGCTGAAAAAATGGATAAACTGACGCACTTCTTCTACGGAAAAGCCGCTCAATGTCATCGCGCTGCTTGGTATTCCGGGAATGGAATCCAAATCAATTTCGATACCGTAAAAATCATTTCGGATAAACGAATAGGCTCTTTCCATTTCCAATCTGAAATCTTTTTCTTTGCGGATGTTGATTTCATCATAGGTATTGATTCGAACCCTGTCTTCTAGTTTTTTTATTTCATGCAGTACACTTTTTGAGGTATAGCTTTCGTGTAGCCCAAAAACAAAATATTTTTTAAGAAAGCCTTCTTCATACGCATACGAAAAACCGTTGCCGCTGTGTCTTCCTTCCAATATTCTGAAATCGGAATGGGCGTCAAAATTAACTGCATTGATGGCTTTTCCTTTGGCAAGAGCAGTTCCTTTGATATTTCCATAGGCATTGTTATGTCCGCCACCTATAATAACCGGAATTTTTCCGGCTTTAACGATATTGAAAATAATATGCGAAACTTCCTTGTCAATCTTTTCTACTACTTTGGAAAGCTGTTTGCGTTCTTCAATAATATTAAAATCCAGATTTTCTACTTCTTTCATTTCTTCGGCCACATCCAAATGGCCCAGGACTAAAATCTGGTTGCCTTTGCTAAAGCGGTTGTGCTGGATGTTGGCAATGCTTTTTATAGTACTTTCCCAGGCAGAAGCAGCTCCCGGTCGTCCGTAATTGGCCCGTACGCCAATGTCTTCCGGAATTCCGAACAACACAAATTTCGCATCGGAATTTTTTAGGTATTCTGAAGCATCCGCCCCTTTTGGGATGGTCTGCATTTTTTCGCCAAATTTGACCTCACCGCTTCGAAAATTAGTTAGTCTTGCTAAATCGTGCACAGTGAAGGGAATAAGCTTTTCCATAAAAAATATTTAGGTTCAAAAATAATATAATTATATAAACTTACGTTAAGTGTCTTATAAATCCCCCAAAAAATTATTTAATTTGTTTAAACCATTACCACTACTATTATGGAAAATCAAAAAAGCAATTCGAGCTTAAAAGCGATTATCGTCGTTTTGGCAATTCTGCTCGCGGGGAGTTTAGTCTACATGTACAAAATGAGCAGCGATGCAAAATCTACAGAAACTCTTTTAGTCAAGGACAAAGAGACTGCAATGAATGACCTCGCCGCTCTGAAAACCAAATTAGATGCTGCTATCGCAGAAAACACATCCATATCGGATGAGCTGATTGCAGAAAGAGAAAAAGTTGTCAAACTGATGGCTGACCTCGAAAAATCAAAAGGAGACGTGGCTTCTCTGAAAAAATACCAAAGCCAATACAATGCTCTTAATGCCAAATTTAATGCATTAGCGAAAGAAAACGGATTACTGAAAAATCAGAATTCGCTTTTAGCTTCCAAAAATGACAGTATTTCTATGGCCTTAGGAGAAGCTAAAAGATTTAACGACACATTGGTCATTCAAAATGAAAATCTGGCCAAAACCGTTGAAAAAGCTTCGAAGCTAACAGTAATGAATTTAAGAACTGAAGCCATCAAAGAAAGAAGTTCAGGAAAACAGGTTGTAACCGAAAGAGCAAGAAGAGCGGATAAGCTTAAAGTTTGTTTTGCCATTGCGCAAAATGAGGTTGCCAAATCAGGAAACAAGCTGTACTACGTTCAAATCATCGACAGCAAAAACAACGTGTTAGGTGAGAAAAAAACAGAAGCTTTTGGCGATATGTCATTGACTTACAGTTTCACAACTACAGTGGCCTATGAAAATAAAGCAGTAGATGTCTGCGAATTTTTGGACGGCAATGGCGTAGATTTTGAAAAAGGCACCTACTTTGTAAATATTTTTGACAAAGGAACACTGGTTTCAAAAACAAGCTTTACGCTGAAATAAGACAAACAAAACACCAAAACTTAAACTGCATAGAAAAGGAGCCAATTGGCTCCTTTTTTTAATCATGGTTTCCGTTCTATTCTGCTAATAGCTAAAATTTTATTGAGTTTTGAATAACTTAATGGTATAATCAAGTAATTCATGGTTTCCATATTTTCCGTGTCCCGGAACTATAATTTTTATGTCAGGATATTCCCTTTTCACTTTTTCAACCGTATTTGACCAGGCGGAAATATTGGCGTCTCCTAAATATCCCTTACTTGCCTTTAGTTCTTTTAATAAACATCCTCCAAATAATATATTCTCACTTGGGAAATAACCAACAACATTGTCTTTTGTATGGCCTTCTCCGAAAAATTTTGTAATGGTTTCTTTATCTCCCACTTTTAATATTACGGAATCATTAAAGCTATTTTTAGGAATAGTAAAATTATTTTCTTTGGCTAATTCAACGGTTTTAATATAGGCATAAGAAGGAATATTGTAATTATGAAATGCTTCTAATCCTCCAAGACAGTCGTCATGAAAGTGAGTTGGAATAATGGCATTAATTTTTGAATGAAGAATGTCATTTATCCATTTTATTAATTCTTCCGAAATAGTGTTATTGACTGGCGTATCAAAAACAATAGTTTCATTATTGTCTCTTACTATGAGTCCATTACAGGGAACATTGCCAAAATCATTGGTTTGTTTAAATGAAGTATGGATAAAAGAATTTTCTGATATTTGAGTAATGGTCAGATTATCAGATTTATAAATTTCTTTTGCTTTAAAATTGTCTTTTTTCTGGGAATTACAACTTAAGAAGGTAAAAGAAAATAGAATAGAAAGAAGAATATTTTTAATCATTGTTTCAGTTCTCAAAATTTTTTATTTCAAACCAATTTCCCTTCAATAATCACCTGCTCAATCAAATTGGTACCAAAAGCATATGGCAATTGATAAAAAGAAGTGATTGGTTTGGTAATAATCAGGTTGGCACGTTTTCCTTTGGTAATAGAACCGTGGGTTTCTGAAAGTCCCATGGCATAGGCTCCGTTAATAGTAGCGGCATTAATCGCTTCTTCCGGTGTCATTTTCATTTTAATACAGGCTGTTGCCACTACAAAGTTCATATTGCCAGATGGCGTTGTTCCCGGATTAAAATCGGTTGCCAAAGCTAATGGCAGTCCGGCTTCCATCATTTTTCGGGCTGGCGTATATGGAATACTGATAAAATAGGAGCAGGAAGGCAATGCAACCGGCATCGTATCGGAATTTTTTAATATTTCAATATCTTCATCGGTTACGATTTCCAAATGGTCAACAGAAAGAGCATTGTGTTTTACACAGGCTTCAATCCCTTTGATGGCTGTAAATTGGTTGACGTGGATTTTGGCAGGCAAACCATACTTCTTTCCGGCTTCCATGATTCTTTCTGTTTCTTCAACAGAAAAATAACCCGTTTCAAGAAAAGCATCGATATAATCGGCCAGATTTTCTGCGGCTATTTTTGGAAGCATTTCATTCACGATAACATCAATATAACCGGAATGATTTTCTTTAAATTCCTTAGGAAAGGCATGGGCGCCCAAAAAAGTAGCCTTTATGGCTACCGGATAATTTTCTTTTAATTTTTTGATAACGCGGAGTATTTTCAGTTCGCCCTCGACTGTTAGTCCGTAGCCTGATTTTATCTCTACAGCTCCGGAACCCTGTTTCATGACTTCTTCCAGGCGTTCTTTGGATTGTTGGTAGATTTCTTCTTCTGAAGTTTCATTTAATTTTTTTGCCGAATTTAAAATACCACCACCGCGATTGGCAATTTCTTCATACGACAAACCGTTGATACGGTCAACAAATTCCTGTACGCGATTTCCGGCATATACAATATGTGTATGGCTGTCGCACCAGGCCGGAAGTACTGTTTTTCCGGTTGCATCAATAATTTGAGCTTCAGGAATCTTAGGAAGGTCTTCCATTTTTCCAAAATCGCTAATCAGATTGTTTTCAATAAGAAGAAAGGCATTTTGGATGGCAGGTAGCGTTGCCATATCCGTTCCGGAAACCTTGTCAATAGGTGTAGGCCTTACCTGGAGTAATTCTTTTATGTTAATCAGAAGTGTTTTCATCTTTTGTAATGTTTGCAAATTGGCCCGATAGAGTAGGGTTTGGCAGCTTTTCAGGCTCCCTGACATCAGGCTGAAATATTTTTGTAAATGTAAAATGGAATTTTAAAAACTCCTATCTTTATAACAAATTAAAATGTCTTGAGAAGAATACGTTATAAGGAAGTCCGAAAAGTACAGCCCAATTATTTTGAATATACAGGCATCCATAATACAGATACGGTTGAAATGCAGCTGTTTGTATATGATGATTTGGGATATGAAGAATATAAAAAAGTTTCACTTGACCGCGTACGGAAAGAAATTGAAGACCCGTTGCAGGCCGAGGATGTCAAATGGCTTAATGTGCATGGTCTTCATGATGTAAAACTAATCCAGGACATAGGCGAACTTTTAAATATCCAGAATTTTATCATTGGCGATATACTGAATGTTTCGAGAAGAACAAAAATGGACGAGCTTGACGACGTTCTTTTTTTCAGTATCAAATCTATTTTGCAGGAAGAAGAATCGGCCGTTGTTAGGGTTGAACAGATTAGTTTTTTGCTGAAGGACAACCTGCTGGTTTCTTTTCAGGAAAAAAAGAGCGACTTTTTTACGCACATTCGCGAACGAATCAAGACGCATAGCGGTATTGTCCGTAAGAAGAAAAGTGATTATCTGCTGTATCTTTTGCTGGATGCTGTCATGGAAAACTTTTTTATAACGATAGAAAGTTATGAAAACGGCATTGAAGCGTTGCTTGTGGAAGCCAAAAACAGTTATAAGTCTGTTTTTTTAGAAAACATAGAAAAGGAGCGTGAGAATCTGAATTTCCTGAAACGTTCTATCATCCCGTTGCGTGATGCCCTTTTTAATTTGAAAACCCACCAAAATGATGATGGTTTCGGAAGCATTGAAAAATCCAATTATGCTTTTTTTGAACGCCTTTATCAAAAAAGTCTTGAACTTTTGGAACAGATTGATTATGATTTGAAATCACTGGATAGTGCATCAAACGTATTCTTTTCCTCTCAAAGCCAGCGCATGAACCAGATCATGAAAACACTCACCATATTTTCTGTAATCTTTATGCCACTTACATTTATTGTGGGTGTTTATGGAATGAATTTCGAAAATATGCCCGAACTGAAAATGGAGAATGGCTATTTCGTAGTCCTTGGCGTAATGTTCTTGACAGTACTTGGTATGGTCTATTATTTCAGAAAAAAACACTGGTTCTAACCATCAACTCTCAATCTCATGAAAAAATTTAAAAGCGATATTTCAGGAAAAGAATTTCCGGAAACTGAAAAAGTTACAGCCAATCTGGTTCGAAAATCAATATTGGATTTTATCAAACTGGACTATCCCGATTTTGAAGATGACAAATGTATGTCAATCGGAGAACTCCATTCTTTTCGCGAGAGATATATTGCCGAAATGCTCCTGAAAGAAACAGGTGAGCTTTCTGAAATGGAGCAGACGGTATTAAAGGCACTTAATGACAATACGATTTTGTCTGATAAGCTGGATGATGAAATTCAGGAGTTTACGTTAGGTCAAAAAATCGCTGACAAAGTGGCCTCTTTTGGCGGAAGCTGGACGTTCATCCTTTCGTTTATGGCTTTTCTTTTTCTGTGGATTGCCGGCAATGTGTTTGTATTATTAAACAAAGGCTTTGACCCGTATCCGTTTATACTTTTGAATTTGATTCTGTCGTGTATTGCAGCATTGCAGGCACCTATCATTATGATGAGCCAGAATCGACAGGAGGAAAAAGACCGTGAAAGAGCCAAAAAAGATTATATGATCAATTTGAAATCAGAACTGGAAATCAGAATGCTTCATGAAAAAATTGACCATCTTTTATTGCACCAGGAACAATCATTGGTTGAAATCCAAAAAATCCAGATGGATATGATGGAGGATATTTTGAAAAAGATAGAAAGCAAAAAAAAGGAGTAGATCGAGCGTAGAATATCTGTAGATAGTTGTGAACCACGATTAAAAATTAGAGGATTAGTAATACCGCAGAAAAAGAAAAAAATGCAGGCAAAAGATTTCGACTTGTTTAAACAAAAATATAAAGAAAACTGCAAGACGGAGACTTCTAATCCTGCCATTCTTGAGTTGTATGCTTATATATTAAAAAATGAGATTGTAGACAGTGATGTATGGCAAGATGGCGGAGGAAATGACACAGTAGTCAGAATATTAGAACACTATTTTTCAGATGAAGACTGGAAAGAATTGGAAATTGAATTAGAAAACTGGACTACGAATCAACTCGAAATATTTACAGAATGCATTGTAGAAGGAAGTGCAGAAAGCGACAATGATGATTTTAACTCCACCATAATGAACAGGTTTCATCTCTTAAAGAAACTATTAATTATCGGAGAACAAAGAGACAGGCTTAGAAACGATATTCTCTTAAAATTAATTGACAATATTGAATTTCTAAACAAGTGTAAATCAATAACATTTGAAGAAGCTACTGAGATTACTAACTATTTCGACTATTCTGAAAGATTAAAAGACGAAAAATACAAAGATGATATAACAACAATTACATTAAAAGCAATGATAGAAAAATCAGGCAATTAATGTAATTGTTATTGTAAACAGTTCCTTATCGGTTATTCGGGTATTCCTGTATCCAATGGAAGCCGGTATTGACCAAACGGTAATCATCTAATGACTTTTTATTGAATTCTGCCTGGATGTTCTGTTTTCCGAATTTCCCTTTTAAAAGAAATGTTTTTGGTGCTTTTTCTTCATAATGCAATACGGAGATGTCTGTCGTATCGCGATAGGATTTAAATTCTATTGTATTTTTAAGCGTATCAATTTTTATAGCATAATAATTTGTACTGTCGGATTCGGTACGGATACTGCCATAGTTTCCGGAAATATGCAGCCTGTTCCACAGTGTTTTTTTGTCTTCTGTCTTTTTTAGCGAATCGTTTTCAGAGATATAGAAAGCAGTTGTATGATAGCTGCCTTTTAGAGGAGCTTCCGGTGCCCATGAGCCATTAGTATACATATTTTGAACACCCGTAAAAATAATGTAGGCGCTGAAACCGAGAATCAATAATGCTTTTCCAAGACCTCTAGCCCTTGCTTTCCATTTGTTTTCGAAAACCAGTTTGCAGTGGTCTAATGTTTCGGTCTTATTGAGTATAAAGAAGTTATAAAGTTTTTTCAGATTAGGCATTAAGATAATGATGGAGATGAGTAGCAGGTGGCTTGAAAATAACTTTACAGGAACGTCAAAACAGAAATTCATCAATACTACATTGCTCATTACGGCCACGCTAAGCAAAGCGCCTAATGTTTTGGTATTATGAAAAAGTAATAAAAAACCGGCTCCGGCTTCAATAATACCTGTAAATCCTCCATATATTTTGGAATGTCCCATAAATGTCCAGAGTAATCCCATTGGAGTAGCATCACCAAAATTTTCTTCAAGGCGTCCAAAATCATGAAAAACAAACTGTCCTTCAAGAAGTTTGAATAAGCCATAGACAATAAGGTATAATCCCAGATAATAACGGGCATATACTATAATCCAATAATATTGTCTGTCGTAATTGATTCTTTTTCTGGTAGTAAAAAAGACAATAGTTGAAGCAAGAAAAGCAAGCAACATGTAAGTAAAAAGACTTACATAATCAAAGGTGGTATCGCCACTGCCAGTATTAAGTATCTGTTGCAGGTTTTTGATTTGTAATATGTTTTTCCCTACCCAAAGGATTACGGCATCAATACCATCCGCATACCAACCAGTCAGAATATCGACTCCATAAATCTGGTTGAAGGGAAAAGGAAACATGTAAAAAAACAGATAGAAAATAAGAAGCAGGGTGAAAAATTTTCGGATATCCGACCATTTTTTCTCGGTTAGGGGGTGAGTCTTAGTCATTTGTATTTGTTTGATGATTACGAATATAAATAATTCCGAAATAGAAAAAACCTACAAAAAGTTTTTTTGCATGTTAAATAAAACGTAAAAAAATAATTATAGTATGTGGATGGGTTTGAAAAGAATCTGATAAAATAAAAAAGCCTGAAGTTTACTTCAGGCTTTTTACTAGTTCTATTTTCAACTTTCAACCCTGCCAGGGTTAGAATTATTTCAAACTTCCCACCATGTCTTCCGGTTTAACCCAGGCATCAAAATCCTCAGGCGAAACATAACCAAGACGAACGGCTTCTTCTTTTAGTGTAGTACCGTTTTTGTGTGCTGTTTGTGCAATTTCTGCTGCTTTATAATAACCAATCTTAGTATTTAATGCTGTTACAAGCATTAACGAATTGTCAACCAATTCCTTGATTCGCGTATAGTTTGGCTCAATGCCCTGTGCACAGTGCTCATCAAAAGAAACGCAGGCATCTCCTAGCAAACGTGCCGATTGCAGGAAGTTAGAAGCCATTAAAGGTTTGAATACGTTTAATTCATAGTGTCCTTGTGTACCGCCAATTGTAATAGCAACGTCATTACCCATAACCTGAGCGCAAACCATCGTTAATGCTTCACATTGCGTAGGGTTTACTTTTCCTGGCATGATGGAAGAACCCGGTTCATTTTCCGGAATAAGAATTTCTCCAATTCCTGAACGTGGACCGGAAGCCAACATTCTTACGTCGTTTGCAATTTTGTTTAATGATACAGCCAATTGTTTCAAAGCACCGTGTGTTTCTACAATGGCATCATGAGAGGCCAGTGCTTCAAATTTATTAGGAGCCGTTACAAAAGGATGTCCTGTGAATTTTGCGATATATTCAGCAACTTTTACATCATAACCTTCAGGAGTATTTAATCCCGTTCCTACGGCTGTTCCGCCCAAAGCTACTTCAGACAAGTGTGCCAATGTATTTTTAACTGCTTTTAAGCCGTAGTTCAATTGAGCTACATAGCCTGAAATTTCCTGACCTAAAGTCAATGGTGTAGCATCCATTAAGTGAGTACGGCCAATTTTTACTACATTTTTGTAAGCTTCAGCTTTAGCATGTAGTGTATCTCTTAATTTTTCAACACCAGGAATTGTTACTTCTACCACCGCTTTGTAGGCTGCAATATGCATTCCTGTAGGGTAGGTATCGTTAGAAGATTGTGACTTGTTTACATCATCGTTTGCTTTTATAAACTGTTCACCTTCACCAATTTTACCACCAGCCAAAACCTGAGCTCTGTTTGCAATTACTTCATTAACGTTCATGTTACTTTGCGTACCCGAACCTGTTTGCCAGATTACCAAAGGAAATTCTCCTTCCAGTTTACCGGCCAGAATTTCGTCGCAAACCTGAGCGATAGCATCTCTCTTTTCAACAGGCAAAACACCAAGGTCATGATTGGCATATGCAGCAGCCTTTTTCAAATAGGCAAAACCTTCAATGATTTCTTTTGGCATAGAAGCCGACGGTCCAATTTTAAAGTTGTTTCTGGAACGCTCCGTTTGAGCTCCCCAATATTTATCTGCAGGAACCTGCACTTCACCCATCGTGTCTTTTTCAATTCTGTATTCCATTGTATTGTAATTTGTTTGTTGTTATATAGTATTCATTCTGTTGTACTCGGTTAGTTTTTCGACTAAAATCTTTTTGAGATTTTTATGTGTCGTTTGAAGGCTGTTTGCCGATATGCTTACGGCACCACCAAAAGATTTGTGGTTTGCTGTCATTGCCCTGCGCTTAAAACTGCTTTTTTGGGCAGCGATAAATTCTTCAGGATTTTTAATAACGATAATGACAGAAGCCTGACCTGCATATGAAGTTTCAGTAATAGCCGTAATTTCTGTCCATGGAATAAATCCGGCACTAATAGCGCTTGAATTATCCGTGATTCCTTCAGATGAAATGATTAATCCGTCTGTTTGCGAGGATAATTTTTTTATGATTAAAATGGCAAGAAAACCAAAGAAAAGAATGGATAGGATACCGGCGATTAATACGGCAAGAGGGAATTTTAAAAAAATGGAGTTTATTTCCTTATGGTCTATTACCATCCAGATTCCCAGAATAACGAATAGGAAAGAACCCAGCAATGCGAGTATCATTTTTTTCCGACTCAGTTTTATGATTATCGTTTCAGAAGAAGTATCCATCTTGATATAATTAGTTGGCTGACAGAAATTCACATTACTTATTGTACAGGCCGTAAAAAATGCTTTTTGAGAGAATTTTTTATTAGCTTACTGAAAGCCAGCCCAAAAATAAGGATTATAAGTAGGTTTAAAAAATGATTTAAAAATTATTTTTACTGTTTTTATTGGTCAAAATGAATATTACACCTATCTTTGACAGGTATTCAAAAAATTCCGGAAAACATGTTTGAATTTCAACAGTATTTAGGTTTCTTACTTTTCTTGACTATCTTAACCATCGGCTTCTGGTTGATGATTTTTTTAGTTAGCTTCCTTCCTTATTGGATTGGTGGTGCTCTATTTGAGAGATACAAAGAAAGAAAGAACAAAAAGAAAGAGTAATTCAGTTAAATCTGTACTCAAAATAAAAAAGGGAACCAAATTGGTTCCCTTTTTTTATGGAAAGCCTCCGGAGTGGAGGCTTTTATATTATCCGCCCATGTAGTCTTCACCACCATTATCGCTATCCATTCTTTTAGGCTGTTTCTCTCTCTCGTTTTTCTTTTTGTTGAAACGGTAAGTAAAAGAAAGAGTGATTTGTCTTTCTCTCCATTGCATTTCAGAATAGGCATTTTGGGTTGCCAGATTCGTTTCTGTAATTCTTTTTCTGGAGTTGAAAAGGTCGTTTACGTTTAAGGCAATGGTTCCTTTATCTTTCAATACATCCTTACTAAACGCCAGGTTGGCACTAATAATTCCTTTCGACCTTCCCTGAGCATTGGTCTGTGGTGCGTTATACGTCGTATTAGCCTGCCAGTCGATTCCTAATGGAAGGTTGATTTTTGAGTTGATTCGCGCAAACCATGAATAAGCTGTGTTGCTGAAATCAATTGTCTGTGAATTATTGGATAAGTCGGTATAAGTATAATTTCCTTTAGTCTGGTTTCGGAACAGGTTGAAGTTACTGTTCAGTCTCCACCATCTGTATGGGTTGTAGGATAATGTAAACTCAAATCCAAAACGGTCTTCAGAACCAACGTTTACCGGAGAAGTTACCAAAGTGGCAGTTCCGTTGATGATTTCCGTATTTCTTACATATTGTACTGCATCTTTTGTTCTGTTAAAATACATAGACGTATTAAAAGTCAGCTTGCCAAATTTGTTCAGGTAGCCAAAATCAAAAGCATCGGTCATTGACGGGTCAAGGTCCGGATTACCTCTAAACAGGTTGATGTTGCTCGACAAACTCGAAAACGGGTTGATAGAGCGGGAGCGAGGTCTTGAAATCCTGCGGCTGTAGCTTAACGAAGCACTGCTGTTTTCATTGAATTCATACGTTAAGAATGCGCTTGGAAAGAAATTGTTGTATTTTTTGTTTTTATAAATATTCTGAGTCAATTGGTTGATATCAATATTGGAATCTTCCCAACGCAAACCTACCAAATAAGACATTCTGTTGATTTTCGTCCCAAACTGGCTGTAAAATGCATTTACCTTTTCTTTATACTCCAATGTGTTTGTGAACTGTGGATCGTTTTCCCAACCACCTGTACCATAATTGAAATTTTCTACAGAATAGTCGGTTAAAAGGTCATTGAAATTTCCACGATATCCGGCTTCAAACTGGCTGTTTTCTCCTATTGGCAAAACATAATCTGTCTGAAGCAATGAACGGTTTTGTTTTTGGATATTACCGGTTCTCTGCTCGCTTATTGGCGTACCGTCCAACACATTTCTGCTAGGAATATCAGCATCTTCATCATCATCACTTTGTGAGAAGGAAAGGTCAACTGTTAACTGGTGTCCGTCCTTTTTAAATTTTTTGATGAAATTGGAAGAGAAATCAACGTTTTCGTCTTTATCAGATTCCAAGCTGAATCGGTTGGTGATGCTTTGCAGGTTCATCGCCGGGTCATATCGGTACTGGAAAACGTTATCCGGGTTTTCACCAGAACTTCTTCTATACGACAACGTATTTGTCCACGTAATCGATTTGTCCAGGTACCATTCCAAACCTAAAACTCCATTGTAGCTTTTGTTTAACCTTTCGTTGTTTCTTCTTTCCTTTAAATAACCCGTAACATCTCCGTTTTCATCCAGATATTCCGTATCTGTCATAGAGTTTCCAGGTCCTTTTCTGTAGCTATAGCCTTGAGTAGTGAAAAGGTTGAATTGTTCGGTTTTGTAATTAACTGTTCCTGTAAATCCATGATTGGCCGGATTACCGGTTGTAGCGGTAACGGTACCATTAATACCTTGATTTTTTCCTTTTTTCAGAATAATATTAAGAATTCCGGCACCACCTTCGGCATCATATCTGGCAGAAGGATTCGTAATTACTTCTACTTTGTCTACCGCATCAGCCGGAAGCATTTTTAAAGCATCTGCAATATTAATACCTGCTAAACCGGACGGTTTTCCGTCAATAAGGATTCTTACGTTTTCATTACCACGAAGACTTACATTACCATCTACGTCAACAGAAACAGAAGGAACGTTGTCCAAAACATCACTTATGGTCCCGCCCTTGACAATCATATCCTGACCAACATTATATACTTTTTTATCCAGTTTGATTTCTACAGTCGAACGTTCGGCACGGATTTCAACGGCATCAAGCATTTCGGCTTCGGCTTCTAAAGCAACGGTTCCAAAATTTTTATCTTCTTCAATAGCCAGCTGTTTCATTTCGATTGGCTTAAAAGATATAAATTCAAATTTTACATCATAAGTACCTGCATTTGCCTCTATTGTGAACACACCATTTTCATCAGTCATTCCACCGGTTATAACATCGGGACGCTTAGAATTTTGTAGCGTTACTGTAGCATAACCTAAAGGTTGGGAAGTTGATTTTTCGGTAATTTTACCTGTGATTTTTACTTTTTTAGCCTGCGGCCTTTCCTGCGCATAACTGAGAAGTGAAACGGATAGCAATAGGAGGGATATTGCAAATTTTAGATTTTTCATTAACTAGAATGTTGATTATTTAGCTTAAGACAGCAAAAGTAGGCTTTGGTTTAAGCCTGATTTCATAAAGGTTTGTTAAATAAAGCTATTTAATGTTATTAGAGGATTTCCAGTATTTTTTCCGGTGGTCGTCCAATAGTGGCTGTTTTGCCATTCACAACAATCGGCCTTTCAATAAGAATCGGGTTTTCGGCCATAATTTTGATGATTTCTTCATCGGTTAAAGTCTTGCCCTTAAAGTTCTGTGTCCAGATTTCTTCCTTTTGGCGTACCAGTTCAATAGGCGGTATTCCCAAAAGTTTTATGATGGATTTGAGTTCCTCTGCCGTTGGAACTTCTTTCAGGTATTGTATTACTTCAAACTCTTTTCCTGACTTTTCAAGCAGGCTAAGTCCTTCTCTCGATTTCCCGCATCGCGGGTTGTGGTATATTTTAATCATAGTGCTCCAAATTGAATAAACCGCAAAGAAAAGAAATGCAATTTAAAAATAGGTGATTATTTCGCAACAATTGAATAAATTAGGGGACTAATAATTTTCTAAACTAAAATTTAAGATATGTTTATAGCTCAAGGCTTTAAGAGTAAAGGAAACGCATTTTGGAAATATATTGTGGGTTCGGTTATTGTAATTGCTGCGTCTACGATAGGCCAGTTTCCATTGATGATTGCTATTGCGGTAAAATCTATTGAAGAAAATAAGGACTTTCCAACAGACCAGGCAGCTATGTTAACTTTTCTCGATTCAAACCTGACACTCTTCCTGATGCTGATTTCGTTTGCTTTTGCTTTGCTGGCTTTGTTTTTTGTTGTGAAATTTTTGCATCGTCAGAAATTTATTGAAGTGACTACTTCACGGCCAAAAATGGACTGGAAGCGTTTTTTCTTTGCATTTGGACTTTGGACAGCGATTACCGTTATTATAACTGTTGCAGCTTATTTTGTTTCGCCCCAGGATTATGAAGTTAATTTTCAGCCGGTTCCATTTGCTATTTTAGCGATTATCGGAATAGCTTTGATACCAATACAGACCAGTACCGAAGAATATGTTTTCAGGGGTTATCTTATGCAGGGTTTTGCGCTTTTGTCAAAAAATAAATGGTTTCCGTTGTTAATGACTTCTGTAATTTTTGGACTGCTCCATATCTTCAATCCTGAAGTTGAAAAAATGGGCTATATTATTATGATATATTATATAGGTACGGGGTTATTTCTAGGTGTTTTGGCCTTGATGGATGAAGGTATTGAATTGTCGCTTGGATTCCATGCTGCAAATAATTTGATTGGTGCTTTGCTGGTAACGTCTGACTGGACGGTTTTCCAGACTCACTCCATATTAAAAGACCATTCTGAGCCTGCAGCAGGATTTGATGTTTTACTTCCGGTTTTTATAATTTTTCCAATTCTTTTATTTATCTTTAGTAAGAAGTACCAATGGAAAAATTGGAAAGAGAAATTGACCGGGACCATTCCGGATAACCTAACAACTGATGACACTTACCACAGCAATCAATTTGATAAAAACGATGGAGAAGCCCACATATTATGATGTACACAATCGCTTTAAACTAAATGGATTTCATTTGAATAAAGACGATTTATGCCGCGTTGCCTATAGTTTTATAAAAGAAGGAGAGGCTTATGAAAGGCCGGTCGGGATTTTTATATTGGACTGGTTTGATGAAAAGGATTATATCGAAATGACAACTTCCGGAACTACCGGGGCTCCAAAAAAGATACAAATCAGCAAACAGGCTATGGTAAATTCAGCTTTAGCTACCGGAGATTTTTTTGAACTGGCTCCGGGCGATAAAGTACTGCACTGTCTTCCTGCCAAATATGTTGCCGGAAAGATGATGTTTGTCAGAGCGTTTATCTTAGGCCTGGATATGGATTTTGTAGAACCTACTTCCACGCCTTTGGAAAGAAATGAAGAAACCTATGATTTTGCGGCAATGGTTCCAATTCAGGCACAGCATTCTTTAGAAAAGCTTTCACAGGTAAAAAAGCTTATTATAGGTGGTGCTAAAGTTAATTCTGCTTTGGCTGAGGAACTGAAAAAAATTCCCTCCTCGATTTATGAGACTTATGGAATGACAGAAACCATTACGCATATAGCCGCAAAGCGGGTGGGAGAAGAAGCATTTGATGTTTTGCCGGGAATAACCGTTGCGGAAGATGAAAGACACTGTCTTGTTGTTAATGCGCCTGCTATTTCAGAAGAAGCTGTCGTGACGAATGATGTTGTAAAAGTATTGAATGACCACCAATTTATTTGGCTTGGACGTATAGACAATGTTATCAATAGCGGAGGGATCAAGCTCTTTCCCGAGCAGATAGAAGAAAAATTATCGCATAAAATCGACCGTCGGTTTTTTATAGCCTCCCAGGAAAATGAGGAATTAGGTGAAAAACTGGTTTTGGCAGTAGAAGGCGACCCTTATGTTATTGACGATGCTGCATTTGGTGAGCTTGGAAAATATGAAAAACCAAAAGTGGTATTGTTTATTCCTAAATTTTTAGAAACTCCAACCGGAAAAGTGTTGCGGAAAGAAAGTTTAGCCAGTATATAAAAAAAGAGCGCCATTGGCGCTCTTTTTAATTGTATGTTATTTTTATAAGGAATCGGTAATCATCAAATTTTACGGGGTCGTTATTTTTAATAGAATGTGATTTCCATTTATTGGTCGCTTCAAGTCTTGTTTCTTTACTGCCTTGTTTTATGATAATTGGCATTTTGAAATCGGGGACATCTGTAATCCATCTGAATTTTACTTCTTTGTTCTTGACAGCTACTTCCAGTTCGGGAATATTTTTATACCTGAGGTATTGCTCAAAAACAGGAGTCAGTTCCCGACCGATTTCAGTATTAAAAAAGGTAATTACGGTTTGGGTGTCTATAATCTTATGGCGGTAGGTTTCGGAATATTTCAGAAGCAATTTCCACCATTTCTGGTCGTCATTAACAATATGCCGAAGCGTGTTCAATAACAATGCTCCTTTGTAATACATGTCAGTAGAGCCTTTATCGTTAACTCCATAGTAGCCAATAATAGGGCTTCTGTTGGAAACGCGTTTTTTTTGCCCGTTTATGTATTCCATCGCTTTTTCATAACCATAAAGGCATTCTACAAATACAGATTCAGAATAGGTCGTAAATCCTTCGTGAATCCACAAGTCTGCAATATCTTTTGAAGTAATGCTATTGCCAAACCATTCGTGGCCACTTTCATGAATGGTAATGTAGTCGAAAAGCAAGCCAATACCCGTGCCGGAAATGTCACTTCCCTGATAACCCTTTCTGTATTTATTTCCATAAGCAACAGCACTTTGGTGCTCCATACCTAAATAAGAAGTTTCAACAAGTTTATAACCGTCTTCAGCAAATGGGTATTTGCCAAATTTGGATTCAAAACAGTCCAACATCGGTTTTACCTCTTCAAAATGCTTTTTGGCTTTTTCTTCATTTTCCGGCATCACATAATAATCAAGGTCCAGTCCGTTGTGGTTATCATGGATATGAACATAGTCAGCAATATTGACCGTGATGTCATAAGTGTTAATAGGGCTTTTTACTTCCCAATCCCAACGGGTGTAACCGTTTTTCAGATTTTCACTTCCTTTAAATCTCCCATTGGAAACATTCATTAATCCGTCTGGAACAGCAACCTTTATGGTAGCGCCAAAATCAGGTTCGTCACTTTGGGAATCTTTTACAGGATACCATAAGCTGGCTCCCGTTCCTTGTACGGCAACACCAATCCAGGGCTTTCCTTTGTTGTCGGTTTTGAATACGAAGCCGCCATCCCAAGGCGGATATTTTGCAATTTGAGGAGTGCCTGAGTAATAAAAACGTATTGTTTTGTCAGTTCCATCAACATTCAATGGTTTTGGAAAAGTAATAAAAACAGCATCAAATTCTCTTTTATATTCGAGAGACCTGCCATCAAAAATGATACTGTCGATTTTCATATTTTCGAATAAATCGACCTGAATTTTTTGAGTGTTTTTTACTGTTTTAAACGTAATATCGTTATAACCCCTAATCGATTTTTCTTCCGGATTGATAGTAATATTCAGGTCATAGCGCTGTACATCATAACAAATTCTTTCAAAAGAAAAACCGCCACGCAAAGAATCTTTCCTGGTGAATTCCTGAGCAAGGCTGTTCTGAAGCCCACACAGGAGAATAAGGAAAGGGAAGAATCGTTTCATTAGCGGACTTTAGAAGTTGTTAAGGTTTTTGAGCCTTGATAATCGTAAAAGTACGGATTTTTATTTCGCCCGTATTGCTCAAAACTTCTTCTGTTTCTGATAAGATGTTTTCAATACGGAATCCGGCGTTTTCAAGCAATGATTTTGCCTTTTCAGTATCATAAAGTTCGAATCCGTATTTTGAAAAAGGAATTTTTTCCATTATTTCTTTCGGAATAAAAGCCAGAATAAAGGAGCCTCCCGATTGTAATACTCTAAAAATTTCATTTATATATTCTGTGGGATTTTTCCAGAAATAAATAGTATTGGCAGTGAAAGCACTATTGAAAAAAGAATCGGGATACGATATTTTTTCACCGTCAGTTAGTTCAAAAACGGCTCTTTCGGTAGCAGTAAATTCAGAATTGAGCTTTAAGGCTTCCTCAATCATGAGTTCTGATACATCAATTCCATAATAATTCAGGTTGGCCTCCTTTTCGAATAAGTATTTGATATGGATTCCGTTTCCGGGACCAATTTCTAAAATCTTTGAATGAGGCATGATTTCAATTTGCTCTATTGTGTGACGAATCATGTTGTCATTCGCAACATTCATGCTGTAAGCTGTCTGTATGCCACTTTCTCCGTTAGGATGGCTCAATTGTCCTGCAAGTTCCTGAAGTTCTTTTTCCGAAAGATTTCCCATAGTGGTTAAACTTGAATTACACCAAGGTTAAATTGCTTTTCGATAGGAGCGTGGTTGGCTGCTTCGATTCCCATGGAAATCCAGGTTCTTGTTTCTAATGGGTCAATGACGGCATCCGTCCATAGGCGTGAAGCGGCATAATAAGGAGACACCTGGGCATCATATTTGGCTTTTATCTTGTCAAAAAGCTCCTGTTCTTTTGCTTCGTCAACGACTTCGCCCTTTGCTTTAAGTGATGAAGCCTCAATCTGCATTAATACTTTGGCAGCCTGGGTTCCACCCATTACTGCCAGTTCTGCGCTTGGCCATGCAAAAATCAATCTTGGGTCATAGGCCTTTCCACACATCGCATAATTTCCTGCGCCGTAAGAGTTTCCAACAACCACCGTAAATTTAGGTACAACAGAGTTTGAAACCGCGTTTACCATTTTTGCTCCATCTTTGATAATACCGCCATGTTCCGATTTGCTTCCAACCATAAATCCGGTCACGTCCTGCAAGAAAACCAAAGGGATTTTCTTTTGGTTACAATTGGCAATAAAACGCGTTGCCTTATCCGCAGAATCCGAATAAATAACGCCTCCAAACTGCATTTCACCTTTTTTGGATTTTACGACTTTTCGTTGGTTGGCAACGATTCCTACTGCCCAACCGTCAATTCTGGCATATCCTGTAATGATAGTCTGGCCATAGCCTTCTTTATATGCTTCAAATTCGGAATTATCAACCAAACGTTTGATGATGTCCATCATGTCGTATTGTTCCGTTCTTAATTTAGGCAGTATACCGTAGATTTCTTTTTCACTTAAGGCTGGTTTTTCGGGTTGTATTCTGTTAAATCCGGCTTTTTCGTAATCCCCGATTTTGTCTACGATATTTTTTATTTTGTCTAAAGCGTCCTTATCGTCTTTCGCTTTGTAATCAGTTACTCCTGAAATTTCACAATGAGTGGTTGCACCGCCCAATGTTTCGTTATCAATGCTTTCGCCTATGGCAGCTTTTACAAGATAGCTTCCGGCCAGGAAGATACTTCCGGTTTTGTCAACAATCAGTGCCTCATCACTCATAATAGGAAGGTAGGCTCCACCGGCAACACAGCTTCCCATAACGGCAGCAATTTGTGTAATGCCCATGCTGCTCATAATGGCATTGTTTCTGAAAATTCTTCCGAAATGTTCTTTATCCGGGAAAATTTCATCCTGCATTGGCAGGTATACTCCGGCACTGTCTACCAAATAAATAATAGGCAGTCTGTTTTCCATGGCAATTTCCTGGGCACGAAGGTTCTTTTTTCCTGTAATCGGAAACCAGGCTCCGGCCTTTACGGTAGCATCATTGGCTACTACGACACATTGTTTTCCTTTGATGTAGCCTATTTTGACTACAACGCCACCGGATGGACAACCGCCATGTTCAGCATACATGCCATCACCTACAAATGCGCCTATTTCAATACTTTCTTTTTTAGGGTCGAGAAGGTAATCAATTCTTTCCCTGGCGGTCATTTTACCTTCTGCGTGTAATTTTTCTATTCTTTTTTCGCCTCCGCCCAGTCTTACTTTAGCGAAGCGTTGCTTTAAATCAGATAATAAAAGTTTGTTGTGGTCTTCGTTTTTATTGAAGTTGATATCCATAATGTATAGAGTGTATTTTGCTTATTTTTTTGAGATTGCTAAAATACGAAAACGTTTGCAATAAAAAAGAAATCGGCTTTCAGGAAGTGCTTTCCAATATTACCAAATCGTAAATTTTAATAACTGCTTATTTATGATTTATTAATATTGTCTTAACATTAAAGAGATACATTTGCACCATTAAATAACAAACCTATGTCTTTAAACAGTATTTTCCAGTTTTTAGTTCCTAAAGATAAAAAGTTCTTCCCTCTTTTCGAACAGGCTTCACAAAATTTAATCTTATTGGCTGAAACTTTGCACGAGGCAGTAAATGCGCCAAAGCTAGAAAGAGAGAACTATTTCAGAAAAATCGAAGAGCTAGAGGCTATTATTGAGGAAATTACACACAAAACGCACCTGGAGCTAAGCAGAAACTTTATTACTCCATTTGACCGTGAGGATATTTTCGCCCTTGTAAAATCAATGGATGATGTGGCAGATTATATGCATGGTGCTGCCAGTAGAATGCGTTTGTATCAGGTAGAAAAAATCACGAAATCAATTCGTAAATTGACTGAAATCAACCTGGAAGCCTGCCAGCATATTGGTATTGCGATAAAAGAGTTGAAAGATTTGAAAAATCTTAAAGCGATTGCAGATGCCTGCAAAAAAATCAATAAGTTGGAAAGTAAGGCAGATAACGTTTTTGACAAAGCGGTTGCCGATATCTTTGAAAATGAGACTGATGCTAAAAATATCATCAAGTATAAAGAAGTTTTGTCTGCACTTGAATCTGCATCAGACAAATGTAAGAGCGTAGCAAACGTTTTGGAATCTGTGGTAGTTAAGCACTCCTAAATCATTTTTGACTCAACAATCTTATGGATTTTACAATATTAATTGTCATAATCGTTCTTGCATTAATCTTTGATTATATCAACGGTTTCCACGATGCAGCGAACGCGATTGCAACTATTGTTGCGACAAAGGTGCTTACTCCGTTTCAGGCTGTTGTCTGGGCTGCGTTCTTTAACTTCCTGGCCTATTGGGTTTTTGGATTTGGTGTTGCCGATACGGTGGCCAAAACAGCCAATACGATGGAAATTAACCTGACGGTTATTTTAGCGGGAATCATAGCCGCAATTTGTTGGAATTTATTGACCTGGTGGCTGGGAATTCCTTCCAGTTCTTCACATACTCTGATTGGTGGTTTTGCCGGTGCGGCAATTGCCCATGCCGGTTTTGACGTGGTTACATGGTACAAGGCGGCAAGTGGTGGTGGAATGCCTTCAGGAGTTATAATTATTATTGCCTTTATTGTCCTCGCACCGTTGCTCGGGGCATTGGCTTCCTATCTCATTTCGATTTGGCTTCTTAATTCATCTAAAAAAAGCATTTATCCCAAACTGTTTACAGGAGCTTTGATGATTGCTACGGTTGTATTTGTTGCCTATCAGATGATACCTTATGACAAGATTAAAAAACCTCGTTTTGATTCTCATTTTTGGAGTGTTGTTTTTGAAGCACATAATATCAAATGGTTTTTGGTGGCGTTTATCATACTGTCTGTAAGTACATTTTGTTTGTTCTTTAGCAGAATGAGCCATAGTAAATCAGAATCCTGGCTTAAAAAGATGCAGCTTCTTTCGTCTGCGGCTTTCAGTTTAGGACATGGTGGAAACGATTCTCAAAAAGTAATGGGTATTATTGCAGCGGCTGTAGCTGTTTACATCCACACAAATGGCTTGCCACAGGAAAGTATGCCGGAATGGCTGAATGTGGTACTTCCTGATGAAACAGGAGATTTCCATATGCCATCCTGGATTCCGCTTGCGTGTTATTCTGCTATTGCAGCCGGAACATTGAGTGGTGGTTGGAAGATTGTAAAGACCATGGGATCTAAAATTACAAAAGTAACTTCGTTTGAAGGAGTTGCCGCAGAAACAGCAGGAGCTTTGACTTTGTATTTTACAGAACACTTAAAAATCCCGGTAAGTACAACCCACACAATTACAGGTTCGATTATTGGAGTAGGTCTGACTAAGCGTATTTCTGCAGTTCGTTGGGGAGTTACCGTTAGCCTGATATGGGCCTGGGTACTAACTATTCCGATTTCAGCTATTTTAGCAGCATTGTTTTACTATGTTCTGAATATGTTCCTGTAACAAAACAATATACACTAAACCACTGCTTTTGCGGTGGTTTTTTGCTTTTAGTAGATTCTTAACCCGGTGTTAGCAAATAAATAGTTATTTTTAATAAAAATAAAAAAATGAAAACAAGAGACTTTATTATTCTTTCAGTATTAGTAACGAACATGGCTATGGCACAGCTTAAAAAAGTTGATTATAAAGACAACGGGCAAATTTTGAGTGGTTTTTCTGCCTCACCTAAAAAGTCACTGACCAATAAGCCGGGTGTCCTTATTCTTCCGGCATGGAAAGGAGTTGATGAACATTCTAAAGAGATTGCAACCAAGCTGGCAGATATGGGATATTATGCTTTTGTGGCCGATATTTATGGAGCAGATAAAAGACCCAAAGACACAAAAGAGGCAGGCGAAAAATCCGGATATTATAAAAAAAATATTAAAGAATACCAGAACAGGATTTCGCTCGCTTTGGCGGAATTGGTAAAACAGGGTGCTAATGCTGACAATGTGGTAGTGATAGGCTATTGTTTTGGAGGTACAGGTGCATTGGAAGCGGCAAGAGTTAATATGAAAGTAAGGGGAGTGGTATCATTCCACGGAGGTTTGGGTAAAGATGCTTCCCGTGAAATAAGTGCCATACAGCCAAAAGTGTTGGTTCTTCACGGAGCAGATGACCCGTATATTTCAGAAAAAGAAATCAAGGATTTCCAAAATGAAATGAGAACGGCCAAAGCCGACTGGCAAATGAATTATTATGCTGATGCAGTTCATGCATTTACTGAAAAAAGTGCCGGAAACGATAATTCGAAAGGAGCAGCTTATAATGAACTGGCAGATAAACGTTCCTGGGAAGCAATGAAGTTATTCTTCAACGAAGTGTTGAAATAAGAATTACAAATCTTTGCGGCTCTGCGTCTTTGCGAGTAATAATGTCACGCAAAGGCGCAGAGCCTTAAGGTTAACGTATAAGTTTTTAATGATGTGAGATTTCAGTTTCTTCCTGCTTATAGATAATAGGCAGTGAGATAAAAAATGAAGTACCTAATTCCTTTCCGGGACTTTTGGCAAAAATTTGCCCTTTATGCAATTCCACAAACGACTTGCAAATGGATAATCCTAATCCGTTAGAACTTTCTTTTCCGGTTGGTTTGGAACTTAATTTGGCGAATTTTTTGAAAAGTTTATCGGCGTCTTCATCATTCAGTCCTTGTCCCTGGTCCTGGAACTCAATTTCTACAAAATCATCAATTTTTTTAGCAATAATTTTGATTGTGGTATTGCTGTAAGAATACTTGATGGCGTTGCTCAAAAGATTATGGAGCACATCAGAAATTTTGGTTTTGTCGATATTGATTTTTGGGAGCGTATCTTCAATTGTCAATTCAATTATCTGGTTCTTTTTGTTAGCCAGTAATTCAAAATTGTTTACCAAACGGTCCAGCATTTCTTTCAGGTCGGCTTCTTCAATAGAAAGTCTTTGTTCTTTCTCGCCGTCTTCAGAGAGCTTAAGCAGGTCGGTTAGCTTATTTTGTATGGTAGCGACACAATATTTAATCATATCGGTCATCTTTTGCGTTTTTGTTGGGTCAAGCCTTAAAATGTCGTTAGCAAGGCTTATGGATGCCAGCGGATTTTTAATTTCATGCAGGGCAATACCCATAAGTTCGTTTTGAGACTTGATAATGGTATTGTAGCGCAGCCTGCTTTCGAGTTTGTTGATTACAATATCAGCAAGTGTTCGTAGCATATCCATTTGATGTTCTGTGACTTCTTTGGGCGCACTGTCAATAACACAAACGGTTCCTACAGAATATCCTTCAGGAGTTTTTAAAGGAGCGCCGGCATAAAACCGTATTCCATTTTGAGAATTGACAAAACGATTTTCAGATAAATCAGAAATAGCCCGGGTATCACTAAAGACCGTAATTTTTTCATCCAGAATTGCCAGCGAACATAAGCTGTCTTCTCTTCGAACTTCTGTTGCCTGAAAATCGCCTATGTTAGCCTTAAAGTAAACACGGTGTTCGTCAACAAAAGTTACGAAAGCATTTTTGGTATTGAATATTTGTGACGCCAATAGGGCAATTTTGTCAAAGGTGTCTTCCGAATGCGTATCAAGAACCTGATAGTCATAAAGTTTTTGAAGCCGTAAAGCTTCGTTATTCGGAATAAATGAAATGGACTTTTTGTAAATCATGGCATTCTCCAGATTAAGACCTTAAATCGGTTTTAATTTAAGAATCTCAGATAAAGATAGGACTTCTGTTTGGAGAAATTGTTACACTTAAACCATAATTTCTTAAAAAAATATTAAAATAATGAAAAATAAAAAAGCGAATCATATCTCATTACCAGTAAATTAGGGGTCTGAGCTATAATTCGCGATTTTATGTTTGTATGATTATTCCTCTTCTTTTTGTCCCATCATCATTAAAAATGCTTTCAGGAACTCATCAATTTCACCATTCATAACAGATTCCACGTCACTGGTTTCCTGTTCTGTTCTTACATCTTTTACCAATTTATACGGATGCATCACATAATTTCGTATCTGTGAACCCCATTCGATTTTCATCTTTTTGGCTTCAATTTCGTCCCGCAGCGCCTGCTTCTTTTTTAATTCGATTTCATATAATTGCGATTTCAGCAATTGCATGGCTTTGGTCTTGTTATCTAATTGAGAACGGGTTTCAGAGTTTTCGATAATGATTCCAGTTGGGTGGTGGCGGAGTCGTACGGCTGTTTCAACCTTGTTGACATTCTGTCCGCCCGCACCACTTGAACGCATGGTTTCCCATGAAATATCAGCAGGATTAATTTCGATTTCAATAGTGTCATCCGCCAATGGATATACATACACCGAAGCAAAAGAGGTATGGCGTTTTCCATTGCTGTCAAAAGGTGAAATTCGTACGAGGCGGTGAACGCCATTTTCGCCTTTTAAATAGCCAAAAGAATAATCGCCTTCAAATTCAAGTGTTACTGTTTTTATTCCGGCAACCTCGCCGGCCTGAAAGTTCAGTTCTTTGATTTTGTAGCCATTCTTTTCACCCCACATCATATACATTCGCATCAGCATTTGGGCCCAGTCACAGCTTTCTGTACCACCGGCTCCTGCTGTAATCTGCAATACTGCGCTTAAACTGTCGCCTTCATCAGATAGCATGTTTTTGAACTCAATATTTTCGATATGCGTATTGGCCAGATTGTATTGTTCGTCCAATTCTTCGGCGGTCATTTCGCCTTCTCTGTAAAACTCATAAGCCAATTGCAGTTCTTCGGCCAGAGAAACAGCTTTGTCGTAATCTTCAACCCACTTTTTCTTGGAACGCAGCATTTTAACATGTGCTTCGGCTTCTTTGGGGTTGTTCCAAAAATCAGGAGCTAGTGTTTTTTCTTCTTCGTTAGCAATTTCGATTAGTTTCTTATCGACGTCAAAGATACCTCCTCAACGCACCAAGGCGTTCTACAATACCTTTAATTTGTTCGGTAGTTGTCATAAATTTTATACTTTTATACCCACAAAAATAAGGTATACTTTTGATATTATGGAAATAAATTTAGTAAGCGATACGGTAACAAAACCGACAAATGAAATGCTACAGCAGATGTTTCGTTCAAAAGTAGGCGATGATGTATATAAGCAAGACCCGACCGTCAATGAATTAGAAGAGATGGTCGCCAGTATATTTGGGATGGAAGCAGCGCTTTTTTTTCCCTCCGGAACGATGGCTAACCAAACGGCAATTAAATTGCATACCAATCCGGGCGAGCAGATAATCTGTGATAAATGGTCGCATATTTTTCATTACGAAGGTGGAGGAGCATCATTTAACAGTGGTGTTTCCTGTTGTTTGGTTGATGGGAAAAGAGGAATGATTACGGCAGAACAAGTCAGAGAATCGATTAATCCTCCGGAATTTTACCACAGTCCTTTAACCAGTCTGGTAAGTATAGAAAATACTACAAACAAAGGTGGGGGAGCTTGCTATGAAATAGAAGAGCTTGCTAAGATTAAAGAAGTCTGCAAAGAAAATAACTTAAAATACCATTTAGACGGTGCCCGTTTGTGGAACGCCTTAGTGGCAAAAAGACAAAATCCGAAGCACTTCGGAGAATTATTCGATACGATTTCCGTCTGCCTCTCAAAAGGATTAGGCGCGCCTGTAGGTTCTGTATTGTTAGGAAGTAAAGAAACAATGGACCGTGCCTTAAGAATCAGAAAGATGTTGGGCGGCGGAATGCGTCAGGCGGGCTATTTGGCAGGTGCCGGAATTTATGCCTTAAAGCATAATGTGAGCCGTTTGCAGGAAGACCATAACAAGGCAAAAGAACTGGCTTATATACTTAAACAATTAGCTTGGGTGGAAAGCGTTGAACCTGTGGAAACCAATATCTTGATATTTGCCGTAAAACCGCAATATAATGAAGATGTTGTGATTGAAAAATTAAAGCAGAAAAATATTTTTATCAGTTCATTGGGCAAAGGTAAACTCCGAATTGTCACCCATCTGGATTATAGAGATGTTATGCATACCTATGTGATAGAAACGTTGCAAAAACTAACTTTTTAGCAGTAGGCTTTAGGCTTTAAGCTGTAAGCCAATCGCTTACTAATTAAAGCCTAAAGCATATTGCTTACAGCCTACAGCTATTTAAACATATCCATACCCGGAATATTAGGCATACCGTCTTTTGCTACTGCGCCTAATTCTGCTTCGTTTACAGCCGTTGCTTTTTGGATGGCTTTGTTCATAACTAATACCAGATAGTCTTCAAGTTGTTCTTTGTCTTCCAGTAACCTGTCGTCTATTTCTATTGATTTTACTGTACGGTTAGCCGTAAGCGTAACTTTCAAAAGCCCGTCGTTGCTTTGCTCGTCAATCAAAACAGAATCAAGCCTTTTTTTAGTTTCTTCTATTTTTTGTTGGGTTTCTTTTAGTTTGCCCATCATGCCCATTAAGTCTCCAAACATTGTTGATAATTTTTATGATTTATAATTGCGAAATTATTAAATTGCATAGTCATATTCAAGGGAGAATTAGATGAAAAATAAATTAATTTTATGTTGCCTTTGTATTATTTTTGCAACTTCATATTCGCAAAATACATTCCGTAAAATGTCAATAACAATACCCCCGCCAACAGCAAAAAAAATACCTAAAACGCTGGAAAAGCACGGCGATAAAAGAGTAGACGATTATTTTTGGTTAAATGATAGACAAAACAAAGAAGTTATTGACTATCTGAATAGCGAAAATCAGTACTATGAGGAGATGACTGCTCATACCAAAGGATTGAAAAAGTTGCTGTTTGAGGAAATGAAAGGCAGGATTAAAGAAGATGATTCTTCCGTGCCTTATTTTTTTAATGGCTATTGGTATATAACGCGCTTTGAAACCGGTAAAGATTATCCTATTTATGCCAGAAAAAAAGGCAGCCTTACTGCAAAGGAAGAAATTCTTTTTGACTGCAATGAGATGGCTAAAGGGCATTCCTATTTTCAGTTAGGAGGAGTGAGCATTAGTCCGGATAATAAATACGCTTCTTTTGGAGTGGATATTATAGGAAGAAGAATTTATACTATTCAGGTAAAAAATCTCCAAACCGGAAAGCTGTTTGAAGATAAAATTGAAAATACAACGGGTAGCTCAACATGGGCTAATGATAATAAAACCTTGTTTTATACACAACAGGATAAACAGACCTTGCGTTCGGATAAGGTTTTCAAACACAAACTTGGTGGCAGGCAAGAACAGGACGTTTTGGTTTATGATGAAGTAGACGATACGTTTAATGTTTCTGTAAGTAAGGAAAAATCAAAAAAATATATCGTAATCAGTTCTTCAAGTACTTTAACGACAGAATTCAGGACATTGTTAGCAGATGACCCGGATGGCAAATTTAAAGTTTTCCAGCCAAGAGTCAGAGGAATGGAATACAGTATAGCTCATTATGGCGATAGCTTTTACATATTGACCAATAAAGATGATGCAACCAATTTTAAATTGATGAAAACGCCTGAAAAAGCGACTTCTATGGAAAATTGGAAAGATTTGATTCCGCATCGTGAAGATGTGCTGCTGGAAGACATTGAAATTTTTAAAGATTATTTGGTTCTTGGTGAACGTTCTAACGGATTAAACAAGATAAGGATTATGCCCTGGAATGGAAAAGGGGAGTATTATCTGCCGTTTGACAGCGAAACCTATACCGCTAATATTTCTACAAATCCGGACTTTGATACGCAGATTTTGCGTTACAGCTATCAGTCACTTGGAACCCCATCTTCCGTAATCGATTTCAATATGAAAACGAAAGAAAAGGAAATCAAGAAGGAGCAGCAGGTTTTGGGCGGAAAGTTTGACAAGAAAAATTATGTAGAAGAAAGAGTTTGGGCTACTGCTGAAGACGGTACTAAAATTCCTATTTCCATGATTTACAGAAAAGGAATGAAAAAAGATGGTAAAAATCCATTGCTGTTATATGCCTATGGTTCTTATGGCGCTACTATGGATCCTTATTTTTCATCTACCAGACTATCGCTTTTAGACAGAGGATTTATTTATGCCATTGCCCATATTCGCGGAGGTGAAGATATGGGAAGATTATGGTATGAGAATGGTAAATTACTCCATAAAAAAAATACTTTTACTGATTTTATAGATTGTTCCAAATTTGTAATTAAGGAAAAATATACCAGCGCTGAACATCTGTATGCCGAAGGTGGTTCTGCTGGTGGTTTGTTGATGGGAGCGGTTGTAAACATGGCACCTGAACTGTATCATGGTGTTATTGCACAGGTTCCTTTTGTAGATGTTGTAACGACTATGCTTGATGATACAATTCCGCTTACTACAGGGGAATATGATGAATGGGGAAATCCAAACGAAAAAGAATATTACGATTATATGAAATCCTATTCGCCCTATGATAATGTCAAAGCACAGAATTATCCAAATATGTATGTGTCAACAGGACTTCATGATTCGCAGGTTCAATATTGGGAACCGGCGAAATGGGTCGCCAAATTAAGAACCTTGAAAACGGATACTAATTTGTTATTCCTTGATACTAACATGGATGCGGGGCATGGAGGTGCTTCAGGAAGGTTTGAAGCATTGAAGGAATTAGCTAAGGAATTCAGTTTTTTGTTAGATTTAGAAGGAATTGAAAACTAATTAGATTTTTTTTGTTAAATTTGCAAGGATTTGAGGTCAATAAAAATTCAATGAGTTGCCTTGATTAACTATTTTTTTATGAAAGAAGAAATAAAAGCTTATAATAACGTATTGGAATTAATAGGTAATACCCCACTTATTAAGCTCAATAAAGTCACTGAAAATATAGAAGGTAATTTCTACGCAAAAGTAGAAGCTTTTAATCCGGGGCACTCCACTAAAGATAGAATTGCATTATATATTATTGAGGAAGCCGAAAGACAAGGTATTTTGTCACCAGGCGATACAATAATTGAAACGACATCAGGAAATACGGGATTCAGTATTGCAATGGTGAGCATTATAAAAGGCTACAATTGTATTTTGGCAGTAAGTTCAAAATCATCAAAAGATAAAATAGATATGCTGAGAAGTATGGGAGCCAAGGTGTATGTTTGCCCTGCCCATGTTTCAGCAGACGATGAAAGGTCTTACTATAATGTTGCAAAAAGACTTCATGAAGAAACAAAAGGTTCTGTTTACATCAACCAGTATTTCAATCAACTGAATATTGATGCACACTACCAAACAACCGGACCGGAAATCTGGGAGCAAACCAACGGAAAAATTACACACCTGGTTGCCTGCAGCGGAACAGGAGGAACTATTTCCGGAGCCGCAAAATTCCTTAAAGAAAAAAATCCAAACATTAGAATATTAGGTGTTGATGCTTTTGGTTCTGTATTGAAAAAATACCACGAAACAAAAGAGTTTGATTCTAATGAAATCTACCCATACAGAATCGAAGGTTTAGGGAAAAATTTAATTCCAACAGCAACCGATTTTGATTCTATCGACAAATTCATAAAAGTAACCGACGAAGAAAGCGCACACGCTACAAGAGAAATAGCCAAAAAAGAAGGCTTATTTGTAGGGTATACTTCCGGAGCCGTTCTTCAGGCTATCAAACAATATGCTGAAGAAGGTGAATTTAATAAAGACAGTAACGTAATTGCTATTTTCCCTGATCATGGTTCAAGATATATGAGCAAAGTATTTAGTGATGACTGGATGAACGAACAAGGATTCTTCGATAGCGTAAATGCTGAAGAAGCTCAGAAAATAGAATTTATAAAATAACGATTTTATAAAGCATAAAAAAACTCCGGAATTTCCGGAGTTTTTTTATTTTAATCCGTTTTAGAACAGTTTCGGTTAGCCTTTTGTTACCTGTCCGGAACCGCTGATGTTTTTCTTTATACTAGGATTGCCTGTATATTTTACAACCCCTGAACCTTGAATATCGGCAGTAAGGTCTTTTTCGGTTTTTGTTTTGACATATCCGGAACCATGAATAGCCGCTTTAGTGGTCGATGAAGTAAAATCAGAAGCATCTACACTGCCTGAACCGCTAATTTCTGCAGAAAAAACATTGGCTCTTCCGTCTAATTCTATTTTTCCGGAGCCATTAATTTTGGCGTCTGCAGTATTGGCATTAAGGTTCATTTCAACTTTTCCGGAACCGTCTATTTTTATAGAAGCAGCATCAGCGTTTACATTATCCAAATCTATTTTTCCAGAACCGCTTACTGAAGCAACAAACTTATTAGATTTGATAGAATTTTCTGATTTGATACTTCCAGAACCTGAAAGGCTTACTTCGTCTAATTGTTTAATCGGAACCTTTACAACTACTTCGCCTTTAAGGTTTAGTTTTTTGGTACTCTTGATATAAATCTTAAGCGTATTTCCTTCTACTTCGGTAATCAGGTTTTGTAGTGTTTTTTCATCTCCTTCAGCAGTTAGGGTATTTGAATTGCCCGCTACCAGAACTACTTTTGTTGAACCTCTCGATTCTACTTTTGAAAAATTACCAACAGTTCTGCTTTCTGTCTTGGTTTGGGAATTTGCCACAGCAATAAAGAATAAGCCGAATAGCAATAAGAATTGTGTTTTTTTCATGATGATTTAATTAAATGATTGAATCGTAAATTTATGCAATTCCTACAAATAAAAAAACTCCTGAGTATTCAGGAGTTTTGTATTAAAGATAATTCTGTGTTTATTCTTCCATAGTATGGTAAACGTTTTGAACGTCGTCATCTTCTTCAATTTTTTCCAAAAGCTTCTCTACGTCCGCTATCTGGTCTTCCGTAAGTTTTTTGGTTACCTGCGGAATTCTTTCAAATCCGGAAGAAAGGATTTCAATGCCTCTGTTTTCCAATTCTTTCTGGATGGCGCCAAAACTTTCGAATGGAGCATAAATCAGGATGCCGTCTTCATCAGCAAAAATTTCTTCGGCACCAAAATCAATGAACTCCAATTCCATTTCTTCAATGTCGATTCCTTCTGCAGGAATTCTGAAGTTGCAGGTATGGTCAAACATAAATTCTACAGAACCCTGTGTTCCTAAAGTTCCGTTGCATTTGTTGAAATAGCTTCTGATGTTGGCTACAGTCCTGTTATTATTATCTGTAGCAGTTTCAATCAGGATTGCAATTCCGTGTGGTGCATATCCTTCAAATAAAACTTCTTTATAGTTTGCCGTGTCTTTGTCCGTTGCCTTTTTGATAGCTCTTTCAACATTATCCTTAGGCATGTTCACAGCTTTGGCATTTTGGATAACTGCCCTTAATCTGGAGTTGGACTCCGGATTTGGACCGCCTTCCTTAACCGCCATTACAATATCTTTTCCAATTCTTGTAAATGCTTTAGCCATTGCTGACCAGCGCTTCATTTTTCTATTTTTTCTGAACTCAAACGCTCTTCCCATTTCTAAAATTTTTTTAACGTTGCAAAAATAAGTTTTATCCTTTTTTATTTCAAATCTATTTTAATCTTTCGGAACATGTTTTGAAATAAATTGTTCTCCGGCCTGTTCCCATTCCGTATTAACGGCTATTTTGTTCTGGTAGAACTTAGAATTCAGCTTATTGTATTCGCTGATTTCGTTGTTTACGGATTTTACCAGATTGTTGAAATTGTCAATTTCCTGTTTTGTCCTGTTCTTTTCAGGTTTTTTATCCAAAGATTCTTTAGTGTCCTCTACCTGTTGGTTCAGCATCAGGAATGAAACTACTTTAGGCGTAAGCTCAATCGCCTCTTTTTTATAAAATTCAAGTGCTTTTTTTGTCGCTGCAATCAGACTGGCATCCTTATTAAAAGGAACCGTTGTTTTTAGCTTTTCCAAACCTTCATTGGCATAAAGTTCCAATGAAGAAGCGTGTTGTTGTATGGCATTCAGGTCTTTTTGTTCAATTGATTTCATCAGATTTATATCGGTTACATTCACTTTGAAAAAGATAAGGAACATTTCCGTATGGTATTTGAAGACGGCATTTGAAGCCCTCATTTTTTTGCTTAAATCGGAATTATCATCCGTAATCTGAATATTGTATTTATTCCCAAAAAGCTTCTGGTTGGCGTTGAGCTTTTCAACTTCATCATTGATTTTTTCATTTACAAGGTCACGTGCCATAATATAGGCTTCCATAAAATCATATGATTGTTCTGCAACTTCCTGCATGTCGATGATTTTTTCATATTCGTCATTGATGTATTTTTCCGAAATCGACAGATAGGACAGGAGCTGGTCTCGATATTCAGTGTCTCCTTTGTAGCCGTTTTTCAGCCCGGCTATTTTCTTTGAAGCATTTTGTATCGATTTGAGCAAGGCTTTTCGGGAAGCATCAATCCTTCTGGCACTTTTGCTGTGTGCAACTGCTTTAGTGTAATTCCACGTATTTCTCGAAATAGCAGCAGATTCTTTCCCGATAAAGTTCAGATAATCAACAGGAGTTCGGAAATCCTGTGCTTTGGCTAGTGTTATGGCAAATAAGGCAAAAATGGCAAGTACGGTTTTTTTCATGGATTGTCTAGTTTTTTTTAGTGGCGTAATAATCGGAAATAATATTGATGCCTTCCAAAACATAAGCATTAGTCTTTAAGTCCTTAATACGATATTCGCTAATGCTTTTCTGGAACTCATCAAATTTCAATATTTCTTTTTCGTAGGAAGTATTCGCAATTTCAAAATCAATTGGTGTTTCCACTATCTTTTTTACAGAATCAAAAAATGCATCAATACTGTGTACATCTTTGAATACGCTTTCAAAATTTAACAGGATTGGATCTTTTGGAGAATTGTATATGGAATTGATTTTTGTATTGATAGCGTTTATTTCATTGAAATAGGCATTGTTGCTGACTCTTTTTTTGCTCTGTGCGATCAGATTTTCAAAATCACTTCTTGAATAAGGAATAAACTTAGCCTTGGTAGTAATAACATCATTTTTTAATGCCGTTTTACTGCTTTTTTCCCTTGAAATAATACCGTCATATAGGGTTGGAATTGCTACATCAGGAACTACTCCGGTTAGTTGATGGCTTTTTCCCGTAATTCGGTAGAATTTTTCAATGGTCAGTTTAACAAAATCCTGCTCGTTTCCGTTTTCTATTGGAAGTATTTGCTGCATGGAAGCTTTACCTAATGTTGTTGCTCCTATAATAATAGCTCTGTTGTAGTCCTGCATCACAGAAGCAAAAAATTCACTGGCCGAAGCAGAATTTCCATTTACCAATACAACTATGGGGCCATTATATACAACACCCCGATTGAAATCCTTAATGATTTTTTGTTCTTTCTTATTGTTGACCAAAACGGAAATAGGCCCTGCGTCAATAAACATTCCGGACAGTTTTATGGCTTCTTCCATAGAACCGCCCCCATCATCCTGAAGGTCAAGTATCAGTCCTTCAATATTATCTTTTTTTAACTTTAGAATTTCCTTTGCAACGTCATCCGAAATACCCTGAACCGTGTTCCTGTCAAAATCAGTATAAAAACTCGGAATATTGATATATCCGATACGGGTGTTGTTTTTTGACACTATATAGCTGTAGGCCGCATGGTCGTCTGCCTTCATTATTTTTTTCTGAAGTGTGACATCATATAATGTCCCGTTTTTCTTTCGCATTGAAAGCGTAATCTCTTTATGGGTATCTGAAAAAATAATACTTCCTATAGTTTCCAGGGAACTGCAGGAAACGAGAAAATCTTCTCCTTTTTTGGGAGATACTTTAATTACCTGATCTCCTTTTTCTATGATTTCTGTTCTTGCGGCAGGGCCTCCCGGGACAATTTCCTGAACAATCAGCTCCTCATTTTCATTCAGGGAGACATACATTCCCAGAGAAAAATTATCAGTGGAAAGTTCAGATAGGAAAGAGGATTTGGTGTCGTATGAAAAGTAGGAGGTATGCGGGTCAAAGTAGGAACAGAAAATAGAGTAAAAACTGTTTCGGATGTTCTTTTCGATACCTTCTTTGGAGTCCAGCCTGTTGGTGATTTTACAAAGGGCTGTCTCGAATATTTTTTCCCTTGATTTTTTTTCAAGACTTGCAAAGTTCTGTTTTAGGGAATCATAATTTTTACTGGTCTTGGCAATATCTTCCAAAATATCAAAACGCAGCCTTTTTGCAAAAACTTTGCTCACGTCTTCTGCTTTTACATAAAACGGAAAATTCTTTTTGGTAAAACGGACTGTATCGTTTGTATTGTAATCCAGTTTTTCTTTCTGTAATTTTTCAATGGCAGTCTTGCTTCTTTCCAAAGCTTTCTTATAGGTTTTGGAAAAATCTTCGAAAAAAGAACAGTCGTTACCGGCAATATAATCATCAAATTTGAATTTGTACTTTGACAGATAATCATATTCCGTTTTCAGGAAAATATTTTTGTCCGTATCCAATTCATTCATTAATGTTTCAAAAACATAAACCGATAGGCTGTCGTCTACCGGTTTAGGATTGAAATGCTCATGTTGGATGAGCTTGTTTATTTTTATAAGAACATCGCAGGATTTACCGCTATCTTGTGAATGTGATACAAAAGGGATAAACAGTAAAAACAGCAGGATTCTATTCATATATTTTTATTTTTTATAAAAGGGCAATTTAACGACTTTGGCCGGGATGTCATTTTTTCGGATACGGATAAAAATCTCACTATCTACTCCGGAGAATTCTGTGGTAACGTAGCCCAGACCAATACCTTTGTTCAAAGATGGTGCCATAGTCCCGGAAGTTACTACCCCAATGATGTTTCCATCTTTGTCAACGATTTCATAGTCATGGCGCGGAATTCCTCTTTCTGTCAATTCAAAACCAACAAGCTTTCTTAAGACTCCGGCTTCTTTCTGTTTTAGAAGATTTTCAGAATTGGTAAATTCTTTGTTGAATTTAGTAATCCAACCCAAACCGGCTTCGATAGGTGAAGTTGTGTCATTAATGTCATTCCCGTAAAGACAGAAGCCCATTTCAAGACGAAGCGTATCTCTTGCCGCTAATCCGATAGGTTTGATACCATATGATTTTCCGGCTTCAAATACCTTATTCCAGATTTGTTCGATGTTTTCGTTTTTTGCGTAGATTTCAAAACCGCCCGAACCGGTGTAGCCAGTTGCAGAAATGATTACATCCGGTACTCCGGCAAAATCTCCCACTTCAAAGTGGTAGTATTTGATTGCAGCAAGGTCAACAGACGTCAGCGATTGCATTGCTTCTACAGCTTTTGGTCCTTGTATGGCTAATAATGAATAGTCGTCAGAGATATTTCTCATTTCAGCACCAACGTCATTTTTTGTAGAAATCCAATTCCAGTCTTTCTCAATGTTAGAGGCATTCACAACCAGCAAATATTGGTCTTCTTTCATTTTATAAACAATCAAATCGTCCACAATACCGCCATTTTCGTTTGGAAGACAAGAATATTGTGCTTTGCCTACGGTTAATGTAGAAGCATCATTTGTGGTTACTTTTTGGATTAAAGCCAGGACATTTGGACCTGAAATAAGGAATTCTCCCATGTGTGAAACATCAAAAACTCCAACTCCATTACGAACAGTTTCGTGTTCAATATTTACTCCTTCATATTGTACTGGCATATTATATCCTGCAAAAGGAACCATTTTAGCTCCAAGTCTTTCGTGAACGTGCGTAAGCGCGGTATTTTTCATTTGTGCTGTGTATAAAAATTAAAGTTGCTAATTTATTGTTTTTTTTGCAGTTTCAAAGGCGAAATCCGTGGATTTTTTAGGAATATTATACCTTGATGAGATAAATAATTATTAAGGTTTTTTATATTTGAAAACAAACAAAAAATATGAAATTCAATATCAGGACAACAGTACTGTTTTTTTCCGTATTTTTTTCTGTGCAGCTGTATGCGCAGAAGCAGGTTGCTATTACGATAGATGATATTCCCAATACAAAAAGATTCCAAAAGGATGGATTCCAGTCTTTATTATTGAAAAAACTGGATTCGTTACAATTACCGATTGCTATTTTTATCAATGAAGGAAAAATTTATGAAACAGATTCTGTGTCAATGAATTTCCGCTTGTTGGAGAATTGGGTTAAGCGAAGCTACATTACGCTGGGCAACCATAGTTTTAGCCATTTACACTATTCTGATGCAGGACTAACGGTTTTTGCCAATGATATTGATAAAGGAGAAGCTATTACTAAAGAACTGGCAAAAAAATATAGTAAGCCATTAAAACATTTCAGATTTCCGTTTAATGATTTGGGAAAAGACACATTGCAGCATAAAGAAATTGAAAATTACCTGACACAAAAAGGATATCGCATTACGCCTTATACGGTTGAGAGTGAAGATTGGGCCTATAGTACGGTTTATGAATATTACCTCGCCAAAAATGATATTGCGAATGCCAAAAGTACAGGGGAGAAGTATGTGAAAAAGACCATAGAATTTTTTGAGTTTTTTGAAATGCTGGGAACGCAGCAATACAAAAGACCGGTTCGTCATATTTATTTATGCCACGACAACTTGCTGAATGCTGATTACCTACCCAAAATCGTAAAACTGCTAAAAACAAAAGGCTATACTTTTGTGAGTCTTGATGAAGCCTTACAGGACAGTGTTTACCAACAGAAAGATAATTATTATAAAAAATGGGGTGTTTCCTGGCTCTATAGATGGATGAAATCCCAAAAGGAAGCCACCGCCATTATAAAAAAAGAACCCGATAACGCAGAAATAGAAAAACTCTACGATAAGATAACAAAAGGATAATCCAATAAAAAATCCCGATTATAAACTAATCGGGATTTTTTGTGAGGGCTGACCAAAATTATTTTTGGTCGATATATGTTTTATTTCCGTTTTTGTTGATGTAGTATTTACCGCCTTTAGGTCCTGTGTAAACCTTCTTGCCGTTGTAATATTCGCCAGATGCCTTATCTTTTACATCTGCATTATATTTTTTGACTTCGACTTTTGCATCTGCCTTTGCCTTGGCAACATCCGCTTTTGCTTCCGTTTTTGTTACCGCAGCTTTTTCTTTGGCTTTTGCCGTTTCTACTTTAGCATCTGCTTTTTTCTTGGCTACATCAGCTTTTGCTTCTGTTTTCGATTCTACTGCCTTTTCTTTGGCCTTAGCTACATCTTTCTTGGCAGATTCTTCTGCTTTTTTTGCTTTTGCATCCGCTTTTTCAACAGCTTTCTTACTGTCTGCTTTTGCCTGGGCTACTTCTGCTTTTGCTTTCTTCTTCGCCGTTGTTTCCTGGGCGCTCATGTAGCCTGAAAATAACAAAGCAATACCTAAAACAATTAATTTTTTCATACTTTGTGTTTTTTAATTTGAATTAAAATTAGTAAATTAATTAATACAAATGAATAGATTTGTAGTACAAATTAAACATTTCAAATCATTATGAGATTTCTACAGCTAATAGTGTGCCTAATTGTTCTTTCGTCTTGCAAAAATCCACAAGAGGTGGTTTATAGTGATGCTCTGTTGTCAAGCAATCGTGAATATATTGACGAAAATGCTGCGATTCTGGAAGCGGCCAAAGCAAACATCAGCGATACTGCTTTTGTGAATTTAAGGGATTATGGTAAAGATTTCTTTTATGATATGAAATATGCAACAGAAGACAATTTCCTGAAAACAAAAGTATACGATTGCGCGGAATGCTATCTCCGGTTTAAAACCGTTAAAGCTTTAATCAAAGCGAATCAGGCGTTTTTAAAACTTGGGTATAAGATTAAAGTATATGATTGCTACAGACCTCTGGATGTACAAAAGAAGATGTGGGCAATAACGCCAAATCCCACTTATGTGGCCGACCCGGCTAAAGGTTCCATTCATAACAGAGGAGGGGCTGTAGACATAACGCTAACAGATTACAGCGGTAATGAATTGGATATGGGAACAGGATTTGACCATTTCGGACCGGAAGCGGCACATGACTATAAAAACATTTCGGCAGAAGCTGCAACCAATCGAAAGATTTTAAAAGAAATAATGCTGAAAAACGGATTCCGTTCTTTTGCTTCGGAATGGTGGCATTACAACCTGATGAGCGCTTCGACTTTACCTGTATCTAATTTTACATGGGACTGCAAGAACTAATCTAGTTCAGGCATTTAAGATGGTCGATAAAGAAATTTTCAGGATAGGATTTCTCTCCGTTTAATTCGGAAGTAAGTTCCTTTTTCATAATATAGTCAACCGTTTCTGAAGCGTATTTTATACGGATTAACGTAATTGGAGATTTTTCCAACTCTTCCATCGTATTTTTCATAAATAAAAAGGCACCCGTAGAAATTCTAATATTGGAACTTTGAGCTTCATCGCGAATCATTGATCCGCAGCTTCCCTCATCAGAAATCAGCATGGTAATTATTTTGCCATTTGCCAATTGCAGGTAAACCCGTGAATTTTTATCGAAACAAAATGCCTTGATGAAATCTTTACTTTTTTGAATATTTTGGAAATTCAACAGTGGAGTACCATTGGCATTAATCAGAGAGAAAAAGATATAACTCGAAGTTCCGGCAAAGTTTTTCTCATATACGATTTTTTGTACCGTTTCTTTATAGCTGCCTATGGAATCTGTAAAATTGGAACTGTATTCGCATGATTTCTGGGCATAAACGCCAATTTGAAGCATTAAAAAAGTAAGTATAAGCAATCGTTTCATTCTTCTGTTTTTATTTTGGTGCAAAGTAATACTATTTTGTCATTATTCATATTGGTCGTAAAAAAACAATACAGGTTTCCTCCGTCATTTATTTTCCATTTTTTTCGAAGGTTCTCAACGGTTTCCGGAAAATTCCGGATAGTAATATTGGCTTTTTTATTTTGTAGCAGTTCCTTCATTTCAGTTTTGCCGTATTTTATTACTTCATCAATCTGAAAGGTTCTTCCGGGAAAATCAACCAATTCATTACCAGTATAAAGATGCGAATGCGGATGAAGCTTGTCCAGTTTAAATTTGGTGCTCACCGACTCAAAAAAGCCGGATTTCATTATTGAACTATTAGGTTCATAAAGATATTTTTTAGGCAATCCGTAAAAAGCATTTTCACTTTCACCCAGTACAAAATCCAGTTTTTCAGTCTTTTCTTTGGTTTTGTTTAAGGTAATAATTGTTATACTGCCGGTATAATCTTTTGAAATTTCCCAAAGCAATTCTTTGACTTCGTTTTCAATGGCTATAATATGGATGGCCTTTACATTGGTAAGTTCTGATAATCCTGCAGCAATATCCAGAATGGGAGCTGTTTTTATCAGCAGATTGTCTGAATATTCAAAATAGAATTTCTGTAATTCCGGAACATTGGGCAGGCAATCTTTTAAAAGGAAAACCTTTCCTTTTACATCACTTCGTCTTGATGGGTCAACATACATCCAGTCAAATTTCCGATTCAGCTTCTGCAGTATTTCCGAACTGTCGCCTGTAATGCATTCGATATTTGAGGCGTGCAGTATTTTAAAATTATGACTTGCAATATCAGATAATTCCGCATTCATTTCACAATGAACAACCGATTCCATTTTTTTTGAAAAATAATAACTGTCAACACCAAAGCCGCCGGTCAGGTCAATCAGGCTTTTTTCGGAAACAATCGCTGCTTTGTAAGAAGCTGTTTCTTCTGATGAAGTCTGTTCTATTGATAATTTTGGAGGATAAACAATATTTTTTGCCGCGAACCAGGTAGGAAGTTTCTGTTCTGACTTGCCTTTTGCAGCTATCTGGTTTAACAGTACGGCAAAGTCGATTTCAGGAAACGGATTTTTCTGGAAAGCCAGTTTTGAAATATCTTTCCTGATGTTGGCTTCTATAAAATTCTGGATTTCGGGTTTTAGAATGTCAGAAATCAAATGTTTCGGGTTAAAATTTTTACGATAGGATTTTGAGGAAAAAATTCTTTGGCAACTACTTTTACAATGGTATAAAGTGGTACTGCCACAATCATTCCCAGTACTCCAAAAATAAATCCGCTCGCCAGAATTACCACAAAAATTTCCAAAGGATGTGAATTGACGCTGTTGGAGAATATTAACGGAGTGGTGATGTTGTTATCAATAATTTGGGCAACGGTGTAGCCAATCAATACATATATGGTTGTCGATAGCATTTCGCCCTGTGATTCAGGGTCCATGTGGCCCAGCATTGTCAATATGGCAACCAGGACAGTGGCAATAAGCGGTCCGATGTAAGGTATGATATTTAGAATTGCTGTGATAAAAGCGATGATAAATGCATTTTCTACACCAAAAATCAGCAATACGATTAGGTAGCAAATAAATAAAATGGTTACCTGCCCGATAAGGCCAATAAAATAACGGCTTAACAAGTGGTTTATTTTTCTGAAAGAATTCAGGATTTTGTCTTCGTGTTCGTTTGGAAGTATCTTCTTGGCATTGACGATAAAGAGTTTCTGGTCTTTCAAAAAGAAAAAAGTAATAAAAATGACGGAACCTATAGCGACACCAACATTTCCGAGTATTGAAACCAAAGAATTTATGAAATTAGGAATAAAATTCAGATTCAGTTTCGAGGTCAGGTCTGATTTTTTGACCATACTTTCGATGTCGATATTATGGTCTGAAAAATAACTCTTCAGTCTTTCGGTCAAATCTACCAAATCGGCTTCAAGTCGTGCTGTATCTAATAAAGAAAGATTTTCGCCCTGCGAAACGATTAACGGAACAAACATCATGATAAAGCCCGCCATGAGCAATATAAAGAATACCAGTGTTACTATAACTGCTACAATATGGTTGAACTTTAATCTTTTTTCCAGGAATTTGACAATCGGATTTCCAATCATGCTGACAATCAAAGCAATGAATAGGAAAAGAATAACGGACTGGATTTTATATAAAAGAAACAGCAAGAGCAAAATTCCGGTTATTACTGCCAAAGCACGCAATATTCCGTTAGCAATAGTTTTTGAGGTCACCATATTTTTCTTTTTAGAATCTAAATTTAGTTAAAAAAATCGGAGTTCTTCTAAAAATAAAATCCCGTTTCTAATTATTGAAAATATAATAGATAATATTGGCGCCCATTTTTAGTGCTTTTTCACGAACTTCTTTTGGGTCGTTGTGCACTTCCGGGTCTTCCCATCCATCACCCAAATCGGTTTCATAAGTATACAAAAGTGCCAGCCTGTTGTCTATAAAAATTCCAAATGCCTGTGGCCTTTTGTTGTCGTGTTCGTGGATTTTCGGGATTCCGGCAGGAAATGAAAAAGGTTTTTGGAATATGGGATGGTTTGCCGGGATTTCCACAAGAGCGTTGTTTGGAAAAATTCTTTTCAGTTCTCTGCGGATATATTCATCCATTCCATAGTTGTCATCTACATGGAGAAATCCTCCGGAAGTAAGATAGTTTCGTAGATTGTTTATTTCGGAATCACTGAATACCACATTCCCGTGTCCGGTCATGTGCACAAAAGGATAGGAGAGCAGGTCAGGACTTCCCGGTTCAACCGTTGCCGGTTTTGGAGTGATTCGGGTATTTATATTTTGATTGCAAAATTTAATCAGGTTGGGCAAAGAAGTCGGATTTCCATACCAGTCACCACCGCCATTGTATTTTAATAAGGCAATTTCCTGCGATTGGGCTACAAGGGAAAAACACAACAGAAATGCAAAATATATTTTCTTCATAATCTCAACCGGATTTATTTTTCGTTTATAAAAACTACACTATGACAAGCAACAACAGCAGCAGTTTCAGTTCTCAATCGCGTATTGCCTAAAGTTACGGGAATGTAATTGTTTTCGACCGCCAATTTGATTTCTTTTTCAGAAAAATCACCTTCTGGACCAATAAGTATCGTAACGTCCTGATTGGGTAATACGGTTTCTTTTAATGATTTTTTCTGGGTTTCCTCACAGTGGGCGATGAGCTTTAGCCCTTCGTTTTGTTGCTGTTTTATAAAATCCTTAAACGAAACAGGTTCATTCAATTTTGGGAGATAATAATGCAGCGACTGTTTCATAGCAGATAATATAATCTTGTCAAAACGGTCTGTCTTGACTACTTTTCTTTCAGAATGGTCACAGATGATAGGTGTAATTTCACCAATTCCTATTTCGGTTGCTTTTTCCAGAAACCATTCAAAACGGTCGTTCATTTTGGTAGGCGCAACAGCCAGATGAAGCTTATATCCGGTTGCTTCACCTTTTTCAGAGCCAATAATTTTTACCAAACATTTTGAATCTGAAGCTAATGCAATTTCGGTTTTAAATAAATAACCTAATCCGTTAGTTACATATAGATTATCGCCTTCCTTTTTACGTAATACTTTAACGATGTGTTTGCTTTCTTCTTTGTCGAAAAAGAAGGTTTCTGTTGCTGTTGTGATTGTTGGATTATAGAATAATTGCATAATTAAAACGGAATACGCGCTTTGGAAACGACTGAATTATCTTCAAATTTTGAAGCAAGATATTTATGATATCCGACAATTCCAATCATGGCGGCATTATCTGTGGTATATTCGAATTTGGGAATAAAGGTTTTCCAGCCGTATTTTGTTTCTGCTTCTTTCAATGTCTGGCGAATCCCCGAATTGGCAGAAACACCACCACCAATGGCAATCTGATTGATACCGGTTTGTTGGGCTGCCAGTTTTAATTTGTCCATCAAAATTTCAATAATAGTGTGCTGTATGGAAGCACAGATATCATTCAGGTTTTCTTCAATGAAATTTGGATTTTGGGCGACATTTTTCTGTATAAAATACAATATGGCTGTTTTTAGGCCGCTAAAGCTGAAATCAAGTCCCGGAACTTTTGGTTTGGTAAATGAAAAAGCTTTCGGGTTCCCCAATTTGGCATATTTGTCAACCAAAGGTCCGCCAGGATAGGGAAGTCCCAGAATTTTGGCGCTCTTGTCAAAAGCTTCACCAACAGCGTCATCTGTCGTTTCTCCAATAATTTCCATATCAAAGAAATCGTTAACCTTGACGATTTGCGTATGTCCGCCGCTGATTGTCAATGCCAGAAAAGGAAATTCCGGCTTGTCGTAACCTTCTTCTTCTATAAAATGCGCCAGAATATGGGCATGCATATGGTTAACGGCAATCAGCGGAACCTTTAAGGCAAGCGATAAGGATTTGGCAAAAGAACTGCCTACCAATAGCGACCCCATAAGACCCGGACCTTGTGTAAAAGCTATTGCATTTAACTGTTTTTTATCGATATTTGCTTTGCGAATCGCCATTTCAATAACGGGAACGATATTTTGCTGGTGGGCTCTCGAAGCAAGCTCGGGAACTACACCGCCATACTCGCCGTGAATGCTCTGATTTGCAACAACATTGGACAGGACTTTGTTGTCTTGAAGAATGGCAGCTGCGGTATCGTCGCAGGAACTTTCGATAGCTAATATAAAAAGAGAGTTATTTCCCATAAAAGGGCACGGATTTTGAATTATATTTGACAAAAATAAAACAATTAAGAGTATCAAAAAATTTAAAAAAATAGTATTTCGTACCTTACTGGGTATAATTCTACTTTTGCTGTTACTCGGCATTGCTCTTTCACTGCCTTTTGTTCAAACCAAAATAGCACATTACGTTACCGAAACCTTAAACGAAGATTATGGAACAGACATTAATGTTGACCAGGTTGCCATCTCCATTTTTGGTGGTGTAAAACTGAAAACGGTACTCATTAGGGACCATCACAAAGATACCCTGATTTATGCCAATTCGATTAAGACCAATATTTTAAGTTTTAAAAAACTGAAATCAGGAGATTTGATTTTTGGAGACATCTATGCAGACAGGCTGTTTTTTAATCTTAAAAACTACAAAGGAGAAGAGGAGTCCAATATCAATGTTTTTGTCGGACTGTTTGATACCGGTAAAAAATCGCATAAGCCGTTCCAGCTAAATGCTGATAATATCTATCTGTCTAAGAGCCATTTCAAGATTACAAACGAAAATGCGATTACCAAAACCAGCGTCGATTTTACTAAAATGGATGCCAGTGTACGTAAATTTAAGATTTACGGAAGTGATATTACCACGGAAATACGGAAGTTGGCCTTTCAAGACCACAGAGGCCTCTATGTTAAAGACCTGACAGGAAAATTCAGCTATTCAAAAGAAAGTATTCTTTTAAAAGAACTGACGCTTCTGACGAAAGAATCCAACCTGAAAGGAAATGTGGTATTGACCTACAAAGAAGGCGGGCTTGCTGATTTTGTCAACAAAGTTCACTTTGATGTAGATGTGGATTCTGCCTCAATTTCCACAAACGACCTGAATCATTTCTACGGTGAATTCGGGAAAAACAAGAAATTTAATTTTTCGACCATCCTGGCCGGGACGATGAATGATTTCTTTACCCGCAATTTAAAGCTGATTGTAGACAACCATTCCCAGATTATTGGAGATATTAATTTCAAAAACCTTTTTAATCCGGATAAAGATGCATTTCTTATTCGTGGAGATTTTAAAAAGCTGTCATCGGATTATGCCAACCTGAAATCGATATTGCCAAGAATATTAGGAGAAAAACTTCCTTCTTCATTAGAATATCTTGGAGATTTTGATATTACGGGTAATGCACAAATCACCCATTCTGATGTAAAAGCAGACATTTACCTGACAACTTCTATTGGAGAGCTTGCGGCAGATTTACAGTTGTATGATATTGATAATATTGACAATGCTTCTTACAAAGGAAATATAAACTTTGAAAAATTCAATATAGGAAGATTTTTGCGACAGAAAGATTTTGGCCCTGTAACATTGGATTTGCAAGTAGCCGGAAAAGGATTCACGCGAAAATTTTTGGATACAAAAGTGAGCGGGAAAATTTATAGCCTGAATTTTAAAAAATACGATTATAAAAATATAGAAGTTGACGGCACGTTTAAAAATCCGTTGTTTCAGGGAAAGGTTGTCGTAAATGATGAAAACCTGAAAATGGATTTCAAAGGATTGCTTGATTTGAGCAAATCGGAAAACCGTTATGATTTCCATGCCCTGATTGATTATGCGGATTTAAACAAACTCAATCTTGTAAAAAGAGATTCCATTTCACTTTTTAAGGGTGACGTAACTATGCAGATTACCGGAAACAGTATCGATAATATGTACGGTGACATTTTTATTTCACAGACTTCTTACCAAAACCAAAAAGACATCTATTTCTTCGATGATTTTACAATCCAGTCCCGTTTTGACGAAAACAGGGTTCGTACAATTGCAATTAATTCCCCTGATATTATTAGAGGACAGATTGTAGGGAAATATGAATTCAGACAGGTGCCTAAAATTATTGAAAATGCAATAGGTAGCCTGTATACCAATTACAAACCCAATAAGGTAAAACCCGGACAATTTTTGGATTTTAATCTTTCCGTTTACAATAAACTGATTGAAGTTTTCCTGCCGGAAGTATCTATTGGGACAAATACTGTGGTTTCAGGAAAAATGACTTCCGACTCGAATCAGTTTAAGATGAATTTCGATTCGCCTGAGATTAAGGCTTACGGAAATTATTTTGATAAGGTTTCTTTGGAAATAGACAACCAGAACCCGCTGTACAACGCCTATATCGAAATGGACAGCATTAAGACCAAGCGTTATAAAATTTCAAATTTCAGTACGATTAACGTTAAGCTTGAAGACACGCTCTTTTTCAGAACCGAATTTAAAGGCGGAAATGAAAGTAAAGACTTTTACAACCTGAACGTTTACCACACGATTGACGAAAAGAATAACAACGTTGTCGGTATTAAGAAGTCTGAAGTCAATATCAAGGACTATATGTGGTTCCTGAATGAAAATGATGCCAACGACAACAAAATTGTTTTTGATAAGAAGTTTAAAAATTTCTCTATCGAAAATATTTTGATGACACATAACAACCAAAAGATTGAGTTGGGAGGCATTATTCGCGATAGTACTTACAAGGATTTGAAGTTAAGCTTCAAGGAAGTAAGCCTTGGCAAATTATTGCCCGAAATGGATAGCCTGCGTATTGAAGGAAAACTAAACGGTGAAATTGATTTTAAACAGAATAAGGCAATCTATCAACCGGCTTCAACGATTACAGTCGATAGTCTGAACGTGAACGAGATTGCTTTGGGTAATCTTTCGGTTCAGATTCAAGGAAATGAAAACCTGAACAGGTTTAGCGTAAACTCCGTATTGGAAAATGATAATGTTGAGAACTTCATAATCACGGGAGATATAGGCATATTGAACAAGCAGACTCTTTTTGATCTGGACTTCAAATTCAACAAATTCAATCTTGGTGCGTTAAGTCCGTTGGGCGGTAATGTCATTTCGAGGATTCGCGGATTTGCTACGGGTAATGCCAATTTTGTCGGGACACTAAAAGACCCGCAAATCAACGGAAGGCTTTTCCTGGATGAAGTTGGACTTAAAGTACCTTATCTGAATGTCGATTATGAATTTGACGAACGTTCCATTGTTGATTTAACGGAGAACCAATTCCGCTTTAATGATGCAAGGATGACCGATACCAAATACAAAACAAAAGGATATCTGACTGGAAGCATCAAGCATCAAAATTTCAAAAAGTGGGTACTCGACCTTAACATACAATCTGACCGATTATTGGCATTGGACACCAAAGATTCTGATGATGCCATGTATTTTGGTACTGCTTTTATTGCCGGACGGGCTTCTATAAAAGGACCTACCAATGGATTGTTGATTACGGTGGATGCGGAATCCAAACAAGGAACCAGTATTAAGATTCCTATAAATTCGGCAGCAGGAGTAGGGAACAATACTTTTATCACATTCCTGAGCCCGAAAGAAAAATACAATCTGGAAAAAGGTATAGTTGAAAAGGTTATAAACAATTCAGGACTGGAATTGCAGTTTGATTTAAAAATCACACCCGAAGCAGAAATAGAAATTATTATTGATAGAAATACCGGACATGCCCTGAAAGGGAATGGTGACGGTACGATGCGACTTGAAATCAGTACTCTGGGTAAATTTAATATGTGGGGTGACTTCCAGGTTAGAGAAGGAGAATACAATTTCAAATACGGAGGAATTATCGATAAGAAATTCCAGGTAAAAAAAGGAAGCTCTATTTCATGGGATGGTGACCCGTTACGTGCCCGTCTGAATATTGATGCCATTTACAAAACCCAGGCTAATCCGGCTGTTTTGCAGGATAATGCCTCCTTTAACCGAAAAGTTCCGGTTGAAGTAGTAATCGGATTGACCGGAAACCTGATGAATCCTGACCCTGACTTTACGATTAATTTCCCTACGGTAAGTTCTGTATTGAAATCGGAATTGCAGGTAAAATTGGATGATAAGGATACCCGTGTCAACCAGGCACTTTCGCTTTTGGGTACCGGAAACTTCCTGAGTTCGGAAAACGCAGGAACGGCAGTATACGGAAGCTTGTTTGAAAGAGCCAGCGGTTTGTTTAACGATTTGTTCCAGGATGAAGACGGTAAATTTACCGTTGCTTTGGATTATCAGATGGCAGACCGTACGCCAACAGCAGAAACCAGCAGCCAGTTCGGGATTGCCATAACCACACAAATTAACGAAAGGATTTCTATTGACGGAAAAGTGGGTGTGCCTGTGGGTGGTGTAAACCAATCTGTAATTGTGGGTAATGTAGAAGTGAAATACAGGGTAAATGATGACGGAACTCTAAATTTAAGAGTATTTAACCGCGAAAATGATATTAACTATATAGGAGAAGGAATTGGCTATACCCAAGGACTTGGGGTTTCCTATGAAGTCGATTTTGATACTCTGAAAGAATTATGGTATAAGATTTTCAATATCAAAACCAAAGAAGAAAAAGAAAATACTTCAACAGACCATATGCCGGATTCGGACCTTTCGCCTGATTTTATCCAATGGACACAGGACCGAAGAAAGAAAGCCGATACGCAAAAGACTGAAAAACAAAAAACGGAACAGCCAAAAGTTCCGGATATGGATTAACACTAAATACTGTTTATGAACTTTGCGGCTCTGCGTCTTTGCGTGAAAATAATTGCTCGCAAAGGCGCAGAGCCGCAAATAAGTTTATAGAAATAAGTCCCTGTAATGGATTAATCTTTATCAACTTGGCGATTTTTACCCTATAATTTACAAAAATTACCAACTTTACAGCAACGAAAATAAAAACTTATCAACGAAATCGATTGAAATTCTAATTGTTTCCTAAATTATTAAAAACCCTATTCTTAAAGTAATATTTGTTTGCTAATTTTACAGTATTAACAGCAAATAAATGTCAAAAACAATAAAAAAAATCGGCGTATTGACATCTGGAGGTGATTCTCCGGGAATGAATGCCGCTATCCGTTCGGTCGTTAGAACCTGCGCTTATCATAACATTGAATGTATCGGAATCTACAGAGGATACCAGGGTATGATAGAAGGCGATTTTAAAGAAATGGGACCTCGAAGCGTAAACAATATCATTAATAAAGGAGGAACAATTTTAAAGTCTGCCCGTTCTAAAGAATTCATGACGGAAGAAGGCAGAAAGAAAGCCCACAGCAATTTGTCGGCTGCCGGAGTAGAGGCTTTAGTTGTCATTGGTGGCGACGGAAGCTTTACAGGAGGACTTGTTTTCAATAAAGAATATGGTTTTCCAATAATCGGAATTCCGGGAACTATAGACAATGATATTTTCGGAACAACCCATACATTAGGATATGACACGGCTTTGAATACTGTAGTAGAAGCTATCGATAAAATCAGAGATACAGCGAGTTCCCACAACCGACTTTTCTTTGTAGAGGTGATGGGGCGTGATGCAGGACATATTGCCTTGAATGCAGGTATTGGTGCCGGAGCTGAAGAAATATTAATTCCGGAGGAAGACCTTGGACTAGACCGCCTATTGGAATCGTTGCGTAAAAGCAAACTATCAGGAAAATCTTCCAGTATTGTAGTTATCGCAGAAGGTGACAAAATAGGTAAGAATGTTTTCGAACTTAAAGACTATGTTGAAGAAAACATGCCTGAATATGATGTTCGCGTATCTGTTTTAGGACACATGCAGCGAGGTGGTGCACCTTCCTGTTTTGACCGCGTTCTGGCAAGCCGTTTAGGTGTAAAAGCCGTTGAATCGATTCTTGACGGAAAAAGCAACTATATGGTTGGACTTTTGAATGACAAGATTGAATTGACTCCTTTAGAACAGGCTATCAAAGGCCATTCACAAATCGACAGGGAATTGTTGAGAGTATCAGACATTATGACGACTTAATTATTTGGTCGCAAATTCCCATCAAAAACAGTAAAATAAACAAATATATAAATTGGCAGAAAGCGTGCCGCTTGAAGCCCTAAGCAAGTAGAAAAAATGTCAAAAGTAAAATTAGGAATAAACGGTTTCGGAAGAATTGGTAGAATCGTTTTCAGAGAAACCATAAATAGAGATAACGTTGAAGTAGTAGCCATTAACGATTTGTTAGATGTTGAACACCTGGCTTACCTTTTAAAATATGATTCTGTACACGGGCGTTTTGCAGGAAAAGTTGAAGTAAAAGACGGAAAACTTTTTGTGAATGACAGACAGATTCGTGTAACTGCAGAAAAAGATCCGTCTGTATTGAAATGGGATGAAGTAGGGGTAGATGTGGTAGCAGAATGTACCGGAATTTTCACAACTCTTGAAAAAGCAAACGAGCACATCAAAGGTGGTGCTAAAAAAGTTGTAATTTCTGCTCCATCTGCAGATGCTCCAATGTTTGTTATGGGAGTAAACCACACTAAAGCCACAGCAGCAGATACGATTGTTTCCAATGCTTCATGTACAACAAACTGTTTGGCTCCATTGGCACAAGTAATCAATGACAATTTCGGGATTGTTGAAGGATTAATGACAACAGTTCACGCAACAACTGCAACACAACTAACAGTTGACGGCCCTTCACGTAAGGATTTCCGTGGCGGAAGAGCAGCTCTTTTAAATATTATTCCGGCTTCTACCGGTGCTGCAAAAGCAGTAGGAAAAGTTATTCCGGAATTGAACGGAAAATTGACAGGTATGTCCATGCGTGTTCCAAATGCTGACGTTTCTGTAGTAGATTTGACCGTAAAACTTCAAAAAGAAACAACTTATGATGATATCATGAAAGTATTGAAAAATGCTTCAGAAACAGACTATAAAGGTATTATTGGTTATACGGAAGATGACGTGGTTTCACAGGATTTTATCTCTGATTCCCGTACCTCTATCGTAGATGCTAAAGCCGGAATCGGATTAAATTCGACCTTCTTTAAGCTTGTTTCCTGGTATGATAACGAATACGGATATTCAAGCAAACTGATTGATTTATCTGTACATATCGCGCAATTGTAATTAATAATTGAAAGGTCCCGTCATTTTTGCTATTGACGGGACTTTTTTATTTTCAAAACGGGGGCTACTATTCCCCAACCATTTTTTCCTTACTTTAGTTTTTTTAAATCTTTCAGTCCGGATTTTGGTGTAAGAATTTATAAAATTAGGTAAGATAATAGGAAGCCATTTTTAGGCTTCTGCAAATATTAAACAAACTAACAAACCATAAATGAAATTATTAGTAGACAGTGGGTCAACAAAAGCAGACTGGATTGCTTTGGATGATAATGGCAATAAGTTGTTCACCACGCAATCTTTAGGATTAAATCCTGAAGTTTTGGATAAAAAAGAAGTTATTGAACGTCTGGAAGACCGTTTCGATATCTATCATAACAGAAAGGACGTAACCCATCTTTTTTTCTATGGAGCCGGATGTGGCACAGACCGTATGAAAAATTCGCTTGCAGAAACGTTTAGGGAATTTTTTCCTCATGCGGAAGTATCAGTTAAAGAAGATACTTATGCGGCAGCTTATGCTACCAATCCAACTAATGAAAAAGCAATCATATCTATTTTGGGAACGGGATCTAATTGCAGTTATTTTGACGGGGAAGAGCTTCACCAAAAAATACAGTCGCTGGGTTATATTGCTATGGATGATTGCAGTGGTAATCGTTTTGGAAGGGATTTGATACGTGCCTATTATTTTGGCAAAATGCCGAAACACCTGGCTTCTCTTTTCGAAAAAGAATATGACTTGGACCCGGATGTAATCAAAAACCATTTATACAAACAGGCCAATCCAAATGCTTATTTGGCAACGTTTGCTAAATTTCTTATTCAGCATAAGGATGATGAGTTCATACAGAAGCTGGTATTCGAGGCAATGCAGGTTTTTGTAGACAATTACATTACCCAGTTTGAAGATTGCCGTGAGGTACCGGTTCATTTTGTAGGTTCAATCGCTTTTTACCTGAAAGACGAACTAAAACAAGTACTTGATAAAAATGGTCTTAGGCTGGGCAATGTTTTAAGAAGGCCAATCGACGGACTGATAGAATACCACAAGATTAACTAAATTGTAATAACAAAAAAGCCGACTTATTTGAAGTCGGCTTTTTTGTATTATAAAAATAGATGTAATCTATTAGCTACCTAATCTATAGCAAAAATTATTTCATAGCAATCATTGAAATTTCAACATTCACGCCTTTTGGCAGTCCTGCAACCTGAACGGTTTCTCTTGCAGGAGCTGTTTTTTCATCAAAATAACTTCCGTAAACACCATTGATTTTTGCAAAATTATTCATGTCCATAATGAAAATGGACGTTTTTATTACGTTTTCAAAAGTCATTCCTGCTTCCTCCAGAACAGCTTTCATGTTTTCCATTACTTGCCTGGTTTCAGTTTCAATATCCTCTAAAACCAATTCGCCTGTTTGCGGATTGATAGCAATCTGTCCTGAGGTAAAAAGTGTATTGCCAAATGCTACAGCCTGATTGTATGGCCCTATTGGAGCAGGGGCTTTTTCGGTAAAAATTATTTTTTTCATAAATTATTTTAATTAACGTAGTCTTCTGTCTGGTTGTCTTCTCTTATCCCACTTGATGTCGCTCAACACGGACGATTTGATTCCGATGAAGAATCCCCATGAAGTATAATCTCCAATTGGAATCCAGTTAAAATCCATCCTCCAGCTTAATAAATCTCTTTCAAAACGAAGTTGGGTAAACGTAACGCCTTTCTGTACAAAATCATAACCGGTTGATATTCCCACTTTCCATCGAGGTGTCAGGTCGACATTTCCGGAAATCATCACGGAATTGTTTGTTATTTCATTCTGTCGGCTGGAATTACTATACGTCAGGGAATAGGCCAGAGTCATGTTCCACGGAAGTAAAGCATGATAGAATCGTGTCTTTTTTTCTGCTTTTTCAGTATCCTCATCATTAAATTGGCTCTGTCTGTTGTCGCCCAAATCTCTTGCAGTTCCAAACAGGTCATCCTCACGTCCTCCGTTTCTTAATCCCTGATTTTTCAACGGGTCAGACCTGTCATTTTCATTTGTTCCATCCGTACTCGAGAAAGAATAATTGATGGTAATATTGGCACTTGACAGTCGAAATAAACTTCCTCCGTTGTCAATATTGAACCTGTCGATTCTTCGGTTGGCATTATCCAATGCATAAGGGTCAAGGGTAGCTGCAAAGTTAATGTTCATTTTTTCCTTGAACAATGCCGTACCTCCACTCACACGCAATGGGGCCAATTTAAGGGAATCGGCTGTCATATCATAGGAAGTCGAGAAGTTCAGGTTGTTCAGCAACATAATCTTTTTAGGTTCAGTTTTGGTACTGTCCTTATCGGTCACCTTTGCTTCAAAAGTGTTGCTTAAACTGAATCCGATGTTGTTCGAAATATTTTTGCCCGGAGCACCGTAAATTCCTCCTTCAAACCGGCTGTATTCTTTTAGCATAGTTCCGGTTCCGTCCGGGTCATAGGTGTCATAATATTTGGCAAAACTTGGTGTATAGCTATAAGAAACCGAAGGTCTCATGACGTGACGGATGGCTTGAATTTTTTTGTTTTCACCGAAATTAAACGTACCATAAATTGTCGTACCAATACTGGAAGAAAAATTATAGGTTCTGAATGCATCAAAACCGCGAACGTCAAAATTTTCTACCTTTTGTGATACCGGATTAAATCGTTTTTCAATGGTTTTCATATACCAGACCTCATTATAGGTTCCTCCGGCAGACACACTGAAGTGCTTAAATACCTTGAAGTTGGTGTTAACCGGAATTGTATGTTGGAAACCAACGCGTGCATCCCTGAACATTTGAGGTTTGAAAAACAACGAATCCTTAGTCGTAATCTGATTTTGGGCATTCAGGTTGTATTGAATGTTCAGGTTTTTAATAAGGCCTCTTTTGTTTTCATTTTCAGAAGCAAAAGGAAATATCCTGTCCACACTTCCCTGAAATGTTGGGAGGGTCATGTTGATAGTTTCCGTCTGAGTATTTTGGGAATGTGTAGCCGTAACGGACATATTCACCTGCGGAACCGAATTAAAAGTTCTGGAGTAAGAAACAGAGGAACTTAGCGTATTGTTTAATGCAGAACCTACGTTAGCCTGGTTCATTGATCGTTGGTAATATTTACTACTTCCAAGGTTTACAGAGGCAGAAAATCGGGAATTCGGATTCGCTTTGGCGTCTTGTGAATGTGTCCACTGAATATTGTACTGTGTAGCCTTGGTATAGTCTGGAAAACCTCTCTCACTTTGGATTTGGTTTTCAAAACGAACGTTTACGTTACCCCGGAATTTGTATCGCTTTGCATAACTCGATTCAAAACGCATGGCATAACTTCCGTTAGTATAGTAATCGCCAAGGATGGCCAGGTCATAATTATCAGAAAGGGCAAGATAGAGACCTCCGTTCTGCAATGCAAAACCCTGCCTGTTTGTATTGTTAGGAGACGGAAGTATCAAACCTGATGTTCCTTTGTTAGACATAGGGAAAAAGGCAAAAGGAATTCCCAAAGGAGTTGGAACATCGGCAATAACCATATTTGTAAGTCCAACCACAACCTTTTTGCCGGGTACCAATTTTAGTTTTCGGGCTAAAAAGTAGTATTCCGGATCGTCAATATTTTTTGAAGTAGTTATCCTGGCATTCTTGATGAAATAAACAGAATCGTTTTCTTTTTTTGTAACCTCGCCTTTAATATTCAATTCACCCTGAGCCGATCTGGAGTTCCATACCAGCGCTTTTTTTGTAATGGTGTTGAAACGGATGGAATCGGGTTCAATAACATTGGTACCCTGTTTAAAAACAGGTCTTTGCGTGTAATTTCCTGCTGAATCTTTAATTCTTCCGGCATAGACTTCGTTCTTTTCATAATCCATAACGATTATTCCTGCCTTAAGCTCAAAATCCTGATAATACAGCTCCGCTTTGTTATAAAGAGTAAGCTGTTTTTTCTTTTGATCCATTTTTTCATAGTCAACAGCCTTACGCTTTACCCTGCTTTCCAGGAAAGTTTTCTTGGGCTTGATAGTATCTTGCGCAGTAGTGTCAGCAGATTTAGTAATATCTGACAAGCTGACTGAGACGGAATCTTTTTTTGTATTTGGCTGTTTTTCAGCAGCTATTGAGGTAGATTTGTTTTTTCCTTCCTGAGAATAAGTTTCTGCAGTTCCTAATGTTAGGAAAATTGCTGATAAAACGATATGAAATAAGTTTGTGCGCAAAGGTTTAAATACTATTTTTGTAAAAATATGGCTTAATTTTTGACGTGCCAAACTTACATATATTTTTCATCAAAAATAAAGAAATATCAAAATTATAGCCATAGCATTTTTATTAAAATTAACTTTAGCAACATATGTACATCTGTAATAAATTCAAACGTTCACTCGCTGTATTAACCTGTATTGTATCTTTTGCTGCTTTTGGTCAATCAGGTGATAAATTTAAAGTAGTTCTTGATGCCGGACATGGTGCGAAAGATTTTGGAGCTGTAAAGAATGGTTTTGTTGAAAAGAACATAGCACTTGCTGTTGCTTTAAAGGTAGGAAGATTACTTGACAAACAGCCTAGTGTTGATGTTGTATATACAAGAAGTACAGATGTATTTATAGAACTTGTTGAGCGTGCCAATATTGCTAACAGGGCAAATGCTGATTTATTTGTTTCGATTCACTGTAACTCCAATCCAAATTCTGAAGCTTTCGGAACAGAGACTTACGTTATGGGTCTTACAAAGGTAAAATCAAACCTTGAAGTAGCGAAAAATGAAAACGAGGTAATCACCCTGGAAGCAGATTATAAGGTAAAATATGCCGGCTATGATCCTAAATCGCCGGAATCTCTTATAGGAATTACATTAATACAGGAAGAGCATCTCGACCAGAGCATTGCTGTGGCAAGTAAAATTCAGGATAATTTTACACAACAGCTAAGCCGTAAGAGCAGAGGAGTAAAACAGGCCCCATTTATGGTATTGCATAAAACTTCAATGCCTAGTATTTTGATTGAAATGGGATTTTTATCGAATAAAACAGAAGGACAATATCTTAACTCTGAAGAAGGACAAAATGAAATTGCCAAAGCCATAGCAGATGCAATTATGGGCTACAAGAAAGAATATTACGGAGGGACTTCTATAGAAAACAAGATTGATAAAGAAGCGCTAAAAGTAGAAAGACCAAAAGAAATGGCATCTACGGCAAAGAAAGACAGTGCCAAAACTCCGGTTACCAAAGCTCCGGAACCTAAAAAAACCGAAGCAAAAACTCCGGTTGCTGAAACTAAAACAGATTCAAAAGGCGTATTGTTTAAAGTACAGATTTCTGCAAGTGGTACAAAACTGGATTTGGTTCCAAGCAATTTTAAAGGGTTGGAAAATATTTCGATGATTTCTGAAGGAAACCTTTATAAATATATGTATGGTGAAACCAGTGATTATGAAAAAGCAAAAGAACTGGTACAGGAAGCCAAATCAAGAGGATTTACCTCGTCCTACCTCATAGCCTTTAAAAACGGCAAAAAAGTAAGCATCCAGGAAGCATTAAAATAACTTGTTGGAGAAACGTTTGAAATTATTTAATTAAATTTGTTTAAAAACACCAGAGCTTTGAAAATATCAAGAGAAGTCAAGACCGCTATTTTAGTAATTTCCTCAATATTATTATTTATTTGGGGATATAGTTTTTTAAAAGGGAGAGACCTTTTTAACGATTACAAGACATTCTATGCCGTGTATGACGAAGTAGAAGGATTGGCACCATCTGCACCCATAACTATTAATGGTTTGGCCGTGGGTAAAGTCAATAGTATTACCTTAAATGAAAATGGAAAATTATTGGTAGAACTTCAGGTGAAAACCGATTTCCCTATTTCCAAATCAAGCGTTGCTAAAATCTACGAGCCAAGTTTTATTGGAGGAAAAAGTATTGCTATTATTCCAAACTTTAAAGACCCTGTAGAAGCAGAAAACGGACAGATGCTTTTAACGGATATAAAACCGGGCATGCTTTCCTCAATAGGCGATAAGCTTTCGCCTTTGCAAGAAAAAGTGGAAAAAACAGTAGTTTCTGCTGATAGCCTCTTAGTGAATATCAATAATATCTTTGACAAAAAGACACAACAAAACCTACAGGCATCTATTGCGGAATTAGCGGCAACTATGAAAGAGTTCAGTCAGGCAGCCAAAGGAGTCAATTCATTAATAGCAGACAATAAGTCAAAAATTGATAATACTTTCACAAACCTGGATCATACATCGACAAATTTCTCTAAGCTTTCCGATTCAATTGCCCAGGCTAATTTAGGGCAGGCTGTGAAAAAACTGGAGAAATCACTGGCCAATGTTGATAACATCATTAATGATGTACAGTCAGGAAAAGGTTCTTTGGGAAAACTGCTTAAAGATGAAGGAATGTATAACAATCTGGAAGGTGCGTCATTGGAGCTAAAGCAATTGCTTGCCGACCTGAAAAACAACCCGAAGCGTTACGTACATTTCTCTGTTTTCGGAAAAAAAGCAACACCTTATGTTGAGCCTAAAACAGAAACAAAAAAGGTAAAAGATACTATTAAAAACTAAGAAAGCAGAATGGGCTATATCGATAATATATTATTTGCGGTTTTACTGGCTGTTGGTTTTGGATTTTTCATATCAAACGTAAAAAAACTTATCCGTAACATCAAGCTGGGGCAAGATGTTGATCGTTCAGATAATAAAGGTGAACGATGGGCCAATATGGCCAGGGTGGCTTTAGGGCAGTCCAAAATGGTCAAACGCCCAATAGCTGCAATACTTCATATAATCGTTTATGTCGGGTTCATTATCATCAATATAGAACTTTTGGAAATTATTATTGATGGACTTTTCGGAACGCATAGAGTTTTTGCTTTTATGGGTACCGCTTATAATGTATTGATAGGGGCTTTTGAAATACTGGCTATTTTAGTTTTGGTTGCCGTAATTACTTTTTTGGTAAGAAGGAACATTATCAAACTTAAGCGATTTATCCATAACGATTTGAAAGGTTGGCCAAAAAGCGATGCCAATTATATCCTTTATTTTGAAATCGTATTGATGGCTCTTTTCTTATTGATGAATGCCGCTGATTTTACATTACAACAAAGAGGAGCGCCTCATTTTATTCAGGCTGGGTCGTTTCCTGTCAGCCAGTTTGTAGCACCTGTATTCAATAGCATAAGCACAGAAACGCTTCTTATCTTGGAAAGAGTTTTCTGGTGGATGCACATTGCGGGTATCTTAATCTTCATGAACTACCTTTATTTTTCAAAGCACCTTCATATTCTTTTGGCTTTCCCAAATACTTATTTTGCAGATTTGAATCCGCTGGGGAAATTTGACAATCTGGAATCGGTAACTAAGGAAGTTAAATTGATGATGGACCCAAACGCAGACCCGTTTGCTGCTCCGGCAGCCGATGCTGACGCAGCTCCTGCAAAATTTGGAGCAAGCGATGTTCAAGATTTAAACTGGGTGCAACTCCTAAATGCCTATACCTGTACGGAATGTGGTCGTTGTACTTCTTCCTGTCCGGCAAATATTACAGGCAAAAAGCTGTCACCTAGAAAAATCATGATGGACACGCGTGACAGATTGGAAGAAGTTGGAAAGAATATCGATGCCAATAAAGGAGTTTTTGTGGCAGACAATAAAACATTACTGAACGATTATATTACTCCGGAAGAACTTTGGGCATGTACGAGCTGTAATGCTTGTGTTGAAGAATGTCCGGTTAATATCAGCCCGTTATCCATCATTATGGATATGCGACGTTATCTGGTAATGGAACAAAGTGCGGCTCCAATGTCATTAAATGCTATGATGACCAATGTCGAAAACAATGGAGCTCCGTGGCAGTACAGTCAGCAGGACAGGCTGAACTGGAAAAATGAAAATTGATAGGTAAAAAATTTGAATAATCTTCCATGAATTAACTAGGATTGCAATGAAGACAGAAGATATTGATAAAAACCTGGTATCGGCTACCGAAAACGGAGAGCAGATTAGCCCGATATTGCCGGAAGGAATTAAAAACTACCTTATTGACATTGACGGGACAATTTGTGATGATATTCCAAACGAACAACCCGAAAGAATGTTAACGGCAGCCGTCTATCCTGACGCACTAGCTACATTGAACAGATGGTATGACGAAGGACATATCATTTTCTTTTTTACCTCAAGAACCGAAGCCCATCGTGAGATTACGGAACAATGGTTAAAAATTCACGGATTTAAATATCATGGAATGGTTATGGGGAAACCGCGTGGTGGAAACTACCATTGGATTGACAATCATTTGGTAAAGGCAACCCGCTACCGTGGAAAATTTACAGACCTTGTTGAGAAGGAAGTAACCATACAGGTTTTTGATGACGGAAAACACGAATAACAGGGTAGAATTAGCCCACAACGAAACAATATAAAATATGTCAGAAGTTTTATCAGTGCCTACAATGGCCGAAATGTTAGCTCAGGGAAAACAACCGGAAGTACTCTTTTGGGTAGGTTGTGCCGGAAGCTTTGACGATAGAGCAAAAAAAATAACCAAAGCTTTTGTCAGGATTCTGAACAGGGCAGGTGTTTCGTTTGCAGTACTTGGTACGGAAGAAAGCTGTACAGGTGACCCTGCAAAAAGAGCCGGAAACGAATTTTTGTTCCAGATGCAGGCCATGATGAACATTGAAGTACTGAATGCTTATGAGGCAAAAAAGATAGTAACGGCTTGCCCGCATTGTTTCAATACGTTAAAGAATGAATATCCGGAATTGGGCGGCACTTATGAAGTTGTACACCATACCCAGTTCTTAAAATCTCTTTTGGATGAAGGCAGACTTACTATTGAAGGTGGTCAGTTCAAAGGAAAAAGAATTACTTTCCATGACCCTTGCTATCTTGGTAGGGCTAATAAAATTTATGAAGCACCAAGAGAACTAATCCAAAAGCTGGATGTTGAGCTTGTCGAAATGAAACGCTCAAGAGCAAACGGACTATGTTGTGGTGCCGGTGGCGCGCAAATGTTCAAAGATGCAGAACCTGGAAATAAAGAAGTAAATATAGAGCGTACAGAAGATGCTCTGGAAACAGCTCCTCAGATTATTGCTGCAGGTTGTCCGTTTTGCAATACAATGCTTACCGACGGTGTAAAAAACAAAGAGAAAGAAGCCGAAATAAAAGTGATGGATGTTGCAGAATTGATAGCAAATGCCAGAGACCTGTAAGAAGCTATAAACTGAAGAAATTAATTCCCTCATGAAAAAATCATTATTTGTATTTGTACTGTCATTATTCTGTTTGAACGCTAAAAGCCAGGATATTCTTGATGTGATAACAAAAGAAGTTTGTTCCTGTGCTAACGAAAAAAAGGATATGCTGAAAGATGCAGCTTCGGAAAAGGTACAAATGCAATTAGGACTGTGTATTATTTCAAGTTTTTCCAGCCATGAAAAGGAAGTAACTGCCAAATACGGCAATGTTATGGAAGCAGAAGGAGCTATGGAAAAATTAGGGGGTGATGTGGGGATTAAAATGGCAAGTGTTTGTCCGGATGTATTGATGATGTTTGCCGATATGGAATCGGAATCCGGAGAAGAAATAGAAGAAATACCGGCTCTTACCCTTGAAGGAAAGATTATAGAAATAAAACCGGAGCAATTCCTTACCGTAATTGTTAAGGATAATTCTGGCAGGAACCATACTTTTTTGGTATTGACATTCTTTGAAGACTCTAATCTCTTCATAGAAAATAAACTCAAGAAAAATGACAAAGTTTCCGTACAATACTGGGAACAAGAATTTTATGATGCAAAAGCCAAGGATTTCAGATACTACAAAGTAATCCAGGGCATTAAAAAAATATAACAACCATGTACATTCCTTTTGAAAATATGCCAGATGAATCAAGAATCTGGATATACCAATCCAATAGAAAATTCACAGATGATGAAATGGCTGAAATTGAATCAGACCTTAAAGCATTTGTTGAAAATTGGGCGGCCCACGGAACGGGTCTTGAAGCATCTTATTTGCTGCAATACAACAGATTTATCATTTTAGCCGTAAATCAGGAAGTGCAATCTGCAACAGGTTGTTCTATAGATAGTTCCGTACAGTTTATACAGGAACTGGAGAAAAAATACAATGTCGATTTATTGGACAAGATGAATGTTACATTCAAACTTGGTGAACACATTGCCCACAAACCATTAATCGAATTTAAAAAAATGGCCAAGGAAAAGGCCGTTTCTGCAAACACAATTGTTTTCAATAATCTCGTTAACACTATTGGAGAATGGCACGAATATTGGGAAGTACCAGCACGTGAAAGCTGGCATAGCCGTTTTTTCTAAACCAAATTTTACTTGAATGAGATATTTTGTTATAGCACTACTGTTCATCAGTCAGATTGCCTTTTCGCAGCTTCGTGAGCCTAAATTAGTTTTAGATAGAACCAAAGAAACAATCTGGGTCGACAGCATCTATAATAAAATGACATTGCAGGAAAGAATAGGGCAGCTTTTTATGGTTGCCGCCTATTCCAATAAAGACAGTGTGCATTTTAATACTATTGACAAACTTATAAGGGAACAACATATTGGAGGAGTAATTTTCTTTCAGGGTGGACCTGTACGTCAGGCAAGACTAACCAATCGTTTCCAATCAAAATCAAAAGTACCTCTTTTTATTGGAATTGATGCAGAATGGGGATTGGCAATGCGCTTGGATTCGGTCATCCGCTATCCGTGGAACATGACGCTTGGAGCTATTCAGGATATGAAACTGATTGAAAAAGTAGGTGAAAAATACGGACAGCAGAGCAGAAGAATGGGCGTTCAGTTCAATTTTGCGCCGGTTTTGGATATTAATACCAATCCTAAAAATCCGATTATTGGTAACCGTTCCTTCGGTGAAGACAAGATGAATGTAACCGAAAGAGCATTGGCTTTGATGAAAGGAATTCAAAACCAGGGTGTTTTTGCAACAGGAAAACACTTTCCGGGACATGGTGATACGGAAACCGATTCGCACCATACGCTACCAATGCTGAATTTTACCAAACAGCGAATTAACGATATTGAATTTTATCCATATAAAAAATTGTTCCGTGAAGGCCTTGCCAGCGTTATGGTGGCACACCTGAACGTTCCAAGTCTTGAACCGAAAGAAAATTACCCAACATCACTTTCTTATAATGTAGTAACTAATGTTCTGCAGAATGAGCTTCATTTCAAAGGGCTTATTTTTACTGATGCCTTGAATATGAAAGGAGCAACAAATTTTAAGCAACCGGGAGATATTGACCTGGAAGCTTTTAAGGCGGGAAATGATATTTTGCTTTTTGCCGAGAACGTTCCTTTAGCTTTAGAGAAAATTTGTGTAGCTATTCAGGATACTGTCATTTCTGAAAAAAGACTGGAGCAATCAGTAAAAAAAATATTGAGGTATAAATATCTTGCCGGATTGAATAATTACAAACCGGTTGAGATTCCATATATCTATGATGACCTGAATAATGCTGATGCTCAAGCCTTGCAATATCAATTGTATGAAAATGCGGTAACCGTTTTAAAGAACGAAAATGAAATTCTGCCAATTAAAGATGTAGCTAATGAAAAGATTGCCTATGTAAAACTGGGTGACGATACGAATACTTCTTTCCTGAATACATTAAGGCAGTACACTGAAGTAACCGAAGTTTCCAATGACAGTTTGCATCTGCTGATTGATGACCTGAAAAAATATACAACGGTCATAATTGGATATCATAAAGCGGATGGAGCCTGGAAAAAACATGATTTTACGGTAGACGAATTGGTCAAAATCCAGGAAATAGCAAAGAATAATAAGGTTATCCTTGATATTTTTACAAAACCTTATTCTCTTATACCTATCAATTCATTCAGCGATATTGAAGGATTGGTAGTTTCTTATCAGAATAGCGATGTCGCACAGAATGTTTCGGGTCAGCTTATTTTTGGAGCAATCGATGCAAAAGGAAAGTTGCCGGTTTCCATAGGAACGACCTTTAAGGTTAACGACGGTTTAAAAACAAAAAAACTCAATCGTCTTGGATTTACGGCTGCAGAAAATGTCGGGATGAGTTCAAAAGCACTGGCGAGAATTGACCTTATTGCTAATAATGCCATCGAAAGGCAAATGACACCGGGAATTCAGGTATTGGTAGCAAGAAAAGGAAAAGTCGTTTTCCAGAAATCCTATGGCTACCACGATTATAAAAATGAAGTAAAAGTCAAAAATTCGGATATATACGATGTGGCCTCCCTAACAAAAATTGTGTCTACATTACCGGATGTGATGCAACTTTACGACCAGAAAAAATTTACTCTTGATACCAGACTGGGAACGATGCTTCCTGCTTTTGAAAATACGGATAAAAAGAATATCACATTTAAGGAATTGCTATCGCATTATGCAAGACTCCAGCCGTGGATTCCGTTCTATCAGGCTACGCTAAATGCAGATAAAAAACCTAGCGATAAGTATTATAAAAATACATTGACGCCTGAATTTTCATTACAGGTAGCAGAAAATCTGTTCCTAAGAAATGATTATAAGGATACTATCATTAAGAAAATTGCCGAGAGTAAGTTATTGCCAAAAAAAGAATACAAATACAGCGACTTTACTTTTATAATTCTGAAAGAGTATCTTGAAAAAGAAACCGGAAAGAAACTGGATGTACTATCTGAAGAGAATTTTTATAAGAAGTTAGGCGCGAATAGTACGACCTATAATCCGTTGAGAAAATTCGACATGAGTGTTATACCACCTACAGAAGAAGATAAATATTTCAGATATCAGACCATTCAGGGTTATGTGCATGATATGGCGGCAGCCATGCAGGATGGAGTGGGCGGCCATGCAGGTGTTTTTTCCAATTCAATAGATTTGGCTAAAATTATGCAGATGTATCTCCAAAAAGGAAATTATGGCGGCATACAGTTTTTTAGTCCAGCTACTTTTGATACTTTTAATACTTGCTATTTTTGTAAAGAAGGAAACAGAAGAGCTTTAGGCTTTGATAAGCCTCAATTGCCAGGTACATCAGGTCCAACATGTGGCTGTACTTCTAAATCAAGCTTTGGACATACAGGATTTACCGGAACGATGGCCTGGGCTGACCCGGAAGAAGAGCTTATTTATATTTTCCTTTCCAACAGAACCTATCCGGATTCCAATGCACCGAATACCTTGTCAAAAGAAAATGTACGCGAGAATATTCAGAAAGTAATTTATGATGCAATAGAAAATTAGGAGCCTAAACAATTAAAACAACATCATGCAGTCAACGGCTAAAAACCCACAAGAATATTTAGATAGTCTTCCTGAAGAAAGGAAAGAAGCTATGAACAAATTAAGAAATAGTATTCTGGAACAGCTTCCCAAAGGTTTTGAAGAGAATATAAACTATGGCATGCTTTGTTATTGTGTACCATTTTCATTATATCCTGGTGGCTACCATTGCAACCCTGAAATTCCATTGCCTTTTTTAAGCCTTGCTTCGCAGAAAAACTTTATAGCATTATATCATATGGGAATTTATGCCGACCCAAAATTGTTGGATTGGTTTGTAAATGAATATCCAAAACATTCTAAACTTAAACTTGATATGGGAAAAAGCTGCATCCGTTTTAAAAAAATGGACCAGATTCCTTATGAGCTGCTAGGGGAACTGTTTGGAAAAATATCACCTGAAAAATGGATTGAGATGTACGAAGGAGCATTTAGAAAATAAAGACTACATAAATAAAAAGCCAATCTTGTTAGAGATTGGCTTTTTTCGTTAAAACTAAAACAAACCTTGCCTTAAAAGATATGTCCGGTATCTTTTTTCAGCCAGATATACATTACATTAATGAGATGCTGAGGATTCAAATAGGTTGCGTATCATTTTACCAAAAAGATATATTTAACCCAATTTTTATAATAAATTAAAGAGGGATTTCTATAAAAACAGACCACTTATACTAAAGATTGCATAAGCGTTAATTTTAATGGAAATTCAGTTTTGCCTTACTTTTTTGAGTATTTTCGTTACTCATTTAGGAGTAATTATGAAAATTGCAATTGTTTGCTATCCAACCTTTGGCGGTAGCGGCGTAGTCGCCACAGAATTAGGTCTTGAACTGGCCAGAAGAGGACACGAGATACATTTTATCACCTATAGCCAACCCGTGAGATTGGCACTTCTTAATCCGAATATCCACTACCACGAAGTCAACGTTCCGGAATATCCGCTATTTCATTTCCAACCTTATGAATTGGCTCTTTCCAGTAAGTTGGTTGATATGGTAAAACTTCATAAAATAGAGCTGCTCCATGTTCATTATGCCATTCCTCATGCTTATGCAGGATATATGGCTAAACAGATGTTGAAACATGAAGGAATCAGAATACCAATGGTGACAACACTTCACGGAACAGACATTACGTTGGTAGGAAGCCATCCTTTTTATAAACCTGCCGTGACTTTCAGTATTAACAAGTCTGATATAGTTACCTCGGTTTCGCAGAGTCTGAAAGACGAGACATACAAACTTTTTGATATTAAAAAAGACATCGAAGTCATTCCGAATTTTATAGAAATCAACAAACCGCGACTTGATGAAAATGCACCTTGTCAAAGAGCTTTGATGGCTTCAAAAGAGGAAAGAATCATAACACATATCAGTAATTTCAGAGCGATTAAGAGAATTCCTGATGTCGTAAAAGTTTTTGATAAAATTCAAAAGAAAATACCGGCCAAACTGATGATGGTAGGTGAAGGTCCGGAAAAGGAAAAAGCAGAAATTCTTTGTGAAGAGTTAGGAATCAGCGACAAGGTAATCTTCTTCGGAAACAGTAACGATATTGATAAAATATTATGTTATACGGATTTGTTCCTGCTTCCGTCCGAAACAGAAAGTTTTGGTTTGGCAGCATTGGAGGCAATGGCTTGTGGCGTTCCGGTTATTTCAAGTAATTCTGGCGGACTTCCGGAAGTTAACTTTAACGGAATATCCGGATATCTCAGCGATGTAGGAGATGTTGACGATATGGCAAAAAATGCACTGGCAATTTTGGAAGATGATGAAGAATTGAGTAAATTTAAACAAAATGCCCTGAATGTGGCAAAACAGTTTGATATCTTAAACATCATGCCTTTATATGAAGCCATTTATGAAAAGGCATTAAAAAACAAGTAATTATGAAAAAACTAATCCTGATGCCTTTAGTTTGTCTGCTGTTTTGTTGCGGCAGTACTAAAAAAGCCACTGAACAAAAACCTGAAAATGTGAACAAGAAGCAACAAACAGCCCTATATCAGATTTTAAGTGAATCTGCCTATCAGGGAAAAGAGGTAAAATCGTATGAAGTTATTAAAGATAAGGCTTCGTTAGAAAAACTATATGAGGCTATTAATGATACTCAGGTGCCAAAAGTTGATTTTACAAAAGAAAGAATAGTCGCTTTATTTATGGGACAAAGAAATACGGGCGGTTATGCAATTAAAGTCAAAAATGTGACAGAAAAAGGAGAGAAGATATATGTAGATGTGCAGGAAACCAGTCCCGGTTCCGGTGATATTGTTACCATGGCTTTGACAAATCCTTTTACAATTGTCAAAATCAATTCCACTAAAGAAATCATATTTCAATAAAAAAAACATCCCGAATATTCGGGATGTTTCTTTTATAACTATATCTGTTTTTAGAATGTATAACGGATACCCAATGCGATGTCTGGTCCGAAACTATCATCTCTGAAATCATCGTGGTTGAAATAAAACTCAGGTCTGAAATCTAAAGACAGCATCAAAGGAATATCAAATTTATACTCAATACCTATATCACCGGCAGCAAAAAAGAATGTACCGCTGTCATCAGCTCCTCTGTAGTCATAGCTCCATGTACCAAGACCTCCACCAACACCAGCGTACCAGTTGAAGCCTCCTTCAATGTTCCATACCCATTGGTAAAGACCTGTCAACTTGATAGCATCAACGTGGTTGCTATCTCTCCAGCCTAAGTCTACTTCCAAACGATTGTTGCTTGATAAACCTCTTTGATAAGAAATCTCACCACCAAAACCGTCATTGTCACCAAGACGTAATCCCAATGCATTTTTTGAAATTTCCTGGGCTTGCATACTGAATGCCATTCCCGCTAGCATAAAAGCTGATAAAAATAATTTTTTCATAAAATTTTAATTTAGAGTTTTATACAAGGTAGCAATAATATTGCCAAAAAACGTTAATTTGTGAATAATATAACACAAAAAAGTTTACAAATTTTATAAATTGCTGATAATCAAAGGAAAAATAAGCCCGTTTTTAATGGTTTATTTCATGACAAAAAAGCTTGTCATCAGTTTTTCGCTCAATTTTGTCTCCATTTCGAGATAGTCTTCTTCAATAATTTCCTCATTTTCGGAATGCCGGTATAGTTTCCACCGTTTTTTGTTGTACTCGAGAGCAGTCAGATTTTCTACCCAATCACCGGAATTAAGATATACTGTTTTTCCTTTTTTAGTTGTCTGGTTTAGTATTTTGGGTTCATGAATATGACCGCACACAACATAGTTGTATTTGTTTTCAATAGCCAGGTCTATAGCAGCGGATTCAAAATCTGATATGAATTTAACAGCAGATTTAACTCCTGATTTTATCTTTTTTGAAAAAGAATAGGGCTCTTTGCCCATTTTAGTCAGACACCAGTTAATAAAGCGATTGAGCAGAATCAGATAGTCATAACCAATACCGCCAAGTTTGGCAATCCACTTGGCATGGTGTACAGAAGAATCAAATACGTCACCATGAAAAAACCATGCTTTTTCACCATCCAAATCCAAAACAAGCTTATCAATGATAGAAAAATTGCCCACTTTTGAATCGCTGAATTTACGCAGCATTTCATCATGGTTTCCGGTAATATAATATACCTGGGTGCCTTTTGAAGTGAAATCTAAAATTTTCCGGATTACTTTAAGATGGGATTTTGGAAAGTACGATTTTCGGAACTGCCAGATGTCGATAATATCTCCGTTTAAGATTAAGGTTTTGGGCTTAATAGAGCAAAGATAATTGTGGAGTTCTTTAGCGTGGCAACCAAAAGTACCCAGATGTACATCCGAGATTACTACTAAATCAACAACTCTTTTTTTCAATTTATTGTGCTTTAAAAGTTTAACAAATAAATAAAAGATCCCCGACATATTACTTATGATAATGTTAACATATAGTGATGATATAATTAAGTTCAAGTCTGTCGCATAATCGCTACATTTGCGATAAAACGAAATAAAAAATGTCAGGAAATAGTTTTGGAAATCTGTTCAGGCTTACCACTTTTGGGGAGTCGCATGGAGAGGCCTTAGGAGGAATAATTGATGGTTGTCCGCCGGGAATTACATTAGACATTGAAGCAATTCGCTTTGAAATGTCCAGGAGAAAACCGGGTCAATCCGCTATCGTAACACAACGCAAAGAAGATGACGAAGTGCAATTTCTGTCGGGAATCTTTGAAGGTAAAACAACGGGCACGCCTATTGGCTTTATTATACCCAATACCAATCAGAAGTCTGATGACTATGCCCATATTAAGGAAAGTTACAGGCCAAGCCATGCCGATTACGTCTATGAAAAAAAATACGGTATCAGAGACTACAGAGGTGGTGGAAGAAGCTCGGCCCGGGAAACGGCAAGCAGGGTAGTGGCAGGAGCTATTGCAAAGCAGGTGATTCCATCCATAAAAATCAATGCATTTGTTTCTTCAGTTGGAGATATATTTATTGACAAACCGTACCAGGCATTGGATTTTTCTAAAACGGAAAGCAACCCTGTTCGTTGTCCGGATGAAGCCACTGCCAAAAAAATGGAAGATTATATCAAGGAAATACGAAAACAAGGCGATACTGTTGGAGGAACGATAACCTGTGTTATCCAAAATGTACCGATTGGTTTAGGTGAACCGGTTTTTGATAAGCTTCATGCTGAACTGGGCAAGGCCATGCTTTCAATAAATGCCGTAAAAGGTTTTGAATATGGAAGCGGTTTCTGCGGTGCAAGAATGAAAGGAAGTGAGCATAATGATCTTTATAATCCGGATGGAACTACAAAATCAAACCTTTCAGGCGGTATCCAGGGCGGAATCAGTAACGGAATGGATATTTATTTCAGAGTGGCATTTAAGCCTGTTGCAACCATAATGCAGAAACAGGAGACTTTGGACATCCATGGTAATATTGTAGAAATGCAGGGAAGAGGGAGACATGATCCATGCGTTGTTCCAAGAGCTGTTCCTATTGTTGAGGCTATGGCAGCATTGGTTTTGGCAGATTACTATATTCTTGATAAAAACAATTGAGTTTGTATTAAGCCGTAATTTTAATAAATTAAACATACTAATAGGCAAATAGCTTAAAAAATATAGAATACGGAATTTTAGTTTATAATTTTAATAGAGTCCTTAATTTTTTAACGTAACGTTTTTTTTTATTAATAGATAATACCTTACATTTGCTTCTAATTAAAAAAAACTTTATATTATGAAAAAAATTTTACTTTTATCTCTTACGCTACTTGGATTTAATCAAGCTGCAAAGAGTCAAATTGTTTTCCAAGAAAATTGGGATGGAGCGGGACCTGGGATTGCAGGATGGACGCTTTATAATGTTGACAACAAAACTCCGAATGCTGCTGTAAACTTTGTTAATGCTGCATGGATTTCTACAGGTGAAGAATTTGATAATAAGGTTGCGATGAGTACTTCCTATTACACTCCTGTTGGTGCATCAAATGATTGGTTGGTTTCACCTTCGATTGCTATTCCTGCAGGATCTAGCAGATTATATTGGGATGCGAAAGCCTATGATGCTACTTACAGAGATTCTTACAAGGTTTTTATCTCAACTAGTGGTAATGCAGTAGCAAATTTTACTACTCAGTTATTTGCTCAAGGTGACGGCACAACAGGTGCATCTGGTGAAAATACAGCTTGGACCAGAAGATTTGTTGATTTAACAGCTTATGCTGGTCAAAATGTGTATATTGCTTTCCAGAACTTCTCAAACGATATGTTCCTTCTTGGTATAGATAACATACATGTAGTTAATAATCTTACTTGTGCAGCTCCTGAAAGAGTGATTACAAATGTTATTAATCCTACAAGCGCAACAATAAGCTGGACCGCTGTTGCAGGAGCAACAGGTTATGATATTGCAATAGGTGCTCCGGGATTTATACCAACAGTAACTGGTACATCTGCTACAAATTCATATACAACAACTACACCACTAACACCAAATACAAGATACCAATATTATGTTAGAAATTCATGTGGTAGTGTATGGGTAGGTCCATTTTCTTTTTTCACGCCAATCAGTTTGCCATATACTTATGGTTTTGAAACTCCTGCAGCAAGTGGTGGTTATAATGTAGATGGATGGTCTGGAGCTTTCTCATTAAATAATACCGCTGGAGCTCCTTTTTATGCAGATGGTGTGCAAATGTCGTTCAGTAACTCTTCGACTACAGCAGCAACTAATAGATGGTTATTTTCAAGACCAATTAGTTTAGCAGCTGGTGAACAGGTTACACTTAAATTTTCTACCCGTTCAACAAGTGCTACAATAAATAATACGCTCTTGGCAAAAATTGGAAATGCTCCTACAATTGCTGCTCAGACTACAACTTTATCAACAGTTACAGTGGTAGGTCTTACATTTGTAGAAACAACAGCTACCTATACAGCTCCATCTGCCGGAATATATTATATATCATTTAATCATAACAACCCTGCTACTCCTGCAGGTGGAACGTCAATTGTTTTGGACAAAATTGTTATGACTTCTGTGTTAGGAACTAATGAATTCTCCACTTCTAAATTATCTGTTTATCCAAATCCATCAAATGGTATCGTAAACATTTCTAGCGATTCAAATGTTTTGTTAAATAACGTTTCTATTTCTGATTTGAACGGACGTACTGTTAAATCTGTAGAATTGAACGGAGATTCTTCTGCTCAAGTTAACATTTCTGATTTGTCAGCCGGTGTTTATATGATGAACATTAACTCTGACCAAGGTTCAGTAACTAAAAAGATTATCAAAAACTAATATTAGTTAATAATTTCTTAAAGCCATTAAGTTTTAACTTAATGGCTTTTTTTGTTTGCGGGTAAAAACCTACATTTGCTAGTGAACTAAAACTTTTATAACGAAAAAACAATTACTCTTAGCAGGGCTTTTATTAGGCTCTGTTTTTACAATCAATGCACAAACTACAATTTCTTTTGAAGCATCAGAAGGATATACTGTTGGCAATGTCCATAATCAAAATGGTTGGATAGTAACCGGTGACGGTGAAGGCGGTTTTATTGCTAACCAATCGATTTCAAATGCGCTTGCTACAAATGGTTCACAATCTCTAAAGATAGATGAAGATCCGTCTTTTAGTGGTCAGACAAGTACAATAATGGGGGCTTTTTATAATTTTACCCCTTTAGCTTCTACACATTATTCAGTATCTGCGGATTATTACATTAGCGAATTGGATGCTGCCAATTTTGGGATGCACTTAGTGGGTTCTACATCATTTATTTCAAGATTTGAATTTAACTATGAAGGAGATGCAAGAACAGTTGAAACTGTAGGTACAGGTTTGGCATGGAGTCCAATTGCAGGATTTACATGGGTAGCTAACAGATGGTATAATGTAAAGATTGAAGTAAACGGAACTGAAGTTAAATATTATATAGATAATGTTTTATTACGTACCGGAGCCACAACAATTACAGAATCAGTACAGCAACTAAGATTTGCCCACGATAATTATGGAGGATTCGCTTATGTAGATAATATCGTTATGACGAATTTGGCTTTAGGAGTTGGAGAGCAAGTTGCTTCTAATTTCTCTGTTTATCCTAACCCATCTAATGGTTTGGTAAACATTTCTAACGATTTGAATTCTGTTTTGACTTCAGTTAGCCTTACAGATTTGAACGGACGTACAGTTAAAACTGCTAAATTGAACGGAGATTCTTCTGCTCAGGTTAATATTTCTGATTTGTCAGCCGGTGTTTATATGATGACAATCAATTCTGATCAAGGTTCAGTAACTAAAAAGATTATCAAAAACTAATTAGTTTTTAAGATAAAAATAAAAAGCCAAACTTTAAGTTTGGCTTTTTTTATTATAAGAATTTTGCTTTTAATTCAGGTGTTGGAATCATACAGGCTTCTTTTTTTCCATACCATTTGTATCGGTTCTTGGCGATGTAATCATATACCGTATTGGTTAAAAAGTTAGGGAGTATAGAAAACCAACTAATAGCTGTGTATATACCTCCCAATTCTTTGGCAATTTTTAACGCGGCCTGGGCTTTGTAATAATAAGCTTTGCCAGGTTCATACAATAAAATAGAATCTATTTTTGAAGTATCAATGCCAATATGTTTTATTATTTCCAGACCTATTTCCGATTGCAATGCTACAAACCGAAAAATATCTTTTTTATCATGTTTGATGATAAATTGTATAGAAGAATCACAGAGATTACAGACTCCGTCAAACAAAATGATTTTTTTATCCTGGGGTAAGTTCATTATGCCTAAATTTTATTTTTTTGCTTCTACTAATTCTAAAGTTTCTAAATCCACTTTTGAAGTAAAGATACCATAATTTACCGTAACCTTGTTCTTTTCAATTTTGTCAATAGTTCCGACGGCTTTACCATCTACCAACCTGACACGGTCACCAAGTTTTAAAACAGGTTTTGGTTTATTTGCTTCCTGTTTAATGGCTTTGATTTTCTTCTCTTTTTTCTCTTCGCGAATTTCCTCTACCTTGACGGTAACTTCTTTGATTATCTCTTTCTGAACAATTTCCTTTGCCTTTTTTTCTTTGGCCGTTAATTTTTTTCGCTTGGAATTTTCTATTTCAACCATTTTAAGAAATTCGCCAATAAGTTCTTTTTTATTCTTGTTGTTGAAATATTTTTCAGAAATATCATCCAATTTTTGTCCCATGTAGATTAGGCGTTGGTTCGCATCATACAATTCCTGATACCGTTCCAGTTTATCCTGGATTTTAGAATTGATAGATTCCATTTTTTTACTCTCTTCACGGGCTTTGCTTTCTTCTTCTTTTAAATTCTGTGAGGTTTTTTCAAGTTTCGAACGTTCTTTTTGGAGTGTTGCAATAGTTTTGTCAAAACGAACCTTTCCACCTTCAATTTTTTTCTTGGCACGATTAATCAATCCAAAAGGAATACCGTTTTTCTGTGCTACTTCAAAAGTAAATGAGCTTCCGGCTTGCCCTAAGATTAGTTTGTACATAGGTTCCAGTGACTTTTCATCAAACAGCATATTCGCATTAGAAGCATAAGGCAATTCATTTGCCAGCATCTTCAGATTGGAATAGTGTGTAGTAATGATTCCAAAAGCTTCTCTATGATAAAACTCTTCCAAAAAAGTTTCTGCTAAAGCACCTCCCAATTCAGGGTCTGAACCTGTACCAAATTCATCAATAAGGAAAAGCGTTTTAGCATTGCATTTTTTGAGAAAATAGTTCATGTTTTTTAAACGGTAACTGTAGGTACTTAAATGATTTTCAATAGATTGATTGTCACCAATATCTGTCAATATCCGGTCAAATAAAAATGTCTCACTACGCTCATGTACAGGAATAAGCATTCCGCTTTGCAGCATCAATTGCAATAAACCTACTGTTTTAAGTGAAATGGTTTTTCCTCCGGCATTAGGGCCCGAAATTACAATGATTCTGCTTTCGTTTGTCAGTTCAATTGTTTGAGGGAAGGTCACCTCATTTTTTTTCTTGTTGTTGAGATAAAGAATAGGATGGTACGCCTCTCTGAAATACAATCTCTTTTCATCTGTGATAGAGGGTAAGATACCGTTAATTCTGTTGGCATATTTTGCTTTTCCGGCAATCACATCAATATCGCTCAGGAATTCCTGATAGGTCTTAAGCAGGTCTAAAAACGGACGTATGTCATTTGTGAGCTGCTTTAAAATTCGTGTAATTTCTTCTTTTTCCTCATATTCCAGATTGCTCAGTTCTCTTGAAAAACGTAAAGTAGCTTCCGGTTCGATATAGGTAATGCTTCCTGTTTTTGAATTTCCTAAAATGGAGCCTTTTACTTTTCGTCTGTACATAGCCAGCACAGCTAATACACGTCTGTTTTCTACAATACTTTCCTTGATGTCGTCTAAATAGCCCAGTCCGTTGTATTGGCTTAATGCCATTCCAAAACTCTGGTTAATCTTACCACGGACCATATTCATATTTCTTCGGATTTCGACAAGAGCAGGTGAGGCATTGTCTTTTATTTCACCATATTTGTCTACAATTTCATCGATTTTCTGTGTGATGAATTTGGTATATTCTACAGCCGAAGATTTCTCACTCAATTTAGGATAATAGTCGTTGAACTTTTTAAGAAAAAGCAACAGTACATTTACGGTATCAGAAATAGCTGCAATTTTTCGAAAACTTCCCACTTCAAGGAAACTGTCTTCTATGGCCAGAAATTTTATTTCATTGCTGATAGTTTCAAATCCGTGATTGGGAATCGCATTATTGTTTGTGAAAGAAGAAACATATTCGGACGTTTGCAGCAAAGCATCCATCAACTCCTTTTTATGTTTGAAAGGCAAAATCTGAAGTGCTTTTTCCTTCCCGATTTCTGTGTTGCAGATTTCTGAAATGACTTGCAGTACGGTGTTGAATTCTAAATCCTGTAATGTCTTATCTGTTATATTGGTCATTTTATTCTATAGCGGTTTTTACGCACAAAAATACAAAAAACTATGCTGACGGGCTTGAGAAGTTTTTTTGCTTTTCTGCTTAAATGAATTATTTTTTAGTTTGTTTTTAATTTAACTTTCCGAAATTTGTATCGGGTTCTAAGGTTCTAAGGTTCTAAGGTTCTAAGGTTCTAAGGTTCTAAGGTTCTAAGGTTCTAAGGTTCTAGGGTTCTAGGGTTCTAAGGTGAAAAGGTGAAAAGGTGATGAAGCGAAATGTAGAAAGCCATAAATTCTTTTTTATAACCAAATCATTTTTTATCGTAAACTACCAACTAAACACTATCCACTATCCACTATCAACTAAACACTATCAACTAAACACTATCCACTAAACACTATCCACTATCAACTATCCACTATCAATTATCCACTATCAATTATCAACTAACATTTAAAAACCATGCAAGTAAAAATACATCCTTCCTGGAAAGCCGTTTTGTCAGAAGAATTCGAAAAGCCTTATTTTCACCATCTGATTGATTTTGTAAAATCAGAATATACTCATCATATCTGTTATCCAAAAGGGAGTCAGATTTTTTCTGCTTTTGACCACTGCCATTTTGATGATGTAAAAGTCGTCATCATAGGGCAAGACCCTTATCACGGACCAAATCAGGCAAACGGATTGTGTTTTTCTGTTAACGACGGAATTCCTTTTCCTCCTTCCTTGTTTAATATTTTCCGTGAAATTGAAACCGATTTGGGTAAGCTCTTACCTCAAACAGGAAATCTGGAGCGTTGGGCAGACCAAGGTGTATTGCTTTTAAATGCTACCTTAACCGTTCGAAAAGGAGAAGCAGGAAGCCATCAAAAAAAAGGCTGGGAGACTTTCACCGATGCTGTTATTCAGAAAGTTTCAAGCGAAAGGGAACAGGTTGTTTTTTTGCTTTGGGGCGGTTTTGCACAAAACAAAAGAGCTCTTATTGATTCTTCCAAACACCTGATTCTTACTTCTGGCCATCCTTCACCTTTAAGTGCCAACAGGGGGCTTTGGTTTGGGAACAAGCATTTTAGCAAGACTAATGAGTACCTTAAATCTCTCGGAAAAAAAGAAATAGAGTGGTAAGCATTCTTATTGTACCGTAAAATTATAATATCCTGCTGTCAGATTGTTTGCGGTTGTCTGTATCGTAAGGAAAGTGTCTTCCGAATTATTATTGTTTGATGACAATTCGAGTCGCGATACTTCTGAAAGTCCAAAAACAAGTCTGTATTCACCGGTTTCTGATAATGGAATTCCGGCTCTGAATTTATAATTTTGAGAAACAGGCTCATAAATACTTTCTGCAATCACATAAAAATCAGCAACTGCATCACCCTGGTCCTTAATTATACTACGGATATCAATGGCTGTCCAGGTGTTGGTTCCGGTCTTTTTTTCCAGTCCATAAGCAAAACTAAATGAGGCTCCTCCTGTTGTTTTAAAAATATCTAATGGGGTAGTCTGGTTTGGTTCAGGCTGGTATCTTGAAAAATTTGTATTCAGCCACAAAACATCGCCCACTGTATAATTGTTTTGATGTTCAATTGTTATCAGATTTGGAATAGAAGTATATTTTGAATTGTAAAACTCATCATCGTCGCCACAGCCTGTAACTGCTGCCAATCCGATTATTGCTAAAAGTAATATCTTTATTGTTTTCATAGTAATTTTATTAAAATCTGTAGCCAAAATTTAATCCTACACGAGGAACAACTTCCGGACTTTTGTCCGTATTGAAAAGGTTTTTTCCTGCTCCCAGAAATAATTCAAGACCAAATTTTTCCTGTATATACAGTTTATAACCCAGGGCACCACCAATGGCTACGTCGGTGTAATTGTCTTTGAAGGTGTCGTAATAACCGTTTCCGGAGTCATCTACAAAACGTTGTAATTCTCTGTATTTCCCACCGTTTGCAGAAAGAAATATTTCAGCAAAATAGAAACTTTTCTGACTATGGGATAAGGAATAACGTACAAAAGGATTGACTTCATACTTAGGAAGTGTACGGTCATAACCTTTATCAAAATCTTCCTTAGCATCTTTACTGTCCTGAAAGCTACCGCTAATGCCAACTGAAAAGTTCTCGTTTAGAAAACGCTCATAGCTGATATGGACTTTTGAAAATGCTATAACAGATAGTACGTCAAATTTTATTTCATTTTGTTTCCTTGCAAAGATAGTAGAGCTTTCCTGTGCATTTGAAAACTGGAAAGCGAGCAGTGCTGCGAAAAGCCATTTTTTCATAGTTGTCTTTTTGTAAACTGTTGTAAATATAGAAAAAGATTGTTTTATTTTTAGATAAACAGAAGGTAGATAAAAGATGATAGATAATAGACGATTGGGCTATCCGATATCAGAAATCTGAAATCTGAAATCAAAAATTAATTCAAGGTCAACGCTCCCAGAATTTCTTCAGACATGAACGGACCTCCCGGATAAGTGGCTGTATAATCCAGATTAAGCCAGATTTGACCGCGTTCGTCAATGTGATAATGAATTTCTTTTCCTTTACTTTCTTCTTTGAATAATACTTCTTTGATAAGGTAGTTGATTGCTTCCAAATCGGCTTTTTTGTTTCCAATAAGAACCTCCGGATAAATATGACCGCCGGTATGGATAAGTCTTGGTGTTCCGCCAACAGCGCGAACGCAGGCAGCCATGAGGATGGCGTGGTCATCACAATCACCAGAAAAATGAATCAGCGATTCAGTAGCCCTGGCAATGTATTCCTTTCCTTTTGGGTCACTCACATAGTTCCAGCGACGCTGTATTTCCTTAAATACGGCAAAGCTTTGGATTTGTCGTCGGTATTCGCTATATCCTTTAACGTTTCTGAAATATTTGGTTGTTGCAAGCAATGCAAAATTCCTGACTTTTGGGTTGTCATATTCGATGGCATTCAGAATTTTTGACTTGTTTGGGAAAGGCAAAAGCTTTGAAATAATAATATCCTGTGGATTGGGATTTTCTGACATGCTGTAAACCATTGAACGATAATCTTCAAAGACACTATTAAAGCCATAATTGCCGAACAGGCTTCCGTAAATTAATGCAATCAGATACAGCGCTATACAGAGAATAATGATGGTTTTCATTAATCTGAGAACCAATTGTATAATAACGACTACAAGTATAAAAAGGAGTATTCTGTCAATATGGAAATACCAGTTTGGGTCGATAATATTCTGATGGATAATGATAAACACAGGAATAGCTATCAATATATTCAATAGGAAAATAATGATACTGTCCCAAGGTTTTTTGACCTGAAGTTTCTCTTTGATTTTTTTGAAGTCTATGTTACCTTGTTTCTCCATAGTAACCCAAAGGCCAACTTAATCCTGATTAGATTTGTGCTATATCTGCAAAAGTACCTTTTTTATCAATAATAGATAGTTCCAACAGTTGATTTTGAACATTGTTTAACGTTTTGTCATCCAAGGTTTTTTGTGACCATTCTGTCAGAGAGAGCCATTCCTGTATATCCTCAATTTTTTGATTGTAGCGTGATGATAAGGTTTTGTCAATACTTGGAATGTCCTTGAATTCTTCTGTTGTTTGATTAATGATTTCCAATATGGTTTTGATGGTTTCCGGCTGTGTTTCCAGTATTTCATTTCGCACGGCAATCACAAAACAGGGCCACGGAGTAGGGCAGTCGGCAATTCTTCTAAATATTCCTTTGTCAACCAAAGGCTTTGTCATAAATCGTTCCCACATAAAATAATCGGCTGTTCCGGCAGTTAATGCTTCTACGGCACCATCAATAGTATTTACGATTTCAAACTGTAAATTTTCTGTTTTCCATCCTTGATTGTGTGCATTGACATAAGCCATAAGTTGAGAACCTGAACCAATTCGGCTAATGGCAGCCTTTGTTCCTTTCAGGTCGGAAAGCGTCTTGTAGTGTGAAGCAGCACCGACATGAATTCCCCAAATCAGAGGCGATTGGACATAGACTTGCACAATTTTGCTTGGATTACCCGAGACAATATCTTTAATGATGCCTTCGGTCAGAATTACGGCAATATCGGTTTCGCCATTGCGAAGCATCTGGCATAACTTTCCTGTTCCTTCAGGAACATCAGTCCATTTCAGGTCAATATCATGTGCTTCAAATTCTCCATTTTCTATGCAAAGATGCCATGGTAGGTTAAAATGTTCCGGTACCCCGGCTATTTTTATCGTTTTCATGTTGAATAACGGTTATTTTGTATTTGTTTTATATGATGCTCTAAATGGGCAACATAATCGCTCATTAAAAAACGCAGGTTAATGATGGATTTGTCATTCAGTTCAATTTCATAATGCAATGCTTCACTGTCAACCGATTTGAAAATCCTGAGTATTTGCTTGTTCAGTGAAAGCCAGAGCAGGATTAACTCATTACTGTCGGCTGACTGGTATTGGCAAATACTGACCAGGTCTTCCTGATTGTATGTTCTGTATTGATAAGGTTTTGGGGCATAATGTATTTCAGTAAACCGAACCAGATTGTGAACCGCTGAATCAATCAAATGGCCTAATATTTCCTTTTTAGACCATTTGCTTTCAGGTTTGAATTCTAAAACGTCCTTGTCGGTATTCTTAAAGTAATCAAGATTTCCGACCAGCAGTTCTTCGAATTTAAGAATTACTTCCTGCAACATTAGGAGTTGTTTGCCAATTTGTCTAACGTATATGCAATTAATTCGTCTACAGCCTTGTATGGGTCTTCACTAAAAGTACCACTTGCACGGTTGGCAATGATGGCATTTAACGATAAAGCATTATGTCCGAGCAGTGCCGACAGGCCATAAATAGCAGCCGTTTCCATTTCAAGGTTAGTAATCCTGTTGTCGTTGAAATTGAAATTGTCCATTTTGTTGTTCAATTCCGGGTCCTGTATTTCAAGACGGAGAACTCTGCCTTGAGGACCATAGAATCCACCGGCTGTTGCAGTAATTCCTTTGAAAATTCTGTCACTTTCAATTAGTTTTTCCAGTTTTTCACTGCATCGTACCACATATGGTTTTCCTTTTCGGATATCCCAGTTGGTATGAAGCAGGAAGGCTTCACCTAAAGCTTCCTCGGTAATCCGGTCAATTTTGTAGGAACGGAGCATATTGTCCAATCCTAATCCATATTTAGACATAACGAAGCTGTCTACCGGAATATCTTTCTGCAATGAGCCCGATGTTCCTATTCGTATGATGTTTAGTGAAGTCAGTTCTTCTTTTGGCTGACGGGTTTCCAGGTTGATGTTGACAAGCGCATCCAGTTCGTTAACTACGATGTCAATATTGTCAGGACCGATTCCGGTTGACATTACTGTTATTCTTTTTCCTTTAAAGATACCTGTCTGGGTTTTAAATTCTCTTTTTTGTGTTGAAAATTCTATGGAATCAAAAAACTGTGTAATTTTTTCAACGCGATTCTGGTCGCCAACGAAAATAATGTCATTGGCAATGTGTTCTGGTTTTAAATTCAGGTGATAGACGCTACCGTCAGGGTTTAATATTAATTCTGAAGATTGTATCATTTTTTTGAGTTTCTAAGTTTTATAGTGGCTAAGCCGCTGAGTGAAAAAGCCAGTTGTTAAATTGTTTTATTTGTAGGAGTGGGGTTATCCGCCAACACGTTTTACCTTAAAGCCTTTTTCTTTAAGGATGGTCATTATTTTGTCACGGTAATCTCCCTGAATGATAATTGAGTCGTCTTTGAATGTACCGCCTACGCTTAATTTTGTTTTTAATTCTTTCGCCAGAATTTTGAAATCGTCATCCGAACCGGTATAACCTTCGATGATGGTAGTGGGTTTTCCTTTTCGTTTTTCGAATTTGCAAATCATTGGCTCGGCCTGGATCCAAAGTTCTTTTGGTTCGCTTTCAGTTTCTTCGATTTCTTCAGACGGTTGGTGGTCTGGGAATAGTTTTTTTAATTGGTCATGTAAATCCATAACTGTGTTTATTGAACGCGGATAAAGGCGGATGACGCTGATATTCGCGGATTTTATTTTTTATAATTTCGTAAACTCGGCGCATGAATTGGCTCTTGCCAAAATTCAGTATTAATACGGTTTCATATTCTGCTCCTGTTAAATAATTTATAATCTAATTCTGTTTTATTGAACGCGGATAATGCGGACGACGCTGATATTCGCGGATTTTATTTTTTATAATTTCGTAAACTCGGCGCATGAATTGGCTTTTGCCAAAATTCAGTATTAATCCGATTTCATATTCTGCTCCTGTTAGATAATTTATAATCTAATTCTGTTTTATTGAACGCGGATAATGCGGATGACGCTGGTATTCGCGGATTTTATTTTTTATAATTCTCGTAAACTCGGCGCATGAATTGGACTTTTCTTCCAAAATTCAGGACTAATCCGACTTCACATTCTGTTCCTCGCAGATAGTTTATAATCTGATAATGGTGTTCTTTTGTTAGGCTTTCTACTGCTTTTAATTCTAAAATTACACTGTCATTTACTATCAAGTCAGCAAAATAGTCCCCAACAATCATGTTTTTATAACAAACCGGAATCCTTTTTTGGGCTTCAACTTTAAAACCGTTGGATTTCAGTTCATAAAAGAGAGCATTTTGATAAACTCTTTCCAAAAAGCCATATCCCAATTCATTATAAACTTCGTAATATAGTTTTAGGATATCTCCAGTCAATTCCTTGTGGAGCAGTTCATTCGTTTCCATAACATTTAAATTTACATGGCTAATATCTTGTATTGTAAAAAATCAAAAAGACATCAAGCAAAACTCAATGTCTTTCTAATAAAGTATAAATGTAAAACTTATTTTTTGATTAATCCCAAATCAACCAAACGTTCGTGCAGGAATTCTCCGGCTGAAATGTCTTCGTATAATTTTGGATTTTCTTCATCGATACAGTTTTCAAGGCAGTCCAAACGCATATCGCTTACCGGGTGCATAAAAAACGGAATGGAATAACGGGAAGTTCCCCATAATTCTCTTGGAGGATTGACTACCTGGTGAATGGTAGATTTTAGTTTGTTATTGGTATGTCTTGAAAGCATATCGCCGACATTGATTACCAGTTCGTCTGGTTCTGCAATAGCATCAATCCAGTCGCCATTGTGGTTTTGCACCTGAAGTCCGCGACCTTGAGCGCCCATCAATAAAGTAATCAGGTTGATATCGCCATGTGCTGCGGCACGGATAGCATTTTCCGGCTCTTGCGTGATGGGCGGGTAGTGGATAGGGCGTAAGATTGAATTTCCTTCTTCAGCATATTTGTCGAAATAGAATTCGTCCAGACCTAAGTGTAATGCCAATGCTCTCAATACATAAATTCCTGTTTTTTCCAGCATCTGGTAGGCCTCTTTTCCTACTTCATTAAATCGAGGTAATTCTTTAACCTCAACATTGTCAGGATATTCTTCAGCCCATCTTGAATTTTTATCTACATACTGGCCAAAGTGCCAGAATTCTTTCAAATCACCTTCTTTTTTCCCTTTAGCGTGTTCTTTTCCAAAGGAAACATAACCACGCTGTCCTCCAATACCAGGGATTTCATAACTGCTTTTGGTTTCTAATGGCAGGGCGAAGAAATTTCTGATTTCGCCATACAGCTCATCTACCAGTTTGTCATCTAAAAAATGACCTTTTAATGCTACGAAGCCTATGTCTTCGAAAGCTTTTCCGATTTCATTTACAAATTTTTGTTTACGTTTCGGGTCGTCCGAAAGGAAATCACGCAAGTCAACACTAGGAATATTTTGCATACTCTTTAAAAATATATGTTAATAACTTTGCTAGGCGTCAAGCCTTGTTATCACAAATGTATAGATTATTTTGAGAATTTAATTTCAAAAGTTATTAACAATAGAAAATTCTGTAACATTAAGAGTTTATGCTGTTATTTTTTTATACTTTTGGGCGAGCTAAAAAATTGCGCAAACCTTTTCGTAACTATTATGAATTTCGACAGAAAAAACCTAACCAACGAACAATTATTAGATTTATATAAAAGAATTTTAAAGCCCCGATTGATTGAAGAAAAGATGCTGATTCTTATCCGTCAAGGGAAAGTTTCCAAATGGTTTTCCGGAATCGGGCAGGAGGCAATAGCATGTGGTGTTACTGCTGTTTTGGATAAGGATGAATATATCCTTCCAATGCACAGAAACCTTGGCGTTTTTACAGGAAGAGACATTCCACTTTACCGATTATTTTCGCAATGGCAGGGAAAGGCTAATGGTTTTACTAAAGGGCGCGACCGTTCATTTCACTTCGGAACCCAAGAATATAAGATTATAGGAATGATTTCGCATTTGGGTCCTCAGATGGGAATTGCCGATGGAATCGCCCTGGCTAACAAATTAAAAAAGAACGGAAAAGTTACGGCTGTGTTTACGGGAGAAGGCGCTACCAGCGAAGGAGATTTCCACGAAGCATTGAATATTGCTTCGGTATGGGAATTGCCTGTGATGTTTGTAATTGAAAACAACGGTTACGGACTTTCTACACCAACCAACGAGCAATACCGTTGCGAAAACCTTGCTGATAGAGGCATAGGTTACGGAATGGAGTCGCATATTATTGACGGAAACAATATTTTGGAAGTTTTTACCAAGCTATCAGAACTGAAAGCTTCGATGATTGAAAATCCAAGACCGGTTTTGCTGGAATTTAAAACTTTCAGAATGCGAGGCCATGAAGAGGCCAGTGGCACCAAATATGTACCACAGGAATTGATGGACATGTGGGCTATTAAAGACCCGGTAGATAATTACAGAAAATTTCTTTCAGAAGCGGGAGTGCTTACACAGGAACAAGATGATGAAATCCGTTTTGAAATTAAAAAGGAAATTGATGAGAATTGGGCCATGGTGCAAGCCGAACCTGAAATCACAGCTACTTATGAAGAAGAATTAAATGATGTTTACAAACCGTATGATTTTGAAGAAGTTACTCCTTCAGATAAAAAGATAAATATTCGTCTTATTGATGCGATTTCCAATAGCTTGAAACAATCTATGGAACGCCATGAAAATCTGGTTATCATGGGGCAGGATATTGCCGAATATGGAGGTGCTTTTAAGATTACAGACGGTTTTGTAGCCCAGTTTGGAAAAGAAAGGATTATCAATACACCTATATGTGAAAGTGCCGTGGTATCTGCCGGAATGGGACTTTCAATTAACGGGTATAAGGCTATTGTTGAAATGCAGTTTGCTGATTTCGTATCAACAGGTTTTAATCCTATTGTAAACCTTTTGGCTAAATCACACTACCGTTGGCTGGAAAAAGCAGATGTAGTGGTAAGAATGCCTTGTGGCGGTGGAACTCAGGCAGGACCCTTCCATTCACAGACTAATGAAGCATGGTTTACAAAAACACCGGGATTAAAAGTGGTTTATCCTGCTTTTCCGTATGATGCCAAAGGACTTTTGAATACTTCTATTAATGACCCGAATCCGGTATTGTTTTTTGAACATAAACTATTGTACAGAAGCATTTATCAGGATGTGCCAAAAGATTACTACACACTTCCACTGGGAAAAGCTTCTTTGCTGAAAGAAGGTAAGGATATAACAATCATTGCTTTTGGAGCTGCCGTACATTGGGCTTTGGAAACTTTGGCTAAGAATCCGGAAATTTCTGCTGATTTGTTAGATTTAAGAACATTACAGCCATTAGATACGGAAGCGATTTATGCTTCTGTAAAAAAGACAGGAAAAGCAATTATTCTTCAGGAAGATACGATGTTTGGTGGTGTAGCCAGCGATATTTCTGCCATGATTATGGAAAATTGTTTTGAATATCTTGACGGGCCGGTAAAACGCGTGTCGAGCCTGGATTCTCCAATTCCATTTACAAAAGCACTGGAAGATCAATTCTTGTCAAAGGGACGTTTTGAAGAAGCTTTGAAAGAGTTGATGGCTTATTAAAATATATTACAATAAAAAAGGTGTAGATTTTTCTACACCTTTTTTATTTGGACCATCTATGCCTAAATAGGGGACTTTTATTCTTTTTTAAATTCGATTTCTCTGCCGGATTGTTTTAATATCATTTTTGCATCTGACTTGAAAGTCAGTTGGATGCCGGCCTTGTCAAAAGTGAAAACGTTTTTGTCTGTGGCTTCTAAAGGAAGTGGTGCCTGACCTGTAGCCTGCGCACTAATCCTGTTTTCTTGCCTTGCGATGGTTATTTTGAAAGGTAGCCCTTCAGCCGAATATACTCCTGTATAAGCCTCCAGTTCTTCGGGTGTAATATGAATGGCTTTAAATTCTGGAATTTCGTAAGCATTACCAAAAGCGGCGCTTTTGACAATATTTGTTATCAGGTCGAGCTTATAATTAGTTGCATTAGAAGTAATGGCATAACTCATTTTGTCATTTTCAAAATTTGTGAAGATGGATTTATATCCGTCTATTGCACCGTCATGTCCAATTCCTGCATGGTTTTCAAATGTATAATCAAACAGGCCCAAACCATAATCGTTCTTTAAGGTTTTCATTTTTGCGATGCTTTCCTTATTGATAATTTTCCCATTGAACAAGGCATCACTGAATTTAACCAAATCAGCCGCATTGCTTTGTATGGCACCTGCTCCCATAGGAATTGAAGCATCTGTATTAGGCTGAAGATCCCAGTCGGTGGAAAATGTATAGGATATGGCTTCGTGAGCGGTATTTAGAGAATGCTCGAAGTATGTGTTTTTTAGCTGTAAAGGTTTAATTATGTAAGTGGTAAGGATTTCGGAATATTTTTTCTTATAAATGTGTTCCAGAATATACGAAAGCAGTACATAATTTGAGTTGCTGTAGGCCGATTTTGTATCGGGCTCAAAATAGCTTCCTGTTTTTGTTATAATTTCCAGCATTTCTTTTTCGGATTTTGGTTGGGTATGCCAGGAAAGATAATCTGCATTATCTGTAAAACTCCCAATTCCGCTACTGTGGTTTAATAAATTCTCAACAGTTATTTTTTTTGCATTGGTAACAGATGGAAAGAATTTGTCAATTGTTGTATTCAGGCTGACTTTTTTTTGCTCCACTGCCTTGAGTACCAAGGCGGCTGTAAATGTTTTGGATATCGAGCCAATGCTGTATATAGTGTTATTATCTGCTTTTGTTTTATCTTCCATATTCTGAAAACCGACAGTTTTGCTATAGATTATTGCATTGTTTTTTGAAATAGCTACGCTACCCATCAATTTATTATGGCTTTCTAATGTTTCCAGATAGCGGTCTAGTTTTTTGCTGTCAAAAGACTGGGAAAAAGTTGCAGTAGTTATACATAAAGTAAAGCAGGCGGCAAATAGATTAAGTTTCATATTTATTTGTTTTTTAGTCTTTTAGAAAATTTTAGGAGAAATGTTATGATAATGTATAAAACAAAAGCAGAAACAGCCATTACTGGAATAAACCAATTACCCAATTGTTCATATTGCTGGTAATTAAGGGTAGAGCTGTTTATTTTTCCCAATACGAAAATATCATTGTTACGATAGAAAAAGCCAACGTTTTCCGGATCAAAAATTTTAGCAAAAATCAAAAAGAGGAATGAGAATAAGGACAGGTATAAAAGCAAAAATATGACGTACATTATTCCGTTGGTAATATTAAGGAAGAGTGCCTTTATTATTTTTACCGGATTAAAAGTTTTTGTGGCTTCTTCCAGTCTTTTTTCTGCCACTAGTTCTTTCAGAAAAATTTCCGGTCGCCCCAATTTGTCGAAAATATCAAGCAGGCTTTCCACTTCATTGGTTTTAGAAAGGGTAAAAGCTTCATAAATATGACTGTTTATTTCCAATAGCGTTTCGTGTTGATTTTCTTTATTTAGGTCTTTTATTGCATGTTTGACCCTGCCTATATAGTCTTTATATAATCTTTGGGCATTCGTATCTGTAAATGTGATTTCTTGAAATTTCATGATTAAATTGAATTGATAGTTTGGTTCAGATTGTCCCAATAAGCTTTCATTTGTGCTATTGTAGCTTTTCCTTCTTTGGTAATTCTATAGTATTTTCTGGGAATACCGGATTGCTGCTCTACCCAATTGTGTTCGACCAGATTTTCATTTTTCAGCCTGATAAGCAAAGGATATAATGTGCCTTCTGCAATATCAATGTCTGTTATCCTTTTAATCTCACTAATGAGGTCGTATCCATAATATTCTTTATCCTTATTCAGAATATTAAGCACAATAAAAGAAAGTGTTCCTTTCTTCAATTGTGATATCCATTTATTTTTATATTCTTCGTTCATGAGGCAAATATAACAAAATACATAGTATAACAATGTATTGTTGTTATATTTTTTTTGAATACTAAATGGCCAATTCAAATTATCCAAAACCACAGGAGAGTTGGGGAATAGTGTGAAAAAAGTCTACACTTTGGGGTTGTTTACAAAATGTTAAATGTCCCTGATTATAGGGGCTTTTTCAAATGGCATGGCACTTGCTAACCGTGTTGTTGTGAGTTCTTTCTTATAACATTCTACGGTTTTCCACAAAAAGAAAATCTTACAAACAGAGAAGAAATCGCCATACACCACCATTAACTAAACTCAATTTTACGACAATGAAAAGCGAAACAATTACTTCAAAAGAATTTTATTCTTCAAAAAAAGAGGTCTGCCAAGATGAGCAAAGCCTGACAAATTTTATCTTTCAGATAAACAGTCTTGTACTCGAAAAAATGCTCTTTTTTCGTTCTCCGAAAAAAATAAACCTCATGATATTGGCAGGCACGTTCCTGTTGATGGTTATTGGAACTTATTTAGTATATGAGCTGCAACCGGAGTTTTATCAGTTTAATGTTGAAAGGCTTAATTCTACTATAGGCTTTCCTTTCCTGGTTCTTGCAAGTGCCCTCTTGTTATTTAAGGCAGGTTTTATACTTTATAGTATTTACCTGTATTTTAGATACAAGCCTGTAAAATCGGTTACAGATGAATTATTGCCAACCTGTACGGTAATAGTTCCCGCTTATAACGAAGGTAAACTTGTATGGGATACTTTACTAAGTATAGCGGAAAGCGACTATCCACAGGAAAAACTGCAATTATTGGCAATTGATGATGGAAGCCAAGACGATACGTGGTATTGGATGCAACAGGCCAAAAAGCGTTTAGGAGACCGTTTGTCTATTTACCAACAGCCTGAAAATAAAGGAAAACGTCATGCGCTTTACCGTGGATTTAATATGGGGACAGGAGAAATATTTGTTACGATTGATAGTGATTCTATCGTTAAAACCGATACATTGAGAAATCTTGTGAGTCCTTTTGTGACCAATGAAAATTGCGGTGCAGTTGCAGGAAATGTGAGAGTGCTCAACAATGAAAAAGCCATACTTCCAAAAATGCTTAATGTAAGTTTTGTGATGAGTTTTGAATTTATCCGTTCGGCAGAAAGTAAGGTTGGTACGGTGTTATGTACACCGGGAGCCTTGGCGGCTTATAGAAGCTCAGCCGTATTTGCTTGTTTACCGGAATGGATTAACCAGACTTTTATGGGACAGGCTTCAGATATAGGTGAAGACCGCGCTATGACCAACATGATTCTAAAACAGGGTTATCATGTGTTGTTCCAAAGAAATGCTTATGTGCTTACAAATGTTCCTGAAAAATATGAAGGGTTATCTAAAATGTTTATCAGATGGGGAAGAAGTAATGTGCGTGAAAATCTGATGATGTCGAAATTTGTGTTTAAGAACTTTAGAAAGGAATCGAAAGCAGGGGCAAGATTGATGTTCTTAAATCAGTTTCTAACTCTTGCTATGGCTTATCCATTCCTTTTATTCATGTTGTATTTTATATTAATACATCCGGTACTGTTTTTTAGTTCTACGCTTTTAGGGATATTGATATTTTCAAGCTTTCCGGTGTTCTTTTATGCAAAACGCCATAATTTTTCTGAATCATTATGGGCGTATTCGTATAGCATTTTATATACGTTTGGATTGTTTTGGATTACACCATATGCTATAGCTACAGCAGGTAAAAGAGGCTGGCTTACGCGTTAAATATAAAACAGAATACGCTTATTCATCGAAAGAATAAGCGTATTTGCTTTATTGTCTTAAATTTCTACTACCTATTAAATTTTGTATTTCTAAATCTCTATAATCACCAATTAACATATTATCAATTACAAATCCTTCACCGTGAAATTCAATACTTTCATTAGCATTTGTCCAAGTTAATCTGTAGAGCTGAGTATTGGGAATAAGCCGTATTTCTAAAGTTGATGTTCTTTGTCCTTCACCATTATCCACCCATGTAGAGTCATAATTACCCACAAAATCATCATCAATCCTTCCGTTACCAGTAAAAATAGCATTTTCAGTAGTATTTTCATTCATAGCCTGATTAGAAAATTGACCTATTAAATTTCTGTCTTGTGTTCGTTTTAAATAAAATCTTCCAAGTATCATTTTTATTCTATTTTAATATTAATAATATAACCTAAAATCTAGCAACTTACATGCTGCATAATATTTTTCATGCAATAGCTCTACAATTTCAATAACATTATCCTCATCCTGGCAAAAACTAAAGAAGGCATTGTCTAACGGGTTACTGTTTGCTTTGCCGGAGCGTAAACCAAAACCGGAAACAGCTTTGGCTCCGCTAACATCTAAAAAATATTGCGCTTCTTCTTGGTCTAAATTCAAAGATTTGGTATTGGCAAAATGCAGGATTTTCCCTTTCATTTTTCCTTCAAAGAGTTCGGCAATTTCTTCAAGGCTATAGTAATAGTTATTCAGGCAGATAGTATTTCCTTCGCCGGGAACGACTAAATAGATAATTTCATAATTTTTGAAATTATGGTCTTCATACAATAAAGCATTCAGGCTTTCTTCTAACCCTTCTATCGTATCACAGGTTTTGTAAATACTGTCAATGCCTGTTTGAAGAGCCAGTTTTTCTAAACTTTTAAAAGTTGTTGTCGTGCTTTCTGAATCGATATCCGGTACTGCTTCAAGACAGAAGATGAATTTGTCATTATCCATAAAATAGGTGTAGGATATAACAAAGATAGTTTTTATTTGGCGGTTATTAGTTCGTCTTTTTATTTGTTATATATAAATAAAGGTTAAATATCTCGAACAACTGCATGGTTTGTCGTTTTCAGATTCTTTTTATAATAAATGTCCAAAAGGATAAATATGGAAATTACCATGTTACCTAATAAATAAAATATTAACGGGTCGTTAATTGGTAATATTTTTAGAGAAAGACAGACAACCCAGACAATAAAAATATAAGTATTGAAAATGCCGGTAAAAAGATAAAAGAAATTTGTTCTTAATTTATCTTTTCGTTCTTTTTTGAAATATAAAATTCTCAGAAGAATTAATATGGCCCCAAGAATAAGACAAGAGAAAATACTATATATATAAAATATAAATAGTCCCAGACCATGAAATATCAAATCTTTATCAGTGAAATAGTCAAAAAAGCCATACAAAGTCCATGTGTTTATCAAGATAAAAGAAAAGATAATGAACTTATAATGTTGTTTATTTTTAATGTTTTCCATTAGTTAGAGTTTTGTTGATGAACCTATCAAATTTATCCAAAGTTTTATAAAATTTTAAATAATTCCTTCTCATAAACATTTTCTTATCTTTAAGCCTTAATTTATTTCTTTACTATGAAAAAAACATTCCTCTCGTTAGTTGTTTTGGCTTCTCTTTATTCCTGTAATATGACAGTCAAGACCGATACGGTTGCAGAAGAGTTTTCAGATATTCATTTTGAAAACTATAAAGAACATTTTGTGGATGAGTTATGGAAACTCAATCCGGGCTGGGCTTCTAGCCAGGGTTATCACAAATACGATAGTGTGTTGCTGATTCCTGACGATGCCTATGAGCAAAAACAGTTACAGTTTTCTGCCATTCAGCTGGATTCATTAAAAAAATATTCTTTAGAAAATCTGTCAGATAATAACAAGACCGATTACCATATGATTAAAAATCTTCTGGAATCTATTGTTTTTAATATCAAGGAAGTAAAATCAGACGAATGGGACCCTTCTGCCTATAACGTAAGTGGTTCTTTTGCAGAAATGCTGAATGGAAATTACGATTCGCTTGAAGCACGCCTGAAAAACATCAGTCTTAAAATGGATAATATTCCGGCCTATTATGAAGCGGCGAAGAAGAATATTAAGAATCCTACTCTTGAACATACGCAGTTGGCCATTGCCCAAAATCTGGGAGGTGTCTCTGTTTTTGAAACCGACCTCAAAGCTGCCGTTGCAAAAAGCAAATTAGGAAAAGAAGAAAAAGAAGCCATTCTGACAAAGGTAAAAACATCTGTAAAGGCCATTCAGGACTATGCTGCCTGGTTGCAGAAGCTGGATAATAAATCACCTCGTTCTTTCCGACTTGGAAAAGAACTCTATGCAAAAAAGTTTGATTTTGACATTCAGTCCGGTTATAATGCGGAGCAGATATATCAAAAAGCGATAGAGCAGAAAAAAGAATTGCATGACAAAATGTTTGTTTTGGCCGACAAGCTATGGAGCAAATATTTAGGTAATGCGCCAAAACCTGCCGATAAGCTGGAACTTATCAAACAGGTAATCGACAAAATATCATTACAGCACACCACACCTGAAAAATTCCAGTCTGAAATTGAGAAGCAGATTCCGGAACTGACAGCCTACGTCAAGACCAAAGACCTTATTTATATTGACCCGTCCAAGCCTTTGGTTGTTCGAAAAGAGCCGGATTATATGGCAGGTGTGGCAGGAGCTTCAATCTCAGCACCTGGTCCTTATGACAAAAACGGCAATACTTATTATAATGTTGGAAGCCTTTCCGGTTGGTCTGCGGCTGATGCGGAAAGCTACTTAAGGGAATATAATGATTACATTTTACAGATATTAAATATCCACGAGGCTATTCCGGGACATTATACTCAATTGGTCTACAGCAATCAGTCCCCAAGTATTATCAAGGCTATTTTAGGAAATGGAGCCATGATTGAAGGTTGGGCAGTTTATACGGAAAGGATGATGTTGGAAAGCGGCTATAAAAATTCAGATGAAATGTGGCTGATGTATTATAAGTGGAATCTGAGAACAATCTGCAATACTATTTTGGACAACAGCGTGCATAGCCGAAATATGTCAAAAGAAGAAGGCATTCATCTGCTCACCAAGGAAGCGTTCCAACAGGATGCGGAAGCAGAAGGGAAATGGAAACGCGTAACATTGTCACAAGTACAACTTTGTTCTTATTTTACCGGCTATACAGAAATCTATGATTTTAGAGAACAGTTGAAAAAACAGCAAGGCAAGAATTTTAACCTGAAACATTTTCATGAAAAATTCCTGAGTTATGGAAGTGCTCCTGTCAAATACATCAAGGAATTAATGAAAAATGAAAAGTAAGCGGCTTTATCTGCTCCTTATCTTTCTGGTTATTCTTTTTTCGTGTCAAAAAAACAACCAAAAAATAGTAGGCATACAACCTTATGGAGCATTTCCTAAACAACAGGTTACGCTTATGGCAGAGGTAATTGACAGTTTTTATAATGTAAGAACTGTCATTCTTCCTCATAAGGAGATATACAAACAAGCCTATGTAAATATAAAATCGCCTCGTTATAGAGCAGACAGTATTATCAGGATACAAAAGCGGAACTTGCCCGATTCTTTGGATTTTGTTGTTGGCCTGACAGTAAAAGATATTTCGACCACAAAGAGAGAAAGTAGTGGAGAAGTTATAAAACCTGCCTCAAAATATACAGATTGGGGAGTGATGGGGCTTGGATTTTGTCCGGGAAAAAGCTGTATTATTTCTACATTTAGATTGCATCATAAAAATCCGAATGTCCGACTGGAGCGATTAAAAAAAATAACCATCCATGAACTCGGACATAATTTAGGGTTGCCGCATTGCAAAAATAAAAAATGCGTAATGACAGATGCTGTTGAAAGTATTGCTACTATTGACAATGAAAGTCTTTCTTTATGTGAGGATTGCAGGCAAGAAATAGGGTTTTAAATATATTATGCTTTGCGGCCCTGCGTCTTTGCGAGCAATTATTTCACGCAAAGACACGCAGGGCCGCAAAGTTTTTAATATAGACCTATTCGGGAAATCACCTTACTCAAAACTAACGCCTTGTTTTTTAAACTCTTCATAAAGTACGATTCTTGCTTCACTAATGGCTGCTTCAGTTCTATAGATATTGCACCAGAACTGAATTTTTAGCTGGTATTTGGTATCAGAAATAAAGTTGTAAAAAAGCCGGGGCTCTTTTTCAGAATAAATTGTTGGAATCTCTTTGATAGAGCTAATAATTGTTGCTTTTATTTGTTCCTGAGAGATTTCTCCCTGTAATGTAAAACTCATGTCAACTAACTTGGAATTATTGGTATAGGTCCAATTGACGATATTTTGCGACAAAATGTTTCCATTAGGAACAATAACTTCGGCACCATTAGAAGTATCAATTTTAGTGGTTCTCAAACCTATGGTTTTTACTCTTCCGGATTGGGAGCCTACATCAATCACATCACCAATCTGGATGGGCTTGTCAAAAATCAGGATTACACCCGACACAAAATTGTTGACAATATTCTGCAATCCTAAACCAACTCCAACACCCAATGCTCCTAAAACAATAGTAATCTTATCCAAAGGAATTCCGGCGGCAGAAATGGCCAGCAGATAGCCTAAAATAAGTAGCAGAAGCCGTGTAATCAATAATTTGGAGTGCTGTTTTTTGTTGATGGTTTCTTCGTCTTCATCGTCAATCTCACCAAAAAAGTAAGCCACATATTTCTGGATGATATGGGCAATCCAGACGATTAACAGGAATAACAATATATTACCTACCGTAAAGGAGAAATTACCTATTTTGTTTTGTGTGGTGAGCAGCGATGAGATGGAGTCATAAAATATATTGGAAAGATTCAAATTGGAAGCAATGACAATTATCCATAAATAAACAATGAGAAGCATGAATGGTTTTTTGAGGTTTTTTTCAAGATTCCTGAAGTCAAAAATTTTCACAATTCCCCTGCGGATGCGTATGGCATAAATTTGAAGCGTTATCATCTCCAATATAATTTTTAGGAATACGGAAAGGGCTATAACCTGTGTCAATGCAATAACAGCGGCCAGACTTAGCGTATGTGCTAAGGAAACACGGCCAAATACATTAAAAAACACGGCCAATATGTTCAATGTCAGGAACAGGATTTTGGCATATTTTAAAAGGCCTTTGATATACATTTCTTCCTGTATGGTTTTCAGATAAGCGAGTCCGAAGCGGATGCTGGCAAGATTGACCAGAATAAAAATACAACGCTGGATTCGGCTTACTTCAACAAAGAGGTCCATAAAGCCGAACATGACAAATAGCGCAACCAGTAAAAGCCAGTTTCGGAAAGCCTTTGGTAACCATACTTTTTTGAACAGTATCGTCAATACAATCAGGAGTATCAGGTGTGTAAATTCAATAAAAAGGGCAGGAGCATACAGGTTAATGGCAATGGCTATATTAAGTATTAACACGATAACCGGTAATATGGCTCCCTGATTCAGATAGCGGAATTGGAAAATTTCCAGCGATTCCATCTGATGTACTCTTTTTAAATATTTCAGGTTAAAACTAATCCACCATAATAATAGTCCACCCAATACCAGCAACATAAAAGTACTGCCAAAGCTGTAACCGAAATAATAGGAAAATGCTTTTTGTTCGGCATTGAATTTTTCCTGGAAATAGGTTTGCATTTGCTGCTGATTGTCACCATTGCTGTCCCACAAATGTGGATGTTCATTGCCCAGAAGCGAAACCCCGGATTTGTTCAGTCGTTCGTTAACAAGGATAAGGTCTTTTGAAACCAACATTCTTTTTTCGACGATGCCTTTTTTCCAGTTGTTAAGCGAGTCAATATTGGCTCTTAAAAGACTATCTGTTGTAACCCATTTATTTTTTAATTCTTTGAGCTGTGGACGGAATTCTTTGATAAGAAGGCTGTCCTTGATAAGTTTTCTAAAAACTGTATCATTTATAATGGCCTTATTTCCTTTCCGGATTTTGACAATCCTTTCGTCACTTTCGTTTAACCTGGTCCAATAGTTTTCAAATTTTTGCTGCAGTTCTAACAGGATTTTGCCATACATCTGCTGATTGCGGACATTACCGTTATTTTTTGCTCCAAGATTTGAATCAATAAGTTTTAAGGCTTTTTCTGTCTGTTGCATTTCTCCAAGAAGAAACAAGACTCCTGCATCCAAAGCACCTTTACTTTTAGCATTGTCAAGCATTTCGCCTGCTCTTTCAATAGAAACAAGATAGTCGCTGGCAGCCAGTTCATCTTCAGCAAACACAGAAGGTTTGTTTTTACTGTCGGTTGGTTGGTTTGTTGCTGTTTTTTCTTTTTCCTGTGCTGTAACCTTTCCTGTCATAAGGAATAAAACAAACAGGAGGAGTAGGGTGGGGTTGTGTGGAAACGATTTAAACAAAGTTTTATTTCTCATGCTAAATACGAAACTAATGATTGATTTTTGTTTGTATAGAATGGATTCGTTTATTCTAAAATTTCCCGGATTTGTTCCTCTAAATCGGCAAGGTTTTCAAATTTTTTAAATTCGGGTTCTTTCCCCAATGATTCCAGTTCGGCAGTGATTTCCAACAACAATTCTAAAGCGTCTGATTCGTTGCCTTGCTTGTTTTCGTCAAAATCAGTGCCTGCCAGAAGTCCTTCGTTATACATCCCAACACACCATTCTTCAATAAATTCAGATAGTTTTATTTCAGCAGGTCTGTATTGTTTCCATTTGTCTTTAGCACAGGCAAGCGCTTTGTTTCGGTCAGACCAAAAACACATCACGGGCATAGGTTTTCCATTTTCATTCTCATAGTTTGTAGAGTCGAGTGTAGCAAACCCTACATTATTTTCAAGTCCGAATACGATTTCTGTCTGGCAGATATTTTTGATGAAATCTTCGTGGCGCTGTTGCAGCTCTAGTACATCCTGAATCATGGTGTGATATTTTGTATGTGTAAATGTAGCAATTTTACAGGATTCTAAAACCTGTTGTCTCCGTCTAAAAGATTCCCGATACCACCTAAAATGCTTCCTTCGTCTCTGTTTTTCCCGCCTCCCTGAGGTGCGGCAGCCCAGACTCTTCCTGCAAGTCTGCTAAATGGAAGTGATTGAATGTAGACAATTCCCGGTCCTGTTAGTGTGGCATAAAATAAACCTTCGCCGCCAAAAATAGTATTCTTGATACCGCCAACGAACTGAATATCATAATCAACATTTTGGGTAAATCCAACAATACAGCCGGTATCAACTTTAAGCGTTTCACCCTGAGCCAGTTCTTTTCGGGCTAATGTTCCTCCGGCATGTACAAATGCCATTCCGTCACCTTCCAGTTTCTGCATGATAAAACCTTCACCCCCAAAGAGTCCGCGTCCGAGTTTTCGTGAAAACTCAATACCAACGGTAACACCTTTAGCCGCGCAAAGGAAAGCATCTTTCTGGCAGATAAAACGCCCGCCGTATTCTGTCAGGTCAATAGGTACGATTTTTCCGGGATAAGGAGAGGCAAAACTTACCTTGCGTTTTGCATGATATTGATTGAGAAATACTGTCATAAAAAGGCTTTCTCCTGTAAGAAGTCTTTTTCCGGCAGAAAACAGCTTGCCCATAACGCCCTGGTTTTGGTTGGAACCATCACCAAAAATAGTGTCCATTGCAATGCCATTATCCATCATCATAAAGCTTCCTGCTTCGGCAACTACGGCTTCCTGTGGATCCAGTTCGATTTCCACATATTGCATTTCTTCGCCATAAATCTGATAGTCAATTTCGTGTGATGTCATTTTGTATAGTTTTTTGATTTGATTATTTAATAGGTAGGATTTGCCGTAAAAATGTTACAATTGATTCGTCAAAATTAAAGGTATAAAAAAAGGAGCAAATCAACTTGCTCCTTTTAAATTGTAACCAAAAATTATTTAATACTGATGGCAAAACCACCGCCCGGCGCTATTGGCTGCTTCAGTTTGGTCTTTGAGTTTACCTTAACGGTTCGTATGCTATAGCTTTGCGGATTTTTGTCATAGCTGGCCTCTTTTCCGTCGGCATAGATAATAGCCGTAAATGTTTTTCCTTTTGGAAGGTAGTCGAAAGTAACTTCGGCTGTTCTTGGATTTTCATCCGAAATACCGCCTACAAACCATTCATTTTTTCCTTTTGCCTTACGTGCAATTGTAATATAATCTCCAGGTTCGGCTTCTAATATATAGGTGTCATCCCAGTCTACAGCCACATCCTTGATAAACTGGAAAGCATCAAGGAATTTGTTATAGGTTTCAGGAAGGTCGGCAGCCATTTGTAACGGACTGTACATCGTAACATACAATGCCAGTTGTTTTGCCAAAGTTGTATGTACAAAAGAATTGTTTTCCGGATTATAAGCACTGATTTTAGTTTGGAAAATGCCCGGTGTATAATCCATAGGCCCGCCCATTAATCGTGTAAATGGCAGGATAGTAGTATGGTCAGGATTATTTCCTCCAAATGATTCGTATTCGGTTCCTCTTGCAGATTCATTACCGATTAAGTTTGGATAAGTTCGGCTTAATCCGGTTGGTCGTACTGCTTCGTGGGCATTTACCATAATTTTATATTCGGCAGCTTTTTTGATGGCATAAAGGTAGTGGTCAATCATGGTTTGGCTGTAATGGAATTCTCCTCTTGGGATAATGTCACCTACATAGCCGCTTTTAACAGAGTTATAGCCATTATCAACCATAAACTGGTAGGCTTTGTCCATATGGCGTTCATAATTTGTGACAGAGCCTGATGTTTCATGGTGCATCATCATTTTGACACCTTTTGATGCGGCATAACGGTGAAGTTCCTTTACGTCAAAATCAGGATAAGGCGTCACGAAATCAAAAACATAATCTTTGGATTTTCCAAACCAGTCTTCCCAGCCTTCGTTCCAGCCTTCCACAAGCACGGCATCAAAACCATGCTTGGAAGCAAAATCAATATATTCTTTTACATGGGCTGTGTTGGCAGCATGCTTCCCGTTAGGTTTGGTTTTGGAATAATCGGTTACACCTAATTGTACACTTTCCAAATCAGTATAGGCCCAGGAACTTTTTCCTGTAATCATTTCCCACCAAACGCCTACATATTTCACAGGTTTTATCCAGGAAACATCCTTATATTTTGTAGGTTCGTTCAGGTTAAGGATTAATTTTGATGCGAGTATGTCGGCTGCTTTGTCACTTACCACAATAGTTCTCCATGGCGATTGTGTTGGTGCCTGAAGATAACCTTTGTCTCCAATAGCATCGGGTGTCAGCCACGATTCCAATATCATATTGCTGTCGTCAAGATTAAGCGACATACAGGAGTAATCGACCAATGCTGCTTCGTGGATATTGATATACAATCCGTCCTTGCTTTTCATCATCAATGGCGTTTGCAATCCGGTAGGGGAGAAAGTCGTTTGTGAAGCATTTGGTGTTACAGCTGCCTTCATCTTTCCCCTCACTTCGGAAAGATTTGAAGTTACCGTGCTGTATTCCTGCGTATCATAGTCGCCCGGAAGCCAAAAAGCTTTATGGTCTCCGGCCAGAGCAAACTGTGTTTTCTCTTCTTTGATAACAAAATGGTTTAGGTTTTTCTGTTCCGGAAATTCATATCGGAATCCGAGTCCGTCATTGAACAGACGAAAGCGAATTTTGATAAAGCGTCCGTTTGCAGCTTTCTGGCTCAATGTAACCAAAAGCTCATTATAGTGGTTACGGATGTTTTTTTGTTCCCCAAGAACCGGACTCCATGTTTCATCAAAAGTGTTCTTTTCCGTTTTGTCAATCTGGAAACCATCCAGAAATGAAGTGCCGTTTTTCAGTTCAAGACCTAATTTGCTGGTCTTGATAACTGCTTTTTTCTTGTAAGTCAGTTCATAAGTAGGTTCTCCTTTAGAGGAAAGGCCAAATTTTAATTCAAGATTTTGGTCGGGCGACGCAATCTGTTGGGCATTTATGACACAACATGCCATAAGGAGAAAGGCAGACAGTAGTCTTTTCATAAGATTTTAGTTTGTTAATAATAGTAAATTCTCAAGTCTCTAAAAGCGTTCTTCAAAACTTCCTCACTAAGTATATGATAAACCGAGAGCCTATAGGATAGTATGTTCCTGCCAAAAATACTATAATTTCAAATAAATTGGGGCGTAATAGTGCTGATTAGCTTATTTTTATCAATCTTGTTCTAAAAGCCGTAAAAAAATGGGCAAAAAGCATTTTTCTAAAATTGTTTTAACAAATACTTAGTGAAGAACTCAAAATAAATCTATAATTTTGAACTTACTTTTTCTGTAGAAATGAGAAAACTGTATTTTATGCTGCTTATTATATTCGGAATCTTCATGATGCCCGAGTCTTCGTACGCCTGCAACAAATCTTCTCAGAAAAAAAACTGCAGTAAGGAAATAACTGCTCACAAAAAACAGAAAGAGAACTGTTGTGATAAAAACAGCACTTCTCATAATTGTAAAGGAAAGTGTAAACATGCTTCCTGTATATGTCCGGTTTCCTGTGTAAATGCAGCTGCTTTTTTTATACTTCCGGAATTTAACAGCAATTTATTTGCCTTAACAGAAAAAAGATTGGGATTTTACCATACAGAAGCAGGCTTTGCTTCGGGTTTTCATTCCATCTGGCAACCTCCCAAAATAAGCTAATATCCTTTTGTGACAGCCATAAGTCTGTCTAATCGATAACAATAAGCTTAGTAGTATACCTAAAAAATTAATCTAATGAAATCATTATCTAAAATAATGGCAACATTTGCCATGGTATTTGTATTTACTGCCTGTGAGGCACAAATCAAAAACGAGAAAAAAGAAAACGTAAAAATCTATGGTAATTGCAATATGTGCAAAAGCACTATTGAAAAAGCCGGAAATATCAATAAAATAGCCAAAGTCGAATGGAATAAAGATACCAAGATGGCTGCTATTGCCTATGACCAGAAGGCTACTAATCTGGATGCTGTTTTAAAACGCATTGCCCTGGCAGGATATGACAGTGACTCATTCCGAGCTCCCGATGATGTTTATGCAAAACTTCCGGAATGCTGTCAATATGAACGTGCCATAAAGACGAGTGCTAAAACAGAAATGGCACATACCGGACATTCAGGACATGATATGAAGGCAACTGAACAGAAGAACCAGAGTCTGAAAGCTGTTTTTGATAATTATTTTGATGTTAAGGATGCTTTGGTAAAAACGGATGGGAAATTAGCTTCTGAAAAAGCCAAAGGTTTGGTTAAAGCCGTAACTGCAGTAAAGATGAATGAGTTGAATACTGAGGAGCATAATGTCTGGATGAAAGTTCTGAATAACCTGAAAGAGGATGCAGAGCATATTGTAGAAACTACGGATGCAAAACACCAGAGAGACCACTTTATTACCTTGTCAAAAAGCGTGTATGAATTGCTTAAGGTTTCAAAATATGAGGTCCCGGTTTATTATCAATTTTGTCCTATGGCGAATGATGGCAAAGGTGCCAATTGGCTAAGCAAGGAAAACGCAGTTAAGAATCCTTATTATGGTTCGCAGATGCTGACTTGTGGCAAGACAGTTGAAACGATAAAGTAAAAAGTGAAATAATGGATATAAAGAACTATAATCCAGCCAAATTGCTACTGCTGTTAGTTATGCTGACAGCAGGCAGTTTGCATGCACAAAAAGTAGTCCGTTATGACCTTTATGTAAAAGATACTCTGGTAAATTACGCAGGTAAAGAAAAAAGAGCAATTGCTGTCAACGGACAGATTCCGATGCCAACACTTACGTTTACTGAAGGCGATATAGCTGAAATTGTAGTACATAATCAATTAAAAGAAAGTACATCACTGCATTGGCATGGCGTGTTTTTGCCAAACAAAGAAGATGGAGTTCCTTATCTTACGCAGGAGCCTATAGCTCCCGGTGCTGTATATACTTATCGTTTTCCAATCATTCAGAATGGTACGCACTGGTATCATTCGCATTCCGGTTTGCAGGAACAGATTGGAATGTATGGTAATTTTGTGATGAAAAAACGGGAAGACGATAAAACGTTTCGGAAAGGAATAGACGACCTGCCAACGGTTCCTATAATTTTAAGTGAATGGACCAATCTCAATCCGGATAATATTGACAGGATGCTTCATAATGCCAATGATTGGGCTGCGATAAAAAAAGGAGCAACACAATCATATGTTGAAGCCATACGGGAAGGCCATTTCAAAACCAAGCTTAAAAACGAATGGAAACGCATGCTTGCCATGGATGTAAGCGACGTTTATTATGATAAGATATTAATCAATGGAGCCAATTCTACCGATTTAAAAAGTTTTGATGGCAAAAAACTAAAAGCAGGCGATAAGGTAAGACTTCGCATTTCAAACGGCGGCGCCTCATCCTATTTCTGGCTTCGCTATGCGGGAGGTAAGATGACTGTAGTGGCCAGTGACGGTAATGATGTTGAACCAATAGAAGTGGATAGATTGATAATTGCAGTATCAGAAACGTATGATGTGGTGGTTACCATACCGGAGGAAGGACTTTCTTATGAGTTTTTAGCCACTACAGAAGACAGGACGCAGTCGGCAAGCTATTTTATTGGGAATGGCGTCAAACAGCTTATTTCTCCGCTTCCCCGGTTAAAATATTTTGAGGGAATGAAGATGATGAACGATATGATGAAAATGAACGGCGATTTGGATGATATGGGAATGAACATGAGCCTGAATCAGATGGATATGAATGTAGTGATGTATCCTGAAATTACAGGTGATGCCAAACAAAAGGATACCAAACAAAAAACCGACCACAGTCAGCATGCAATGAACATGGATAATGACCCGAATCGTTATAATGCGAATGCTTTAGCGGATATCGTGACTCTGAATTATGCTATGCTGAAATCGCCTTACAATACGGTTCTGCCAAAAGAAGCCCCGGTAAAGGAATTAAAATTTACGCTTACCGGAAATATGAACCGTTATGTGTGGAGCATGGACAATAAAATTCTTTCGGAAACCGACAAGATTCCAGTTAAAAAGGGAGAAGTATTGCGCATCACTATCTACAATAATTCCATGATGCGCCACCCAATGCACCTGCATGGCTTTGATTTCAGAATAATTAATGGAAAAGGAGAAAACGCACCGCTTAAGAATGTAATGGATATTATGCCGATGGAAACCAATACTATTGAATTTTTAGCCAATGAAGAAGGTGATTGGTTTTTTCACTGCCATATTTTGTACCATATGATGGCTGGGATGAATCGTGTTTTTGCTGTTGGCGATTATGAAAATCCGTATCTTCCAGATAAGGCAAAAGCCTATAAGATGCTGCAAAGAGAAAGTAATATGCCGCATTTTATGGCCCAGAATGATTTTGCAACAAATGGTAATGATGGGGAAGCTATGCTTCAGAACGCGAGATGGTCATTAGGAACGGAGTGGCGATTGGGTTACAACGATATGCATGGGTATGAGGTAGAAACCCATTTGGGCCGCTTTATTGGAAAAATGCAATGGTTTATGCCTTTTATCGGTTTTGACTGGCGTTACAGAAGAATGGGTGAGGATGAACACGAAAAGAACATATTCGGGCAAAAAAACAAGAAAGATAGCCGAAGTGCGGTGAGTTTAGGATTTGTATACACACTGCCAATGCTCGTGAACTTTCAGGCAGAAGTTTATCATGATGGGATTGCCCGATTGCAGTTAATGCGGGAAGATATTCCTATTTCCAAAAGATTGCGTGCCGGTTTTATGGCCAATACCGATTTGGAATATATGGTCGACCTGCGATATGTACTCAATAAAAATATGGGTGTCCGTACACATTATGACAGTGATATGGGCTTTGGAGTAGGCTTTGTACTTAATTATTAATAAATCCAAAATAAAAGGCCTCCAAAATTTTGGAGGCCTTTTTTCTTTATTGCTTATTTTTTCTTAAGCACGAATACTTCTTCAATCTTTTTGCGGTCTTTTTCACTAAGTTTTGCTGTTTTTTTAAGCTTATCAGTGAATTCTGCTACTTCTTCAACTGTGGCCGGACAGCCTAAGTTTTCGCCTTTGGCATTAAAAGAATCGGCTAACAGTTTGCCATTAGCATCATAAATCTGCCAGAAAGGAATACCGCTATTGTCTGCTTTGGATTTCTTGAGGATATCATCGGCCCCCGGATTTTCAAGATGCTTTTTGTCTTTGGATTCCTGCACTACCAAAAACGTAGTTACATAGTTTTTGTCAAAAAATGGCTTGACGGTTTCAGTTTCCATATTGTTTTCCATCTTCTTGCACCATTTGCACCAGGAAGCATGATACATTACAAAAACATTTTTCTTTTCTTTTTTTGCCTGGGTAAATGCTTTTTCAAGGATTTTATCGGCGCTTTCCTGTGCGGACGCTTGAGTTATTGCACCAATAAAAAGTAAACAGAGTAACAGTGATTTTAGTTTCATTGGGTTGAATTGTTTTTAAGAGTTAGCGAAAGTTTATACATAACAAACTTAACGATTCGCTTCCATATTTTCATGTGTGATAATAGTAAATAATTTCTAAATAAATTAGCTGAACAAAAAGTTAAAAACCTTCGGGAGATGTTAAGGATGTCTAACTTTGTGTTTATACAAATCTGAAATAAAAAGACACCGAAAATGGAACAATTACAAGGAAGAAAAGCATTAATAACCGGAGGAAGCCGCGGATTAGGAAAAGCTACGGCTTTAGCTCTTGCAGCCGAAGGTGTTGACATTGCTATTACAGGTAGAAATGAAGAAGCTTTGCTGGAAACTATAGCAGAATTGCAGGCTTATGGTGTAAAGGCAATCTATTCTGTTTTTGATGTAGCCGATTTTGAAGCTACCAAAAAAGGAATCGCCTATATCCATGAAGCATTTGGTGCTATTGATATACTTATCAATAATGCAGGAACAGCTTCTTTTGGAAGTTTTTTGGAAATGGAACCGGAAAGATGGCAGGAAATCCTAAACGTCAATGTTATGGGCATCTATAATGTTACGTATCAGGTACTTCCGGGAATGATTGCCAGAAATACGGGTGATATTATTAATGTTTCTTCTACGGCCGGGCTTCGAGGTAATGCTAATACAACCGCCTATACGGCATCAAAATTTGCTGTTGCCGGATTTTCGGAAGCATTGATGATGGAAGTAAGAAAGCACAATATCAGAGTTTCAGCCTTAATGCCGAGTACGATTGCTTCTGAAATGTCACTTTCATTGAATCTTACAGATGGTAATCCTGAAAGGGTGCTGCAACCGGAAGATTTTGCTGAATTGGTTGTTGCCCAATTAAAACTGAATAGGAGAGCACTACTCAAGTCTGCTTCGCTTTGGTCTACAAATCCTTAAAATAAAATCCCCTCAATTGAGGGGATTTGTTATTTCTATAAATAGCCTAACAGCCAATAGAGTATAAAAAATAAAATGATGGTTCCAAGGCATCCGCCTCCAAGTTTCTTCGCTCCCCATCCTGCGAGTAGTGTTTTGAAGAATCCGTTCATAGCTTTTGATTTTTATGGTTTACTTAAAGTTAGCTATTTCTTTTCGGGTTCGGTTCAATTTTAAGACAGAATTATTAATATTTTCCGCTAAGTAATTCACCACCAATTGGCACTTTTGTGTCCAATCCCAGCTTTTTCATCATTTCATAAGTTGTACAGATGGCGGCTGTTGTAACTGGAATTCCTATTTCTTTTTCAATCAGGTCTACAGCTTCCAGGGACGGCATTTGTACGCAGGCAGAAGCGACAAGTACATCAACATCTTTTAGATTGAGTCGTTTGTAGATATCTAAAAGATTCATAGGATTTTGTGCCGCTACTTCTAAATTGTCAGGTATTTCCAAAGCTATAGAATCAACAACTTCAAATCCCTGATGCTCGATATAATCTACAACCAACTGCGTTAGCGGTTTCATGTAAGGTGTAATGACGGCTACTTTTTTCGCTCCCAAAACTTTCAATCCGTTGATTAATGCACCGGCACTGGTCACGATTGGAGTAGGGAAGCCGTTCTTTACGGTTTCTTCATGCAGATTTGTCTCGGAAACGCAGTGATAGCCACGTCCCATACTCATAATGGCAACAAGGCAAGCATAACCCATCACGTCTACTTGAGCATCAGAAAGTTCCTGAGCACATTTCAAACTCATTGCGTCCATAGCTTCCAATTCTTCTTTGGTTACTTTTTTCATCCGCATCCTGCTGGAATGGAAAGTGAATCTTTCCGGTGCAATAGTTTCTCTGGAACGGAAGAGGGCCGGTATCTCGGTTTCCATCGTTGTATTGGATGAAGGAACTATCTGGCCTATTTTATATTTTTTCATTGTAAGTGAAGTCTAAAGTTATTAAGTCTAAAGTCTAAAGTCGAAAGTTGAAAGTCTGAAATCTGAAGTCTGAAATCTAATTATTGAATTTTCTTAATCGTATTCACTAACGTTCCAATTCCTTCTACAGTAGCTTCAACGACATCTCCATCCCACATCCATTCTTGCGGGTTTCTTCCGGCGCCTACACCTGCAGGTGTCCCCGTCGCAATGATATCGCCTGCTTCGAGTGTGAAAACAGTACTTAGGTCTTCAATAAGGTCAGGAATTCTGAAAAGCATGTATTTTGTGTTTGAATTTTGCTTTTCAACACCGTTAACTGTCAGCGATAAATTAAGGTTGTGTGGGTCTTCGATTTCATCTTTGGTAACCAGAACAGGTCCCATTGGTGCGAAAGTATCCTGTCCTTTTGAAACAATCCATTGTCCTGCACGACGGCAATCCCTGGCGCTGATATCATTGATAACAGTGTAGCCAAAAACATAATCCATAGCATTTTCTTTGGCAATGTATTTTCCTTTTTTGCTGATTATTACTGCCAATTCAACTTCCCAATCCAGTTGTTGCGTCAGTTTTGTGTTGTGAAGGATAGCTTCATCGGTACCAATCACTGCAGTTGGTGGTTTTGAGAAGATAACCGGCTGTTGCGGTAAATCTTTTGACGTATCTAGTGTTCTGGCTGATTCTGCTACATGTTCCGTATAATTCAGTCCAATACCGATAATATTTTTTCTTGGCTTGGTAATTGGAGCCAAAAGCTTTATTTCGTTTAAAGGAAGTGAAGCTGCAGCGATGGCACTTTCTGAAGAGGTTTTCAGAATTTCAGCAATTCTGTTAACTTCTTCCAATCCAAGGTCAATGAGTTCCAACATGGTTTTTGGAAATTCTTCATTGTGTTTGTGTGCAAACGCTTCCAGGTCAAGAACTGTGTCATTGTTGAAAATTCCAAGCTTTGGTTCTGAATTTTTATGCGTGAAAGTAACTAATTTCATTTTTTCGTTATAAGTATGGTTTTTTTATGGTTGTATTTACTTTTCTCTTTTTTGACTTTTAGCTATTAACTATCTGGAATCCTCCGTTTTCTTCATAGGCTCTTTGCTGATATAGCCCTAAAGATTCAATAACCGGAAGGTCGTTAAAAGAGAACAGGCAGGCGTCTTCTGTTTCTGAAAGATTTACGTGTTCATGTACGGCCCACGAAGGAACACAAAAAATATCTCTTTCTTTCCAGTCATAACGTTTTCCGTTAATGACAGAATAGCCTTTGCCCTTGGCACATTGATAGACAAATGAACCGGTGTGTTGGTGTGCTTTTGTATGTTCACCAGCTCTTAGTAATTGCATAGATGCTCCCATGGTCTGCATGACATGGCCTCCGGTAACAGGATTGGAATAATGCATCAATATGCCATCATAAGGTGAGCCATCGTTTACCTGCGCAGCTTCTAATAAGGAAGGATAAACATTCTTCCAGGAATATTTGAATAAAGGAGAATAGGGTTTATCCCATACCTTGTCAGCGGGTAATAATCCTGAACCTCCATAAGTTAGAGGTGAAAAATTAACCGGATACTTTAATTCCTGTTTTCCATCATAAACAGCATAGTCATTAGCTTCCAGCGCATTTACCAAAGGAATATCCAGACCGTCCTGCCAGATACAGGTTTTTCCGCCTTCTGCAACACCATGTTCATGCCATGTGCTGTTGGGTGTAATTACAAAATCATTGACTTCAAATGTAATCTTATTGCCATCGACAACTGTATAGCCACCATCACCTTCCATAATAAAACGTAGGGCAGAAGCTTTATGACGATGTGCCGATGTGCTTTCTCCCGGACGGGTAACCTGTATTCCGGTATACAACCAGCCAACGGCAGCGCTTACATCCTTTCGCTTGTCATTTACAAGATAAACCACACGGCGCCCGGCTTGTTCCGGAGTCACCAATTCTGATGATTTAAGTACCAGTTCTCTCAGGTTTTCATATTTCCAGAGCATAGGAACTGAGGAAGTTCGCGGCTCCCAAGGTTCAATATCATTAGCGACGGTCCATAAGGCGCCGGCTCCTAGGGTTTCTAATTCTTTATAATAGGCCTCAAGTTCGGGTGTATCCTTAACCCGGGCTCTTCCAATTACGTCGTCGTTGAATTTTGATTCCATATTTTTATTTTTTTGTCTTCTTTTTTCAACCCTGCCAGAGTTCAAAACTTTGGCAGGGTTATAGAAGAAATTTTTATTCTATTATCAAACCATCAATATCAAACAAATCTTGATTTTGATTATGATACGCTATAAAATTATCTAAATTATAAAAGGCATCAATAACTTCTTTTCTTTTTATTTTGGTTGGTTTCTCAGAAATAATACTTCCGTATGAGGACCATGGATAATCGTTTATATTTTTGCAAAAACCATGATGTACAGGGTTGTTGTGAATGTAATAGATCAGTTTCTGAAAATAATTGTCTGATGTTATCAATTTCCTGTGAAACGGTTTTTCAAATAAGCTTCCCGTTCTTTTAAAACGTTTGTTTATTGCCTGTGTATATGCATTAAACAGATGCGAGAACTGTTTAGATGCGCTTATTATTCTTGGTTTTTCAACGGTTGAATATTTTAGCTTGCGATTATCAATCTCATTTTGTGGTTTTATATAAACCAAAAGATGGAAATGATTTTTTAGCAGGCACCAGGCATAGGTTTCAGCTACAGGCTCTATATATTTTTCATATAGTCTTAGGAAATGATAATAACAATCAGCATCATAAAACAGATTGATACCATTATTTCCACGATTAAAAATGTGATAGAACTTTTCATGTTCTAATGGCTGCATTTTCATGTTGTATGGCGTTTATTTTTTTTCTTCAACCCTGGCAGGGTTTTAAACCCTGCCAGGGTAAGGAGTTCGTTAGAAAATTTTACTTTTTAGAAAACTCTTCATGGTTATCTATAAAGGTAATCTTTCTTGTTGGAGCAACATTTACTCTAAGGTCAAAAATATCGAAACGGTTGTAATGTCCCAATATGTCGTGCATTTGTTTTGGCTGGATGCATTTAGACAGGTCAATATCAGCGTATACGATTCCCTCTTCATCGATTAGCGGTTCTCCAACAACAGCACCATTAGGGCCTATTATGCCAGAGAAGGCAGAGTTTTTTCTGGTAAGCAATTCCTGAACATTAGGTACATCTTCTTTCAAGGCATCCATTATTTCCTGAGAAATTGTAGAACAGGAAACAATCGTAAATAATTTTCCTTCAAAGGAGTGGGCGGCAGCACGTATCTTTATTGCTTCGGCCATATTATAATCGGGTGGAGCAACAGGAAGTGAAATGTAATTGGCTATGTGAATCAATTCGCCTTGCGAAAGTAAAGTAAATCGAGCCAAAGTATTTGTATTTTCTCCACAGGCCAATGTCCCGATTGGACCTATTTCAGTAGGATATATTTTTAAAGAAGAACCATCACCGCTTGTCCATGTAAGTTTTTCAGCCCAGGTAGGTACGAGTTTACGGTGTCTCCCAATAAGTATTCCGTTATTGTCTATAATCAGGTTGGTGTTATAAATTTCTCCGTAGCTGTTTCCTCTTTCGTTGATTCCAATTACAACATGCACGTTGTGTTCTTTGGCAGCCTGACATAGTTGTTGTACTTCGGGGCCATCTGTTGTTATGGAACATTTGTATAAAACTTCATACCACTTACTGCCTTGTACAGGAGTCATAATCCAATTCCAATACGGATAGCCGGCAATAAAAACTTCAGGAAAAGCAACAAGAGAGGCTCCCTTTCCTGCAGCTTCCTTAATGAATGCTATGGCCTTATCTGTCGTGGCCTGTGCATTTAGGAATACCGGGGCGGTTTGTACTGCAGCGGCTTTAAATTTTGGAAATTCCATTTTATTGATGAATTTATGATTTATGATTTATGATTTATGATTTATGATTTATGATTTATGATTTATGATTTTGGCTTAAATAGTCTATTACCTATTATCTATTTTCTATTATCTATTTTCTATTATCTATTTTCTATTATCTATTTTCTATTATCTATTTTCTATTATCTATTTTCTATTATCTATTTTCTGATTTCTGATTTTTGATTTCTGATTTTGAATCTTAGCGTTCAGACAAAAAAGGAGTTATTTTTTGTTTCATGTCTTCAGTAAAAGGTTCAGATTTGATGTTTTCCCTATTGGTACTAATAGCTACATTCACAAGTGTAACTTCGCCTTCAAGACAGGTTTTTCCCCGTTGGTCTTCAAAACGGAATCCGCAAAGCATTGAAGCACTGCCCAGATTTTTTACCCATAGATATTTTTTCAAAATTTCTCCCAATCGGGCTGCTTTCCTGAATTGTACTTTTAAATCGACTGTTGGAATACCATTGGTTTCGTGTATGGTAGCAAACGGACGTTCCAAAGCTTCTTCAAACCAATCTTCGACTAAGGCGTTCAGCATTTCGAGAAAACGAGGATAAAAGACTATTCCTGCATAATCAACATGCTGAAAACGTATTTTTTCCTCTTTAATAAAATAATTGCTCATAATTAAAATGGCTTTAAGGTATTTTTAAAAGCTTGCTGCTGTGGCTTTTTTCCAGAAAGAACGGAAATTTTCCGGTACCGTATTTTCATTTAACAGACAGCCATTTTCCAATTCCGGATAGGTTTCTGCAAATGTCTGAATTTTGGTTCTGTCAACTCTCATGCTGACTACATGTCGATCAACTTCATCCGGATGGCAGATTCCTGCAGAAGCCATGAGTTCCATAGCGCTTTTTACCGTTTCATGCTGAAAACGAGCTACTCGAATACTCTTTTCTTCGGGTACCAATCCTTTAACGAGTCTCGGATCTTGAGTAGCAACTCCGGTAGGACAGGTATTAGCGTGGCATTCCAAAGCCTGAATACAGCCTAAGGCGAACATCATTCCTCTGGCAGAGTTGCAAAGGTCTGCACCAGTTGCTAATGTCTTGATAATGTCAAAACCTGTAATAATCTTACCGCTGCATATGATTTTAATTTGGTTTTTAATACCGAATCCAACGAGACAATCATATACAAAGGCCAATGCGTCTCTTAAAGGCATACCTACGTGGTCAGAGTATTCCTGAGGAGCTGCACCGGTACCACCTTCGCCGCCATCAACTGTAATAAAATCAAAATAAGTTTCCGTTTCTACCATGGCTTTACAGATAGCGATAAATTCTGATTTGTTTCCAATACAGATTTTCATGCCAATTGGCTTTCCGCCAGAACCTTTTCGCAGTAGTTTGATGAAATCCATCAATTCCAAAGGTGTTGAAAAAGCAGAGTGCGTAGGAGGCGAAATGATGTCTTTTCCTTTGCTTACCAAACGTATGGCCGCAATTTCATCGGTTACTTTTTCTTTTGGCAATATCCCTCCATGTCCCGGTTTGGCACCTTGAGAGAATTTAATTTCAATCATTTTTACGTTATCAAGAACGGCTCTTTTGGCATATTGTTCGTAAGAGAAATTACCATCATCGTCACGGCAACTGAAATAACCTGTCCCGATATTCCAAACTACATCGCCGCCTTCCAAATGATATGGAGAAAGGCCACCTTCACCAGTGTTATGATAAAATCCGCCTTGTTTGGCACCGGCATTAAGTGCCTGTATCGCGTTACGGCTTAGGGAACCAAAACTCATGGCGCTGATATTGTATAAACTGGCATCGTAAGGCTTTTCACATTGTGAAGACCCGATTCTGATTCTTGGATTACTATCAACCTTTGAGAAAGGAATAGCCTTGATGCTATGGTTAATCCATTGGTAACCTACTTCGTAGATATCTAATTGGGTACCAAAAGGGTTAGAGTCTGTCTCTTTTTTGCTTCGCTGGTAAACAAGACTTCTTTCCAAACGGTTGAATGGCTTTCCGTCCAGGTCCTTTTCAATAAAGTATTGGCGAACACCCGGACCCAGAGATTCCAAAAGATAGCGCATTCTTCCAACAAGTGGAAAGTTTCTGCGGATTGTTTTTTTAGACTGGAACATGTCATACAATCCCATGATAATCAAAGGGATGAATATTAGTAATAGGAAGCTGGCTTTCCAGTTGATATAGGTCATTATACCGATAATGGCCAATACCGTGATGCTTAATACTACAAATGCTTTTCTCATTAGTTTTGTTTGTTTTTAAAAGAAATTATCAAGGATAATATTAGTGAATTTTCCTCAATTTCCCTTGCCAAAAGCCTTTAATTTGTATCGTTGAATTTTTCCCGTTTCTGTCTTTGGGAGCTGTTCCAGAAAACGGATTTCTCTTGGGTATTTATAAGGTGCGGCATTTTCTTTAAACCAGTCCTGTAAGCTCCTGACATACTCATCGCAAGCCTTGGATTTATCGGCTAAAACAACATAGGCACATACCAGCATACCGCGGTTTTCATCAGGTAGTCCTACTACTGCACATTCTGATATATCCTCATGTTTCAGCAATACACTTTCAACTTCTATAGCCGCAATGTTGTAACCGGAAGAAATAATCATGTCATCGCCGCGGGCTACAAACCAATAGTAACCATCTTCGTCTTTACGGAAAATGTCACCGGTAAGGTTCCAGCCATCCTGTACGTATTCTTTTTGCCTGTCGGTTCGGTTCAGGTATTTGCATCCGGTAATTCCTCTTACGGCTAATCTTCCCGGTTCATTGACACCCAATTCATTGCCCTTACGGTCTACGATACGGGCTTCATAACCTCGTATTGGCAATCCGGTAGCACCTTTTTTCATATTCTCTTCGTTAGAAGAAATGAAAATGTGCAGCATTTCTGTTGCTCCAATGCCGTCAATAATTTTCAGGCCGGTGGCTTCATACCAATCTTCCCAGACTTTTTCAGGCAAAGTTTCGCCTGCTGATACACATTTGCGTAGTGATGAAATATCGTAGTCTTTGACTTTAGTGGCCAATACTCTCCAGGCTGTTGGGGCCGTGAATACAATAGAAACCTTATGGTTTTGTATGGCTTCCAGTAATAGTTCCGGACTCGGTTTTTCAATCAGGAATGTGGATGCTCCGAAATAAAATGGGAAAAGAACAAGTCCTCCCAAACCAAAAGTAAACCCCAAAGGCGGACTACCGGTAAAAATATCTTCCGGAACGGGTTGTAAGGAATATTTTGGGAAAGCTTCACAGATAAGGAGTATGTCTTTGTGATAATGCGAGGTCATTTTCGGGTTTCCGGTAGTGCCGGACGTAAAACCAATTAGGGCAACTGAATCTGCTTTTGTTGGGAAATTCTCAAATTCCTTAGGTTTGTTATGCATTAGTGTTTCAAGCTTTGACAGGCTTTGTTCTGTGCCGTCAAACGTGATGACCTGTTTGAGAAAAGTAGATTTCACTGAAGCTAATGCTTCTTCCAAACGATAATCGCAAAAAGCATGTGATATTTCGGCACTGTCAATCATGACTTCAAGTTCTTTTTCACGCAGCAAAGGCATTGTTGCGACCACTATACCGCCAGCCTTGAGCACGGCAAACCAGCAAACCACAAACATTGGATTGTTGGCAGAACGTATCAGTACACGATTGCCTGAAATCAAACCCAAATCGTCAACTAATACATGTGCAATCTGGTTCGCTTTTTCATATAAATCCTGATATGTCCAGTTTTTTTCAAAAGTGCGCATGGCAATATGATGGCCACGACCTTCTCTGACATGCGAATCCAATAATCTATCTACGCAGTTAAGTGCTTCCGGAAGCTGAAAATCCGGATGATTGTAAATATAATCCGGTTGCAGTTTTTGTGATGGCAGGTGCTTTTGTGCGAAATTATCTTGAAACATTTTTAATTACAATTTTCAAATTATCAACTATAAACTATCAATTATCAACTATTTTTTATGGCTTTCCGGTTTTAACGCTTTCTTCATTCCTTCCACAGCTTTTCTTTCACTTAATTTATAAGGATAAAGATGTGAGATTCCCGCTTCATAGGCCTTGGGAATATCTCCGGCAGGATATTGTTCATAGGCCTGGGCGTTCCTTACAAAACCTGGGTCGAGTAGGAGTGGTCTTCCCAAAGCAACCAAATCAGCCCTTCTGTTGAGTATGATGGTATTAATTTGGTCGATATCCTGTATGGTTCCGGCAGTAATTACCGGAATTCCTGTAGAGTTTCTCACAGCGTCAGAAAATGGGGTCTGGTACATTCTTCCATAGGCGGGTTTTTGATTACTCACGGTATATCCCGAGGACACGTCAATACAATCGGCTCCGGCTTGTTGAAATGCTTTTGCTATTTCCAATACGTCTTCCGGAGTAATACCGCCATTAGCCCAGTCGTTAGCTGAAATCCTTACAGAAATAGGACGGTTTTTATCAAAGTTTTCTCTTACAGCTTTGAATACTTCTAATGGAAATTTTAACCTATTGGTTACGGTTCCGCCATATTCATCTTTGCGGTTATTGGTTAGCGGTGACAGAAACGAGCCTAACAGGTAGCCATGGTTGGCCTGTAATTCTATCATATCAAATCCAGCCAGTTCTGCATTTTTTGCTGCATTGCGGAACTGCGTAATGACATTCTCCATATCCTGCCTGTCCATTTCTTTTGGCACCGGCATCTTACTGTTGTAAGGTATAGCAGAAGGAGCGAGGAGTTTCCATGGAGTTTCAATTGGTTCATCATGACCTTCCCACGGGCGTTTTACAGCACCTCTTCGACCAGAGTGACCGAGTTGTATTCCTATTTTACTTTTGCTGTTCTGATGAATAAAATCAGTTATTTTTTTCCAGCTATCTATTTGTTGTTGAGAACTTATAAGCGGACAACCTAAAGTAATTTTTCCTTCTTCACTTACAGCAACGGATTCTGTTAGAATAAGTCCCACGCCACCTGTCGCACGGCTGCCATAATGCACCAGATGCCAGTCAGAAACCAATCCGTCCTGGGCAGCATATTGCTCCATAGGAGCCATGACTATTCTGTTTTGCAGTTGCATTTGGCGAAGTTGATACGGAGTAAATGCCGGTGGTGTTTTAGTTTCAGCATTACCAATAGATTTATTAAAATCTTTTAGAACGGCATCTGTAAAAGAAGCATCTCTTATAGCAAGATTTTCCAGAGTAACTTTCTTAGAACGAGTCATAACACCAAAGGCAAAAGGAAGAAAATCCTGTTGAATATGTCTGTCCATGTCTTCAAACCATTCTAACGATACCTTGGCTGCATGCTGTATCATTTCCACGCGTTTGCGGCGACTTTGTTCGTACATTTGGAAAGCTTGCGGAATATCTTTTGGATGAGTGGTAATGGCATCGGCCAGGGCAATAGCACATTCCATTGCCAATTTGGTTCCTGAACCAATGGAATAGTGGGCAGTAGCTTTGGCATCGCCAAGGAGCACGATATTGTCTTTATGCCAGACAGTATTGGTAATAATCGGAAAATTTCTCCAATGTGAACGATTTGAAATCAGCCCATGTCCGTCCAATTCTTCTTTGAAAAGTTCAGAAAGCTTTTGTATGGTGCCTTCTTCATCTTCTGTCACTAAACCTGCTTTTTCCCATGTTTCAGGCGAAGTTTCAAATATCCAGGTACTTTTTCCTTCTTCATACTGATAGGTATGGGCTACAATAGGACCATAGGGTGTATTTCGGAAAAAATAAGTAAAAGCATCTAACGGACGGGTAGAGCCCATCCATACAAATTTATTTTTTTGGAGCGAGGAAGTGGTTCCGAAATCAGTAGCCTGCTTGTCGCGAAATAGGCTGTTAATACCATCGCTGGCTACAATTATATCAGAGTCTTTAAATGCAGACAAATCTTCTACTGCATGTTCAAAATGTAAAACAACGCCTTCTTCCCGGCATCTTTGCTGCAATAGCTGCAATAATGTTTTTCTGGAACAGCCACAGAATCCATTTCCTGTAATACGTATTTTTTGGCCGTCGCGTGCAATATCCAAATCGTCCCAATAGGCAAACCGGCTTCGAATCAATTCATAGGATTTAGGGTCTCGCGACAGAAATTCACTCAGAGTTTCGTCTGAAAACACCACACCAAAACCAAAAGCATCATCTGCCTTGTTACGTTCATAGACGTCTATTTGAAATTCCGGATTGGCCTTTTGGGCTAGTATAGAAAAGTAGAGTCCTCCGGGACCGCCACCTATTACGGATATTTTCATTTTATGTATATATTTTTAATATCACCCTGCCAGGGTTTATAACCCTGGCAGGGTAGGTTTCGTTTTGTTATTGTCTTTTAATTGCGAATATTTCTCCCAGTTTTGAGTAGTTCGATCCGGCGAGCCTTGCTACAGGTTTGTAGTTTTCCATATTAATCTTATAGTCGTCAAGCAATACCTTTTCGTCAAAATGAAACATTACGACCCTGCCTATAACAACTGTAGCGCCGCCATATTTGTGTCCTTCAAGAGAATAATGGTGAACAAGCCTGCATTCAAAAGAAACAGGACTTTCCTTAACTCTGGGAGGACTTACTTTAACTGACGGAACAGGAGTAAGGCCGGCCAGTTCAAATTCATCAATATCTGCGTGTACAGTCTGTGCGGTAGTATTCATGGCCTCAACAATATCTTCAGTAACCAGATTTACAACAAATTCTCCGGTAGCTAACGTATTGGCAAGGGTATCTTTTTTCTGCTGGTTGGAGTGGGCCGTTGCAAACATGACATGTGGTGGGTCGTCTCCAACAACATTAAAAAATGAAAAGGGAGCCAGATTATTAATACCATCTTCGCTAATGGTTGAAATCCATCCGATAGGCCTCGGAATAACAGCTCCGCTGATGAGTTTGTAGATGGCTTTTTGATCGAGTTCGTCAGGATTGAATTCCATTTTATTTGTGTTTGTACAAATTAAAGGAAATTTTTAGAATTATTTTTTAGGGTATGTATTTTTAAGAGGGTAAAATTAGGAATAGTGTAAAAATTCATAATTACGAATTTAGAATTATGAATTTTTAAATAACATGCATTTTATATGGCTTTGTTTATTGTTTTATTTTTTTTTACATAAATGTAGAAATCCGTAAGGAAGTATGTTAATTTATTGCCGGTATTGATGTGATAGGACCAAAAACAACAAATGGAAAGAAACGAAACAAACAAAAAGAAAGGTTCTCAAGCTATTATCATATCAATGCTATGAATCCTTACAAGGTAATTTTTACACATTCAAATGGGTTTAACCATACTCCTTACTGCAGACGATTTGTATTGCAGCCAGTAAATTTTGATAAAGCTTTAAAATAAAAACCGTCTCATTTTTTGAGACGGTTTTTATTTTGTATATGTTATATAGCTTTTTAAAATGCCAATCTTGTCCTTAACACCTCCAATTGCTCATCCGTAAAATCAATATGGGTTACAAAGCGCACTAAATGTTTGCCAAACGATACACAATACACTTCATTTTGCTTCAATTTTTCTACAAAATCAGTAGAAGTAATATTTTGAGGCAATTGCGCCAGAATAATATTTGTGCTTACAGGATAGACTTTCTCAACCCAGGAATTTCCAGCTAACATTTTCCCTATTTCCTTTGCTCTCCGATGGTCATCTTTTAATAAGGCGATATGATTATCCAGGGCATAAATACCTGCTGCAGCCAATGCTCCGGCTTGTCTCCAGCCACCACCCATGGCTTTCCGATAACGTCTGGCCTGGTCAATAAAAGATTTTTTACCCAATAGCAATGAACCTACAGGGCAACCAAGTCCTTTTGAAAGGCATATAGAAATGCTGTCAAAAGTTTTTCCGTAGTCTAACGGAGTTTGATCAGTTTCTATCAGGGCATTGAAGAGTCTTGCCCCGTCTAAATGTAAGATAATGCCATTAGCATGACATACTTCCTTGATTTTTTTGATTTCATTAAAATCATAAATGCTTCCGCCTCCTTTATTTACAGTATTTTCAAGAGATACCATTCGTGTAATGGGTTGGTGTATGTCATTGGCATTATTGATGTTTTCTTCTACCATTTTAGCGGTTATCCTTCCCAGATCACCTTCCAAAGGTCTGACAGAAGAGAATGCGTTCATGGCTATACCGCCACCTTCATACAAATAGATGTGGGAAAGTTTATCGCAAATTACCTCATCGCCCGGGCGTGTATGCACTTTTATTGCCAGTTGGTTGGTCATGGTACCTGTTGGGCAAAACAAAGCAGCTTCCATTCCAAACATTCGGGCGGCTTTTTCTTCTAAGGCATTTACTGACGGGTCTTCTCCATAAACATCATCCCCTAAAGGGGCTTTATTCATTATTTCTTGCATTTGTGGAGTAGGTAGTGTTAGCGTATCGCTTCTTAAATCGATTTTCATTAGGCTGTTATTAATTACTATTTAAATTGTTTTTATTGGCAAGGAACTCATTGTATAACAAATGCTAAAACCAATTTATCATCTTTATAAAAATTGAGTGTCTGTTCGGCAATATCAAATCGTAATGTTGTTTCAGAAAGATAGTGTCGCATTTTTGTTTCTGTTGCTGCAGCATCTTTATCTATGCACGCCATTTTTGTTCCGGCTAAAGCAGAAAAAGTAATCTGGTCTTTCGTAGTACTAAAAGTACCAAAGAAATTGTTACAACCACTATTTCCGGTTATTTTTTTGCTTTTTGCATCAAATTGCAGATTTGCTTTTCCGTAATCTTTTCCAACATTGTCAATTTGTATCAGCTTCCATTTTTTACCGTCAATAGCTGCCCATATTTCCTCTTCAGTAGGAATCGTAAAAGCAAGGGTAACTTTTTTTGTTTTTGGGTCCTTAAAATGTACTGTGGTACCTTGCGTGTGGATTTCGAATTTTTTGTTTTCCATTACGGTTTTAAATTCCTGTTCCAGTTGCATGCTTTCCGGGTCACAGGCCATTAGAGTACCCATTAAAAGGTTGATTTGTATTTGATTGCCTTTAATTTGGTATCCGGCGTTAAAACGATTACAACCGCTTTTGCCAAAAATAGCATTTTTTACCTTGTCAATAGTTAAATATACTTTGCCATTATTAATATTTTTACCATTTATCTGGCTTAAAATCATCTTCTTGCCCAGATAGGTTTCATTTGCAGCTTTGACCTGTTTCTTATAGACCAGTTTTTTTAAGCGATAGGTATAGGCAGAAGCATCGGCAGGAATGTTGCCTTGTCTTTTGGTTTTAATTACCTTAAGCTTGTATTCATATCCGGGCTGGTAATCAAAACCTTCTATAGTACTGTAAAAATTACTCCATTCTTTGGCCTTACCTTCTTTTACCTGCATACAATCCATTGGAGCTACACCTTCACAAGGAACGGTGTTTTCTTTTATTTTCATTGTAATGGTTTTTTGTGCAAAGGATAATGCACTGATACTTAAAAAAAGTATTGTAAACTGTAATTTCATTTTTCTCATTTTTATAGGATTTGTTTTTTACCGCAATGACACAAATTATGCCAACTTTATTTTTGATACTTAAAATTTGTTTCTTTTTATTTTACTGTGTAATAGGGATAGCATAAAAATAATTTTCCCAATAGGTTGAATTATATCTGTAATACCAAACCGGTTTGTTTTCAATCATTAAATAGATGGTGGCTTTTGTACTGGCAGGTACTCTGATTACGGAACTTCCGGTAATATATCCAATTTCATAAGGACTACGACTACTGAGACCATACATTGGACCGCCATAACAGGTATTGTTGCCTGCGGGACCTAAATGGCTGAAGTTGGTTTGTGATATTGATGTACTACTATTGGTCGATGAGAGGTAGGCTTTTTGCCAAAAAGTAACATTAATGCTTCCTCCGCCTCTTCTTCCTAATTCGACAAATGTAAGACCTGCATTTACTATCCAGTCGCCTTCGGTTAAAGTAATACTAAAGCCGGTATAGAGATAAGGTGTTGCGGCATTGCCATCAGAATATACATTGGTTGTTGTAGCGCTCCCTCTGATATTTGGCCTCATCACAGGGTGGTCTACCCATTTTCCGTTGCCCGAGGCATCACTCAATAATACATGATTTCCATCATGTGTGCCATCAGCAATGGTTAGTGCGCCTGGGGCACTGCTAACTATATGCAATTTAGTAGTCGGAGAAACGGTACCAATCCCTACATTACCTGTAGTCTCGTCAACAATAAAATCGTCGGCTTGTTCTGTTGAAGTTGGTGCTGTTCCGGTGTTGTTATGAGCCGCATCAACATGTAGTGTCCCCTGGGGATTTTTAGTATTTATCCCGGTTTGTTGTGCAAAGTTATTGAGGCTAAAGCCTGTAAGCAATGCTATTAAAAAGATGTGCCGTGTACTCATTTCTTTATTTGTTTAGCTGCCTGAATATTTGGCGTAAATAATTATATTGTTTTTAATATAAACCAAGTTGATTATTTTAGTTAATAGGAATAGCATAAAAATAATTTTCCGGAGCATAAGGGTCAAATCTGTAATAACCTATTGGCTGATTTTGTAATCTCAAATTGATAATACTGACTGGTGAACCTGTAACCTGAATAATTGAACTGCCTGTGAGAAAGCTCCTTCTGTTGTCTGCAGTATCTGGTGTAAAGGTTGCAGAACCCGTCAGTACACCTATATAGGAGGTATTGGAACCGCCCGGTCCCAAATGACTAAAGTTAGTTTGTGTTATCGCACCTGATAAGGAAGAAGACAAATAGGCATTTTGTATAAATGTTGCACCGCCAAGGCTATCAAAAACCAAACCCACATTGACTATCCATTTTCCAGGTTTTAGCGCAATTCTTAATGTTGAGAAAATAGGAGAATTTGCATCTCCGGTTGGCGTTACCGGTAAACTGCTGGTAGGGAAAGTACCCAGTACAGCTGACATTGTAATGGGAGGTGTTTCCCAAGTCGCTACACCATTGGCATCGGAAGTAAGTACTTTACCGACACCCTGGGTGCCATCGGTTATAGTAATGGACGGATTAGCCGTTTCGTTGTTAATATGCAGTTTCGTTATTGGCGAAACAGTTCCGATACCTACATTTCCGGTATTATTATAAACAATAAAATCATCGGTTTGTTGCGTTGTAGGCGTTCCTGTGGCGGGAGTGTTTCTTGCCGGATCAACATGTAATGCAGCCAAAGGGTTTGTGGTATTGATGCCCGTCTGTGAAAAACTATGAAGGCTAAGACCAATGAATAGCAAGCAGAAGTAAATGTTTAATGTTTTCATGCCTTTAATGTTTAACAAATTGGTGATAAATAGTGCTGTTAAATAATGTTTTTGAGGTTAGTTAACAGGTACTGCATAAAAATAATTTTGTGATGTATTTGTCCTGTAGGTATAGCTAAATCTCTCCAGCATAAGGAAAATTCGCAAAGTGGATGTGCCGTTAACTTGTATAATTGAAGTTCCTGATATAAAAGCTGTTTTTGGCGTTGAAGGCGTATAGGTTAAAAAAGCACCTTGCAATACGCCGGCGAAAGAAGTGTTGTTACCAGCCGATCCTAAATGGGAAAAACCATTTTGAACCGGCGCACCGGTGTTATTTGTTGACAGCCACGCATGTCCCCAGCCTTGTATGGCACCTGCAGGCAAATTTTCGAGAGTAATACCTGCATTTACTAACCATCTGCCAGGTTCAAGATCTAAATAGAGACCGGAATATATCGGATTGGTTGACCCTCCATTATTTGTTCCTGTCAGGGTTATTGTTTGGGCAGGTGAGGGAAAAGTACCCATTGTCACCGTTTTTGTAACAGCTGGAGTTATCCATGTACCTGTTCCGTTGATATCACTAACGAATAGTCTGTTGGCAGCCTGTGTGCCATCCTGGATACGGAGAGCACCGGAGGTAGTACTGTTAATGTGTAATTTGGTATTGGGTGTTATTGTACCAATACCCACATTGCCACTATTGCTAATAATAAAATCATCAGTTTGTTCCACTGTTGGCAGTCCCAATGTTGGGTTGTTTATAGCAGAATCAACATGTAATACTCCTTGTGGATTTTTAGTATTTATACCTGTTTGTTGTGCAAAGCTATTTAGGCCTATAAACAATAGTGTTAAACAAGCGTTTTGGATGTTCATGTTTTTAGTTTTAACGGTTTAACCATTGAAATTAATTAACAAGTACGGCGTAAAATAAATTGATTGGCTTCGCAGGAAAATTATATTTTTCTATATAAACGTGTTGTTGTCGGCAAATTTTCAAGGCACAAACAAGAGCATTGTAATTAGCAAACAGAATTTAAATACAGGAAGGAATATGACATATTACTTTATGCTCCAAACCCTAAGGGTCTGAGAATCACTATTACATTTGATTCTGCGATATCGGAAATAACCGGAACATTATACTATTAACATTGCTTGACAGCAACCTGCCTAATTTCTTCTATGCCGTTGAATACGTTGGGCACATAGGAATAAGCTGTTAATATATACTGATATCGGGTTCTACAACTGCATTATCAGTTAATAATTAAAAAATAGTCTGTTTGTCATGCTTTTGATAGGGCCTGGTGGGAGTGTTGTTCGGCCAAATCAGCATACAAGTTTTGGTATTCTTACCTGTTTTGTTAAGCAAAGGTTATGTTACCGTTGCTAATGTGTGGAATACTATTTCTGTATTCTTTTTTATTATATATTGCAAAACTAACAAATAAATTTTATTTAGGTATAAGTTAGGAGGTAAAATCCACAATATGTTATAAAATATCGATTAACAGATATTATTAATGGTTGAAGTGCACTTTTCTTGATTTTATTTTTTAAAACAATAAGAATTCTTTTGCGTAAAAAAAATGATAAAATATTAATTTTACTTCTTTAAAGCTTTAAAATGTTAGCCACTGAACTGCAAAAATTTATCGTTATACTATTATTTGGCAGTTTGGTTCTGCAATCATTTATTGTACTTGCCAATCCAATGAATGTGAACAAAAAAGCCAATTTGTTTTTTGGACTATTTCTTTTCCTTTGGTCCAGCTTTTGGTTCTTCGATGTTATTGCCTTATGCGGTTTAAACACAGGATTCGTGTTAACTCAAATTATTTATATTCTGCAGATATTTACGCCGCTATTTCTCTATTTTAGTGTGGTTTTCTTTATCAATCCAAATTATGTTTTCAAAAAGGCTGACCTGGTTTGCCTTATTTTACCGGTTATCTATATTCCTTTGATGTTGGATCCGCCTCATAATATAGTATATAGCATGATTCCCATTTCACATAATTTACCCTATATTGCTATTGTTTATTTTAAAATACGCCGTCACCAGAAACGAATAGAAACGATTTCTTCCAATACAGAAAATAGTAGTTTGCAATGGCTGATTAAGATAACTTCTCTATTATTTGTAACCATTATCATTACAGAAGGTTATGAACTCTACAATATCTTTATTGAAAAACGGCAGGAGCATTTGGTAATGGATTTGTTGTTTTTGATAATAGTGTACTTAACATCTTATTATTCATTAAGACAAAAAGAAATCTATCCGCTGGATGAAGCACAACGTAAGGAACTATTGGAAATAGAACTAAAAGATGAGGGACAGGAAGAAAAGAAGAAATTACTTTCTGATAATGAACTGGAAAACCTAAAATTGAAATTGACAGAACTGATGGAAACAGAAAAGCCCTATCTGGATGGCGAACTAAACCTGATTAAATTGGCAGGACTTTTAGGTATTAGTGCTCATCAATTGTCCTATTTGATTAATCAGGGATTTGATGAAAATTTTTTCCAATTCGTAAACGGCTACAGAGTAAGACATGCCCAAAAGTTATTATCTGAAAAGAAAAACCAATTTTCTTTATTAGGAATTGCCTATGAATCCGGATTTAATTCCAAAACTTCTTTTAATACCATTTTTAAAAAGATGACACAGCAAACACCTTCTGAATATAGAAAAGGCTTGAAGTAGTTTTTTAGTTGATAGTCTAAAGTCTAAAGTCTATAGTTGAAAGTCTATAGTTGAAAAGCAATAATGACTTATTGTGTTCGTTATTGCCTTAAAATCTTTTCCATTGTTTTTCCTTTGGCCAATTCATCTACCAGCTTGTCCAGATAACGAATTTGTTGCATCAGTTTATCTTCGATATCTTCAACACGGTAACCACAGATGACTCCTGTGATTTTTGAAACGTTAGGGTTGATTTGTGGGGCTTTGGCAAAAAAAGTTTCAAAATCTGTCTTTTGCTCGATTACTTGTTGGAGACTTTTTTCGTCATATCCCGTCAGCCAAAAAATAATAGTGTCTAATTCTTCTTTGGTGCGTCCTTTTTTCTCAACTTTTTGAATATAGTGCGGATAAACGCTTGCAAACGACATTTTATATATTCTTGTATTGTTCATACTTTGTTGTTTTGAGTTGTATGCAAATTACAAAAATGCCAATAATATATAACTCCATCTTATTTTAAAGTGTTAATTTGTATCTTGCATAAAAGAATAGGAATACGAGATGGTAAAAAAATATGCCCTGTTTTTTATCGTTTTTTATGCCACTATTTGTCAGGCGCAAATAGGCGATACTGTTGCTGTGCAAAAGTCTGAAAAGCGTATAGAAAAATACGACAACCATATCAAACTGCGTCTTGGACTCAGTAATAGTTTTAATTCGTTTCGTGTGAAAGACAGAACAAATCATCTGGATTTTACTTTGTCACCCAATCAACGGCTGCGTTCAACACTAACGCTAATTTATAAGTTTATTGAAATAGATCTGGGCTATACGCCAGAGTTTCTTCGCTTCAATAAAGATGATGCTCTTAGAGGACATACGAAGTTTTATAATTTTGGAACACGACTCTATTTTGGTTCCTGGATGCAAGAGTTACAATATGTAAAAACTAAAGGGTTTTATATAGACAGGAAAGATATTGGAATAGAAAATAATATACTGTTTCCTCATTTTCAGATACAAAAGATAGGAGGAAGCACCTCTTATGTCTTTAATCCGGATTTTTCGTTTCGGGCAATTTTTCTACAAAGTGAATGGCAGCAAAAAAGCGCGGGCAGTTTTGTGCCCAGCATGAGCTACTATTTTACGCAAATTAAAAACAACGAACCCAGCAAGGACCATATTTTTGATATAGCTGTTGGTCCCGGATATTATTATAATTGGATTATACGCAACAAATGGCTTGTATCAGCAGGTGCCTATGCGGGGTTGGGATTTAATAGCACAAGAACGGTTTACAATGACAATAAACCCGATGAAGTTATAGATGGTCTTTCTTTTCAAACACAGTTTAGATTAACATTGGGTTATAATACGGAACGTTTTTTTGCCGGAGCCGCTACAAGCCTGAATTCATTTTCATACAACTCTGATGCCCAAATACATGTGGCAGACCAACAGCAGTTCTTGGAATTTTATGTTGGATATCGTTTTAAAGCACCTAAACGTATTAATAGTTTATTTGGAAAAGAATAAACTGCTTTGAAATTGAAATGATTGCATATTGAATGATTTAATAAGGATTCTTTAAATTAACTTTCCAAAAAGTGGGTTTTTATGATTTTTTTAAGATATATTTACGCTTTGTAAATATACCCCCATGAAAAAACTATATTACGCCCTCTTGGTGTTTTGCTTTTGGCAAAGCATGAAGGGTCAAGGGCTATATATTCCCGATGCTAATTTTAAGGCAAAACTGCTGGCTGCTGATGCCGGGAATGAGATTGCCAGAAACAGGCAGGGACAATACTTCCGTATTGATAGTAATGAAAATGGTGAGATTGAAGCATCAGAAGCTTTGGCAGTTAGTTATATCAATGTATCGTCTTCTTCAATTGCCAATTTAAAGGGGATTGAATATTTTACGGCAATCACTACCTTACTATGCAATGATAACCAATTAAGTTCTGTTCCAACCTCAGATTTACCTTCATTGACATCATTGCAATGTTCAAACAACAAAATTGTTTCATTAGACTTATCAGCCTGCTCAAAACTATACAGTCTTTCCTGTGCCAACAACAAACTCGAAAGCCTGGTACTGAATAATCCAGAGCTGAATTTTATTGACTGCCGGCATAACGCTTTGATTTCGCTAAATATAAACAATTCTCCTAACCTGGAGTATCTGTATTGTTCTTATAATTCCCTAACGGATTTGAATCTTTCAGTGAACAGTCGTCTTCGCGATTTGGAATGCTCTTTTAACCGATTGAGTATTCTTAATCTAACCGGACTGGCCAGGCTACGTGATTTGGAATGTCAGAATAATCAACTGGCAATCTTGCAATTAGCCGGAAACTTTATCAAAAAACTTTATTGCCATAACAACCGATTGGCACAATTGGACCTATCGGGCCAAACAACGTTAGAAGAACTCAATTGCTCTAATAACGTCCTGACTGCTTTAGATTTTACAGGACTTACTAAATTAAAACGGCTATTGCTGCATAATAATCGATTGGTTTCGCTCAGTAATCTGGTCGACTATCCGGAATTGGTAAGTGTAATTGCAGACAATAATAAACTGTTGTCGTTGACAGTTTCCGGTCCGGCAATAACAGAGCTAAGTCTTGCGAACAACCAGTTAGGATATCTAAAGGTTTATAATTGTCCGGAGCTGAGTATCGGGAGGTTTAACTTTAGAAGTAATCCATTGGCCACTTTAGATTTACGAGGCCTTGAAGGGCTTGATTCTTTACCATGCAGTAATTACGGACTTAGCAATGCATTAACGGTTCTTGCAGATAAAGAACTAAGGTCGGTTAGTTTTGACGTTAACAGGCTGTCATCTCTGGATATTACCCAATGTCCGGGTGTTGAAGTGTTGGAGTTTGGTTCCAACCCATTACTTACTTCGCTTTTTATAAAAAACGGAAAGGATAATACGGCTTTTTTTGAGCATTCGTTATCCACCGTGCCCCGTCTTCGCTATATCTGTGCCGATGAAGATGAGATAGATATGATAGAAGCACGGTTGGCAGCACTGCCTGGTCTTGAATGCGGAGTCAATTCTTACTGCTCTTTTACACCGGGCGGAAATTATCATGCTTTGAGAAGCAGTACAACTTTTGATGATGACATGAATGGCTGTGATGCGGAAGATACCGTTGTTTCCTTTGCCGGTTATAAATTAATTCGCGGAACAACTGAAACGGTATATTTTTCAGATAGGAGCGGGCAATATAATTTGCCATTACTGGATGGCAACACAACCATTATTCCTCTTCTCACTAACCCGGATTATTTTGATGTTTCGCCACCAAGTATGACGTATTCATTTTCTGACCAACCCTCAGGTTCTTTAGAGCAGCTTTTTTGCCTGAAATCAAAAGGAGAATATCCTGACGTTGAAATCGCCTTATTGCCTTTAAATGATGCAGTGCCTGGGAATGTAGCCAATTACGCTATTTCATATAGAAATAAAGGAACCAGAACACAATCCGGAAATATTCAATTGGAATTCGATGCTACAATAATTCACCCTGAAATAACCACATCAACAGCACAGAATCCTGGACGTTTGATATGGTCTTTTTCTGACTTAAAACCTTTTGAATCGCGTACTATTGCACTGCGTTTTATATTGAATAGGCCAACGGATAATCCTTCTCTTAATAGCGGAGACATTCTTAACTATAAAGTTACAATAATCACACCTTCATTAGACGCTGTACCAGAAGACAATACGATTGTCTTACGCCAGAAAGTAGTTAATTCTTTTGACCCTAATGACAAAACCTGTCTTCAGGGACTTTCGGTTTCTTCTTCCATAATTGGGCAATATGTGCATTATATTATACGCTTTGAGAACACCGGCAATTTTGTTGCAAAAGATATTGTAGTAAAAGACCTTATCGATACGGAACGTTTTGATATAAGTACGCTTTCAACCATAGAAAGCAGCCATAATTTTAGTACCAAGATTAGCAATACCAATAAGATTGAATTTGTTTTTAAAGACATCAACCTCCCTTTTTATGACCATATTAATGATGGTTATATCGCTTTTAAAATTAAGACTAAGCTGTCTTTGGCTCCGGGCGATAGTTTTAGCAATGCCGCCAGTATTTATTTTGATTTTAATTTGCCGGTTATGACAGAAAGAGTAACCACCAGAATCGAATCGCTTAGTGACAAGGATTATGAATTTTCAAACCGTTTTATGATTTTTCCAAATCCTTCAAGTGATTTCATAACGATTACAAATAAGGATGAAATTCTGATAAAATCTGTGACCGTATATAATATAATGGGGCAACCGGTAAGGACGTTCAGTAGTACTTTCGACACCAAAGTATTGGATATATCTAATCTGGCTTCAGGAAATTATGTTATCAGGATTTATTCTGATGAAGGAACTGCAACGGCGAAGTTTGTAAAATACTAACCAGACAAAGTAGGGGGAATGTTGTATATTTGTTCGGAAAGGATTTGTCTTTTTCCAATCAATTACCTACTGAATAATGAAAAAATATCCTGCTTTTCTTTTGGTTGCCTGCTGTGCAGTTACCTCTTGCAACATAGCCCATAATACTGCTACTGCAAAATTATCACACATCGAAGTTCAGGGCCATCGTGGAGACAGAGGGCTTTTTCCTGAAAACAGCCTGGAAGCTTTTCGCAGTGCTATTGACAAAGGCGCTGACGTAATTGAACTTGATGTTGTTATTTCCGGAGATAAAAAGGTGGTGGTTTCTCATGAACCTTTTATGTCTTCTGAATATGTATCGCTCCCTAACGGGATGCCTGTTACCCGTGAAAAGGAAAGGTCTTATAATTTATATCAGATGCCTTATGACAGTATTCGTAAGTTTGATATTGGTTCCAAAGGAAATACGCATTTTCCGGAACAGCAAAAGTTCAGGACCTATAAGCCATTATTCTCAGAACTGATTGACGATATGGAAGCTTATACGGCTAAACACAGACCTGGCAAACCCATTCGTTATAATATTGAAATCAAGTCAGGGGCAGACCAATACGACAAATCCCAACCGCAACCGGACGTATTTGTTACAATGGTGATGGAAATTGTTAAGAAAAAAGAAATACAAAACAGAAGTAATATCCAGTCTTTTGACCCGGCCATACTAAATGCTTTACATAAAAAATATCCTGATGTGACTATCGCGATTTTAGCGGGCGATAAGGGACTTGCAAAGAATTTGTCAAAATTGGATTTCAAGCCGCAGATATATAGTCCGCATTACGGACAAGTCAATCAAGCTTTGGTTGATTCAGTCAGGAAACTCAATATGAGATTAATCCCGTGGACTGTAAATGACGAAAAAGACATCGATAAAATGATTGAATTAAAGGTTGATGGCATCATAACAGATTATCCGGAAAAGGTTATTAAAAAACTTTAAATAAACTTAATCAATTGTTTTATTTTCAGAAATATAATGTAATTGTGTTTGATTTAAAAATTTCTAATAAACTTATGAAGCTAATAGATTTAATACTTTGCGATGTTGCGTCTTTGCGTGAAAATAATTCTCCTTAGCACAACAAGCATCATTATTTTTCCGCTATTTTTTGATACCAGCACAAAAGCGTTTATTTTTATAACTAAATTAGAAGCTCATAAATTAGCAAGATGTATAAAATACTATCGCTTGACGGAGGCGGAAGCTGGTCATTACTACAGTTACTCACCTTAAAAGACAGATATCCCGATAAGACTGGCCATGCAATTCTGAAAGAATTTGATATGGTGATTGCTAATTCCGGAGGAAGTATTATTCTTGCGGCTTTGGTAGAAGACTGGCCTTTAGATAAGGCTATTGCACTCTTTAAAGACCAAAAAATCAGAGAAAAAATTTTTAGCAAAAATTCATTTTGGGAACGTTTTTTTCCCGTAGACTATATCAAAAGTATAGGCCCAAAATACAGTTCCAAAAGAAAAGGAAAGGCGTTTCGCGAACTGTTTACGGAATCTGCCAAAAGACAAATGAACGAACTTCCTGATTTTATTGGCAAACCCGATTTAAAGCTAATTGTCTGTACTTATGACGCCTTAAATAATCGGGCGAAATTTTTCAGGTCATATGGCGGCGGTCCTTATTATGATTCGGTAAAGCTCACGCAGGCCATTCACGGTTCTTCAAATGCGCCAATACAGTATTTCGATTTTCCGGCCCGTTTCAAAGCAAAGAATTCCGGAGTCTTTTTTGAATTATGGGATGGCGCTTTAGGTGGATTTAATAACCCTATTGCTGCCGGAGTCATTGAAGCCATAAAATCAGGCGTGCCAAGAGATTCTATAACCCTAGTTTCTTTAGGAACTTCCAATAAATCGATGTCGAATGACGATAAAAAGACGTTTTATGACATCAAACAGACAACTATCAAACAGCGCCGAAAAAAATATAAATTCTGGCTGTGGAAGCCGCAATTGCAGTTTTTTAAAATGTCGATAGTAAATCAGGCAAAAACCATATTGTATGAACCGCCTGACTGGTCCAACTATGTAGCTTTTATGTTTTTATTTGGGGAAGATTATAAAAAAGGATTGGATGCCGCTGCATTAAAGCGGTTTATAAGACTTTCACCTATGATTCATACCGATAAAAATACGCTTCCTGAAATGGAAGAATTGCTGAATACGCTGTATCGTATGGACATGAATCTGACAAAAGACGAAGAAATCCAAAAACTGGAAGAATGTTATGCCGGCTGGAAAGAAGGTAAAATACCTAACCAGCCTATAGAATACTCAATAACCAGAGAAAATGAGCTATTGCCAACCTTTGGACACATAAGATATAATGATGGCATAAACGATTGGAAAACTTGAGTTTTATGCATAAACAAAAATAATTGCTTTGACTATCCATGATATATATTGACCGATTGATTGTAATTTTTCTGTTAGGAGGCTTTGCCATGCTAACTATGCTTGTTATTTTCAATCCTTTAAAAGTCAACAGGAAAGCGAATATATGGCTGGGATTATTTTTGTTTTTGTGGGGAACTTTCTGGATAGATGAAGCTGCCGAGATTTTGGGAATAGCATCCATTGGCAAGCCTTTTTTATTTGTTTTGAATTTTCTGCAGTTTTTTACTCCGTTGACATTTTATTATAGTGCGGTTCATTTTACAAATCCTGGATTTTCTTTTTCCTTAAAAGAATTGAGACATTTACCATTGGCCGGTCTGTTCCTGGCCTTGTTATCGTTATCGTACTTTTATGACAAAGCAGATAAAGACATCCTGAGGGCGTGGTTAACCGTAATTATGCTGGTACAAAGTTTATTCTATGCACTGTATTCCTGTGAGATAATCAACAGGCATCAAAGGAAAATCCAGCAATTTTCTTCAGATACTTACCCAATCAGTCTAAACTGGCTTAAATACATTGCCTATACCATATTGGCTTCCGGAATTATAATCACGGTATACAATATTATATTTATTGCAGAAAGGCCGGGCACTTATCTGAACTTTGCTTTCCTTATAGCAATTTATTTTATAGCCTACTATTCTTTAAAACAGCAGGAAGTGTATCCGGTAGGAACACAACAGGCTGATACTGTTTTTTCATTTCAGGAAGAAAGCAAAACTAATGAAGGCCCAAAAATCAAGCTGCTTGGCAATGAAGAAACCGAACTCATAAAACAACGTTTGTTAGGAGTTATGGAATCTGAAGCTCCCTATCTTGACGGTGATTTGAATTTGATAAAACTCGCACAATTGATGGAAGTAACACCACATCAGCTTTCGTATGTTATCAACACCGGATTTAATGAAAACTTTTTTCAGTTTATCAATAAATACAGAATTGAAAAAGCAAAGGAATTGTTAGCCGATAACAGAAATAATAACCTGTCAATTTTAGGAATTGCTTTTGAATCGGGATTTAATTCCAAGACCTCATTTAATATTACTTTTAAAAAATTTACGGACCTTACACCTTCAGAATTCAGAAAAAAGAGTTCTGATTTATAAATTGGAACTTTTTATTTTCCAACTGCTTATTTTACAGTTGATTATAGAGTGTTCAAAAAGAGTTCATTTCTATAAATCCAAACATTTTTACAAGGGCAAGAGTATACTTTTGGCATAAAAAGTGAATCATGCTACGAAAAAATGACGAGACAGTTGCATCTGGAAATGAAACCGGTTATGCTGTTGTTACCGGAGCCAGCCAAGGCTTGGGCAGGGCATTTGCCTATGAACTGGCTAAAAATAATATACCGCTGATTTTGATGAGTCTGCCGGGACAGGAACTTTCGGAATTGTCTTCAGAAATTTCTGAACGATATGGGGTAAAGGTATTTTTTTACGAAACCGACCTTTCCGTCAAAAAAAATGTATTGGATTTTGCAGCCTGGGTCAATGCAAACTTTTCAGTATTTATGCTGATAAACAATGCGGGGACCGGGGGAACCCAAAAATTTGATGAGGCCACAGCAGAATATATCAGCAAAATCATTGAGGTAAATGTAATGGCAACCTCATTGTTAACCCATCAATTACTGCCCAATCTGAAAAAAAAGGAAAAGGCTTATATCCTAAACGTATCGAGCATGGCAGCATTTTGCCCAATTGGCTACAAAACGGTTTATCCGGCTTCTAAGGCATTCGTACATTCTTTCTCCAGAGGATTGTATGAAGAATTAAAACACACCAGCGTTTTTGTCAGTGTTGTAAATCCGGGTGCTATGAAAACAAGCCCGGAAATCACACGCCGAATCGAAAAACAAGGCTTTTTAGGAAAACTAACGTTACTCAATCCGGACGCTGTAGCAAGATATTGTATCCGCCAACTCCTAAAACGGGATACGGTAATCATGGTTAACCGTATGAGTTGGCTAATGCTTGTCATGCTTCCAATCTGGATAAAACTACCCTTATTGACACGGTCTATAAAAAGAGAGCTAAATCCGCAAGTATGAAAACAGTTTTTATCACGGGAGCGAATGGACTGCTAGGAACAAATTTAGTTCATGCAATGCTGGCACTTGGCTGGAAGGTCAGGGCATTAGTTCGCAACCCTAAAAATTATAAGGGAGAATTACACTCTCATTTGAAATTGGTGAAAGGTGACTTGCAAGAAGACCTATACACACATATGGAAGCATGTGAAGTAGTTATTCATATTGCTGCCGAAACCAGACAGCATCTCTTACGTTATTCAGACTATCAGAAAATAAATTGTGATGCTACTATAAGCCTGTTCCATTCTACGCTTGAATCGGGTTCTGTTAAAAAATTTGTTTTTGTAAGTTCTGCAAATACGTTAGGACACAGTGATTTGTTTGAATTGGGTTCAGAAGATAAGGCTGTGCGTTATCCGTTTAAAGATTCGTATTATGCCAAAAGCAAACTGGAAGCCGAAAATTTTCTCTTACAAAACAAAGACAGTATGGATGTGATTATTGTAAACCCAACATTTATGCTTGGCGCTTATGATACCAAACCCAGTTCCGGTAAAATAATACTGATGGGATGGAAAAAACACATACTGTTTTATCCACCGGGTGGTAAAAACTTTGTGGACGTAAAAGACGTGGCAAGAGGTATTATAGCCGGTATTGAGAAAGGAAAAAACGGAGAAAAATATCTTTTGGCCAATAATAACCTCTCCTACAAGGCATTTTTTGAATTACTTCGACAATATTCCAACCAACGGCCAATAATGATACCGTTACCTAAATGGTTACTTTATCTGTTAGGTTATGGCGGTAACTGTGCAAGATTCTTCGGATTGGAAACAAGCATAAGCCTGACTAACATGCGTATTCTTTGCCAGAATAATTTCTATTCAAATAAAAAATCAGTTCAGAACCTTGGAATTAAATACAGACCTATAGATTATGCTGTACACGATGCTGTAACTTATTTTAAGTCAGAGAATGTTTTGAGGTAATTGCTGTTGCAAACATAGCGACTTAGCGTCTTTGAGTGATAAATAACGGACCATAACTAAATTAATATCGAATTTTATCTAAATTTCTTAGGATAGTTAGGAATATTCAATCCCAAAACAATATTATGCGTAGTAATTTGCACACCATCTTTAACCTTAATTTTTACAACACCGCTACCGCCACGCTTTTCCTGAGGATATTTTTTAAAATGAGCAGTCAATAATTTGTCATCCTCAAAATTGATTTCATCGGTATAATATTCATTAGCAACATCCGGTTCCTTTATAGACAGATGGATATGTGCCGGCAAAACATCATTTGGATAGGGAGCAGGACGTACCGTTTTGATAGTATATTTTCCGTTTTTATCGGTTTTCACCCAACCCCGAATATGGCCGTGGCGTTTTACTCTTTCATCCATTTTTTGTGTAGGCGAATAATATCCGGCATTATCAGTCTGCCAATAGTAGATAATTACATTTGGGGCTGGTGTCTTTTGGTCCAATTGAAAAACAGTTCCGCTAACAATCAGCTTTTGGCCCTTTTCATTCCAGCCGGGACTTGTATCAGTAGCATGCAATTCTTTGGGTATTCCTATATACATCAGTTCGCAACCATCACAACCACCGCCAACAATGGGATTGTTTTTAGGGAGTAATTTTTCATTTGCCTGTTGTCCGTTACAACTCATAAACACCAGTTGCAAAAAAATCAGTTTAAAGAAAATTCGTTTTTTCATAATCAAATATTTTATGCAAAATGACAATGAAAACAGTTGATTTCCAACTAAAATAGTGTAAGCGGAGTTTATTTTAAGCTAAGCTGATGTGCTGAAAAGTGAAGCCTAAAATTCTTGGCATAATTACGGCTCAATCTCAAAACAGTATCATCTGTGAGTGTAATATCGTAATCACCGTTTTGTCTTGACCGGACAGATATAATCTTATTTACGTTCACCATATACGATTTGTGTATACGTACAAACTGTTTGTTGTCTAATTGTACTTCCAAAGATTTTAAGGTTCCGCTATACAGATGTTTTTTGGAAAGCTGATAAATGTTGACATAAGGAGAATTGGCAGAAAAATAGAATATATCATTTACTGCCACTACTGTTTTTCTGTTAGTGCTGTCTGAAATTAAAATAGAATTGATATAAGCTTTTTTCTCATTTGAAGGAGATAATGGTGAAGTTTGGATTTTCTGATTCGATAAAGAGAAAGCCATTAGCATAAACCCATAAATAATAATCGTTTTTATCAAATAGGCGGATATGCCATAACTAAAAGTCTGCCAATACGAAAACGTATGGGAATAGAATATTTTTGAGACAATCCAAATCAAGGCAGGATATGATAGCAGATGCAATACAACTGCCCCGCCAATAAGTAATATTTTAATTGCGATTTTATCTTTCTTTTCGGTCAGTTTTAAAAATAATGTCAGCAAAGGAAGGAATAAAATCCAATAGGAACTGAACAGTAACGATTCTGACAGGTAGAACGCGCTGTTCTGGGATAGTGTAGACAGGTAATCTATAAGCACGTTTACAGTGATAAACAAGACTAAACAGGCCGTGAAAACAGTTCTCATTTTCAGCCTGCGGTTAGAAACAGTATGGGTTGCCTGAAGTATCAAAATAGCCCTTATTTATACTTTACAAAATAACTTAAAAGTTAGCAATGGACAATTTTAAAGAATGGATTTTTTCAATTTATCGAAGAAAGACCAACTGTTAAGGTATGCTAAAATCGGTTAAGGTCTAGCAGAAAATGGCTAACTTTAATATGCAACCTGAACGAAACACTTGAAAAAAGGATGCATAACTGATTACTTTAAACTTTAAAATCTAAATTATGAAAAAGGCAAGCCTTATAATTTGCACGATTTGTTTCGCCTTAATTGGCACAAAAAGCCAGGCACAGGAATTTTATATCCGGGGTGGCTTAGGTTTTGTTACCGAATCCGGAAAAACAGAATTTAACAATGCCGACCCGAATGGGCTGACAATGATTCAGCAGTCAACAGATATTACCGTAAATCCTGATGGAACCATGAGGATAAAATCTCTGAATGGAACTTTGGGAGGTGGATTTAAAGGAAATATTACGGCAGGATATATGTTTAATAACTATATAGGAGCCGAAATAGGTTTCAATTATTTTTCAGGATATGATAAAACTATAGGAAAATTAACCAGTCCGCAGCTCCAGTCGGAAGAAGTAGCCTATTTAAGAGGGTTGGACATTATCCCCGCCATTTATATTACCCCGGGTTTGAGCAAATTGAATCCGTACGCAAGAATTGGAGCCATTATACCCACAGCCGGAAAACTTTTTATTGAAACTACGGCCAATCAAACCAATGGTGGCGGTCAGGGAACCGACATTCACGTAGAAGCCAAATCAGAAGTAGAATCGAAATTTAGTGTTGGTTTTGTAGGCGCATTAGGTGTTACCTATCCTGTTGCACCAAGATTGCAGGTTTTTGGCGAAGTAGAGTTTAAAAATTTGAGCATCAAGAGTAAATCGGCAGAAATTACAGAATACAGAACTACGGCGGTTACTAACGGAAATGCCGTATTGGTTCCGGGACAGCAATTGGCAGATCTTCCTGTAAATGAAAAGAAATTCGTTTTTTCAGACAGTTATACACAAGGACCGGCAGACCCTGATTCTCCACGCAGATTACCAACACAGTATGTAAATGCCAGTGGAATCGGAGTAAACATAGGTATACGTTATAGTTTCGGAAAATGAAAAAGCTAGTTGCATATTGTATCGTTCTGCTTTTTGCAGGAATACAGACAGGACAGGCACAATCTGTTACCGGACGGTGGAAAACCTTTGATGATGAAACCGGGGCTGCCAAGTCTATTGTCGAAATTTATGAAAAGAACGACAAGATTTACGGCAAAGTGGTTGAAATACTTGAAAAAGGAAAAGAAGACAAGACCTGCGAAAAATGCAAAGGCAGCAAAAAAGACAAACCCATAAAAGGATTGGTGATTATTGAAGGATTGTCTAAAAATGACGATACATGGGAAGGCGGTACTATTTTGGACCCAAAAAACGGGAAAGAATACAAATGCCATATCAATCTTGAAAATAAAGACAAACTAAAAGTCCGCGGTTATATTGGCTTTTCTCTACTGGGAAGAACGCAATATTGGACCCGCGTTGAAAAATAAAAAAAAGGCTCCCAAACGGGAGCTTTTTTATGGATGCTTTTTTCTTTTCTTTTTTCTCAAAATAGGAGCAGAAGGATATTTTCGTTTTGGAGTCAGGTTGTTAAAAATTAAGGCAATAAACAACAAAATAAGAGCGCCACTTAGCACAGGGAAAATAACATAACCATATCCAAGTGCTTTTATTTGCGGACCACCTGTAACCGCAATCAATGCCGTTGCACCACCAGGCGGATGCAATGTTTTTGTGATTTGCATCAATACGATAGATAACGAAACGGCAAGGGGAGCAGCTATCCATAAAACATCCGGAACCAGTTTTTGTACCGTAACGCCAATTAGTGCCGAAACGACATGGCCTCCTATCAGATTACGGGGTTGCGCCAATGGACTTTGAATTACACCATAGACCAAAACACAGGAAGCTCCAAAGGAACCTATCAGAAATACAAAATCATTTTCATTGAACGACCCATACTGCAAATAGGCAATGAGTCCCATTCCAACAAATGAACCAATAAATGCCCAAAAATGCTCCCTGAAATCAACAAGCGTTTCTTTATAGAGAACATATCTGGTTTTGCGGTAGGTGCGATGTATCTTTTTGATTGGCATTAGGCGGTTGTTTTGGCTGCGTAAGTATATACGGTATATGGGCAAAGCCTTTCGGCTACATATTTAGAAACTAAAGAAACAACCAATATAGGCCAGAATAAAACATAACTCCCTACTAATCCGCAAACCAAAAACAGGGCAGTGAAAGGCGCACTTATACTGGCGCTAAGCATTGCGGCCATTCCTATAACCATAAAATTTAATGGAATTACTCCGGCATCAAAAAAACGATTGGACACGAAAGCCAGTAAAAGACCCAGAAGCGCTCCAATAAATATACTTGGAGCAAAAACACCGCCATCGCCACCAGACGAAAGCGTAACGGAAGTAATAATTGGCTTTAAAACAATACAGGCTGCCAGGGTTAAAAGTACCGAAATAGCAGGAGTTGAACTTGAGTTGGCTATATTTTCTTTTACGGCATTATAGCCATCACCAAACAATTGTGGGAAAAGAAACAATCCGACTCCAACTAGCAATGCTCCCAATACGACCCTGTAATAAGGAGTCTTTATTTTCGAAAACCAAGCCTTGATTTGCAATACACATTTGGTGAGATAAACGGAATTTATACCTGCAATAATTCCTAATAAGATAAAATAGGGAATAGCATGATAGTTCCATGTTGAAATGCCAACGTCAAAGAGTGGCTTTACATCCATAAAAAATAAAAACAACCAGGTCACGCTTATCGCAATAACGGTTGTAAACAGGAATGACCTTGATAATTTTTTAGAAATGACTTCATAAGCAAACAAAAGGCCGGCTATTGGACTTGCAAATAAAGCGGCAACACCTGCAGAAACTCCGGCACAGATTAATTCTGTCTTATACCTTTTCAAAAAGCTTTCTTTGGAATGTGCAATGGAACCAACTGCGGCAGAAGCCACAACGGTAGAAACTTCAATTCCTGTAGAACCGCCAAAAGCTACTGTAATCAGTCCGTTGATGAAATGGGAAGGGATTTTATAGGCGGGCAGACTTTTACCCGGTTTTGTACTTTCAAATACCTCTTTGATTCCTTTGTTTTCCTTGTTCTTAAAAAGATAAATCCGTAAAAAATAAATTACAGAAAGTCCAAAAAACGGAAGTACCAAAAGCAGGAAATTATACTTTTCGGCTTTGCCGTAAAAAACGCCTTCATAATGTTCTGTTACATGTTTTAGTGAAATAGCCAGAAATGAGGCCAAAAAACCGACCAGTACTGCTGCAAGAGCAAGCTTAAGCCATTTTAGCCAAAGCAGTTTTTTACGAGTTTGCATCTTATCTTCAGGATTTATGCAAAGATAGTTCATCAAATGTTTTCTACTTTTAATTTAACGTTTTTAAATAAGTCTCAGGTTCATAAAATTTGAGAAAAAAAATGTTTGCAGATACCCATTTAATCCAATGTTTAGTATATTTACCATCATTCAATCCATCTATAATTAATACAATTATGAGCTATTACCAAGTCAAGAGTCTGGAACAATATTTCAAACATTATAACAAATCCATAAGAGAGCCCAGAAAATTTTGGGACAAAATTGCTGATGAGAATTTCACATGGTACCAAAAATGGGATAAGGTTGTTGAATTCGATATGCAGGAGGCGGATGTCAAGTGGTTTTTAAATGCTAAAGTTAATATTACTAAAAACTGTATAGACAGGCATCTGGCTAAAAGAGGAAACAAGACGGCTATTATTTTTGAGCCCAACGACCCAAAAGAAGAAGCACAGCATATTACCTACAATGAACTATACGACAGGGTTGCAAAAATGGCCAATGTTCTTAGAGAACAGGGAATAAAGAAAGGCGACAGAGTATGCATTTATTTGCCTATGATTCCTGAATTGGCTATTGCCGTTTTAGCATGTGCCCGAATAGGAGCAGTTCACTCGGTTATTTTTGCCGGATTTTCGGCTTCGGCAGTAACTACTAGAGTAAATGATTCGCAATGCAAAATGGTTATCACATCTGATGGCGCCTATAGAGGAAACAAATCAATCGATCTTAAAGGTATTATTGATGAGGCTCTGGAAAAATGCCCTTCGGTAGAAAAAGTTCTGGTTGTTAAAAGAACAAACGCAGAAATCAACATGAAAACAGGCCGCGATTTGTGGCTACAGCCTTTGTTGGAAGCTGCAATTCCAAACAATGTGGCTGAAATTATGGATGCTGAAGACCCATTGTTTATTCTTTATACTTCGGGTTCTACAGGAAAACCTAAAGGAATGCTTCACACTACGGCAGGTTATATGGTTTTTGCAGCCTATACGTTTAAAAATATATTCAATTACGAAGAAAACGACATCTATTGGTGTACTGCCGACATAGGCTGGATTACAGGACATTCTTATATATTATATGGGCCATTGCTAAATGGTGCCACAACCGTAATTTTTGAAGGAGTTCCGTCTTATCCAGATTTTGGAAGATTCTGGGAAGTCATCGACAAACACAAGGTTACCCAATTTTATACGGCTCCAACAGCCATTCGTTCATTAGCAAAAGAAAACAGTGAGTGGGTTGAAAAGTACGACCTGTCAACATTAAAAGTCATTGGCTCTGTAGGAGAACCGATTAATGAAGAAGCATGGCACTGGTATAACAACCACGTGGGTAAAAAAAGATGCCCGATTGTAGATACCTGGTGGCAGACAGAAACCGGAGGAATCATGATTTCACCGCTACCTTTTATAACACCAACAAAACCAACTTATGCGACTTTTCCTTTACCGGGAATCCAGGCCGTTTTGATGGATGAAAAACGCAATGAAATTGAAGAAAACCAAATTGTAGGAAGCCTTTGTATTAAATTTCCCTGGCCGGGAATGGCACGAACCATTTGGGGTGACCACCAACGATTTAAAGAAACTTATTTTACGGCTTTTCCAGGCAAATATTTCACAGGCGATGGCGCCTTACGTGATGAAGTAGGCTATTACAGAATCACGGGTCGTGTAGACGATGTGGTAATTGTTTCCGGACATAATCTGGGAACAGCTCCTATTGAAGATGCTATCAACGAACACCCTGCTGTGGCTGAATCGGCAATTGTTGGTTTTCCTCATGATATTAAAGGAAATGCTTTGTATGGCTTTATTATTCTTAAAGAATATGGCGAATCCAGAGACAGGGCAAATTTAGCAAATGAAATCAACCAGCACATTTCCGGTCATATCGGACCAATTGCTAAGCTGGACAAAATTCAGTTCGTTTCCGGATTGCCAAAAACACGTTCCGGTAAAATTATGAGAAGAATCCTAAGAAAAATTGCAGAAGGCGATTTCTCTAATTTTGGAGATACAACAACGTTATTGAATCCTGAAATTGTGGAAGAAATCAAAAACGGAAGAGTATAAAATGTATTGAGTTGAATTATAAAAACAGCTTCAAGACAAGTGCTTGAAGCTGTTTCTTTTTTAGTTCTTAAGATCTAATGTTCTTACATCTCCGTTAGGTGTTATAACATGGTATAATTTTTTGGTTTCTTCTTTTGTTTTTTTCTTTGTCTTGTAAGAAATACTGAATTCCATTACATATTGAATGCCTACAGCCGGAGAATCAGAATTCATAATCTTGTCAAAAGAATCCGGGTCTATACCGTCATAATAAAAAGTCTTATTTTTCCTTTGTTCTTTTCGTACCAACACCTTATTGGAATTGTAATAATCATTATAAACGGCATCTGAACTTTCAAAGGCAGTAAAGTTTTTATACTGTTTACCCGGTTGGATACTGTAGAAATTTATTAATAGCTGTGGCTCCGATTCAAAATCTCTTTTTCCGTATTTATCATAAATTTTACTTCTGGATTTTAAAACCTCATTAGCTTCTGCCAACATTTCATCATAGATTTTTTCGGTATCAGCTTTTTTATAATCGACTTTGATGATGTTGTAGATTTCATATTCCGAAGCCATATCAATCAGTTTGTCGAACAAGCTGACATCTTTTAGTTTGACAATAATATTCTTTTTTATCTCAAATCCCTTATCTTCCTGGGTTATATTGACCTGATTGGAGGTAGAAGTTGATTTATAGTCATAAATTTTAGTCTGCGAAATAAAATCAACAAAAATCTCTTCTTCCCGGATTCCCGTTTTTTTCAACGCATTTTTGAAACCATCCAAACGCTTATTGATTTTGGCATTGCAGTCTTTTACAGACAATCCTTCTTCGTTTAGCCCCAAAGTGACCACATAGGAATCCGGTTTTACATTGTTTAAAATTGCAATCCTGAAATTAATACCATCTTCTGTATAGTTAACCTTTTCTGCGTTTTGAAATAAGCCCGCATTTTTATAGTTATACGGATTATTCTGATTGTTATACACTTGGTTGGCGCCATGTTGGGCGTAAGCCATACCAAAGAATAAAATACCTGCAATTGTGAATTTTAATTTCATCTTGATTTTTGTTATTGATTAATGATGCAAGATTACGTTGCCATTCAAAACGGAGTCCGGTAAAACTGCTTTCCTTTGGCTGTAACCTTTTTACAGTAGTTTTACAGCAGATTTACAACAGTTTTTTATACCTTTCGGGCTACTTTTGAACTCATTTTTGTTGATGACCGAATTAGACTTTTTCCAACTTTTAAAACAGGAAGTGCTTTTGACTTACCAGAAGCAGTATCCTTATTTTCAAGGAAACTGGAAAAGTTTTTCTTCACAGGATATTCAGAATCTTATCGAATTGGTTGAAGAGAAAACCAGACAGGGAATTAGTGAAAAATGGATTTACACACATCTTAAAGCCGAAACCAATTCCAAACTGCCAAGAAAAGACATGCTTGATATTTTAAGCCAATTTTCCGGATTTTCAGGTTGGGATGAATTTGTTTTTAAAAACAGGGAAGTAGCCGTTGAGCAAAAAGAAAACCATTCCCAAAAGAATAAAAGACATTTTGTTGTTATTGGTTTTTTAGCTGTTATAATGGTTGCTATTCTCTTTTTTGCTTACTCAGGTAAGAAACAGACACAGAAATTGCAACTGAAGAATGAATTTACAAATGATACCATACAGGCAAAAGAAGTAAAAGCCTATACTATTGAGGATGATAAAAAAATTGAAATACCCATTCGTAATTCTGAAATAGAAGTGGCGCTGAAAGATGAAAATGCAAAAGTTGTCATTCAGAGCCCTTACTACAAAAAACAGGAGATAAAAGTAAACAAGACTTCAGAAAAGACGGAAATCTTATTGCAGCCCGACGATTATGCCATGATGCTCAAAGCCTTTATGAAATCGGATATTAAAGATTGGGAAACCCGAAAAATACAACTCAATAAAATCTTATCGGATAATCTGGAAGTCATTGTGATGCTTAAAAATGATTTGGGAGCCGAATATTTCAATAAAAATGAGTTTTCGGAAAAACTTGTCATTCCTACCGAATCTGTAAAGCGAATGCAGATTCTGGAAATTAAAAACAACGATGAAGGAAAAATTGAATTTATAAGAATCAAACAATGATAAAGTATTTTACAGTCATACTATTCCTTTTTTACAACTGCACTTTTGCGCAAGAAGCCAACCATGCTATTGCAGCAAACAGTATAAAAACCAACTTTTCTGTAAAAGCACTTGAAGCTTATGAAGAAAATTCTTTTTCAAAGCTGGAAGATTTTTATGAGCTTTTAGAAATATATTCTGCTAAAAACACTCCCAATACTTTAAAAAAACAATTAGAAGAAAGAATTAATGCTTTGTATAAGGAAAACACTTTGGTTTCCGACTTTTTTACTTCAGACAAAATAAGTGTAGACAGATTACTGGAGAAAGTAGCTTCCAAGGAACTTAAATTTGAGATAAAAAATATCCAGAAAGTAAAAACGTTTGGCAATTACTGGACAGCATCCTATATACTAACCATTCAAAGAGATACAGAAACTTTACAAAAAAATATATCCCAAAGAATTTATTTCTACCCGGAAGCAAAAACGTTTGGAAATAAAAAGAAAGAAGTCTGGAGTCTGTTTTTAGGAGAGATGGAATAGGAATCAGTTTCCCGAAATTACTTTCTGTCTATGCAGGTTTCCCCATTTTTCCATTGCAATTAATACTTCTTCCAAAGTTTTGCTATACTCTGTCAGTGCGTATTGCACTGTGACAGGTTTCGTATTACAGACTTCTCTGCTCACAAGACCATTCATTTCCAGTTCTTGAAGCTCTTTTGACAAAATCCGGGGCGAAATTCCGGCTTCTCGGGATAATTCATTAAACCCTCTTTTTCCATTTCTTAAAACAGAAAGAAGGACCAGTTTCCATTTCCCGCCTACCACATCTAATGTATCTCGGATGGCTAATTTAGCCTTAGCACATCTATCTTCTATATGTATTTCCATATACTATTCTTTTTGTAACTACTATCCTTTTTGTAACAGATAACAAATGTATAGTAATTCTTTTAAAATTTGTGATAACAATTTAAAAATAAAAAAAGATGAAATTATTAAGAGTAATAACCAGCTTCAAAGGAAAGGAATCCATGAGTTTTCAATTGGGAAATGCAATTGTAGAAAAAATTAAAACTCAACACCCGGAAATAGATACTGTTATACGAAATCTAACAAAAGATGAAATCCCACATCTTAACGAACTCCATTTCAATTCATTTATGACACCTGCACAGAACCTTTCTGCTGAACTGAAGGATGCGATATCTTATTCAAATGATGCTTTAGAAGAACTGTTACCGGCAGATATATTGGTCATAGATGTGCCTATGTATAATTTGAGTATTCCTTCATCACTTAAAGCATGGATAGACCATATCGTTAGGGTTGGTATAACTTTTCGTTATTCAGAAAATGGAGTGGAGGGATTACTGAAGGATAAAAAGGTATACCTGGCAATAGCAAGCGGAGGAATTTTTTCTGAAGGACCATTAAAGGAATTTGACCTTACTGAAAAATATATGCGGAATGTATTAGGTTTTCTGGGTATTACAGACATAACTGTTTTTAGGGTTGAAGGCTCTGCAATTCCTCAATTTAAGGATGAAGCTTTACCAAAAGCACTGCAGTCTGTAGCAGCCTATAGTTTATAAAGACAGAAACAATTGGGATATAGGTTAGCAGCCTGTCAATTTTCCGACAGAAAATCTTTATCTTTACAATAGACAAAATTAAGACCAAATAATGAAGAAAATAGGATTTTTATCGTTTGGGCATTGGGCCAATCATCCGGCTTATAAAACGCGTACGGCTAGCGATACGTTACTCCAATCTATTGACCTTGCTGTTGCAGCCGAAGATATTGGTATAGATGGCGCTTATTTTCGCGTACATCATTTTGCAGCGCAGTTAGCCTCACCATTTCCTTTACTTTCGGCTATTGGTGCCAAAACAAGTAAGATAGAAATAGGTACGGGAGTGATTGACATGCGTTATGAAAATCCGCTCTATATGGTGGAAGATGCCGGAGCTGCCGACCTGATTTCGGAAGGACGATTGCAATTAGGAATAAGCAGAGGTTCACCAGAGCAGGTTATTGAAGGCTGGCGCTATTTTGGATATGAACCGAAAGAAGGAGAAAACGATGCCGATATGGGCCGCCGTAAAGCCATGGAATTTTTAGAAAGATTGGATGGCGTAGGTTTTGCCCAACCTAATCCAACTCCGATGTTTCCTAATCCGCCGGGTTTACTGCGTTTGGAACCTTACTCAAAAGGATTGCGTGAACGTATCTGGTGGGGAGCTGCTTCCAATGCAACAGCAGTTTGGGCAGCAGAAAACAGAATGCACCTCCAAAGTTCAACCCTGAAATTTGATGAAAGCGGCAAGCCTTTTCATGTACAGCAAGCCGAACAAATCCGGTTGTATAAGGAAGCCTGGAAAAAAGCAGGACATCCGGGAGAACCAAGAGTGTCTGTGAGTCGTTCTATCTTTGCTTTGGTAAATGACCAGGACCGACTTTATTTTGGTCAGGAAGCCAATAGAGTAGACCAGATTGGAATGATTGAACCCGGCAGAAATGCCATCTTTGGACGGAGCTATGCCGCAGAACCGGATAAACTGATAAAAGAATTGGCCGAAGACGAAGCAATTCAGGAAGCCGACACCTTGCTTTTGACTATTCCTAATACATTAGGTGTTGATTACAATGTGCATGTATTGTCATCTATTTTGGAGCATGTGGCACCGGGATTGGGATGGCGTTAGGCTTACCAGTTAAATCTTATATCATTAATACAAAAATAAAATCCCGGCTTTTTTAGGCTGGGATTTTTGTTTGGTACAGATTTAAATCTGATAAAACAATATTAATTGCACCTGAATTATTAAATCTGAGGCATTCCCACACTGCTTTATATTGATTGTTACCCCGGATGAAAAAGTAAATTTTTAACTACACGTGCCTACTTAAAAATACTTTTTATTTTCAAATAGTATTTGATTTATATAGTTTTTACTATCATATGATTTTATTTAAATAAATCATTATCAGTTTTTTATGAAAAAATAACTATACACGTGTATATATACGTTGGTTGTTTTTGCTTTTTATTCACCTTGTTTTTTTTCTTTGTAATGACAGCTATTGTCTATTGCCAAAGCATATTTATCCTATGTTATTTGTATAAAGTGGGCAAGGGCTAATAGAGGTTTCTTGCTTAATTAGAACTGTATGGAACTAATAGATTAATGAATGATTTTGAATATGGGACATAATTTAGCAGTTGAAGAGCACCGGATATTAAAGAGCTTTATAAAACAATTCCTGATTGAAAAAAATGACAGTTTGATTCAAAACCATGCCATTGAACTGACTTATATCACCAAATTGCTCAACAGTGTATTTGATACCTGTTTTGATTTTAAGGTCAGTGTTACTGATGTATACAGAATTTTCGAAGAATATGGCTATGTACATTCCATAACTGGCCCCAAACTGTCCATATGGACGGAAACATCTCACATTCAAGCTAACTCCTGTGCCATATATATTACTATTTCGCCTATAACAATATTGGAACTTAAAGCTGTTGCTGCCAGCCGTAAAATGGGGTATACAACTGCAGAAATGTTTCAGATAGAGGAAGCACTAGTTAAACTTAGGGCTTTTTGGGCAACTGCTATTTAAAGTACTGTCCCCCACAGTTTTTATTTTTTAGTTCGCCTTTTTTTATACTTACCCCATCAGTCTTATCATCTTGTTGTTTTGAATGTTTTTCTAAACAACCTTATTGTTAATTGTTGTTAGAGATCTATAAATAGAACAAACTTAACCTTAAAATGCCAGTGATGAACTACAAATTTCTAACCTTATTATTTGCTATGGGAGCCTGTGGGGCTTATGGAGAGGTTGGAATTAGAACCGGAATGTCTGATAATTCTATCCGGTTAGAGGCCGTTGCTAATAACAAAGGTATTTTGCTTTCTCAGGCAACCCATACCGGCACAACAGCTATTACAAAAAAAGATAATATCAACAGCCTGTCTGTTTCTGACAAAGTAACTACTTCCGATAATGCAGGAGGTTATGGGATAGATTATAATCAATTATTGGAAAGCACTGGAAATCTCCAACTATCGCAAAAAGCATTGCGACAGACCGTCATGATATTGATTTTCTTTTTAATAACCTGCACTATTCTGTTATTGCTGCTGTTACGTGCGTATAAAAAAATCAGAAACGATTATAAAAAGAAGGTTGTGTTATGTGAGCTTCTTAAAAATAAAAACAGTTCTTTATCTGAAGCAGATACAATTAAATCTAACCTGGTTTCCATATTGGCTCATGATTTCCGTTCACCTCTTATTTCAATGCTTTATATGATGCGATTGTTAGAAAGAAATTCGGAATTACTTACCAAATCAGAAAAGGAATCTTTTTATCTGGCTATGAGCAACGATATTTCAGTAACGCTGGAAAATTTTGATGCTACCCTGCAATGGATTAAACACCAGCTTGGAGAATTTAAAATCAATTTTGAAACCGTAAATATCCGTTCGTTGCTTAATGAAGCCATTAGCGGTTACAAGGCACAGCTGAATGAAAAAAGTATAACCGTTATTAATAATGTGCCTGAAGGCATTTTAACTACATCTGATCGGGAAATGCTGCAATTCGTAAACAGAAACCTGTTATCGAATGCATTAAAATTTTCTCCTAAAGGCAAAACTATTGCTATAGATGCCCTCAAAACAGGGAAAGAAATTATAATTTCTGTAAAAGATGAAGGACCAGGACTATCCGATAATCAAATGAAAAAACTATTTTCCATAAGCAGTAAAGGAGGTTCAACCCGTGATGGCGCAGGTATTGCACTTTCGTTTAGTAAAGATTTTATAGTAAAACTTGGCGGAAGAATTTGGGCTGAAAACCGCAATACAGGTGGTACCATTTTCAGCTATGGCGTTCCATCCGGCTCAATTAATAGGGAAAGAACCACCGCCAAGATTGTGGCTTAATCATTACAGAAAGAACAAATAAAAACACTATTCTTTATTTTCTGTTCCTGATGAAATATCCTTATTTTTTAAATTATCAATAAAATAGGAGGGAGAGATGCCTGTTTCCTTTTTAAATATTGTTGTAAATACCTCTCTTGACGAAAAGCCGCATAATTCAGCAAGATAACTTATTTTATATTCTCTGTGTTTGGGTTCTTCATAAAGTAATTCTACAATATAGTTTATCCTTAAGCCATTGATGTAATTATTAAATGATTTGCCCTTATATTTTTTTATAACTTCAGAAAGATATCGCGTGTTGGTATTCAGATGATTAGCCAACCAAGTAAGGCTAACTTCCTTTTTAATCACATTTTTAGATTTTTCAAATTTTTCCAGTTTCAAGAGTAGGGCATCAGTAGTTTCTTCTGTAATAGTAAACGATTTATCTGACGATATCTTACCATAATTTTCTTCTTCAGTAAGTCTGCCTGGTTTTTTTTCTGACTTTAGTTTTTCAATTAAGCTTTCATAGTTTTCATGTAAAATCCTGTTTTTTCTTTTCCAGAATAGCCTTACAACAAAAGCCATAATGACAAGAATACAACCCGAAATAATAACGATTATAGTTGTATGCTTCTTTTTTTCCTGTGAAACGATTTGGTTTACAGGTGCTTCAATACTTGCATTTTGCGCTGCCGTAATACTGTCGTTTATACTTGTATACAATTGCATATACTTTTTTGACAGAGCTTTGTTGTCTAATTCAAGATAAGAGTCTGCCAGCATTTCATAAGACTCTTTTCGCATATAAGGCGAATTCGCTTTTCTTTCTAATTCTAAAGCATTAGTAGCATATTTTATAGTGTTATTATAGTCTTTTTTTGCCTGGAAGAAACGGCCAAAAGAGTTTGATAGTAACACTCTGTTTATGGCCATAAGCTTGTATTTTTTATTATCGTATATGGCTATTGCATCCATAAAATACTTTTCGGCGAGATCTACTCTTTGTGGTTTATGCTGATTTATATAGAACATGCCAATATTGGAGTTAGTACCGGCAAGTATATCATATTTGTCATTAAGCTTAGTATCGGGGCTATTGTCATCAATTTGTTTTATTTCGTCCAAACTTTTTTTCAGGTAATGTAAAATGCTATCCTGGGAATAATTGTCGTCCATACGATCAAAATAGGTTATCATATTCCCATAAATGAGTGACGTTTTATAATGGCGCGTATTTTTCTGCTGAATTTTTTTGGAAGCTTTTAAGGCAGCCTGGTATTTTTCATAGCTTGGTTTGCTCAATCCCAATTGACCGTGCGCAAGTGCCATCATCCTGTATAAATCTGTGAGTGCTATATAATTTTTGAGTTCCAGTGCAAGGGGTTCCATTTCCCGACTGGTTTCAATCACTTTTTTATAATTATCTTCACGCATATAAAAAACGGTTAACATGCTTCCGCTTTTTAGTAATCCTTCCTTATATCCGATTCGTTTGGAGGCTTCTCTTGCCTTTAGTATAATTTTTAAGCCCTTCTGATTGTCAACAAAATCTAAAGTGTATCCCGCATCTTTTAATAATTTGTCGATATCCTCTTTATTTGATTGGGCATTGAGTAGCGAAGAAAACAAGCAGAGAAGAAGTAAGGCCGAAAATATTCTGTTCATAAATTTTTATTTTGTGGGTACTGCAAATTTAATTATTTGTAATAGACGTCTTACTATTAAGATTATTTTAATTACTGTATTTAAAAGACACATATGAAAACTTCAATATCATATTTTGTCATCTAATTTATTGAAAATCATTTGTTTGTTTATTGTCTTTAATGTGATATATTCCGAAATGATTACACACATGCATGTACTTGCGTAGTTTTTTGGCTTAAAATTGCATTGAATTTCAGGCATTATTTTTAATTACAAACTACTATGGTTTTAGAAAGCATTTCAGGTTTTTATTGCAAATTAATTGAAGTTGGAACCGAAAAGTATACGCAAAAAATGGAAGTGGAACATATTAAATTATGGAATAAAAGTTTCCTTTCGCTCTCGCTTTTATTTTTTGCTATTTCTGTATATGATTTTATTTATATATCATCTTTAATCTCGTATTGCTTCTTTCTTCTGTCTATTCTCTTCTTTTATACGATATTCACAGATTTAAAATTTAATGCCCTTGCCCAAACCTTTACATATCTGTTATTGAGTTTTATTTTTTTTTATATATCTTCTCACATAGGGCTTGGGTCGGGAATTTATTTCTATTACATTCCGTTGATTCTATCATTGCCTGTTTTTTTTAAAATCAGTAGAAATAAAAAGGCAATAGTATTAATATGCTTTTTCCTTTTTTTCATGATGTTTTTAGATATAAAGACAAATTCAGTTAAACATCCGGTAAACGATATGATTTTTTTCGAATCATTGCTGGGTTCAATTGGACTTGTGTTTTGGCTTGTCTGTTTTATCATAAGAAAACAAGCCATATCCATAAAATATTATAAAAAGAGGGTTGGAATATGGAAAAGAGAAGCAGAAATTGATATAGACAAATTAAAGGAAGTTATAGATATGGCTGTACAGAACAGTAGTCATTTCTTTCCAAAATTTAAGGAACTGTATCCTTACTTCTGCGAAAGGCTGATTGAAATTCAACCTAATGTCGTGGCAAGCGAACAGGAATTCTGTGCCTATATAAAACTGGGTTTTACCACAAAAGAAATAGCTAAGTTTACCAATTCCAGCATTAGAAGCATAGAGGGGAAAAAGTACAGAATCAGGAGAAAGTATAACATTAGCGAAAAGGTCGATATTTATGTATGGGCTGCTAATCTTTAGAGTTTTGATATTTAAATAATTTGGTTCATTAAATAAATATAAAATCTGCATAATCATCCTAATCCGTGGCTAAAATACAATTGCACTCGAAGTCAGCCAATCATCTTTATCAAAATAATTAAAAAAAAACACCGGCGTAAACCGGTGTTTTAAAAGTAACTGTCTCAAACGAATCTACTTAATAATCATGGTATATTCTCAATTACTTTTTGGGTACAATTAATTATTTATTATTGATTACAGAAAAAACATTCTTCTTGAAATTTCGGTACTGGTAAAAATGTACTTCAATCTTTTCCTTGAAATCGTTATGAGAATTCAGGAAAAAGGTTTCACATTGAAGGTCTTCACATTCTTTCAATACCTCTAATTTTCGGTCATAATTGATTAATTCTTCTTGAATTTCAGAATTCTGAACCTTGAAAACCTTCATCTTTTCCAAGATATTTGAATAAGACTTGTCATTTTTAGCTCCCAATAAATTGGAAAACAAAATGATTTCTTCTTCAATGATTGCCACTTCATCTTTCCAGCGGTCAACATCCCTGTTGATGAAAAACTTTTGCAAGTCATCCTGGTCCTGATGTATCTTGATTAGCTCTTTTTTCATGGTCATTATTTTTGTAAAGCGTCCGGTTGTTCTACATTCAGAATTTTTATGGCATTCATTCCGGATGGGAATTGCCACATAATTTCATCTGAAACAGCATAGCCAAATAACGCCAGCCCCATAGGAGCCAGAATTGACAATCTGTTTTGTGAAATATCGCTTTTTTCCGGCGTAACAATCTGGAAGCTTTTCGGGTCACCAAAAGGCATCTGTACTGTTACTATAGAATTAAACCTTACAATCTCTTCAGGCATGCTTTCCTTGTCCATAATCGTTGCCGATTTAAGCTCATTAGCCAGCTTTTCAATAGAAGCCTTGTAAGTTTTGTCTACATTATGACCTGCATTAGAGATAATCTGTCGCAGCATTTCATATTCTCTTTTCTCGATGATTATTTCTTTCATGATTCACTACAATTAATTAAGGGAAAATACCACGTTGTATATAAGCAGTTTCAATTCTGGAAATAGCCAGAATGTAGGCAGCAGTTCTCCAGTCTACCTGCTTTTCGTTTACGATATTTTGCACTTTTTTGTAGTTTTCAGTAAGTTTCTTTTCGATTTTAGCCATAACTTCATCCAATGGCCATAATTCACCATTACGGTTTTGCAACCACTCAAAGTAGCTACCAATAACACCACCTGAGTTACATAAGATATCCGGGATAATAGTTATTCCTCTTTCCAAAAGAATTCTTTCTCCTTCGTTATCTGTTGGTCCGTTAGCACCTTCTGCTACTACTTTAGCTTTAATATCATAAGCATTGGCAGCAGTAATTTGGTTACCTAAAGCAGCCGGAATTACAAAATCACAGTCTAAAGCGAAGAAATCTTTTGGTTCCATTTCTTTAGCACCTGTAAATCCCTGAATTGAACCTTTTCTTGGTTTTGAATGCTCGTACAAATCATTAACAGAAATTCCATTCTCATTGATAATTGTAGCGTGAGCATCCTGAACAGCTAATAATTTAGCCCCATCTTTTTCCATGAAGTAAGAAACCCAGTAACCCACGTTTCCAAATCCTTGAACAATGTATTTTTTACCGGCTAATGTTTCATTCTTGTTTTCGAAGAAAAGCTTTAGAGTCAGGTAAACACCAAATCCTGTAGCACGGTCACGACCTTCTAATCCACCGGAACCAACAGGCTTTCCTGTTACTACGTGTTTGTTGTTTGACCTTTCAGATGGAGATTTTGTTGACATATAAGTGTCAGCAATCCAAGCCATTGTTTGCTCGTTTGTATTTACGTCCGGAGCAGGAATATCCAACTCTGGGCCAATATTATCGCCCAAAGCGAAAGTAAATCTTCTTGTGATTCGCTCTAATTCAGAAAGCGAATAATCTCTTGGATTAATCTGGATACCACCTTTAGCACCGCCATAAGGCAATCCTGCCAATGAAGTTTTCCATGTCATCCACATTGCCAAAGCCTTGGCATCATCTCCGTCCATAGTAGGGTGGAATCTTAAACCACCTTTGTATGGTCCAAGAGCGTTGTTATGCTGAACTCTGTAGCCAGTAAATACTTCTACTTGTCCGTTATCCATCTTCACAGGAAAATGAACAAGGATTTCATTATTTGTAATTGATAAAATCTTCCTGATATCAGGATTCAAATTCATAATGTCAGCAGTTTTATTAAACTGTTCCATTACATTTTCATACATGCTTTTTTTAGCAGGTTCTTTTGCAGTAATCATAATTTTATTGATAGTGTTCGCAGTATATTTTTTTGTTCTCTTTCCAGGCGCAATAATTGTTCCTTTCACAATTAATGCATAATCCTATTTTTACCTGATGTTGCAATATCTCTAAACCGCATGATTTGATACCATTAAAAATATTTTCGGTACAGGCAATAATCGGAATCTGGGTTTGAGGAGATTTCTTAAAGGAAAGCTCCTGTAAATTTTGTGACATAATAACTCTATTCAATTATGGTGACGTGCCATAAAACAAACTGTGTGCCATAGTGTGATACATTTTTAAAAATATTTGATAATCAGTTAATTACTTTTTGAACAATTTTATAATCTAAATAAATACCGGAGAGAAAAGTACCAATCGGGTAAAAACTCCCCGGATATCTTAAAGCAGTTTTTGCCTTAATGTTTTTCTGTCTATCTGTAGAATTTCTGCTGCTTTGGTTTTATTGTCGCCAACAGCATGCAGTACTTTTAGTATGTGGTCTTTTTCAATATCTTTTAAGGGCTTTAGGGTTTCTCCTTCGGTAGGTTGTTGGTATTTCAAATAATCAGGAATGTCAACTATATCGATTGCGTAATCACACATAATTATCATTCTCTGTATAATGTTTTCTAATTCTCTCACATTTCCCGGCCACGAATGTCTTAGCAGGATTTCTATTGCCTTGTCAGAAATCGTACAATTCGGTTTTCCGTATTCAATGCCGTATTTTTTTATAAAGGTAGTAATTAAAGGACGGATGTCGTTCTTTCTTTCTCTCAAAGGTTTCGTTTCAATGCTTACTACATTTAACCTGTAATACAAATCTTCGCGAAAGCTTCCTTTTTGTACCATTTCGTATAAGTCATTATTGGTGGCAGAAATGACCCTGACATCTATTTTGTGGGCTTTTTGTGAGCCTATTCTTGTGACTTCCTTTTCCTGTAAAACCCTCAACAGTCTGGTTTGTACAGCTAATGGTGCCGTGCCAATCTCGTCCAAAAAGATTGTTCCGCCGTTTGCTGCCTGGAATAAACCAATCTTGCTTTCATTGGCACCTGTAAAGGCGCCCTTTTCATAACCAAATAATTCCGATTCCATCAGGTTTTCAGGAATTCCGCCACAATTCACAGCTACAAAAGGGTTTGATGCAAATGAGCCTTTAAAATGAATGGCTCTGGCAATCAGTTCTTTTCCGGTACCGCTTTCGCCCTGAATTAAAACGGTAGCTTTATTGTTTTTGACGCGTTCAATAACGTCAACTAAATTTTCAAATTGTTCGGAATCACCAACAATTCCGGCATAGTTTGTTATCTTTTTGTCAGAATCGGGAAGAGTAGGAGAGCTTTTTTTCTTTGAACCTATTTTTCCTTCAAACGAATTCTGTACCGCCTTTTTTAATTCTTCACTGGTAAATGGTTTTACGAGATAATCCAAAGCACCGGATTTTACAGCATTAACAGCCGTATCAACCGAAGGAAATCCGGTAATAACCAGTTTAGGAATTTCAGGAAAATGTTCTTCGGCAAATTTGATTAGCTCAATTCCGTTCAGGCCGGGCATTTGCAAATCTGTAATCAATAAATCGATAGCTACAACTTTAAGAATATCAATAGCTTCCATTACCGAAGAAGCCTTATAGGTATGGAAATTCTGCGCCTTTAAATTACGCTGTAACAATTCCAGCATATCATAATTGTCATCAACAATCAATATGTTTTCTTTTTTCAGCATTTTTTAGGAGTTTAAAGGGAGCCTTACTTGAAAAATTGTACCTTTTGGTTGGTTGTCCAATGCTATAATGTCGCCTTTATGACTTTTTACTATACCATGTACAACGCTCAATCCTAAGCCGGAACCTTCACCAATAGGCTTTGTAGTAAAGAATGGTTCAAATATGCGCGACTTGATTTCTTCGGGAATACCGCTTCCTTCGTCGGCAATCTCAATGTAAAAATTATTGGAATCGTCAGTAACTTTAACAGTAATGCTACTGTTTTGTGGAGCTACATAAATCGAATTTATAAGAATATTAAACAGGACCTGGGTCAATTGGATATTGTCTATCTGGGCTTTTAGTTCCGGATTGTCAAAGATAAGTTCATAAGAAACCTGTGCCTTCTTAAAATTAGGACCCAGGAGTGATAAGGCCTCAACTACAATAGGTTTAATAGGAACAATTTCCATGTTTTGTGGCATTTCACAAGAAAAGAACATTAGTTTTTTGACAATTTCTCTGGAATAAATGGCCGCATTGATGATTTTTGAAACATCCTGAGCTACCTGCCTATCGATATTCTGTTCGTTTATCAATTCGGCAAAACCAAGTATATTTCCGAGTGGTGTATTGAGTTCATGGGCAATTCCGGCTGTTATTTCACCAAGAATTGACAACCTGTCAATGCGTTCCACACTTCTCTGCAACTGCTTTTCTCTTTCCCGGATATGATTTTTCTCAATATAATTGCCAATTTCAAGGGCAACTTTATCCAACAGTTGCTGTTCTTCCTCAACCAGAAAAAAAGCCCCGCTGCTTATTGGATAATGTACCTTGATAAAACCGGCTTCTTTATCAAAAATAGAAATAGGACTAACCTGAAAACGGGTATCTTCCGGAAGTTTTGACGTTGTGAAATAAAAGTCATTGCATTGGAGCTCCACTATACTAACATCGCTAAACCGCCAGGCAATTTTTACAATAGTACAGATTTCCCTTAAGGCAGATTCAGAGCAGTTTGCATTCATGCTCGTGGTCTTTGAAATATCATAAAGACAGCTCAATTCCTTGATGCGTTCCTTAAGTTTTTCTTCTGTTGATATTTCAAGCATTTTTGCCTAATTTATAAAATAGTGGACCGCAAAGTTACTTATTAAATAGAATTGCAAAAAAATATTTGCTTCTTTTTAAGAAAAGTGAAAAAAAACTGGGTTTGGGTTATAAACCAAGGCGTTGTTTTAACCTTTGGAATAGGAGTGAAATTGTAAAAGCGTCATTAGAAGCCGTGTGCCTGTCACTCTTCGATATCTTAAAGTAAGCACCTAATTCATCTAATCTAAACTGCTTTTCTTCAGGGAGTTGTTTCCATTTCTTAAACATTACTTCAATGTCCAAAGCCTCATTTTTAAGTTTGCCACAATGTAATTTTTCTAAGGCAGTATTAATCATGGCAATATCAAAATGAATCCGGTGTCCTATCAAAACGGCATTGCCTAAATAGTTAATAAAAGCTTCTATGGCCTCACTTTCGGAATGTTTTTCCTCAGGAACTCCTTTTATGATACCTGTTTTTAAGGCTGTTTCAGGAGTAAATTTCTCCTGAAAAATAAGTGCTTCAAAACTATCTTTTACAACAATAGTATTGTTTTCTATAGCTACGGCACCAATAGACAGGATGACATCTTTTTCGGCATCCAGGCCTGTAGTTTCAGTACTAAATGCCACAAATCTTCTGGATTTGTTCTCAAACTTTCCGAGATAATCTTTCCAAAATTGTGGGTAATCTTTATTTATTTTTAGCCAATCCAGCATGATTTATGAAAAATAGGTGAGCTTAAACCTGCTCTTGATTAGTTCCTGAACTTCTTTTATGGGAATAAAGCAATTTTTTAGCTTGACTTTATCAGTTTTTGAAAGCTCCTCCAGATTAATAAATTGTCCGGAGCTGTCATTTTTTAAGCCTTCTACAGTCCTAAATTCAGATAGTGTAAGGAAAGCTTCGGCACAGTTTAGAAACAATTCTGAATTTCTAGGGTCGGCAATTGCCAACTGTTTGAAACGCATATAAGTATTGTTGATTCCTTTTATATTCTGATGCAAAACTAACAAACGCCCGGCATCAATAAGCGGGGTAAGGGCTCTTGTTTTGATGTCAAACATATCTTTATTTTCGCCTTCTTCTTCGACCAGGAATTGGCGAAAGAATCCTAATGGCGGTGGTTTTCTCAAGGCGTCATTGCCCAGATAGTCAAAAAACAATTTGTTTCCTTTCGCATTTTTGAAAATAATTTCCGTAAGGGCTTCTTCGATAGAAGTTTCACCAAAAGCAATTTCATAGTCAAAGAAAATAGTGTTTATCACTTCACTGTTTTCACCTGGAGTATTAATCCAATTTCCGTATTGTTTAATCCAGTCTGTCAGTGATTTACACCACATCATATTGCTTGAAACAAAACCATCCGGACTTAAGAAATAGCCCACCTTTTCAAGGGTAGAAGTTGTTCTTCGGGCCAAACGCAGGAAATAATCTTTTACATCGCGGTATTTGTCCTGAGGCACATCTTCAAAAACCAAAAAACTATCCTGGTCAGTTAGCAATAACTGTTCTTTTCTGCCCTGGCTGCCAATACTCAACCATGCAAATCGGGCAGGAGGAGAGCCCATTTCAAGAATAGCCAAATCAATAGCACGTCTTGTAATGGCGGTGTTGATTTCTCCTGAAATATTCATGATATGCGAAACCGGTATATCTTTTGTGATTGAAGTCTGTATCAATTCTGATAATTTTTCACGAATACGTTTCAAATCTTTAGCTGATTGTGCACGTTTAACTTCCTTAATCAATACACCAGGGTTATTGGCCTGTGCAACCACCAAATCATTTTCAGAAATAATTCCCCTTACAGGAGATTTGTCTGAACCGTCTTCCGTAACGCAGAGATAATCTACATTGTATTTAAGCATATATACCTGAGCTTCGGCAAGAGAAAGGTCTTCAGGTACCGTAACCACAGGTGAAGTCATTATTTTAGCTGCGGTAGTCGAGATTTGGAAGTGACCGGTAGCAATCTTAGAACGCAAATCTTTATCAGTTACGATTCCAATCGGGAAATCATCTTTTGTGATAATGACACTCCCAATCAGCTTGTCGGTCATCATCTGGGCAATATCTCTAACAATAGCTTCAGGAGAAGCTGTTATTGGCTCTTTTGAATACTGGATGGATTGGAAATATTGTATATCGGCCTGTTGTTCCTTATAGATAATATTTTCAGAAATCAGCTTTCCTCTATGTTCCTTGTCATAGGGATTTCGTGTATTAGAGGCAAAGCTCTCCAACATAAAACTCATTACATCATGATTGGCAAACACATAGGGTTGGAAAATCTGTATCGGAATTGCATAAACAATACTCTCTTCACGGGCTTTTGCCGTCATCAGATAATTGTTTTTGGCAAAAAACGGACGAAGCCCTAAAATATCGCCTTCATCACATTTGTCAATTAAAGTTTCTTCGGCATCAGAAGTTACGGATAACCCAATAGCCCCGGAAGCCACAATGTAAAAGCTATCATGACAGGCATCGCCAATCTGGAAAAGAATCTTACCTTTTTCGAGATAAAGTACCTTAACTTCAGAAGCAATATGCAGTAATTCCTGGTAATTTAAGCTGTTGAAAGGCGGATAGTTCTTGAGAAAATCAACAACCTTCTCCGCAATCGGGTTTTTCATAAAATCTTGTTAGCTAGATGATAAGTAAAAATAAAATTTATTCTGATTCTTTGCAAAAGAAGTTTAAAAATACTTCCACGCTATTTTCCCTGAATTTGTGAAAGAGTAATCAGTACAATAGAACCAAGGGCAAGAACAATTCCGATATAGTTTTTTAAAGTGACTTTCTCTTTAAAAGCGACAATTCCAACCAAACTGCCCAAAACAATTACACCCAGGTTCATAGCCGCGAAAACGGTGGAAGGATTCTCTGAAAAAGCCTTATGTGCTTTTAAATAAAACAGGATATTTCCAAAGTTTAAAATTCCTAAAAAGGCACCTATAATAATGTTTTTCCATTGTATGAGATTCTTCTTTACAAAAACAGAGTATATCGTAAAACACAATGCCAATACTAAAGCGCCACAGAATACTATAAATAGGGAAGTGGTGTAAGGAATACTTTTTTCCAGAGCAATCTGCTTAAATAAGATATCAATGATTCCAAACCCTAATAGTACCAACACGGGAAAAATCCATCTGTTTTCCTGGGTGTCTGATTGTTTTTTGGATAGCGTAAGAAAAATAGCCGGAAAACCAACAATCAGCCCCATTAATTTTAAAGTTGTAAAGTTTTCCTTAAAAATAAAATAAGCTGCCAGAATAGGAATAAACAGGGATAGGCGTTGGGCAATATCAGTCTTAACTATACCAATGTGTTTTATAGAAGAAGCCAGTAATAAGAACACAGAAGGCAATAAAATGGCAAGTCCTATATATATTTTCCAGGGCGAACTGCTATTCACTACAGAAGCATCAGGCCGGAAGGTAATATAACACAATCCCAACGCCAAAATATAGTTTACAGCTATGACCTGGATAATATCAAATGAATATCTTTTTGAAAATTTAAGAAGCGCTCCTACCGAAACACTGCAAATTATGCTTAAGACTATATAGAACATTTTAAAATCTTTTAACTACAAAAGTAACTGAAAATAGCATTCATTTTTGGTGTTAAAATTCTTAAAAGAATTATAAATAAAAAATCAACAGACATTCACTTGATTATCTTTACTAGCCAAAACATAACAAATTAACAATCAACACAAATCACATGAAACTACAAAAAAGAATTGGAATATTTCTGATGACATTAGTAATGACTGCTTTCGCGAATGCCCAGGATAAAAAGGCAAGTCCGGCAGAAACAGTTACCGGAAAAATTAATGGTGCAACAATTACTATCAACTATGGTAGCCCATCCGTAAAAGGAAGGGCTATTTGGGGAGAACTTGTTCCTTTTGGAGAAGTATGGCGAGCCGGAGCTAATGAGGCTACAACTTTTGAAACTGATAAAGAAATTACCGTTGAAGGTAAAAAATTGCCTGCCGGAAAATATGCTTTCTTTGTAATTCCGGAAAAAGATGCCGCAACTATTATTTTCAACAAAGAGTGGAAACAATGGGGGGCTTATAAAATGGATGCCAAACAGGACCAGTTAAGAGTAAAAGTAACTCCTAAAAAATCAGCTTCAATGACTGAAAAGCTGGTTTATAAAATCAACAAGGACAATATTACCCTAAGTTGGGAAAACTGGGATATCCCTGTAAAAATTAAATAGATTTTCTTCAATACTTAATTTAGATGAAGCACTGTCTGTAAAGGGCAGTGTTTTTTATTTTATGTCAGTTGTGTAGTACTGATTATTTTTTTTAAATTTATAGTGTAACAACAATCATAATCATGGCATTTATAGACTATTACAGCGTTTTAGAAGTTGACAAAAAGGCTAGTACTGACGAAATAAAAAAAGCATACCGGAAATTGGCCCGGAAATACCATCCGGATTTAAATCCGAATGATACTGAGGCCAATAAAAAATTCCAGCAGATTAATGAAGCCAATGAAGTCTTAAGCGACCCTGAAAAAAGAAAAAAGTATGATGCTTATGGTGAAAACTGGCAGCATGCAGAAGAATATGAAAAGGCAAGGCAATCTCAATCACAATCGCAATCGCAATATTCAGGCAGTTCCTATTCCAATTTTGGCGATGATGCTTCATTTGGTAATGCTGATTTTTCGGATTTTTTTGAATCCATGTTTGGAGGCAGACGAAGTAGTGGCAGGCAAGCCGGTTTCAAAGGACAGGATTATAATGCCGAACTGCATTTGAAACTCCGCGATATTGCCCAAACCCATAAGCAGACCATTACCGTAAACGGGAAAAATTTAAGGATTACGGTTCCGGCAGGTGTAGCAGACGGACAAGTTATAAAACTAAAAGGACACGGAGGTCCGGGAGCCAATAACGGACCGGCAGGGGATTTGTATATTACGTTTAGGATTGAAGAAGATGCGGAATACAAACGACTTAATAACGATTTATATAAAACAGTAAGTTTGGATTTGTTTACGGCAATTTTAGGAGGAGAAATCACTGTTGAAACCTTAGATGGAAAGGTTAAGCTGAAAGTTCCGCCAGAAACCCAGAACGGAACAAAAGTCAGGCTTAAAAACAAAGGAATGGCCGTTTATAAAAAAGAAGGCTCATTTGGTGACCTGATTATAACGTATGACATTAAGATTCCAACCAACTTGACTGAAAAACAAAAAGAAGCTTTTAGGGAATTATCTAAACTTTAAAAAATTAGGAGATGAAAATCGAAAGAATCATTATATCAGATTACTGCAACCATTATAAAATTGAAAGGACATTCATAGATATTCTGGACGAAATGGGAATCATTCCGTTTGAAAACAAGAATAACGAAAAATTTATGGATTCTGAAAAATTAGAAGATTTAGACCGTTGTCGGCAATTGTATTATGAACTGCACATCAATCCGGAAGGAATCGATGCGATTTTAAATCTGCTTCAAAAACAAAAAAAACTCCAGCAAGAAATCCAGGATTTAAAAAACCGATTACGATTGCACGAATAATTATTTACGCTTTTTAAAATATTTTGGTACGTAGAATAATAAGAAGATAACAAGCAGTATAAATAAATATTCCATTGATATGATTTTGTATGCAAATATAGTTGTGATAAAGGAGAATATTGGTTTAGTTTGGAAAAAGTTTATTTTACATAATATAAATTATAGGTCAAAATAGTCCTCGCAGGCTCGGTTGCCCTATAATAATATTATGTAAAATAATTGGTGTGTCTTTCATAAGGAAGTTTAGTTTTCGGAAGTATTTAGACCTATAATTAGTCATTATGTTCGGAGCCTCCGGAAATAGCCGCTCGGCCAACGCGCTTGTTTGCTAAAAATTAAATGTGTTTGGAAATAAATTTACACATTGAATTTTTGCTGCACAATTTGCCGACGCTCGTCCTGTCGATTTAATTTTTTTTGCCAACGCTCGGGAAAGCGAAATTTTATTTTCGTGGAGTTCGCTGGCATACAAAAAATGCCAATGTGCCTGACGGCTTTTTTTTGGCATTTTTCTATGCTGGCGCTCACACGTTAATTATCTGTTCTTTTGCCTTGATGCAAAAGAACCAAAAAATCAAGGCTATGATGCCCTCGCTAAAAACCGACTGCGCTACGCTAAAATGTAAAAACTCGCTTCGCTCAAACAGTTTACATTTTTTAACGCTTCGCTACGTCCGTTTTTTAAACGCTCATTCATCAATGCCGGAGAGTGTGCTTCAATCATGTTTCTATTTAACATAATGTGGAGAAATTCTGCTTCAAGAGAAGCTTGTTTTAATTTTATAAATCAGCGTTTTATAAAATAATAGTACTACTCCACTGCTCTATTTAATGGTTGATATACCACAGCTTTTTGCCACATATTGTGATTATGGGATGGTAATTAAAGATACTAAATACTTTACGGCAAACCGTAATTTTGCGTATTTCCAATAGCTTATCTTTGTTACTCTCGGCGTTTTTCATATCATTGTGCTTTTATGCCGTGAAGTAAGACAAGACTTACGGGATAATCAATTCCTTTTCAGGATGTTTTATCTTGAAAAAAGCATAATTTAGAAACTTCATTTGCCAATAGTTGTTAATTATTTTAACTAAAAACAGTATATTTGAGATTTATGATACATACCGATATGCCAAACAAGAAAATACACCAAGGTCGAAATATAAAGCGTTTCCGTGAAATGCTCGGCATCAAGCAAGACGCCCTAGCCTACGAATTGGGCGAAGACTGGAACCAAAAGAAAATCTCTCTCCTGGAACAAAAAGAATCCGTAGAAAAGGATATTTTAGAACAAGTAGCTAAGATCCTAAAGTTACCTATTGAAGCTATTGAAAACTTTGACGAAGAACAGGCAGTAAACGTCATTGCAAATACTTATTCTTTCCAAGATTTTAAGGATAATGCTGTTGCATCAGGATTTAGTTATCAGCCATCTTTTAACCCAATAGATAAAATGGTTGACCTTTATGAACGTATGCTTCAACAACAAAAGGAAATGATTGAAAAGTTGGAGAAATTGATTGAAGGGAAATAATGAAACTATTAAAGAGATAATATAATGCTAAAGATTAATAATCTAAAAATTGAAGGAATTGGCCCTATCAAGAATTTAGAGCTAAATTTTAATAATCAATTTAATATTATTTGTGGTCAAAATGGAATTGGTAAGACTACTATTTTAGATTGTTTGGCACAATCATTTGGTAATTTTAATACTTCACTAAAAAAAATGGCTAATGTTACTGCTGGTAGATGGGATATTAATATTTCAATAAATGGCACACCAACCAGTAAAACGTTTAGTCTCAATAATTTTCGCCCAGATCAAAATAGTAGATCAACGAGTGGTTTTTTAAGCAATTCAAATGAAGTTATTGTTTTCAAAACACATAGGGATATTCAGTATCAGCAGTTAGCTTCATTGACGACTGAACCATTAAAAGATAACTTTGCTTTCGCAGGTGAAACATTATATGGCTCTCATCCAAGTAATATCAAAAATTGGTTTGTAAGAAAACATTTATGGTCTGCGCACCCAGATAGTTTGAATGATGAACAAATAAAAAACATTAATCTAGCAAAAGAGTGTTTTAGCTTACTTAATAATAATATTTCATTTAGTAGAGTTGATCCAGATACTCATGATATTATGCTAAATACTCCCAATGGAGAAATTTTCTTTGAATATTTATCGTCAGGATATAAATCTTGTATGGCAGTATTACTTGGGCTAATAAAAGAAGTAGAATTTCGATATAAAGAGCCAAGTATATTTATAAAAGATTTTGATGGAATTGTATTTATTGATGAAATAGATCTTCATTTACATCCTGAATGGCAAGCAAAAATATATGAGGCTATAAAGGAAATTCTACCAAATGCACAAGTATTTACATCTACCCATAGCCCTCATCTTATACAAGTTGCTGAAGCAAAAGAAATAATACCGTTAATACTTGATGAAGACAATAATGTTATACCAAACACTATTGTTAATGATATTTATGGTTGCCAAGGTTGGTCAGTAGAAGAAATATTGACTGATATTATGGGAATGACCGAAACTCGAACTTCTACATACTTAAATGCTATTGAAAATTTTAATAAAGCTATTGATATTGAAAATTTAGAAAAAGCAACTGCAAGTTTTGAAATACTTGACGCTATGTTACATCCAGAAAATTCATTAAAAAAAATACTAAAAATACAATTAGCAGGTATTTCATAGCATGATTAAATTAACAAGAACTCCCAAACCTTTAGAGCTTACAGCAGTATTTCAAGCCCAACTGACAAAGGAATATAAAACAACTGGAAAATCAGTATGGAATCGTGATTCTATAAAAAAAGGATTATTAGCTCTTTCAAATAATAAGTGCTGCTATTGTGAAGCAAACATTAGTGAAGAAAGTAAATATTTAGAAGTAGAACATTTTCATCATAAAGATAAATATGAAGACGAAGTTGTTGAATGGGAAAATCTACTTCCATCATGTAAAAAATGTAATGGTACTAAAGGAGATCATGATACTGTTTTAGAGCCTATAATAAATCCATGTTTAATAGATCCTAAAAACCATTTGAAATATTGGCTTTATAGAATCAATGGCTGTGATGCATTAGGAGAGTTAACAGTTTCTGTATTGAATTTGAATGATCCAGATAGGCTTGTTAAAAAAAGATTTGAAATTGGGAATGCAATTCAAGATCAATTTAAAATTATAAAAGAGTTATTTGATGATTATATAGGAGGTATTCAAACAAGTACAAATAGAAAGAATAGAATAATCAATAGGACTAAAGAGCTAATGAAAGAAGGTCTTCCCGATTCAATTTACTCTGCAACTTCCGCCACAATAATTCTAATAGATGCAAATTTTACATTTATTAAGGACAATCTTATAAAGCTAGGTTTTTGGGATCAAGAGTTAATTGATCTCGAAGAAGACATAAAAAAAACAGCCTTTAATCATGAAAAATGATGAAAGCATTATAATGAGCTTATAGGTTAAAGAACTAATAGAAAATCTGAGAATTTATATTACATGGAGTCTAAAGCATTAAATCAACTATTTTCAAAAGGATGGGCTGAATTTAGTTCTTCAACGGATGATGATACATTAGTTGACCTTTCAAAAAAAACAGGAGAAATCATAGTACATCCAAATGGTAATTATATAGATTATCTAAAACCTAAAAACAAAGAAGAAGCAACAAAAAATACGTTTAGCTATAATTTTGAGTTAGACAAATTTCCATTCCATACGGATACAGCTTTTTGGGAACTACCGGCAAGATTTGTTTTATTAAGCTGTGAAAATAAAAGTGATACAGGAACTACTTTTGTAACATTCAATGATATTTATAAGGATCTAACTTCTCTTGAAATCTCAGAATTAAAAAAGTCTATCTTTTTAATAAAAACCACAACTAAAAACTTTTATACATCATTTCTAAACAAGCACTTAAACCAAGAATTTATCAGATTTGATAGCAATTGTATGAAACCAGTAAATAAAAGTGCAAAAACAACTTTAGAAATTATAGACGAAAAATTAAATAAACTTGCTATAAATAAAATTACTTGGGATAAGCCAAAAGTATTTGTATTTGATAATTGGAAGATTCTTCATGGTAGAGAATCTGTGAAGAATAACGAAAATAGAATTTTAAAAAGAATATATATTAAATAATTATGAGTTGGGAAAGAGAACCATTATTTGTAAAATCAAAGCTTTTCTTTGAAAAAGGATTTGATGAAGATAAAGAAAGTCCATTTTTTGGTCTATGGTGTGCTATGGGATTAGAATTACTTATTCGTTCAGCCGTAGCAAATGTTAGCCCTACTCTTTTGGCTGAACCAGACCCATTACATCAAAATTTATTGCATGCATTAAATCTGGGATCTGCAAAAAGTAAAAGAAAATCTTTAGGGACTGTACAGGTATTATCGCTTTGTCAAACTTTAATTACTGATTTCACAGAAGAACACTTTAAAATTTCTTCTGCAATAATTAATCAACGTAATGAAGAATTACATACAGGAGGTGCAGCATTCGAAGATTATCCAACCTCACAATGGATTGCAGGTTTTTACAAGTGTTGTAAAATTTTAAGTGAATTTCAAGGCGAATCTTTAAATTCACTGCTAGGGAGCGAAATTGAAGAAGAAGCTAATATTATTCTATCGGAGGTTAAGGAAGAAGAATTTGGAAAAACAAAATCGGCGATTGCTGCTCATAAAAAGGTTTTTGAAAATAAAACTGAAGAAGATCAAGAAAATCTGAAAACTGAGTCTGAAAAGAATAGTAATAAATTGGCATACAGAGGACATCATAGAGTTAAATGTCCTTCTTGTTCTAGTTTAGCTACTGTTATTGGAGAGCCTTATGGTAAGGAAAATATAGAAACAAGTGATGGCGAAATTATTGTAAGACAATCAATACTTCCTACAAAATTCCATTGCACAGCATGTGAACTTAAACTCAATGGATATAACGCTTTAACAGCAGCAAATTTATCGAATCATTATACTCGCAGAACCATATACAGCCCCGAAGATTATTTTGATATGATTAATCCTGATGATTTTGATAGAATATCTGAAAAATTTCATGAATTTGGAGGATATGAAGAATATAATAACGAATAATTACTTCATAAATATACGCCATGACAAAAACACAAATTGAAGAATACTTAATAAAACTTGAAAATGAGTTATTAAACAATTCAGAAAAGAAAAAAATTGAGCTTAGCAGAAATTGGGCTAATTCTTTTCCGAATGCATCTGCTGTATATATATTTCGTGAGGATGGCGAGATTTGTTATGTTGGAGAAACAGGAAGTATTCAAGGCAGAATGAATGATATTCTGAATACTAAAAATCATACTCTACGAAGAAATTTAGGGAATCATCATTTTTCTGAACTCCCAAACTATGAAAAACCTAGTTCAAGAAAAGGCTTCTGCGAAGAAATTGAGAACCTACTTAATGAAAAAATAATAACAGATCTAACTGTTTCATACATCTTGGTAGATTTAGGCAGAAAAGAACTGGAAGAAAGGCTGTATGATAAATTCGCCCCTAAATACTCCATAAAAGGAAAACGTGGAACTAAAAAGAGTTACACTTTAGATGATAAGCGGCTTGAAAACAAAAACGCTTATCAACCTTGGAAACAGGAAGACGATGATAGATTGGAACTTCTTTTTTGTGAGGGAAAAACAATCGGAGAATTATCGGTTATATTCGGAAGAAACAACGGAGCAATAAGGTCACGAATTGATAAGCTGGAGCTTCGGGAAAAATATGGGCGCTAAGCAACATGTTTCACTTTTTTTCAAAATAAAATAATAGCTAATTAAACGGCTCCGCCGTTAATATTGCTATTCATATCTACAGGCTTTCTCTACATTATTTTGTGAGGCACATTTTGTTTATTTATCACATTCGGGATTACAGGCACATTAGGGATTGTTTGGGCGTGCCCCCTGCCCTTTTTTCAGTTGTTTATTGGTTGGTCAGGGGTCGGGCTATGCGCTTTATCTTTTGTTCGTAAACTCTCAAAAGGATGCCGCTGCTATCCCTCACGCGGAGTGGTGTTTAACGAGGAAGTGAGTCGGTTTTATGGAGGTTTATCGGTTAAAGAGTGAAAATAAAATTCCCCTTTTCCCCCGCTCTAAAAAATTAAATACCAAAGCTATTTAACATAATGCTCCGTACATTATAGGTCAAAATAGTCCTCGCAGGCTCGGTTGCCCTATAATAATATTATGTAAAATAATTGGTGTGTCTATCACAAGGATGTTTGGCTTTCAGAAGTATTTAGACCTATAATTAGTCATTATGTTCGGAGCCTCCGGAAATAGCCGCTCGGCCAACGCGCTTGTTTGCTAAAAATTAAATGTGTCTTAAATAAAATTTACACATTGAATTTTTGCTGCACAAATTCCCGACGCTCGTCCTGACGATTTAATTTTTTTTTGCCAACGCTCGGGAAAGCGAAATTTTATTTTCGTGGAGTTCGCTGGCATACAAAAAATGCCAATGTGCCTGTCGGCTTTTTTAGGCATTTTTCTATGCTGGCGCTCACACGTTAATTATCTGTTCTTTTGCCTTGATGCAAAAGAACCAAAAAATCAAGGCTATGATGCCCTCGCTAAAAACCGACTGCGCTACGCTAAAATGTAAAAACTCGCTGCGCTCAAACAGTTTACATTTTTTAACGCTTCGCTACGTCCGTTTTTTAAACGCTCATTCATCAATGCCAGAGCGTGTGCTTCAAACGGAGTTTCTATTTAACATAATGTAGAGAAATTCTGCTTCAAGAGAGGCTTGTTTTAATGTTATAAATCAGCAACTTATACAGTATGAAACACTACTCTACTGCCCTATTAATCCTTAATATCCCACAGGTTTTCCTTGTAAAATTCTTCTCTTGGCATTTCGATTTCTACGATGATTTTCTTTTCATAGACTTTCAGAGACAGCTTATCGCCTGCCCTGAATCCGCTTTTCTTTAACCATTTGCCACAAATGGTGATTATGGGATGATAATTATGGAAGTTAAATACTTTACGGCAAACCGTAATTTTGCGTATTTCCAATAGCTTATCTTTGTTTCTGCTGGCGTTTTTCATATCATTGTGCTTTTATGCCGTGATGTAAAACAAGCCCTCTTGGGTAATCAATTCTTAATCAGGATGTTTTATATTGAAAAAAGCATAATTTAGAAACTTCATTTGCCAATAGTTGTTAATTATTTTAACTAAAAACAGTATATTTGAGATTTATGATACATACCGATATGCCAAACAAGAAAATACACCAAGGTCGAAACATAAAGCGTTTCCGTGAAATGCTCGGCATCAAGCAAGACGCCCTAGCCTACGAATTGGGCGATGACTGGAACCAAAAGAAAATCTCTCTCCTGGAACAAAAAGAGTCCGTAGAAAAGGATATTTTAGAACAAGTGGCTAAAATCCTGAAAGTGCCTAGCGAGGCTATTGAGAATTTTGACGAGGATTCTGTGATAAATATTATATCAAATACCTTTAATGAGGGGTCGATAGCAAACGCTACTGCTGAAAATATACAATGTACTTTTAATCCAATTGATAAGATTGTTGTACTATACGATGAAAAAATTGCCCTTTACGAGCGTATGTTAAAGGAAAAGGATGATATGATGGCGAGGTTGGAAAAGTTGATTCACGAAAAATAAGTATTAGTAATCCCAAACTATTTTAGCTCAATGGGAGAAAAAAAAATTGACAGTAATTCAGGAGTTCAAGCAAACGTTGGATTTGATTTTCAAAGAAACACTTGTATTTATATATTTCTAGAAAAGTATAGTGCTTTAAAAGACCAAAATTATTTCATAATGTTAGAGCATTATGATGATATTGTTTTCGGAATTTTAAATGAAAAATCCGAACTAGCAGAAATAACAACATATCAAGCTAAAAAATCTTCAACTACTTGGACAACAAATCAATTATATGAGATTATTCAAAAAATTTGTAATTCTGGAGTTGAGTTATTAAAGGATGAATTAAAGAAATCTTCTTCATATTCTCAATTACATCATTTTATAACCAATAATACAGTTTCTCTCGACTATACTTGTTCTACTTCAAAAAAAACAAAAAGGTTCTATGTTAATGAAACAAACGAATCTGTAAAATACCCTGATTTACCAGTAGATTGTCAAACTAATTTAAAAAAAGGAAATGCCAAGGTAACATTTGATAAAGATCAGTTAGATCAATTCCCTAATTTAAATTTCAGCTTTATAGATATTGGGCGTAACACAAAAAGTCAATTAGAACTGTTATCGGGAAAATTTAAAACCGTATTTGGAAAACTTATTCTAGATCACGACGCAGCAAGAGATACTTTTATTTTTAATCTAAAAGGAATTGAAAGTACATATAATATGGGCGACCAACCCAAATTAAAAGATGTATCAAAAAGATTAGAATCAGCAAAAATAAATGAGATCCTAAATATATTGACTACAAAGAATCTTGCTCTTGAAATGTGTCGAAAGAAAGCAGAAAAAATCCATGATGAATTGGGAATAAATGTAGTTGACGCATTAAATTTTGAACTTGATTTTGAAAATAGTTTAGATCATTTTAAAGACTTAAAGCAAGGAGAGCATCAAAAAATAATTAAATACATTGAAAGTAAAAAGCCAACATTTGTAAGCTATACTAATGATGTGAATTGTATTAAATATCTACATGACGATTTTTTAAAATATAATAGCTCTGTATTGTCTCCTACTCAACTAAAAGCTGCAATAGCAGCTGGTTATTATCAAATACTTTTACAAAAATGAAAACAAAATTAAAACTCAATAAAATATTTATCCATAGTGAAGTTAATAAAAAGAGTTTTTTTACTGACTTTGGAAACAACCTTAATGTAATCTATGGGGCAAATACTTCGGGTAAAAGTACCTTAATTCAATTAATACTATATACGTTTGGAATCAATGATAATAAAACTAAACTGGTAAAAATATTATCAGAAAATATATTTACACGTTTAGACATAACAATAATAAAAGGGACACAGAATAATGATTTTACTTTTGTGCGTAATGATGAAACCCTATTCATTAAAAACCACACAGAAAATAAGATAATTACATTTAATGGTATTTCTGGTAATAGTTCTGTTGAACATGCAAAATTGAAAGAATTTTTCAATAATTTATTTGATTTTGATTTGCTGTTAGAATCTAAAAGCGGAATTTCAAAAGCGCCAATAGAAACAATCTTTTTACCCTACTATGTATCACAAGATGTGGGATGGGTATATTTAAGAAAGTCCTTTAGTAATCTTGATTTTTATAAAAATTTTAAAGATGACTTTTTAGACTATTATTTAGGAATCTCAAAACTAGAAGATAAAGAACGAAAAAAAGAACTTGAAAATGAATTGAATGATAAAAAGTTAAAATATAACTTCTATCTTAATTTTGAAAGGACTGATAAAACAATTGAGACAGCTAAGCTTATTGATGATTCTTTTAAAGGAAAAGGACAAGAATTTATCAACGAGATAGCACAAAGAAAATCAGAGTTATTAGAACTGGAAAATGAATATGTAAAAAAATCAAATATATTGACCTATAATACTCAAAGACTTTCTGTCGTATCTAAGGTTAGTAGAAATCATAAACATCAGTTCCCTGGCAAAGATAATTGTCCTATTTGTCAACAGGTATTACCAATAGATACGAAAGAAATATATCAGTATTATCAGGAAGAAAATGATTCAATTAAAATAAAAGAAAAGATTTCATCAGACAATAAAAAAATACAATCAGAAATCAATTCATTAAATAAAAAAATTAGTGGATTACGAGATATGTTAGCGAATGATTATCATAGACATGTAATCTATTCACAGAAAAATGTTACGCTTGATGAATGGATAAAAACGCAGGCTAATATAAAACTCGAAGATTCAATAATTGCAAACATTGGAAAATTAGATTTCGAGATTAAAGAGTTGCGAGATAAATTACAATTATTTAAAGATGACGAAGATTTAGAAAACGAGCGATTAATTAAAAATAGAAAATTTAAAGACTATTATAACCTTAATAATAAAAAACTTGGCGTTCCGCAGTTGGATGATAGAAGGTTCAATTATATATATGAATTATCAAGTTTTCCTTTTCAAGGTGTTGAGTTACATCTTGCTGTTTTGAGCTATCATTTTGCTTTTAACAAGATCATTAATGAAACAAATAATATTCATAGACTTCCTTTAATGCTTGACAGCATCTTTAAAGAGGACTTAGATGGAAAGAGTAAAGATAAAATTTTGGATTTTATTTGTACTAACACACCAAAAGATACTCAAACAATTATTTCATTAGCTGATAATAAACTAAAAGACCCTAAAATAGAATACTATAAAAAGACATTTTTCAATAATGATACAAAACTAATTTGCATTGGCGATTCAACTGAAAAGCAATCAATTTTAAAAGATCATCATAGCGACTTAGATAATTTACTGAATAACACTTATGAAATTATGGAACATGTTTAAAATACATTATTCACAAGTTATATTTTAATCCCAAATTAAATACATCAAATAATTATCAAAATAATAAACTTTTAAATGAACATAGAAGATATTTTTTTAAAGTTTAATAGCGGAGAACCAAGAGACCGTTACTCTTTTGAAACATTTATATTAAATCTATTAAAATACCATATTGAGAACCAAAGAAAAAAATTTTCTTTAGTTAAAGGTCTGAGGAGAATTGGTAATGCCTATGCAGAAGATGGATTTGATAGTTTTGAGGGTAATACTTTAATTGATGTTAAATATAATTTATATAGACTACAACCTAAGTTTATAAGTGATTTATATATTCAAAAATTTAATTACTTAGGAAAATCTTCTATGTACTCAAATCTCCTAATAATTAGTTCTGAAACTGTTCCAGAAAAAATTATCTTAAAAATTACAAATGAAATTTTATTATTAAATCCAGAATTAAAAATATCAATTTGGGGACCTAAAGAAATCTCTAAAATAGCTAATAAGCACAAAGCAAAAGCAACAGAAATTGCTAATAATTTGTTTTCATTAAGATTAGAAAATGCTGTTACTAAAGAAGTTGGTGATTGGAAAAGAGAAAGAGATGAAAAGATTGACCTTTTAAAAGAATCTTATGAACGTAGTCAATTTTCAATGTTTCTGGGAGCAGGAGTATCTAGTAGTGCTGGAATGCCGGATTGGAATACACTTCTTAATTCACTATTTGTATCTTATTTAACGCAAGAGCTTAATCAACAAACAAACATATCTGATGAAGATATAAAGCAAATTGTTGAAAGGCTAAATACTATAGATGAACCATCAGCATTAATGGCAGCTAGATATTTAAGAAAAGGACTTTCTAAGCAAACTAGCGAAATGAAAGATTTTACTAAAGCAATAACAGAGAATCTTTACAAATTGCGAGATACAACAAAAAAATTAGATTCTGATTTAATTACTGCTATTTCTAGCTTGTGTATGCCTAGAAGAACAGGAGCAAAAGTTAAAACTTTGATCACATACAATTTTGATGATTTACTTGAAAGACAATTAGCTTCAAAATCAATACAACATCATAGTATTTATACAGAAAATGAAGCTTTCGACCCTGATGAATTACCGATCTACCATGTTCACGGTTTTTTACCAGAAGATATAGAAAAATATGAAGGATTAGAAAAGAGCACGTTGGTTTTTTCAGAAGAAGGTTATCACCAAATTTATACTGATGCTTATCATTGGTCGAATCTTGTACAGCTTGCTAATTTACGCGACAACAATTGCTTAATGATTGGACTTTCTATGGCGGATCCTAACTTGCGAAGACTTTTGGATATTTCAGCAAGGAATATAGACAGACCTAAGCATTATGCATTTATGAAAAGATTATCTGTTGAAAATTTTGCATATTCAGAATTTAATGGAGCTAGAAATAAACAAATCAATAATGTAGAAGGGGCTGAAGAATTTTTGAATAGACACCATAAATTAAATGAAGAAATAATGAAAGAATTAGGAGTTTCAATTATATGGTATGCATCATATAATGAAATCACTGAAATTCTAAATAAAATTAATTCTTAATCAAAATATTTTTAAAGTACACATTCTTCTCCATTCGGTTGAGTTCCCTACTCTATTTTATGCTGGGTTTGCGTGAGGGATAGCAGCGAAAAGCCCACAGCGAGGCACGAGCGAGGACTTGTAGCGGATAGCCCGACCCGTAGGGGCACGCCCAAAGGAAAATGTTTTTAAAAGTTGCAGTCGGTGACTTTAAAGAAACTTAATCTCATGCATAACCTCACTATAACTTTCATTACAAACAACTTTTTCGCTACCAAAACAAATTATAGCTTTTCCGTTTTCATCTTCGCAGATGTGCGTGATTTTGTCAATAAAAATCAGACAGCGTTTACCATTAGTTGTTGTAACAGTAATGTGATTATCCATAGCTTTGATTAAGTTATCCAGGTATTGAACAGTATTAAAGAGGCAATAAAAAATGTTCCAAAACCAATGCCTATTAACTTTAGATTATTACTCAAGGTATTTCTGTTTTTTCTAAAAATTATCGAATGACCGATAATAAAAAGAATCCAGATGATTATAGCCAGAAGAATAAAGAATCCGCAATATAGATTAGTCAGATCATAGCCTCCGCCGCCAATACTTTGATAGCTTTGTTTCGTTAATGGAACGCTGGCAATAAGAAGTATTGGAACAATTAACAATGCTAATTTTATAAAAAAGCTTTTTTTCTGCATAGGGTTGAAAATAAATTTAGCCTCCTTGGACAAGCTTTTCTAATAGCAAATCCAGGTTCACCGAAGCGAATCCGGAACTATGGTCCGAGAGTCCGTATGGAATAATCAGGTCGTTGTTATGTATGATGGAACCACAAGAGTAAACAACGTTGGGAACATAACCTTCGCGTTCATCGGGATTGGGCATAATGAGCGGTTCTTTTAAACGTCCTATTTCTATTTCTGGATTGTCAATATCTAATAATGAGGCGCCAATACAATAGCGTCGCATTGGTCCAACGGCATGTGTTATGATAAGCCAGCCGTATTTGGTTTCTATAGGTGAACCGCAGTTTCCTATCTGTACCAATTCCCATGGATATTCCGGACTTTGTATTTTTATTGGTTTTTCCCAGATATTGATATGGTCGGAATACATCAAGTAATTATTCCAGCCGTCAATACGGGAAAGCATGGCATATTTCCCATTAATTTTTCGGGGAAATAAAGCCAGGTTCTTGTTTTTTGCTCCGGAACCGTTTAACGGACTTGTTTTGAAATCATAGAAATCATAGGTCTGAAGGAGTTTTGGCATGATGTGATTTCCGTCGTAAGCGGTATATGTACAGTAATAAATTACTTTTCCGTTTTCTTTTACGAATTTGACAAAACGGGCATCTTCTATCCCGTTGCTTTCAAAATCTGAAATTGGGAAAATAACCCTGTCGCTTATATCGGTATCCTTTGAAAAACTTATTTTTCGATAGCTGTCAGATAACGCCAAAATCATATTGTATTGCGTGATTATCTTTTCGTCTTTTGTTTTCTCTTTGGCTTCAATAACCACTTTTTTGAGGCTGTCATAATCAAAACGCTCGCCCAGTTTTTCGTCTACAGCTTTTAAGAAATCATCATTAATATCTGCTTCCTGTGCTTTTTTGAGGAAAAGCTTTTTGTTATAGACCATGTTATGGACTTTTTCAGCTTCATCAATATAATTTCCGGCAGGAATTACAGTTATATTTCCATGCTTGTCTATCATGGCACGTCTGAAAACTACTGAAGAAACATGCCCCTCTCCCACTGCCCTAAAGCTAATCAGTACTCGAAGTTGGCCTTCTTCAAGATTAGTCTGGTCAGGATCGGGAACAATTGACGGATTGAAAAAAGCAGCCGATTCTATGGAATATTCATGCGTAAAATAAGAACCAATGAGTAGTTTGGTGTAATCGTCAAGTTTTTCATAATTACCGCCTGCTTTCTCAATATAAGCTTTTACCCTGTCACAATGTTTCAGTAGCTTTTTGGTAATATTTCTATGACGTTTTGAAAAATCCTGTAGCAGTGGAGAAATTAATCCAAAAACGGTTTCGTTATCCAGAAGTAATAGCTTTTTAAGGAGTTCAACAGCACGTTCTTCGCCATTGAAAAAATACCGGGCAATGACACGTCCGGAATCGGGATATACTTTTATAGGTTTTCGTTCAACAGACAATCTCATGGGCATTGTTTTAAAAAATTTTCGATGAAATATTAAGAGTATCCTGTTTTGGGATGAAAAAATCTTATCCCTAAAATACGATTTTTAATTTATACGAAAAGCACCTAAAATGCTAAAATTAACCCAAAACAAAAGCTCAAGAAGGCATTTGCAGTCAAAATTTTATAAGTTGCAGCCTTTATTTTTTATATAAGAGCTATAAAACTTAAAAGTTTTTTAATTTTAGCATGAATTTTGCAGAAACTGTTTATCAAAAAGTATCCATGAAATCTGTTGCTTTACTCTTTATTGTTTTTTTTACTGCTCAGATGTATGCTCAGGTTGACTATAACAAGTCGATTTCAATACCTTCTGCCAATACAAACAGTACGATGTCAATACCTTCTACAGAGTCGAATACTACTGTAGATCCAAATTTTGGTTTTACAATTCCCAAGTCGCTTCCAAAGTCAGATAAATATAAAGTTGGCGGAACCGATACGGTCAATTTTGGTCAGGGTAGCGAGCAATTTGCGAATCCAGGCGATAAATACACCAAAGAGCTAAATAAAAAAAGCGGAGGGGAATCACAGGTTGCAGTAAAAGGAAACCAGTATTTTGGTGATTTTAAAAATAATGGTGAATATGTAAATATAGTATTCCGCGACCACGGAGCTCCGGATGGCGACATGATAAAAATTTCAGTAAATGATGTTGTGGTAGTAGCTTCGGTTACATTAACTACTGATTTCAGAACCTTAAAACTACCTTTAAAACAGGGCTTTAACAGAGTTGATTTTGAAGCACTGAATCAGGGAACATCCGGACCTAATACGGCTGAATTTCATGTATTTGATGATAAAGGAACCCTTGTCGTAGCCAATCGCTGGAATCTGGCAACCGGTTTTAAAGCAACAGCTATTATTGTAAAAGAATAGCTAGCTATTGGCCAGCCATTCCCTCTTTAGCATAGCATATTGGAACTCGCTTCCCCAATTTCCTTTAAAAAAGATATTCTCTATAAAATGCCCTTCCCTACGAAATTTTAAGCTTTCTAAAAGACTTATTGAAGCAATATTTTCTGCATCTACCGTTTCAACTATCCGGTGTATGTTTTTAACGGCAAAAAGAAAATCCATAATCCCGGAAAAGGCTTCTTTTGCATAGCCTTTTTGCTGATGCAGGTGAGAAATTGTCATTCCAACTTCAGCAATGCGCTCATCAAAAGCGTCAAGTTTTATAGCACAATCTCCTATCAATCTTCCGGTTTCTTTGCTTTCAATGGCATATTGTACCCACTCACCTCTTTTCCCAAATAATTTATTTTCCTGTTTGGCTATAAATTCGGAAGCCTGTTCGCGTGTCATTACATCAAAACCCTGGTATTTCGTAACCTCAGGATTGGATCTGTATATGTGAAAATCATCCAGGTCATTTTGAGTAAGGTGTCTGATGTGCAATCGTTCAGTATGTATTGATAAAGTTTCCATTCTTAAAAATTTTCGTCCAAAGATAAAAAAGCTTTTCCCAAATTTTCAATAATATCTGAAGCTATAAAAGCTTGGTATCCGAGCGATTTTGAGCCAATGTCTGCTGTTAGTCCGTGAATATATACGCCAAGTATTGCTGCATCTTCCGGCGTATACCCCTGAGCTAATAAACCAGCTATAATTCCTGAAAGCGTATCACCGCTTCCGGCTGTCGCTAAGGCCTGATTTCCTGTTGAGTTGGTATATATTGTATTGTTCGAGATTATTTGCGTTGGCGCCCCTTTTATGACAATTATCCATTTTTTTGATTCGGCCAACTCAGTTGCCTTTTCAATCATCTCTTCTTCTGAACTCCAATCTCCAATAAGTCTTTGCAATTCTTTCCTGTGAGGAGTCAATATTGTCTGTTCCGAAACAAAATCAAACAGTTCCTTGCTTTTTGAAAGTATGTTGATTCCGTCGGCGTCAATCAATAGTCGCTTGTTGTTATCCTTTAGGAATTTTATAAATGCTTTTTGGGTTGTTTCGTGTTGGCCTATGCCCATACCTATTGCAATAGCATTGGGAATAATCTCAAATTCTATTTCTGAAATATATGCTTCTTCTTTATCGGTAATAACCATTGCTTCCGGAAATGAAGTCTGAATACTGGTATAGCCGCATTTTGGAATTAAAGCTGTTACCAAGCCACAGCCTGATTTTAAACTTGCTTTTGATGCCAGGATTATAGAGCCCATTTTTCCATAGCTTCCTCCAATAATTAGTGCATGCCCTTGTGTTCCTTTATGGGTCTGGACCGAGACAGGTTTGTAACGTTTGAGGATTTCGTGTTTATTAATAAGTAGGGCCTCCATCTGTGAATCACATTTAAAAAGATTTAATAAGCAATAAAGATAGTAATACCTGTTCAATTTATATTGCGGTTAAGAGAAAGTCATTACCGGCGAAGCAAAATTGAGAAAAACAGACCTGAAAAATATTTTTCTATTGTACTGAGTGTTAATACATTTTAATTTTTATGTAAAAAAAAGATAAAAAAACTTACGAAATAGTTGTAATTTATAGAATGATAAGCTACATTTGCAACCGCAAAAAAGGATAAGTTCTTACGAATTTATTAAGGAGAGGTGCCGGAGTGGTAACGGAGCAGATTGCTAATCTGTCGACGAGCAATCGTCGCCAGGGTTCGAGTCCCTGTCTCTCCGCTTTTTTTTTCGGGGTGTAGCGTAGCCCGGTTATCGCGCCTGCTTTGGGAGCAGGAGGCCGCAGGTTCGAATCCTGCCACCCCGACGGTATTGAAATAATGGACGCATAGCTCAGCTGGATAGAGCACCTGCCTTCTAAGCAGGCGGTCGAAGGTTCGAATCCTTCTGCGTTCACTAAGGCCCAAAAAGCCAAACAAAAATGTGCACACACAAGCTGTAAAAGCCTGTAGATGTGCATTTTTTTTTGTTTAAGCTTTAACCATTTGCCTTATGTTTATACATTCAGATCGGATTTTTGACACGCTTGTTGACACAAATAAAATTTACGTGTCATTAAAAGATAGATTCTACCTTAGAGAATACAAAAACATTGACGGAAAATCCCCGGTCATGCTTTCAATTACCGGTAACAAGAAAAGAGAAAGGATTCTCTTGGAAATAAGTGTTGTCCCGGAACATTGGCAAAGTGATATCCAGCGTGTAATTCCAAATTCAAAAGAGAACCAGGATATTAATTTGCTGCTGGACAATATCAAGTCCAAGCTTACCCATATAAAAACATCTTATAGACTGGCCGAAAGAGTCCTTACGCCCGAGATGTTGAGAAAGGAATTTATAAACGGTATGCCTCGTTTACGCTTTACGGCTTTTTTTGAAATGGCCCTGAAAGAAGAAAAAGTTATGATGAAGCAAGGTTCCTATAACAGACACCATTCAGTACTTAAAAAAATCAAGGAATACGACGATGAAATTACTTTTATGGATTTAGATCATGACTGGTTTAAAAAGTACAAAAGACATTTGACCAAGTTAGGAAATGCAAAAACTACTATTGCCGGAAATATGGCAAGCATAAAAAAATTTTTGGGGATCGCTGTGAAATCAGGAATCAAACTGAAAATTAACCTGGATGAATTGGAAGTCGGAAGCACAAAAGGAAACAGAACCAGCCTATCTCCTTTTGAGCTAAAAAGATTGGCCGATTACTATTTTTCCAATTATATAAATGAATCATACCGGCTAGTATTAGGCTATTTTTTATTTAGCTGCATGACAGGTTTACGTATTTCTGATGTTCAAAATCTGACACGCAGAAACTTTATGGATGGCTATATAACATTTATATCCCAGAAAACGTCTAAAGACCAATCAATTGCTTTAAATGATACCGCCAAAAAAATAATTGATCATGAACCATTGCTTTTTGTGAAGAAATTCGCTGACCAGCATATAAACGATGAATTAAAAAAAATCATGAAGTTTATTGGAATTAATAAAGTTGTCTCATTTCACGTTGCAAGGCATACATTTGCTACCAGTTTTCTTAGAGCTGGAGGAAAAGTAGAAAAACTTCAATTATTGCTTGGCCATTCAAGCTTATCTCAGACAATGATCTATGCGCATATAGTTAATGAAGATGCAAATTCAGAAATTTTTCTACTCGATAAATTATTTTAATGATGCTTCAGTTTCTATTTCTATTTCATAGTAGTTTTCATCAAGCTCATTTTTATTAATATTCTTGATCAGATGTATTTGATTGTAAGCAAATATTTTCTTTTTAGAATTCAAGCCCCTGATATTTTCATAATACTTTTTAAACTCCCAGATAAAATTTTGAGAATTAATCCTTCTTTCAAACCATTCTTTAAAATGGCGCTCATGTACTTTTGGAATCATTATCTCATCCGGATTTTTGGCCAGATTCAAACCTGAAGTCAGACCATCATACATAACAGCGAAAAGTTTTGATGTATCAGAGTCAAAATGATGAGCTGTCTGCACATTCTCCCTTAGCATCAGAGGTAACGGCAGAGCATTGATCATTATCTCGTTTGTTTTTTCATTTTTAACAAAGCTATTATTTGTAATTCCTGATGCGCTATGGAATACCGGAAGAAAAGTATAATCTTTGCTATCAGTTTCGTTAAACTGAAGTAGAAATGAAACTCCTTTATTGAATTTTCTTCGTGGCTGCTTAACTTCTGTATCAGATAGGTCAATAACCTCCCCTCTCTTAATTTCATCCTGAACAAAATTTACAATTGCCTTATTCCCTTTCGGCGTAAGATCAAGATTAAACCAATTTTTTAAAGTTGTGAAAAATTCACCAAAAGTCATTTCCGGAACCGATCGGCTTAAATCAACCTGATTAGGATTTATAATGGTTGGAACTGCTTCACCAGAAGTATCATGTAACCTAATTGGGTTAATGTCTAATGAAATAATAATCTCATCAGCAGAAGCGCCCTGGTAAGATTCTAATATAATTTCATTTGGAAGTATATCAACCAACGTTTCAAAAACAACATCAACATTTTTAGTTATAGTAAATCTAGAGCTTGCAAAATCTAAATTAACCTCATGATAAAACAATACCTGGTTTCTATACTTTATCCTAAAAAATGGTCGAGGGCCCAAATATGGAAACAGTTTCATTTTAACAGTTCCTACAATCCTATACTTTCCCGGATGTTCGATAGGATAAGTAAAATCAAACCTATAATACTGCATCCTGTGTATGTAGGGCGGTCGAATCAAAGTTATTTCTCCTGTATCTGTAAAGTCTTCAGACATTTTAAAAATATTGATTGGCTCTTGTTCATTTGTAGTGTAATATTCTACATCTGAATAGATACATATTTTTTTTATGCTTTCATCAGAAAGGACATCGCCTTCAAGTTCATAGCCGGCATCTTCAAACCCTTTTTTAAGTATATGCAACAGGTAGGGTAATGGCTGCATGATATTTCTGTTGTAAGTGATATCTTCTGTAATATCGACCTCGTTAATCAGAAATGCCCCATCTTTATAGTTATTGATAATTTTACCGAAGGCAAACCATATCTCTTCTTCAGTATTTATCTTGTCGGTATGTATTTGCGGAAAATTATAATTTACTACTGGCCATGTCTGCGAAATAATTCCTGCAGCATGAGTGTATATGTTATCAACTTCAAATTTATCCAAAGGTAATTCAGACAGTCTTTTGCTAAAATTCGGAAATTCATCGAAGCCAAAAACTATAGATACAGATAGGCTAGACTCGAATTCTTCTACCTCAAATATTGCAGTGAATTTTTCATTCTTCTCAAAATAATACCCATTAAACATTGTTTCGATAGTCCTAGAATTAGGAAAACTGATATAACCCAAAACCTTATCTATGTCAGATGTCAAGGTTATTTCAAAAGGCAATGTTCTTTTTGCAAAAATCCTATCCGTAAACCAGAAGTTTTCCTCCATAGTCGTTACGTCGTAACTTGACAAATCAAGTTCGAAATCAGAACAAACAAATTTCTTCATCGTATTCTCTATTAATTTGAAATTCTAAATCGTATGATATCAGCTCTAAATCACTGTCAGTTGATGTTAAGCTTTTAGTTACAGATACAAGCTTTATAAGTTTGTCATCATAATAAAGCCAGGCTCTTTTACTTCTAATTAAACTTTCAATCGTTGGAATGTCAGATTTCATTATAAAGCCCGTATTTATTGATAGCTTTGATATTTTAGTATTATCAATAGACTTGAATAATTCTACAATCTTTTGGTATAAAGTTTCAGTTTTAAACTCAAAATCTGATTTGAGAGAATATTTACCGGTACAAACAAATGCTGACTTTAATAAATATTCATCCTCCCATATTATCATATTAGACTCAATGCCGTCCGGGAAAACAATAAATGTTTTTACTAGAAAATGGCTTTCGGTTGAATATACGAAATCAATAACATCACCTGGTGTAACTTCAAGATTTGAAAAATCAATTTTTTCACTGTGTATTCTATCTTCCGCATAAAAACTATAATTCCTTATAGTTTCGCCATTTTTTTTGACAGTTACATTTCTTGATCCTGAAGGGCCCAAAAGGTTTAAAAATTGAAAACTGTTTGCCGTTACCCTAGTAAAACCAGAATTAATATTCAATATCGCATATCCTTCAGAAGTGTTACCGGGTGTCAAACCGGCCGCAAATAAATACTCTGGAGTCGTAAAGCTTCTTATGACTTCATCGTTTACCAAATAACATTCTTTAAATTCGATAGTTACACGGCTTAATTTATATTGGTTGTTTAATTCGGGATCTATTTCTACAGCTCTTTTCATTAAACGATGAAGTCCTTTCCCTAAATTAAACTCTTGTGCTCCTTTGAAAATTGGAATTTTAAGCGGGATCACTTCTAGATTTTCAACATTCGTATAAAAGTCATAGATGTAAGCGCTTATCAAAATATCGAAATATGTCTGATCATAAGTAGTATTGAATTCTATAAATTTTTTATCCAATGTAAAATTAACACCTGAATCATAAGGTATTGTGATATAATCTTGCAAATTATAATTAACTGTAATTGTAATGGCTGAAGGTATTCCGTTTATGGTTGCTGTTAAAATTACAGAGCCAACATACTCACCACCGGCCATGTTTGCAGTAGGAACCGGTATTACTAAAATACCGTTTTCGGTTTCGCTTACGATTAACCATGGCGAAGATTGAAAAGCAAAAGTTTCTACACAAAAGACAAATACAAACTGTTCAGTAGGCTCAATATGTCCTTTTACTGCAGTATAAAATAGTTCTCTTGGAAATGCATCAAATTCGATTGTGTTTAGCAATGTAACCCTAATTGGTATTATTCCGATCTGGGATGAATCTTTTAGGACTGTAACAAAGGAATCCAAATCAGAACTTTCAACAGCCTCGTCAGTATCAAAATAATCAGACAGACATAATTTTACAACTCTTGCACCACTACCGGTAGCCTTATAAATCAATTGTCCTGCTATTTCTTCAGATGTTATAATTACACTCTCATCTTCTGAAGTCAAAATATACTTATCCCTCGCAACAAGCTGCCAAGAAGCGCCCGAAACAGTTATTGGACTAGAAGCAAGCGGCGTATTTTGATAGTGTGTAATATCTAACCTATTTGGAGAATAGGTTATCGTGTTTTCTTGGTACACATTCAAGGTTACAGTGTGGGTATAATCAGAAACTTGAATCCATTGATTAGATGAGTTTTTTCCTTCTATAAAGAAAGAGAGCTTTGCTACGTATGTTCCGGGAGTTAATAAGCCAACATTTTGGATATACATGCCAACTAAACTGGAATATCCATTTTCTGTTAAAGGATTTGGAGCTGATGCATTAAAACTAAATCCTGTACTCGTAACATTCAGCCAATCGGTTGGAGGCGCTGCACCAAAGTAAGTTTTGTAAGTTACAATTCTGAATTGTGTAAACTGTGATGTTGCCGGTAAGCCTATAACATCCTTAACTTTTATAGTTTTATATTGTGGATATAAAGGCACGATACCAACTATAAACCATGTGAAATTTGTTTCTCCAGGCACAGGGGACCAATCTTGATAAGTCGGCTGATCAAATGTTACATAATTGTTAGATAGAATTCCAATTTGTGTACTCATAATGTTTCTGTTGGTATTTGTGATACTTGTTGAACAGGAAGGTTTTCATATTTGCCAATTAATAAAGTTTCTGAAGTAAACCAGACTTCAATAAAAACCTGCTTGAAATAGATCAAAGTTCTATTTTTATAATGTACGATACCGGTAGCAGATGGCGATATTTTAGCTGCATTTGCTTGATAATACTGAAACATATCTAAATCTTCAGTAATAAAAACAACGTTGTTTATTGGAGTCTCTAATTCTTCCTGCAGGTTTTTGGAAAGCCTTCCGGATAGTATAAATTTATCGGTGTATTTTACATCACCTGAAAATTCTTGAGTAACCTGATCGAAAATCTGATCACATAAAATATTGGCTATTTTACTGGTTAGGATAGCGTAATCTGTAAAGTATGTATTCATTAGACTTGAGATTTTTTTCTGTTATCTTCCAATCTTTTGAGGGCATCCCTCAATTCTTTTATTGATTTGTAATCTTTTGAAGATACAACCGCAGTCAAACCACTTTCTTTAATATCCCGCATGAGTTCAGTATTTTCAGAAAGAAGTTTAAACATCATCATAAGCAGCTGATCATTGCTTCCTGAAGAATTTTCAGGTTTTGGATTATCAGGGCCTGTGTAAAGCAGCCCATCTTTGTAGTAGCCATTTTCAAAGCCTTTAATTCCGCGAAGTTCCCTTATCAACGAATCTTTTAAATCTGGATTCATTTTTGTCCAGGCTTTATTATCAATTACCATTTCAGGTTTATTTCCTTCTCCGGCAAGAAAATAGGTAGGCTTCTTTACCATTCCGGATTTTGTATTTCCACCAAATGAAGCTTTAAAGGTTTTTCCATCCTGTTCACGCTTTACGAATTCCGGATAAAGCCCTTCTTCATATCCTTTAGCTGGTAGAGGTGTTGCCAATATAGTTCCCAATTGTAAAGCTCCCATTGCTCCAACAAGACCTGCCAAAGCAAAGTTAAACGGGGTCCAAGGTTTATTCCCTAATGCTCCCACAACCGCCATAGCAGTTCCGGAAATTGCTGAAGCAATCGCAATTCCTTTTTCCCTTTTGGCCTGTCTGTATGAAAGATCAGCTTTTCTTTTTTCAAGGTCCTTATCCAAAGCATCAATACCCCTTTTGTATTGTACCTGGTTTATATAGCCATTATCTAATTGCTGTTTTAGGCGGCGTTTTTTGGCATCCGACGATTGTTCAAATTTTCTAAGTTGTGCCTGTTCATTAGCGGTAACAAACTGATTGTATTTGCCCCACATTTCAGTTAAGGCCGAAACGGTAAATATCATTTCTTCTATCCCAAACTTACCAGCGGCCAGATTATCATAAAAAACCTGCCAATTGTCTGCAGTAAAACCTAAGATGTCTGTTTTTTGAGAAATGCCCAAAGCCACAGCGTTGCTTTCAGAATTTTGCTTCCCAAGCAATTCATTCTTTTTAGCAATAAGCTCGCTTAAAGTCAATCCAATTTTTGCGGCTTCAGCTGTAAAGTCCTCAACTTGTTTCGGAGTCAATAAGGAGAGGTCTATTTGATCGAGTTGCCCCTTTTTAACTATTATGTCGAATTTTGCAAGTAGATTGTTAAGGTGCTTAGTTTCTTCATCTATTTCTCGCTTATTAAATTCTTTCTGAAGAGCTTCTTTAGCTTCTTCCAGAGTCTTAATTTTTGCAAGCTGTCTAATCGACAGTTTCTTACGAAGTATTTCCCTTGCTTCAGCAAGTGTTGAAATCGAATTTAGTTCGTTGTTAAATTCAGTTTGGCGTAAGATTTTAGCTTTTTCGTATGCCTCCTGGTCTTTTTTAATTTTATCAGATGCTCCTTTTTCTTCGATTGTAGACATCCTGACCAGGTGCAATTGTTCTTCAATCTCTATCTGATCATTTATTTCCTTGTTTTTTTCCAGCATCATTTTTCTGATGCTTTCTAATGCTTTGACTTTTGGAGAATCACCGGCTTTTTGGGCTTCAGCAATCTGCTTATCAATCTTTTCTAATTTTTGCTTGTCAATTATTTCATTTTGGAGTTCCAGCAGTTTGTATTTATGGTTTATTCTCTCTTGCTCCATTTCTTTTTCATAGCCTTCTTGCATCAGGGCCAATCGATCTTCTTCAGTTTTTCTTCTCAGTTTCAAAAGATCATCTGCAAACTTTTCTTCATCCTTCAGGTAACTATCGTTATATTTTTTCTTTTTTTCGTCTGCAGGAATATTGATATTTTTCTTTTCGTCTTTTGGTTTTTCCAAATCTTCAACAGTAGCTTTTAGCAGATCGCCTTCTAAAGCTTCCATCTGTGCTTTGATTGTTGCCAATTCTGATTCTTTTTCATCAATACCGAATGCCTTTACATATTGGGCGACTAATCTATCCCAGTTTTCCTTATCAACCATCGATAAGCCCGTAGTTTTGTCCTTACGAGCATTCGGGAAGAAGGTCTTCAGAACATAAGCTTCAACATCTCTACGGGTTTTTATATTATCACGTTCAGGGCTATTTCCTTGTCCAGTAATCCTAGACATAAAAGAAGCAAACCCGTTTTCATAAGCACGGGAAGTTCTATTTTCAACTTCGAGTTGCTGTTTGGCCAACTCTTCAAATTTTGATTGTGCTGCTTTAGCCCTGGCATTCTTATAAAGTTCGTCAGTGTATTTTTTAAGAATGTTAGTCCCCTCCATCATTTTCAGGTTCTCTAACGTAAGAGTGCCAATATAGTCCGGTATAATTTCATTTAACCTTTTAATGGCTTTTTCTCTCGTTTCCTTCTGGATAGTCTCATCTTTGGCCACCTTTACAAGCATATCCAATTCATTTCTTTCTTTTGCTATGCTTTGTGTTGCTTCGAGGTGTACTTCAGCTAAAGTCTTTTCAACTTGGGCTGCCTTAGAAGCGCTTTCAGAAAATGCAACATAGGCTACACCAACAGCGGCAACTAAAGAAAGTAAAAGCCCCCATGGAGTAGTTTTCATTGTTGCCGTCATTATTCTTAAAGCTTGAGTAGCTCCTCTTATATTACCGGTCAGCAACATTGTAGCTCCTGCCCATAATTGGGTAGAAACTATCGCAATTCCTTCAGATATTGCCCTGGCTTTAACTGCCAAATTGTAAAGCAGTTGGCCTTGTGTGTTACGTGCGGTCCATAATACAACAAGTTTCTGCCATGCTACGTTGGTAACCAATGCGGCCGTAACCACAGCTATTGATTTTGCAATGAAAACTAAAGTGTTACGCCATTTTCTTCCTGATCCGTCCACATCGTCAGTTGCTCCAACCAGTTTAGCAAACCATTCTACCGAGGAAGCAAGCCAGTTCACAATAGTTTCTGATGAAAATGCGGCAATAACCTTTTTCTTTAATTTTTCGAGTGTAGCGGCTAAATTGTTGTTTTTAATATCAAATTCATTTGTCAATGATGTAGCTTCATTCATTGACTTACTAGCTAAATCAATCTTATCCCTGAACAGATCAATATTTTTAGATGCAGCTCCCAACACCATTTTAACCTCGTTATCATTTAGCTTCAGATAATCGAGTACCTGAGCCAGATCGGTTGCGTCCAGTCCCTTTAATGATTCTGCGAACTGAAGGAAAAATTCATTAGGATCAGTATTAAGAAGATCCTTTACCGATTTCTCCGATACGTTCATGACTTTTGCAAATTTTGGAAAGTCTCTCGAAGCAATAGAAATAACTTTACCATAATTGTTTCCTGCAAGCTCAGCCTGTAAACCGGATTCTTCAAATGCAGCGCCTAAACCTAGAGCTTGCGCAACTGATGGTTTAAGTGCGTCCGGTAACGAGCCTACCCTAGTGACAAAAGCAGCTATATTAGCTTCAGTTGCATTTCCATCGGCGCCCAAATCATTAATGGCTGAACCGACAGCATTAAATGCAACTTCTACTTTTACATTTTTTATTTCTTCATATAACCCTTTGATTTTCCCTAATTTATCAGCGACCTCTTCAGGGCCTCCTTCAAATGAATCCCCTAATGCAACGGAAGCTTTATCCATAACCTTAACGAAATCTGATATCTCATCCTTTGCAATCCCAATTCGACCACCAACTTCAGCGATACCCAGTAAGTCGATCCTTGAGGTTCTAGTCTGAAACAAACCAAAAGATTTTGTCAATGCGTCGACTTCAGCTTTTGTCATTCCAGTAGTTTTCTGGACATTTGATTGGGCGTCTGCCAGCTTACCATTCCAATCAATTACTTTTTGAACTGATAGCACAATACCGGTTAATAGAGCAATAAACGAAGCCCCTAAAGCCGCATATCGGTTGTAACTGTCAGCAAACGAACCTAAAGTATTGCGGGCTGTTGTTGCCCGCCCGTTTAATTCTGCTATTCTCGCATTAACATCATTAAGTTCTGACCTATATCGAGCGTAATCTTGTGATCCTGGTAAAAGATTCTGCAAGGTATTTCGCAACATCGTGGCCTTACTTCTCAATTGTGACATAGTAAGACCGGTCAGGCCGATTTCCTTTTGAAGTTCGGCCATCTTGCTTTTGTTTTCAGCTATGGCTTTTGAATTTGCTTGCATCAAAGAGGTTATCTCTTTGTATCGGGCACTCTCTTGTTTTCCTTGCTTATCTAAACGCTGTTTTTCAAGCCGTAAGCTTGCATTTTCTTCATTTAGCTTACGGGTTGCTTTTTCTAATTTAAACAATTGCTGTTGTGCCGAGTCTCCTTCAATGATAATTGAAAGCTTCATAATCTCATCACTGATCGTCTTTCCCATCCTTACTGATTTTCAGTAAAATTGGTGTCTTTATTGATCATAATCTGTGACATTAAAAAAGGCTCCTAATGGAGCCTCTTTTAAATTAATTCAAAAACATTTTCGTCTAATTCAGACATTACTTCCTGATCATCATCAACCAGATAAAGAGTCTGTCCTTTAAGCTTCCATAAGCTGCCTATTTCAACCGAAACACCCTCACCGAATACTTCTTTCTTGTTTCTATAAAGGTTGTCACATTCTACAGCCAAAATCAACTGATCATAATTCAGTTCATTTTTTTGATAAGCTAAAAAAACATTCTTGTCGGCGAAGAGAAGCTTTTTTGAAAAAAAAATTTTTAATGGCACAGAAGTAAATGGGGTTTTACTTTCTGACCAAATCAGACCAATCGCATCACGAAGCGATCTGTCTGAAATACCAAGCCTATTGCCATCCACATAAAGAACGGAAACAGGCCCCGATTCCGGAGCATTACTGCTTTTTAAATTTTCCTTTTGCATAGTAGAAAATATAAATAGCGGAAGCGGCCTTTAGGGTTGCAAAACTATTCAGAGAATAGACTTACAGCCTTTCGGTTTAATCTGCGACCTCTTAGGTAATACCTTGGACCGCTTCCTATCGTTAAAGTTTTTTTCGAGTTTATCTCGAATAGTTTTGCAGGGCAAATATAAGATACATTCTAATACAACCAAAAAAAAACCGCCAATCGGCGGCTTCTATATTTATTTATTGATGAATTCATTGAGTGAAAAATATATCCGGTTAACATCGTTTAGAAAAGACTCCCGAATTTTTAAATACATCTTACCGGTTCTCATCCGTCCTTTACTATCATAAAAATATTCCGGTATTCTTTGTCGATACATTGATACATCAAAAATGCGGTAACTCCAGCTCTCATCATTTATATCAATTTCAACATTGTAATCGTAGTCATAGGTTGTATTTCCCATATACTTGAATGTAAAAGAAGAAGTGGCCGCAATTCTGATATATGATCCTTTTTCTTCTGCTTTTAGAACATTTGCCGGCTCCCTGAAGGTTCTGTTTATCCATGATTTAACCCTGTCATGTATTTCACTTTTTGAAACTCCTGAAAGTTGATTTTCGATTTTGGGAAACCCATCTACGTTCATTTTTAAGCTGTCGATTTGGGAATTCATGTTAAAAAAAATGAATAAAAAAGCAAGAGAATAATAATTTTTCATCCTAAAAAGTTAAGGTTAGTAGGTAAATTTAAAAAAATAAATCGGTTTGCTAAATTTGCAAAATGCATATATTATATAATATCAATATTAAAATTATAGGAGATATCTGGGAAAATCAAATCTATCACGATAATATGATAGGAAGTTTTGAATATTCGCTAAAAATGCTCTTGAATACTCCGCATTACGATGGATTGAGAGGTAATTTGAATTTTAAATATCATGCAGATACAAGAAAATTTGAAATAGTTTCATTCCCGGAGAAATATGATGGCAAAATCAGGTATCTCATTGATATTAATTCTGTTTTCCGAAAGAAATTCTTCTAGTCAATGTTTCTTAACTTCTCTTTAATTTCTTCAGTAAAACCAAAATGCAATTCCTTGATTATATTGTTGTAATGCCCCCAAATTATGCGGTTATGGATAGGATGTGATCTTTTTTTCTTGATGCCTTCTTTTGTCCTTCTGGTTTTCATATCAACAAACCTATGTTTTTTAAGGTGCGTGTATTCTAAACCATCTGTACTGACTGTAAATCCCCTGCCATCATACCAGTCGTTTGCCTCAAACCCTCTCGAAGAAAGATAGTTTCGTTGTGCCTTATCGATATCCACCTTAGCTTCCTGCATGACGCTTTGGATGAATCTTTTTTTAAGAATACTATCGTGCCCGTTATTATCTCTCTGATCTAATAAATCCATCTCACTTAATTCTAATTTCAATTTTCCCTAATTGGTACAGAACATTAAGCTTATCTCCAAATGAAGGCTGGCTTTTATTATTTCTCCATTTGTAGATCACGAATTTTGAAATTCCATCCAGCTTTTCAGAAATCCCCCTTTCATTGATGGCCGAGCTGAACATATCTTCAATTTTTTGCTTATCCATTTTTAAAAATTTTTCTCAATTTAAGAAATTTAAAGATTACTATCCAAATTAAGCTCTATACTCCAGCCATTACATGAACTTAATTTCCAAACAGGCTTTACAGAAATCGAGTTTTCTTTTAACCAGGTTAAAAAGTTACAGAACATTCCAGAATGGTTTGATTTATCTTCTATCAACTTATCTACAAATGCCTTAGCTTTTTTCTGAGTATTAACAAAAATATCAATGTATTGCTCTCTCTTTATATCGGAATAATCTGTTTTGTCCAAAATAAAAAACATGAGACTGTTATCCCATTTTGCATTATCTTCAGAACCACTCAGATCAAACTGCGGCATAACCACGATTAAAAAAGAATTTTCTTTGCTTTTTCTTTCTTTGAGAACAGTATTAAGCTCCTCATTATCTAAAACAACTGTCGTGTAATTAAATAGTTGATCATTATTTTCATCTTTAAGCGATGTCATTATCTGAGATACATAATCACGTAGTTTATTTATTTCTAGCATTTTCTTTCTGTTTACGTTCGATATCGTTTTTTCGTAATTCATACATCCGCACAATTACTACCCAAAAATTTGATGACCTTACCTGGTCCAATGTGCCAAAAGTCCCGCTTTCTGCAAGCGTGAAAGCTACTGAATCCATTCCGATTCCCGGAAAGTTGCCAGTTCCAATATCATCTTTTTTCTCAGCTTCAAAAAGTATTGACAGATCAAGTTCCTGTCCACTCCATAAAACTGAAGAACCTATAAGGTATTTTTGAAAACTTGCAAAATATAAAAAAGCACCATAGACAAATCCGAATGGTGCATATTTGAAAGCTTCAGCTCTTCTTTCTAAATTCTCCGACAAATACGGTTTTCTTCGCTTAGCTCCAGATGAAAAAATTTTGCATATAATGTTCGTTTTTTCCCTATATAATATTCCAGACAGAAGATAGAGAAGGAAAATATCTCCTGTTGCATGAAAATCATGGAAAATACGTAATGCATCTATATATTCACCAAAAGTCAAATCCCGAAATCCATCTTCCGGACCAAAATATTTTTTTGTCAATATTTTTATCTCAGGTACAGGGTTATTGATATAATCCTGCTTGATAACCTGCTGACCATCTGTTACATCAAAAAAATTATTTATGTACTCAGACAAAAAAGCGATGTTCGAAAACTTCAAATCATCATCAATGCCAAATGGAGATGATTTTGGCTTCATTTTTAAAAGCTTGTAGACGGAATGAACACAAAATTCATCAAACCCTATTTCGTTACTCTGATATCGAAATATGAGTTCACTCATCTCAATATATTGTCTCGAATCGCATTCCGATAGTTTTTCTGGAAAATGTAACTTCAGAGATTTTTCAGGAATAGAAATGGTTTTCATCAGATCAGCTCTAATTCATCGTTTATTTTAACGCCAAGCTCCTCCATACTTACGCCAAATTCAGCCAAAACCCTTTGCTTAATTTCAGTATTATTTCTTCTTTCTTTTGGGATATACTTTGAATCAGCATCGGTTCTAAGGTAGGATTTTACCATTTTAATGATGTTCCCTTTTAAAATAACTTTATTAACCTCACGTTCACGTAAGGCTGAATCTAGTTTTTGGTTTATCTCAGAATATTTCTTGATCTTGAAATAGTTCCTTAGATAGTAGAAAAATTTAGCGGTTTTTAAAATGATTCTTTTCATTATCGATTATGTTTATGTTGAAAAATATTTATCTCCGTAATTAAGCCCAGGCATGATATCACTATCAGGTTGGATGATTGGTTCCGGGAGCATCAAATCTTGAATTTCTCTTAAAACCTTTGCTTTATCAGCTTCAAATGCTTGTTGTGCCGCTATCGGCTCAGACTTTAAGGATGGTTTTTTTGATTGTGTTGTTTGCCTATCGCTTGTATAATGTTGAAGAATCCCTTCAGGAAGAAGCTGTATTGAAAATCTTGTCATTGCCCAGGCTAAAGCAGAAAACACAGTTGCCTTTCTGATTAATTTCAAAAGCTGCAAATCTTTTTCATCTGCGATGTTCTCTGAAGATTTAATTTTTTCTTTTAGGCTGATAAATTTTGCTGCCCCAATTATCGGCCTTATATCATACTGTTCACAGTCTTCTAATCCGGGAGAAAGTTTAATTAATAAAAGCCTTGATCTTATCATAAACACTTTGTCAAATTCATCAACTGTCCTAACAAACAAATCGTGACTGGCTTTAAAAGCAGCACTCGATCTCCACAAGTCGAGTAGTTCTCCCTGCGGTTGACTATCAAGGAACTTAATTAGATCATCTAAGCCTCTATAATATCTCTTTTCCATAGCCTGGTTATCCCTGTCTATCATCCATTCAAATGGCAATTTCACATTACTGTCAGTACGCATTTTTCTGCCATCATTTGTATGCGCAATATCATTCGATGGTGCAAGAAGTCTGTACGCATTTATAGCTATCGGATACCTTACAGAATAAATAAATTCTTTATTTTCTTCAGCTATTTCACCTTCATTATACAAATCAACTGCCTTTTGGTATATTTCTCTGCCAATAAGATCAATTACATCATTCGTAGCAGTTCTCAAATCAGGAATAAGATTTTTAATCTTTAAATCAACATCCACAAAACCCAATAATTCCTTGAGCTCTTCACTGTCCTCGATATCTGTTTTAAATAATAGTTTCATCTGATGTTTTTTAAAGTTTCTATGCGGCGTTTTTTATTCTTTTACTTGAAGTTATGTCCTCTTCTTTTTCTGGCATTTCATGATAAAAGCCAAGTTTTAACTTCAGTTCAGGAAAGTTTGCCTTTATTGCATAATTAATAGGTTTCATAATTATCATTTCCGGAATGTCTACGCCAGTCAGCAAGAAATTTTTAAGCGCATAAAGCTGTTCGGAACCGCTGTCGCTTTTACCCGTTTCAGAAACATTCCCAAGGGCGCTATGCAAGCCAATACCGGAAGACAGAGCATGGTCGGCTCTTTGTGAAATCTTAATTTGTGCCTCTACAAAATCTTTTATATTCTGATCAATAACCTTTATTTCCCAACCATGCTCTATGAGATTTGTTCCATCAACTGTGAAAGTTTTGGTTGTATGCAAATACTTTCCAGTATTCTCGTCTCCAGATAGGACTTCTGCAATCTTTGCCAGGAATTTATTCTGATATTCAACAAGCATACTACTTGTATAAGTCTTACCCTGAAGAGTGCAATTTGCCTTCATCTCGTTTTCTTTTCTTTCCCAAAATGCTTGAGGAGAAATGATGTGATATTTTAAGTTTATTGAATTTTTTGATAGAGCCTTAAAAATTAATGGTACAGCTGTCGATCTATTAAGCCACTCTAGTGAGCCATAAATATCTGGTACAGTATAGAAATCCGTACAGAAACTATACATATTTGAATAGAAAATCGAATTTCTGTAGCCAAATGGATTGTTATAATCAAATAACGGATATACCTTATAATCCAATAATGAATTTACTTTCTTAAAAGACCAATCAGTCTGTATTGCATGAGTAGGATTTATAGAAGTTGATGCTTTATGTTTGGCAAGGCGATTCCTGTCAATCATGCAGTGTTCTAATTTGGATATAAAGTTTTTGCCAATCCTATTGCCTTTTGAAAGAATAAATTTAGTGAAAACACCTTCCATGTAATTATAATCGGTGGCACACGATAAAAGGTATTTTTCGTAATCCCAACTCTCTAACCACTGCTGTATTGTTTCATTTCTAACCCATCTCCTTATTGGCTTGCCTTTTTCACTTATTTCTTCTGTATACAACATAGGCCCAGAACCCCAAAGCAATTGAGTTTTCTTTTTAATTATACCAGGAGCAATGTAGTTATTCTGAATAACCTCTTTGATAATATCCGGAAGATCGTTATTGCTGCCATAAGGGTAAACATAGTAATCCCCTATGAAGTTATATTGATTGTTCCAATCAAGGTTATTTGATTCTCCTTTGAATTTATAGAAGTCTCGAGGTACTTCACTTACCTGGTAAGTAAAAGCTACTTGTTCTGTCTCAACAATGGCATCTCTGCCAACATATTCTATACCCATCTTTAAGGTTTTACGTTACACCCATTGAACTTTAACAATAATGGCATATAAAACCATCTGTCTTTATCATGCTCATTAACATACCCTATAAGAATGTTAGACTTGTCACTCTGGTCATTCCTGTAGCCCATGCGAAGCTGGGCATTATGTACATGCCTTATACCGTCACTCATTCCTTTGGTGGAATTGTAGGTCATAAAGCTGAAGGAAAAAGGAACACCTACTTTGGTTAAAGCCCTCATGCGCTTGATGGCGTCAAACAGTTTAATTTCGTTAGCCAATGTAATTACCGTTTTAATTGATGTACAATGATACTATTAACAACATTACTATGGTGTGACATCTGGGAAGTCAATGAAATAAGGTGTCCTGCGGACGGGTGGTGGTGGTGCGCCGTCATATCTCTCAGCGATAGACATAAAGGTAATCACATTTTAGTTTTTGAGCGGGACGGTGAAAAGCATGAAACAAACATCGAATAAACCCATTTAAAAAGGGTTTATTCTTTGTTTTTCAGCGTTTTATATTTTTATTTTTTTTTTTTAAACCATCAATAATGACTTTTTATTTTAAAATATTATCCTGTTTAGAATCATTCTTTTTTCATTTTTTTTGATTGAAAAGCTCTTTTTTTTACTATAAAAGTTGTCGTTTGACTACTTTTTTTGTATCTTTAAGTATTGAAAATCACTTAAATACAAGTTTATGAAAGCAAAAGTAATTACCAAAAAAGTAGGAATCGAAAAAAATTCTTTACCACAAAACGTTAGAGCAGTAATAGCCGAAAAAGTAACAGACACTGCAAAAAACGAAATCATTAACAAAGTAGTTGTAGAAACTTCCACAGAGACGGAAAACAAAATAATTCCGCTACAACAAGAGCAACCAGTTACAAAAGAGACAGTTTTAAACACAGTCTCACAATTTGTTGTGCCTATGCCGACCGCAGAGGAGAAAATTATTAAAGTTAAGCAATTTGAGGCTCTATCAGAACGCTATCAATTGCTAAAGGAAAAATCAAACGATTTAAGGCTTTTTGAAGCAGGTAACGACCAAACAAACGCTAAAATTATGCTTATTAATTCAGCAGGTTTCCAATTTGAAGTCAGAAATTCAAAAGTTATCGAAAAGGTTCAAAACTGTATGCAAGAAGAACTTGACAAGCTTTTACATATTGCACAAGAAAGAGTTTTAAACTTCACTTTGTAATAATTAAACAAAAACCCCTAATGGTCGAGATTAGGGGTTTTAAATCACTTAAATATCAAAGCCATGACGCATTCAATATCTAACATCAACAAAACTACATCTTTTAAATTAAGCGACAAAGTTTTTAGCCTTTTACATTCCAAAGGCTATTCTTCAATTTTCAATTATACCGATTACGATTATTTCAAAAAGAAGGCAAAAAACGCATTCAACAAAGCGCAAGCTATAGCGGAAATGTTTATTGAAGAAAATAACATCCAATCTGATTATCAAGAATACATATTTTAATTTATATACACCATGAGAAATAGAGAAGCATATTTGCAACGACGAAAACAATTGAAAGAATTAAGCAAGCTTGCAAAAGCCAGGATTGAAACTGACTGTGAAGGAATGACAGTAAATGAAGTTTTAGTAAATGAATTTTACACTTCAAAAGAGCATCAAGAATTTAATACCCTTTTTGAATGGAATAACAAAGGGTATAAAGTTAAAAAGGGTTCGCAGTCCTTTTGTGTTTGGGGTTCTCCAAAATTAAGGAACAGCGATAAAGAAGCCGAAAAAAACAACTCCGAAGAAGATGATACAGAATTTTACCCGCTTTGCTATCTGTTTAGTAATGCCCAAGTCGAAAAAAGATGATAAAAAATAAAGATGTTCCAAAGGGGTTAAAAGATTTTAACTCCTTTTTTTATGAATTTAATCATAAGTATGACCTGAATACTATTTTTGATGACCTTTTATCACTTATTATTTGTGCTATGGCAAGAGGAACCGAAGAACCACGCTATTTTGAAATAATAAAAAAATACTCCCGTCCTGAGCTTGATATTTTTTGTAAACTTTTCGGGGAGCTGATGCTCTACTATGATAAGAATATAGAATTAAACGGATGGTGCGACCCATTAGGCGAGTATTATGAATGTCTGGCAAGCAATTACAAAAAATCAAACTTCGGGCAATTTTTTACTCCCCCAGATTTATGTACGATGATTGCACAAATGTTAATCCCTTCAGATGATTTTGGAAAAAAAATAAATGATCCCTGCTCAGGAAGCGGACGATTAATTTTAGCGGCAAACTATATAAGAAGCGGGAATTATTATGTATGTCAGGATTTAGACCCAATTTGTTGTAAAATGACTGCTATAAATTTATGCTTTCATGGCATTAATGCCGAAATTCATTGTATGGATACTTTGATGATGAGCAAACCCTCGTTTTCTTTAGCTACAAACCATAATTACTGGAAACACAAGGTAAAGTCCATTTTATACTATCCAAGCGCTTAAAAGCCTTAAAATTGGCTTAAAACCAGCCGTTTTTACAAAAAATTTCCGCCCTACGGGGCGGAGATTTGTGTTTTTTCTTTCTTTTCTTTGGAAAATGCTACACATTTTAATAAAATCCCGGATCAGAAGATGTATATAATCCAGAAGTATTTACCCTGTCCACAAAATCACGCCTATATATCAAATATTTAAAAGCGTCTGAATAGTTTGTAGAAAACATCGGCCTAAGATGTAAAGCTAAGCTTTCAGAAGATTTGTCCTTATGGATCGTCTTTGAACCGGATATCGAAGTCTTGATTTTGATTTTAGTCAGTTCAAGTGATGATTTAAGGCATTTGCATTGAAACTTATCAATTTTCAACTTGACAAGATTCGGACTTGTTTCTCCCATCAAAGCTTTTGCAAAATTATATTCCTCTTCCTGATAAATTGTAGACTGGTTCAGCGACATAAGATTAACCACCCAACCTGTACTTACGCCGTCCTGAAATTCTATTGCGTTTTTTAAAGCTGTCGCCCAATCCCTTTTTGTTTTTTGATTTTGATTACCGGACCTGTCATAGTATAAATCTAAAACTTTGTACTCGTGATGCTTAAAAAAATTGACAAATTTCTTTCCTAACTGAATCTCATTTTCCGGAGCCAGCGTGCAAAATTCTTTTAGGATATACAAATAATTGCCACGTGTCTGGGCAGGAATAAGACTGCACATATCACCAAAATCAGCACCCGCCTCAAGCTTCTGTTTCCGATCTAGGTATCGTAAAGCAAGACAAGTTTCTTCAATCTCATCTGTCAAGGTATACTTATCATAAAACGAATTTATGATACCATCTTCATAGAAATGATGCTCTCCCAGATTCCCGTAAAACTTTTCTCCTTTCTTCAGATTAACTTTTAATGATAAAATAGCGCTCTTGAACTCTTCAATACCTAATGCTTTAAGACTATCAGAAAAATAACCTTCAGTAAGGATATCCACATTTACCAATGAACTGACAACATAAAAAAATGTAAGGTCCTTTCGCACTCTAATCCATTTTTCAGTCCAACGACCCAAATTGCTTTTCAATTTCTCAATCGAGTTATAATCACCAATCTGTTTGCATGCCAGGATCTGTTTTTTTATCTCATTAACGACGAGACCAACTTCAAGGGCCAGACGTACCTGGTCCATATTCATATTTTTCTCATCATTCAAAATCCAATCATCATCACCGTCAATAATGTTTGGCATATCAGTAGTGAATGTTGAACCTCTGTAATAGACTGAGTGGCCAAAGATTGTATATTCACCTCGAATGGCCGGCATTAATTTCTTCAGCTTATCAAATTTTAATAGCCTGGCTTCATCTGCATACATGTGTTGGTATGAACCACCGGCGAGACCTCCAGGCTGATCCAAACTACCTAAGTTCATAAAGCAACCGTTAAAAATTGAAATTGTATGCTTGTAACTTTCAACAGGTTTATAAGGAAGCCTAAAATGTGAAGGAGGCCGCTTGTCAGTCACATAATGCATTCCTTCACGCCAACCCCTGCGCTTCCAACCCTCGAGCAATGTTGGCACTATATTTTTTAAAGCGTTGATGTATGTGTCAGAAACAAGAACCTGATAGCTCTTGGGCATATCATACATAACATCCTGACTTCGTTGAGCAATAATTTCTGATGTCTTAGCTGTAGCCCTACCTGCAATAATTCTTAAATGCTTAGGAGCTATAAGGAAGATCATTTGAAACAACCATGATGCAAATGCACCATTTACATCAGTATCATCAATGCTTACGCGCGTTCTCTTGCTCATCTGGAAAAACTTTTAAAGGAAGAACCAAAGCTTCCCTTTTAATATGCATTTTTTCTTTTTCTGTTAACTCTGGGAAACTGTCAATCATTTCCGAGAGTCTTTGCCTGTTAATTTTTGGTAGTCCTAAAAATTCTGCATCTGCTGAATATACTATAAATGGCGCCCTAAATAGTTCTTCCGGAAGCTCTTCTTTATCTGGAGTGTGAACCTCTCTATGGTTTGCAACATCAACAAGCATTTTTACCACTTTAGAAGCATCATTTACATCTTTTACGGTTTGCATTGAGAAATTGATCATTTTATCCATTTTTTCAGCATAAATATTTATCCAGGCTTTTTTGGAAATAGTGCTATCAACGTAAAAGTACTCCATAGCTTCATCATACACTTTTGAAGCTTTATAGCGTGAGAGCTTGTCTACTAATATCAAATGTTTTACAATAGCTTCTTTAGAACCGAATTGGTCGATTCTCATGGCCATGCCCCTAATTTTGTCCAAAAGGACCAAATATTCCGCAATTCCTTCAGGAGCATCTGATAGGCTACCCTTTTCGATAAATTCATAAATATCGCTCAAGTCTATCTGATCAATTGTCATTGCCGTAAAGTATTTGATTTAAAATGTTTTTTATCCGGATATTTTCAGACTCTTTAAAATAAGTTTGTGCAGCAGTAATATTTCCTGATTTGGCAAGTTCCAATTGTTTAATGTTTATGTCTGCTTCCGCCTCGAGACGACCCTTATCGTAATGAAATCTTACCAAACCTGATTTATTGTACCATAAGTCTAAAAAATCTTTTTTTTCTACACCTAAGTAAAGAGCAATTCTTTCTGGAGAATAATTACAGGCAGCTAATTTTTCAATAGACTCATACTCTTCATCTGAAAACTTAAGCTCCATACTACTTTTTTTTAATAGTGATTAAAATCCTCATTCCGATAAGGAAAACCGTAAATGATAGAAAAATAAATAACTGATGAAATTCTACACTTTTTGCAAGACCATTGTTTGCTATAATTCCGAGAACAAATGCTAATATGATCAAAAAAACTGCAATTGAAATTTTAAAGATTTTCATAAATACTTCTTTAGTTTTGAATTCGTAAATAAATGCATTCGGAAATCATATAGCCCTTTTGAATTAGCAAATACATATTGCTCGTATTGGGCGTTTTCGCTCCAATTCCCAGAGCCTTCAATCACATAAAATGATTCATGCGTTTTTATGATACAAACCTTACAATGAGCCCAGGCATATATAACTTCAAAATTTGGCCGGCTTTTTGCCAACGCCATAACGTGTTCAATTGTAAGCGGATTTCTCTTGATCATGCTATCAGAAATCAGCAATGTTATTTTTTCAATCATTCCGGAATCATACAATTCAACCAAAGCATCAATAACTTTTCTACTAATGCTATAAGTAGTAGCGTGTAATTCTTTTATAGGAAAACGTTTAGCTATAAATGGAATGAATGTAAAAGCATTAAAAGCAGTATCAGACTGAAGGAAAAAATACTCTTCTTCCGTTGGAATCCTAACCAAACTTTCTTCTAAAGAACTTACTTTTTCAAAATGGGTTACCAGGTATTTGGAAACCCATTTCTCCGGAAGAAGCTCATCTTTGTCGCCGTTAAATTTTTCGTGTAAATCGAAAAACTTATTTCTTAACCCCGAGCTTTTCATCTACCAAATCCAGCTTTTCCTTTCTCGCTTCAATTCGCTCAGTTAATTCAAGAGTTCTTTTTTCTGTGATTCCGTCAGCTTTAAGCTTCGCATTGTTCTCAGAAAAGAATTTCACTGAAGAGTTTTTGAAATTTATAAGCTGCTGCTGAGTCATTTTTTCAACCTCTTCTTTTAACCTGATCGTTCTGAATAATGGATGCTTTTGTAAAAAAAAACCGTGCTCTTTATAATTGTTCAGCTCATCATAGATAGCCTGGTTCTCTGAAAAATCCGAAACCGCATCTTTTGAAACTTGTACCTTTTCTTCTTCAGACAACTCTATTTCTCCCGCATCAAATTGCTCCAGCTTTTTATGATTTTCCTGATAGCGAATCCAAGCCGCAATCTTTCGCCCAACTAAAACGTGCGCTAGATCAGGACAATCGGGATTATTCAAAAAAGGAAATTCTTCCCTCAACTTTACACCCTCTTGTTTTTCAGTTTTATCGTTAGTTACTACAACGGGATCATTGACGGGGATGCTTCCGGTATTACCTGTATCGATTGTTGTATTATTCAAATGCACAAATCTTATTACTTCCTTAAGTAACTCAAACAATTCATTACTTTCGACTTTCAGTGCAGCATCAGCAATCTCAGTTAGGCTAATCGATTTACTCAGAAAATATTCAACAGCCTTTTCAATAAATTGTTCTTCTGAATATTGCTTGATTTCGTTTTCCTTTTCTTCATTAAACAGTTCAGCTTCTCCCGCAAAACTCATGAGCAAGCAAAACAACTGTAATCTTGTTGCTTGAAAATCATTAGCCTCTGAAGGTAGTTTTGAGACTGCTTTTTTCCTTGGAACTAATTCGGAATCTTTAATGTTGTGGATTTTCTGCAAATCGTACTTTAGAGCCTCCAAGTTGGTTTGTGAATACCCGGAAGCATTGTACATTCTTTCAGAAGCTACGCTTTTGCCTGGAGACTGTCTGTAAAATTCAAAAATCCTATTAAATTGCTCAGACTTGTTCGATGGCAATTCTTCTTGGAAGAACTTGATTATCTTTTCTCTCATAATTGTCTTATTTAAAATTATTTATAGCATGGTAAATTTGGTAATAACCTTTTTATTTACCTGTGACATCAAAAAATGTCATAGCTGATAACTTGAAAAAGAGAGAAAAAAAAGCCACTCTTTTTTGAGGGGCTTTATTCTTAGGTTTATCCGATCGTAATTTTTAAATCTCCGTCTAAATTTTCAATTATTAAATTATGTCTTACAATCATAATGTCCTTAGGATTTTCAGAATCTAAATCTAAAATAATAAATTCTTTATCTGAAATACCTTTGGAAGAAATCCGAGAACTAAAAAAATTATAATATTCTTCATCAGATTTAAACTCAAAACCAAGTTCTTTAAGCACCATTGCACAGTACTTATGAAATTGTGTCTTCCTAATAACTTCAGCTCCTTTTATCAATTCTAGCTCAATGCTTTGCAAGTGCCTAAAAATTTCATCTTTTGAATCATAAGCTATTTGAACTTCTTTTGCATAATCATCGAATCTAGTAAATGTCACGAAAGTCTGAGGAAGTTCTTTATAACTTCCTTTTCGTTCATAACCATAAACAATACGCCTAATTAAATGATCGCCCAAACTAAAAAAGCTTTTTGCTTCTATAAATGATTTTTCATAAGGATCATTGCCCATTCTTGATCGACACTCTGACATAATAAATAATTTATATATAACAAAAATAATAAAACCACTCAAAATGAGTGGTTTTATTTGATTATGATATTTAATTTATTCTATTTTCTTGAAACTTCAATTAAATATTTATTTGCACCGGCATCAAATACCTGAAAATTTATTACGGCGCCTTCAAGACCAACCCAAGCAACTCCGTCTTTCAGAATAGCGCTATTAGCTAAAACACCAGATGAAAGAGTTGCAGGATCATCGCCACCGCCGCCCATAAGGGTAATAATCGTTCCATGCTCATGCTCAATGCTATTGAAAACAACGGCCGCAGTTTCCTCTAAAGATGGCAATTTATAAACTGCTCCATTTGCAACTGTTAAGGCAACAGCTCCTGCATTAGCGATATTGGCAGGATCAGCGAATACCAAAGCACCAGTGTAATGTCCCGGAACCCACTTAGAAGAAGCTGTTTGTTCAAAAACAAACATGTGTTTTCTGGCATCTGCATCATCCTGAAGGGATGGTTTCATTTGTATTGGTGCGCATTTTGTACCCAATACTTTTCTGAAATTGTCAGAACAGCTTCCATAAATAAGCCTGCAGTTTACACCAAGCCAGTTTTGGGCAAATTCTGAAATCTCCAATTCATTCCCCGGATGCTCGCATTCAAACTTCTGTTTTATTGAGACAGCATCTTCATCACCATCACTTTCATAAGAAGCTTTGCTTTTTGATGGAGTCATGTAAACTTCTATCATTTTGGCTCCAGGCTTAATAATATAGTTCCCTTCCATCTTGACGCCTTTTGAATTCCTGATAGGTTCAAACAAGATATCGTCATCAGCAACAAGCGCTAAATTTGGCTCTTTTGGAGCCGAAGCCCCCGGAGAACTACCGGAAGGCTTTGCTACATTTGTTCTTACGTACATTTTTATCTAAAATTAAGGATTAATAAGTCTATTGGTTTCTAACCATACTCCGTCAATACGTGTCAACTGAATGAAATCCGCTGCTTTTGCTAAAGTAACAGCTGATACAACATTGATATTTCCTGTGTCTGATAAAGTAACATCAGAATCAGCAGTAGCATTTCCGAAAATCTTGATAGATTTACCGTCTACACCATTAAGGATATTTGTAATAGCAATATCACCAGTTCCGGAATAAACGAATTTTTGCCCTTCATTTGCATCGATTACCGCTTCATCAAAAGTTACATCTGGGATAATTATTACTTCAGGCCCAGCAGTCCTACTTACCTCCTTTACAGTTCCATCATCTTTGACGAATAAGGTAAGGGTTCCTCCTGATTTTAAATTAAAATCCGCATTCCCAACCAAATCAATTTTTGCCCCATCCTTAACATTCTTAACACCAGAAAGGCTGGTATCTCCCTTGATTTTGATTACTGCACCTGGTGTAGTCCCGGTAAGTTCCGTAATGTCAGTATTCCAGCCTTTTGTTACGTATAAATTTTTATATGAAACCTTTACTTTTCCGCTTTCATCATCATGTACAGGGACAAAGAAATCAGCAGGCAATACCGGCGCTGTATTAGACCATAATGTTTGAACTGCAAATTCCAATGGATCATTTTCTTCAAGAACATTACCTATATGAATGAATCTGATACCTAGCTTATAATCCGCCCAGATATAAATCATTCTTTTTAGGTACTCAAAATGATATAATGATTTTTCTGCCGGCACATTTTCAAGAATCTCAATATTATCATTAAAAGTCAAAAACATAAAATCGCTGCCTTCCATATCAACAAGCGGACAAAACGAAATATTTGAGTAATCTTTTGGATTTTTTGGATATCCTTGGTAATCAGTATTTGTTCCATAAAGCTGCTCATATCTTCGCTTGTAAGTTTTGAGCCATTCTTCTGAAAGATAAAATACAAGTCCAAGTTGATTTCTAACGTCATAAGGAAGTGATTTTATAAAATTATCAACGTAATCGACAATATTTACAGCTGTTGGCAAACCTAAATCGAACGGCCTATATTTTTTCGTTACATCTCTGGCCTGTTGAGCCAAATAAAGCAATCCATTTTGACGGTTTATGAATCTGCCTGGTACAGTAGCATCTTCAGGAGTTTCAACATAAACCCCTTTTATTGAAGCAATCCTGTCTTCAGTTCGGGCTTGTTTATCAAGTTCAGAAACTAAAAATCGTACGAAACTTTCTTTATAAGGCTGCGAACCTTCCTTATTCATCATGTTTAACCATGAAGCTTCAATTTTTTGGAGATAGTACCCTACATATTCGATATCAATCTGTACAGGGAAAATCTGGCCTTCTTCAGCTTGAATTTTTTGCTTATTCTTTGGAAGCCATGGCAATTTTCTTGCTTGAGTAATTTCTGCAGTAGAAATAGTAGCATCTGCAATTTTATGATCAACCTTTGTTTTCTTTGGCCAGAATTCTGGCAAACCGAATGTATCACGGTGCAAAGATTTAATTGCTTCAGGATTTTGCCTAAAATACAAACCTAGATCGTCATTAAGCTTCTGAATTGTTGGCTGATCTGCAAAATTTGTAGCAGCGCTTGTTTGTCCGGAAGCTAGTCTGTTCCATGGACGCCCTTCGAATGCATCATAAGCCTGGTTGCTTGCAAAAAGATGCGTAGCGGAATGTACGACTTTTTGTCCTTTTCCAGATGTTTGTACAATAGCCAATGGATTATCTCCTTCAGGTTCTTTAATTAATGCTGAAATTGTACTTTCCATTTCCTTCTGTTTCGCTGAAATAAGTTTTAATTGAGCCAACAAATCTGGTTCTTTACCTTCACTACCAGCAATGTCTCTTAATTCTTCCTCAGATAAATTAGTCTCTTTAACAAGAGCAGCCAACTCATCTTTAATTGCTTTAAGCTGAAGATTACTATTCTGCAGCTGCTTAATTTCGCTATTCATGCCTTCAATAGCTTCGGCTGTCATTTCTTTACCAAGAACAGCTTCAATTTTAGCTAGTTCTTCAGCTGTAAAATCAACCTCTTTTTTCTCGGCATTGATAGGGATTTCTTTAATGCCAAGCAATGTGCTTAAAACAGCAGCAGTCTTGGCCAATAGTTTCCATTTCATAGGATTACGGGATTAGATGTTAAAAAATTATTTATAGTGTTTAGTCTCACTCATTATGTGTAACAAATTGATTGTAGAATCAATATTTCCGATTGAATCAATCAACCCAAATTCAATTGATTTCTCAGCTCCAAATGTTTTTCCTGTTAAAACACCAACCTCTTCTTTAAGGTTGGGTCTTGAATCTTTCACGGCGCCTTGAAATTTAACCGCCAAAGGAGAAAGATGTTCCTTTTTAATAAGTTCGTATTTGCCTTCACGGGCAAGCCTTACAGCTTCATTTTTATGAGGGCTTTCGTCAGCATATATTTCATGAACTTTGTAACCCAAAGTTTCAAGGTAAGGTATGTTATCAATAAAAGTGCTCATTACGCCGATAGAACCTATCTGTGCAGATATATTGTTATCAGCTATTATCTTATCAGAAATAGCCGCTGATGCCCAATATCCTAAAGAGCAACATTGGTCTACCAGACTGATCAGCGGCTTTGTCCTTACTTTTCCAAATTCTAAAAATGGCGATATTGCCGAAACAGCTCCACCTGGAGTATCAACATTCAAAATTGTTCCAATAATATTGGCATCCTGTTCAGCTCTCATTAAAGCCCTAGAAATTTCATCCGCACCATACGTACACCAGTCACCTCTTTTTAATATTGGCCCCATCATGTCAATTACAGCTACAGAACCTTCTGGAGCAATTACTTCACCGTCATCATTTGCCTGAACTTTTTTCCCATTATCATCTATAATTGTGACTAGGGATTTTGGCTGAAAATTTAGATCAACATCTTCTCCAGTCAGAATTTTATATGCTATAGGTGCATAAGTGGCCAATCCATCGAAAGACATCAACCATTGGCCACGGACAATATCCATTAATAAAGGATTAATTTTCATCTTGAGATTTTCTTAAATTAAAAAATACTGCAACCTTTCTTATTATATTAAAGCGTTTGTTTAAGTAAAAAATGGAAATGCTTATTAAAAGAGCAACTAGCCACCACCAAGAGAAAAAATTATATTGCTTTTTATCAAGATTTGTTGCTCCCTTTTTCTTTGAACCTTTTTTCTCCAATTTCTTTTGGATCAACACTGAAGAAGATTCGGTTTTTATTTCTGAACTTATTTCTTTTTCTTTTGAATCAGTCTTTTTCTCGTTTGACCTGATTTTGGCCTTGCCTTTGCCTTTGACTGTCATTTGCGTTTTGGTTCCGTCGGCTTCAATTTTTTCAACAAATAAAGAATCTCCCTCGCAGCCTTCATACTCTATTTCAAATCCTTTTTCGTTAATGACAGAGCTATTTTCTTTTATCTTTTCGTTATTTACATTCAGCTTATTAATTGCCAAGCTGTCTGATGATTTAACTACCTCTTCAGAACTTACTTCAGATGAAGTGCTTTTTTTCTTGGCGCCACATGAAAATACTACTATCAAAAAGGACAATGCGAAAAAAAACAATGTCAAAGATTTTATGATTTTAATTTCTTTTTTCATCTTACCTGTTTTTTGGAAGTTTTAATTTATGGTAAAGAGGGTTTTCAGCTTCCATCAAGTATGAATATTCAGCATAAGCGTCGAAAGAAGGACAATTTTTAATTCTTTCCCATGACTCAATAGCACCATTCTTATTTTTATCGTCTGAGAAATGATAATGACCAACAATCATAACATTTTTTAGGTCGTTCCCATTTTGGAAAAGCCATTCTTTCATTAAAAGAATTTCTTTTAGAATACCATCTTTTTGGGCCTGTGTCCTGGTATCTTTTGCTTTATTTACATTAGTTTGCTCAACGCCACCTCTATAGCATATATGTAAGCATTGGCTATTAAAGCCCGCAACACCATTAGTCACATTTTCATAAGAAGATAACTTATTAGGTGTACCGTCATAGTCAATCCAGGTATTATATCCGGGAGATTTCCAACCTAATGTATTTTTCCAATAAGCCTGCATGCTTTGAAGCGTTCCATGACCGGCCTGGCAATGAATAACTATGTATCTTATTTGTTTTGCTCTACTCATATCGTTTGTTTTTTATTGATTCTAAATGCAAACTGTCGATGGCCAACCGTTGCTCAATTTTGCTTATTGCATCATCAATCTTGTTTTGGTTTAATACAATCTCAGTTCTTTCATCCAAAATGCTTTGTGTTGGATAATCTTTTGGCCCGATTGGAGGCAAAAGCAAAGCGCTGAAAGTAATCACGGCAAAAAAAGCTATCGTTGATTTCATACTTCTTTTTTTATTTTATTAATTTCTTTTTCCTGAAGGATGAGCATTTCAAGAAGATGATTGAATTTTTCGACATAGAATTCCAAGTTTTTTGCATACTCTTTTTGGTCTTTAGCCCTTTCATTATTTATAGCGTCAAGCTTTGCCGATAGCAGATCAGAGTTTTCTTGATGCCGGCGATCGTTCTTATAAGCCAGAGAAACAATCACCGCAATGATCACAATGTAATTGAGCTGAATTCTTTTTGTCGGGACCAATTGAAAATACCAATCAAAGAGTTTTGGTATTTTATCAATGTATTCGTTAATCTTCATGGGCTCAATAATTTATTCAAATGTAAATTGGCCCTATAAGATTGGCTGTAACGCCTTTTTAGAAGTAATTTAAAACCATGGGCGATTTTTTATTTTGGAAGCGAACCACTAATTTCCCTTTTCTTTTTTCCCTGTAGTAAAGCTGCCTTAAGGTATCAACAGAATAACCAACTTCTAAAAGATCATATTTCTCAATAAATTTATTTATTGTTGAAATTACTTCAGCTTTGCTATTATTTTCCAAGCATCCATTCATATATGAAATAAATGACATGCGGAAAATATCTTCTAAAAGATCGTTTATGTCCCGGCAAGCTTCTTCCGGAAGTTTTAAGAAAGAATTCCTTCCATTAACCTGGCGGTAAAATTTGCCTGAATAGGTTTTGGATGGTGTATCAGATATTGATAAAAAAAGATTAAAATCCTGTACTTCTAATGGAACTCCTGACTTTTCCATAAGCAAACGCATAATCCTGCCTACAGATGAAACAGAAGGAGGAAAAAGCACAGATTTATACCTCTTGTTAAGATATAAGGCTTCTCCGCCTTCAGATTCATTGAAGAAGAACGGAACAAGATGTTCACGTAACCGGACGGGTACAAGACTCATTTAAAAAAAAATATTATTCGACAATTTCCCAATTTTCAGGCAGAAGATTAAAGATTGTGTGAACACCATCTATAAGTTCTGTTTGTATTTTTTCTAATAAAAAATTTGCTAATTCATTATCAATATTTGCAGATCCATTTAATTGCATAGCCAGAATTAAACTTGCTTTTTCTTCCGGAAGAATCCAATTTTTAGAAGTTAATAGCCTGAAAGATTCAAGATGGTAATAGTTGATATTACACCTAAAATTATTTGAAATGACATCATTTACCAGGGAATTGATCTCTATTAGAATAGTCCCTGAATCTTGTAACATTGGTTCAAATACAGCAGCTGTGGTAGACTTTATCTTTGCCATTATTCGTATGTATTATTTATGATTTTATTGATTTCTGTATTAAAAGCTTCAAGATTTTTACTCCCTTCAAGACGATATTTAAGACCGCTTGTTGTTACAAATTGCCCAACAGTTCCATTGAGATTGTTTCCTAATAGGGCAAGAGGCACTGTTGACAAAGCGCCTGACGAAACGTAAGAAGCAGTATTTGTTAAAACACCATCAACATATTTATTATGTGTATTGCCGTTTTTTACCTGTAAAATATTTGCATTAAGCGTATAGCCGCCAGTTCCAGCAATCGAACCCGAATGCAACTGACAAGCAGAATTTGACGCTGCAAAATTGTTAGTTGAACCATTACGAGTTCCCCATACAGCTGAAGCTGCATTTGTAAAACCAAATTGATGGTAAAAAACTGAAACATTGCCAGGCAAAGCTTTTACTGAGTGTAATGAAGGTGTAGGCCCCAACCAATAACCTCCACCCCCTCCAGTCCAACCAGAACCGCTAACAAATGAAGGTTGAACCGGGCTATCAAGATATCCTACTCTTGATACTATACTTGGATTTTTCTGATTTAATCTAGTAAAATTTGAATACAGAGAACTTTTATCAAAAAAATAGATTGTATCGAATTCATTCCATAATTCTAATTGCTTCAAAAAATAGATTCTATTGTTATCTATCCTTTGATGTTCAGCATCAGGCAAAGTAAAACCCAAATCAAAAGCTCTGTCCAAAACATCCTGGTATTCTGGCTGAAGTGGAAAAGATTTAGTATAACCACGTCCGAAAATTAAAAAATTAGATGTTATCATGTTTTAAGTTCGCCCTCCAGTACGAAAGTATTTGTCGAACCATCTCTAAGCAAAGTTCCCAATTTAAAAGGTTCGAGTATTTTTCCTTTATGCGCATCAAATGACACAGAACTACCTTCAACAAAAGTAGCTGTAGCCCCGCTGAAACATCTAAAAACGCAATCAAATTCGTTTTGCAATGTTGATGGAACGGTAATTGTCGCATTAGCTTTTACCTTCACAAAAGCGCCATTATAACTTTTATCAAGGGTAGTATTTCCTGTTATTGTTTTTTGTGGCGTATAATTCTGTCTATTAGAAAAATCGAAGACATAATTTCCACTAGCATTACCGACATAAGAAAATCTAAAAAAAGCAGTTTCACCAGGCTGAATAACATAATCAGCCTGATTTGGACCTATAAATTTTGTTGTGCCCGTACCAGCCGAATTTTTGATAGTCAAAGGTATCGTTTGATTATTTTTTATGCCCAATTGTTTTCCAACATAAGCATCAGCTGCAGTGTTGACGAGATTTAGTGAAGCAAAAGATGTACAAGCTCCATTGAAAATATAAAATCCATAATTAGCTGCTATGGTATATGAAGCCACATCACCACTTAGACCAAAAAAAAGTTCACTGCTATACGATTTTTTTACATAAACATTCCCAGTACCAGGTATTTCCGGATTGCCAATCGAGTTATCTGTAACAATAAAGGAAGTGGCTTCAAGCGTGTTTGGATCTGGAGCTGGTTTTATGGCTATTACGCCTTCAACACCTCTTTTGACATAAGAGTTGCCGTTTTGTCCCAATAAGACAGAATCCTGTCGAATTTTCCCTGAAGCAGAAAAAGTAATGGGATATGATCTTTCATCCTCATTAGTAGAAATAACTTCGTTTATTTTCCATACCCAGGCAGAATTAAGTACTATTGAATTTCCTACCAAAGCTAAACCTGTCTGAACTAAAATTTCATCCCTTAAAGGCGCTATCCTACTATTTATATCATTTATGGACGAAAAAATTAAATTAATTTCTTCAGCACTCAAATAATATTTTTCTCCAAATTGTTGCAAAGCTGCAAGCAGATCAGGACTGTTTACTTTTTCAACCCAATTGATAGGAAATGTTATAGCCATATTAGTTTAATGTTAATGGTATAAATGATGGTAATAAGTAGGTATCCGGATTAGGAACAAACCCGGAAGGCATTATTGAAACGGTTTCAAATTCAGCTTCAGCCGTCTTATGATTTGTTTTTACACTAACTTTTGGTCGGGCATTCTGTTTATAATCATTCCTTCCAATTACGACATCTTTCCCATTAGATAGCTTTATTTTCAAGAACTTAACTCTGTGAAGTAAAACTATTCGTTCAGCTCTATTATGATCAGTTGAAGGGAAACGTACTGTTAGTTTTTGTTTGTACGAAGTTCCGGCATTATTAGTAGAGCTTTCTTCAGCAAATTCTACTGTTGCAAATCCAAAATAGATTTTTTCGAAATCTACATTTTCAATTGCAGAGTTATAAAATGGTTGCCAATCTGGAATATTTGATGCGAGTAGTTCGCCACTGAACGCAAGTTCAATGCCACAGATATTAGAATTATCCCAAACTTTATTGAAAATGCTCATATCTATATTTTTTAACGAAGATAATAAAAATTGACTTATAGTATATTTTTAATCAATATAATTGACTTTTAGTCAATTATTATTAAAAAAAAATACCTCTCAAGTGAGAGGTATTTTTAATTAAAGTTCAAATTTCTATGAACGGCTGTTTTGTTTTGATCTCCATGTACGAAATTCATATTCAAACTTTTGACCTAAAGCAGCCATGCATTCGGCCACATTCTTGAATCCTTTTGAAATTGAAAATTCCATTTTTTGATCATAAACGTTTTGGTTTTCTATATCTGGAGAAGGTCCCAGACTTTTAACCCCAAACAATTCGGCCTGATCACCAATACCCTTAGTAATCTTAAAAGCTTCTAATTGTGTTTTTGCATTATTAATTAGAGTTCCTGCTATTTCATTAATTACTTTTGCATCCTCTCTTTTAATTTTACCATTTTTCAAATCATCTAAAGTTGAAAAAAGTTGTTCGCTTAAAGTGTTTAAATTATTCATTTTCCGTTGTTTTTAAGTTCTTTTGATAATTTATTAAATATTGATATCGCTTTTTTTAATTCTTCCGGAAGCATTTTTCTTGTCTCAGCATTTCTTAACGCATGCTCCGTTCTGTTTACTACTTCTAATTCAGCTAGAGTTAATAACCGGCTACTTTTTGAATTCTTTTTTGGCACAACATACTCGTTAGGTTTTAGCGGACCATTGTTCTTAATCCAAAGCCATCTGTAATAATGGACAAAACCTTTTTCAGTTTTAATAACAGGAAAATAATTTTGGCTAAACTTAGTCGACCAAAATTTAATTGTACCTATTTCTGAAGCCCCTCTTGTTTTCCATGTTTTGCCATGAAGGTAACATCCAAGAAGAACATTTCTTTCTTTAATTAAATGAATTTCTTCAGGAGTTCTTGATAGATGCAAATAGTTCCTTTTTTTTTCAATATGCTTTAAGGTCCATTTTTTTTCTTTTGGCCATTTACTTTCGAAAATTGTAGCCAATTCAACATCTCCTTTTGTTTTATAATTCTCTTTTAAATATTCAATTTGTTCAACACTCCAGTACTCAAGTTGCATCCTCTTAAAACCATTCTGATATAGTAGTTCTCTCATTCTTTGCAACTTCAAACCAAAATGATCAGCAATTTCTTTATTACTCATCGAATGATAATTTTTTTCTATAAAATCTATATCTTCAGGTAAGAGAATAATTTTTTTATGTTTTCCTTCAATTGGCATTTTTTACAGATTAAGATTATTCCAAAGACATTATCACATAACCCTTTTTAAGTCCGAACTGACCTCCTTTTAAAATATGACTAACGGTTTTATGTTGCACGCTTCCAGTATATTTTTGAGTTTCTGGATTAAATTCTTTTAAGCAAAGTTCGTCACCCACTTGAAAGCCTCTGTCGTCTTTCCTTAATTCAAATTTTTTTACTCCATTCCAAATATCCTCGAAATGCTCATTCCATATTTTTAATTCATGTGTTTTCATTGTTCTGTGATTAGTATTTGATAGGTTTTAAGCTTGATTTTAAATATAGCGGATGCTTAGGAGTTCCGTCTTTTGCCAAAGCCAGATAATGAAGTTTTCCTGCAGGAACATCTTTCAAAGGCAAATAACCAGGATAAAGCTTCTCAAGCCGATTTATAATTGATGCATTGCCCCAGGCACAGATTACTTTTTCACATTTTTCAGTAACCAAACGGATATGATCTAAATTTTCTGGTCCTTTTGGATCATGGATTGAAATCATCGCTTGAGGATGGCGTGACCTGTATGCGTAAAGATTTACGACATACAGGCTACCATAACCCCAAGACCTTGCAAATTCAATACAACGTTTTATCGTGTTATCATCTTTTTCTGCATCTGCAGTAGAAGGATTCAACATGATAAAACAAACAGCCGGCAGTTCTATATCCCATACTCGAGATAATTGATATCTATATTGGCCGCATTCTGATATTGTTGCTGATCTTTCCATTTAATTAAAATAAGATTGATATTAGAATAATCACTACAATCACATAAACAGCTGTATCAAAGCCAATTTCATGTACTATTTTTTTTTTCATTTACTCTATTTTTAAATAATTAAAGTCCTGATAATCATCTTTTGTTTCAGTTAGAACAGAAACAAATTTTTCCTGATCTATTTGGGATTGTATCAATTCCCATCTTTTGTTTATGCCTAATTTTGAAAGATGATTAACATTTTCAGAGAAAAGCATTCGACCAGAATTCATTGGTCTTTCGTATATTCTTAGATATTTATTTTTCATAACTTATATTCTATACTTGTCTAATAAAGCTCTCAGCTCACGCCTAAATTCATTTTCATCTTCTCCTGATATCCAAATCAGATTTTCTCCGTTAACATTAACTTTTGACTCAAATTCATCAGAGCTGTCAATAGTTATTTCTACATCGTTATTTGAATAAACTGTCTTTACCATTAGTCATTGTTTTTATCATAGTAACATTCAGCTTCAGAGTCGTAGTAAATCCATGTATTAAAGTATCGCTGGTGGAAATCTACAGCCAGGCTAAAGCAAAAAATGTTGTCTCCTTCGCTTGTGTTAAACATTTGGCGACAAACTGCCATATAAGCTTCTATATTTGGAACCAATTGTAAAAGTTCATCGCCTTCTTCTTTAATCAGAACCTCTAACACTAAGAATTCACCAGAAGTATAGTTATCGGATTCATGAATACCCTTATTTCTTTCAATAATTTTATTCATAACCTCCAAGAGATTATAATCAGCTTCTTTGAAATAATCAGAAAACAATTCTGAATTTAATACAGACTTTTCTTGATTAGGCAATTCCGGAACTGGCTTATTTTGCATTTTTTCTGAAACTTTATTGAAGGCAAGCTCCGCATAATCCCCTAAAGTCTTTCCTCGGTTTGATGCTAGAATATTTAAGTAATAAAGTGTATCAGCCAATTCTAAATCAAAGGCATCAATCCTGACTGGATCAATAAATACTTCAATCTCTAAATCTTTATTCTTCCTAATTTTCTTTTTAATATTGTCAATAATAGCTCCAACCGAAGATGCTGCAGCCAACTCATCTCCGTACAGAAATTTTCCCTGCTCTTTTTTCATGAGAATTGTTTCATGTAATACTTCAGCAGATTCTCCAAATAAACCAAGTAAAGCTACCGGGTTAATTTCTCCATTGAATTTATAGCCTAATCCGGCTTGTAATTCAGTCAATTTTTCAATTTGATTTGTCATGATATTAATTATTAAGTGATTATTTATTTTTTTTATCGAATTTTAGTTACAGTGAACATTTTATATTTTTTTTCTCCCTTTGTGTCCATCTTCCATATTTCAACTGTATAGGTATCTATGGCATAGGCTCGACAAGCATATTCAGCAGAAAAATTGTTCGTGCGTGGAATTTCTTTTATCTGATTGAAAAAACTATTACACCAACTTTCAGAGTAAGTTGAAAACGAAGTTTCCATTTCTCGCACAATTATTGCGATTTGAAGTTCCTGTTGGCCATTCCCAACCTTATGCCTTTCTATATTCCAAGTTTTATCAAACATTTGTATAATTTTTAATTATTTTTTTAATTCTAAACATTCATAAACGCATCGATACATAAATATTCTTGATGAATCTTCAACGATATCGAAATAAATTTTTAATCCTGTTGACCTTTTAAGGATAGTAACTTCAGTACCCGTTTTAAGCACTTCACCTAAACCGTTTGATAAATCCTGAAGTAGAACAGCTTTTTTATCTTTAAAAAAGCTGTTCGGCTTATTGTAAGCGATATTGAATTTCATTATTCTAAAAAGGTATATTTATATACTGAGCGATGAAAACTAAAATACCGGCAGCTAGGAAACCTAACGAGAACCATAGCAACCTGCTTACTTTTCTGTCTGATTTTGCCATTTGATAGGATTCTTCAGAAATTGTGTTCTTAAAGTAGTATTCACAAAATCTTTTCAAACCTTCCCCTGTCAAATTACAATCACTAATATCTTTAGGAGAAGAAATTTCAGTTCCCCAAAATTCTGAGAACATTTTACAAAATTGTTTGTTTAAATATGACGACATAACTATAACTGGATTAATGTTGCTGGAGAAAAAAAGAATTCGACCTGTTCAAAGCCGGATAGATAAATCCGTTCTTTGTATCTGCGTTCTTCAAAACGAGCAGATATCGGCCTACATCGCTTATATTTTGCATTAAGCTCGGCGAATTTAGATTCTATTACTGATTGCATTTTAAGGATATCCTTAATATCAATCAGAGTTCCTTCCAACGTGGCTAAATAATCCATCACTTCTTCCTGAAGATTGTTTTTTGGAGTACTAAAATTCCCTCTTGATATTAAATAATGTGTTTTTTTCATGGTTCTAATTTTAAAGTGATTTGATTTGTCTCATCAAGCAGCTCTACATCATCTGGATGGTATTTGGAACTGAAATCTTCTCCATCTAATTGAATTTGGAAAAGATAGACGTAGCTTTGGCCAGATAATTTATAGGTACAGGCTTTTACTATTGTCCCTTTTTTAAAATGCGCCAGGACTCGACCTCCTTTACGCATCCATTTCTGTTTTCTCATGCTATCTGCTTATAATTTTTTTTTTCAAAATGTTGGTTTTCATAGGGCACAAAAACTTCACCTCTTGATATTTTTAACTCCAATTCATACATGAGCGTGGAGTTATTGATGTAATATGGTCCGTAAACGAGCCGATTTTGAAAAAGAAAATATACTCTGTTCATTTTTGGAGAATGGTTGGCTTCAGCAACATCGCTTACTTGAGCTTCCCGCAGCACTAGATTAAAAGGATATTCATAAGCACCATCTTTACTCATACCCGTAATAACCCCAATATTTCCTACCAACATTTCAGAATAGAGTTCTTTAAAGCTAGTGTGTTTTGTTGTCAAAAAAGGACCGCTGAAATTATCAGAATCTTTCTTTGAATAAAAAAAAGTAGTGTTTTCCTTCACTGACTGTACACCTCTTAATTTTCCTAATTCTCCCGTAAATAGATCATATTTATCAGCTCTACGGAGAGCTGCGGGAATTTCAAGTATTTTCATATTACATCTGATCTAGTTGTTTTACACGTTCGAGTGACTTTTCTCGTATAAAATCCACTTTGTCTCTCGACAAATCGCCTTCAAACATTACATATAGAAATGCTTTGCAACTTTTATCAAGTTCTGCCCAGGTATTGCAGTTCTTAAAAACAGCTTCTATTTCTAAAAAAGAATACATTTTAATTAATTGAGTGTTGGACTGTAATATCCTTCCACGTAATCATGTTTTGTAATCTCATAATCATCCTGATCATCTAATTCCAACATGCATAATTCAATAAGTTTGATACCCATAGTTCCATCCATACGGCAATAACCTTCCTGTTTTTCAAATTGCCGTATAACACCATTAATATTGCAATTATGCTCTATTGATAATAAAATTGACATTTCCGTAAGTTGCTTTAAAAAAGCTTCCAGATAATTTTTATTATTCCTTAATCTGGAATCCGCATCTGAAAAAAAATCGACCATAGTTTTTATCATATCCATCATCGAAAATTTTTCTTTTGAAATAAAATCAAAATTTATTTCGACAGTTAAACCCGCTGAAGTTGGCAAGTGTTCAATTGTATATCTCTGTATATTTTTCATAACGATATGTTTTAAAACCAACCTATACAGGTAATATTATTTTCTAAATTTTGTTTGAAAGATGAATTAGGAACTTCAGATTTTCTTCTTTCAAAAATCGCCAGCTGCTCAGCTGTAATATCTTTTACATTTAAAAAGACATTTTCCCATCCGTCACCTGTTTTGCCAGCAACTAAAATCGTACTGGTGTCTAAAGGATTATCTTTTTTGTACTCATTATAAAAAGGTGCTTTCCACCCGGCAATTTCAGCTAAAATTTCTTTAGCTTTTTCTACACTTCGATTGTTTAGTGCCATAGTAATAAATATTTAAGTGATTAATTTTTTAAAAATTTGTTATCCATATATAGGAAATTTCAGCTCCCAACTTTCCCGACATCCCGACCCCTGATTTTCAGTCCTTTTTTAGTCTTTATGTCGGGAATGTTGCAGAAATAAAAAAAACATTCCCAACTTTCCGCTACATTCCCGACATTATCACAACACTAATTCTTTTATTTTTAGCTTTTTAAGTATGTTGGGAAAGTTGGGAAGTTAAAAAGGCTCGTCCGTCTCCGTTTTTAATCCATTATATTCGCTTGGGGGTTGCAGGGGGGCAACACCAAAGATGTTTGTTTGTCCGGATTCGCTATCAACTTGATTAAGTTGGAACATGATAGATCCGACGATATCGTTTTTTAATACTTCCGACATTTGGTCAAGATTAATTACAATAGCGCTGGTTCTGTTAGCTTCTCGACCTGAATCAAAGCTATAAGACTTCCTGCTTTCGATATAGAATTCAGATTTTTCAATCTGTTCTAAAATAGAAGATTTAGCTGGTGCTGCTTCTTGAAATTGTCCCCACCAAGATCTTTGTATTTTTGAAAAACAATGTGTCCAATTAAAGAACAGTAAATTACCTTCTACATTCACTATGTTCTTAACCTGAATCCTTTCTTCTTTATGGCCACGCAAGGAAGCTATAAACAGCTGCCAAAACTTATTCAATATAGATGCTGAATTAATTTTTCTGATTTGTTGATCAAATCCTTTTCCGAAATGATTTAGCATTTCAGGCTGAGAAAATGGGAAATAGTTAAAATCCTTGAATATCTCATATACTGAGCATAAAATGGATATATTAAAAATCATTCTTCCTTTAGCTTCAGGGAATTGTTCCTGAAGTATACCTTTCCAGTTTCTTTGCGTTTTATCAAATTTTTCCTCGAATAATTTTCTATGCTTAAAAATTTCATCAGAATATCCGGAAAGGCCATGAGCTGTCATGTCCTTAAGTTCATCGAAACTTCTTGTTTCTTCTTCAGTAAATTGGTTTTTTGTCATTTCATTCCAAATCAATCTAAGAATCAAAGGTTCTTCATCTGGATAATCATTACCTGTTAAGACAGCTGAGCTCTCTATTGGAATACTGTCGGTCCCAACATGACTTTCTATATTTCCTCTTTTATACCCACGTCTGTCCCACAATGCCTTCAGCATTCCGTTAAGCTGAGAGTTGCCACGTTTATATTCTGACAGCTGAGAAATTCCATTCCTGAATTGCGCAAATTCCCTAACCTGTGCCTTGATTGTAGATACTTGTCCTTCAAGGTTTATAGCTGTCTGCGGTATTCCAACAAAGCTTTGAACTATTTCTGCTAATTCGTCCTTTCCGGTTGATCCAGGTCCATAGAAAAAAAGTATTGGGAACTTATCTATTTTTGCCACAACGATATCCTGGAATAATGATGCTATTCCGAAAAGGATAGCCGAAATACCATGATCACGATGAACTTGAATTACTTTTGAATTGAATGCATAAAACGACGTCGGGTTCTTCATTGCCTTAAACCGTTTTTGAGCATCAAATTTGAATGAGTTATTTTTATATATTTCGTTCGCAGATGGTATATAATAGTATACATTATCCTTTACAAAAATTCCGTGCTTATCTAAAGGAATGTCATTACCCTCTTCTGTTGTGATCTTATTATTCCAAGCCCAAAATTTCCCATCTGGCTGCCATCCCAAAACATCTATTTTTCTACCATTACCCATTTTATCAAATAAGTATGTGCGTAGCCGTAACAGATCGCTTCTATTTCCATCAAATCTGAAATTTCCATGCCCAGTAACAGTATTGTCAAATGCTTGTGGCGTGTTAAGATTTTCCGATTGTGTATCAAATATTTTTTCTTCTCCATGCACATTGGCAATCCTTAGCAATTTCATTGGAAATTTTTCATCCTGCATGTGCTGAAGTATCTCAATCATAAAATTTGATTTTTTGCTGAAATGAATATACTTTGCACCGGGATCGCTTAATGACATATAGATTTGGTTATTGGCCATGAACATGCCGTATTTGCGTATATCTTTCTCCAACTCAGACAAAGGAACCTTAACTTCTTTCGGGAGTTCTATTTGGATAAAATCATCATCTTCATCAATAACCTCGATATTATTTGCCAACGCTTCTTTTATCCAGCTTTTAATGGTTGTAAGCTTGACTTTCGATTTTTGGGCTAACCAACCAGAATAAATTTCAATTAATGACGTATCGTTAATATTTGCGATCAGATCACAAAGTTCTTTTGTCCCGTCTGTAATTTTAATCTGCGTTCCAACCAGAAGATTATCCATTAAAAATTCAAAGCCGTCTTTAAGTATCTCAGGCTCTTTGAGCATTTCAGGCAATTTGTATTTTTTTATTGAATCAGAATATAACCTGGTAAAATCATCCGGATCACATGGCAATAAGCAGACTTCTACACGGAATCCAGATTTCATAAATGCCGGAATATATTTAATCATTGACTTAATGCCGGCCGCATCAGGATCAAAACAGAAAATAACCTTGCTGCATAGTCTTTTGAGTTCAGAAATCTGTTGATCAGTTATCGCCGTTCCGCAGGAAGCAACAGTATTTTGCATATCATTAATATACCAGCCAATAACATCATTATACCCTTCCATAATCCAAGCTTCATTATTCTTGACTATAGAATGCCTGGCTTTATCTAAACCATACCAAACTTTTGACTTATTGTACAAAAGATTAGTTTCGCTAACATTTGGGTTAATCCACTTGGCATATTTTTTATTATCTGAAAGACTACGCCCCGCAAGACCAATGATCATTCCTTGAATATCATTAATTGGATATACCACACGTTTGCTATACTTGTCAAAATTCTTTTCACTGATAAGACCAAGTTCTTTTCCTTCAGTAATTTTGCCCGAAGAATAAAGCTTACCATAGAGAAAATCTTCAGGGGCATAACCAATGCCCCATTCGACAATAACATCGTTTGAATACCTTCTTTTATCTTCGATTTCAAAACGAGCAGGATGATCTTCAGGAAGGCTATTGTATTGAAGAACATAATTATTATGAGTAGCTTTAAGAACCGATCTTAAACTTTCTTTTTTTTCGGTCTTTATTTTCCGTTTTGTTTCAGCTTCTTCAGATAAAACTTCATATTCAACAGCAGTATTATATTTGCTCGCTATTGTCTCAATCGCTTCAGGGTAGGACATCCCCTCATAATTCATAAAAAAAGATATTAAATTGCCGCCTTCTCCAGAACTGAAGTCTTTCCAAATTCTTTTAACCGGGGAAACTGTAAAGGAGCCGGTCCTTTCGTTTGTTTTCGGGGATTTGCCTACATAAACACTACCTGATTTTTTTAATTGAATATAATCGCCAATTACTTCTTCAATAATTGCGATATCCATGAGCCTTTCAATAAATTCTTTTTTTATAAAGCCTCCCATAACTAAAATTTTATTTTGACTTTTAGCCAACCAAATAAATTTATTTTATGCTTTCTGATCTGATGGCCAGTTGCTATTGCTTGATTTTTCAACTTATATAGTTCCAAAAGCAATGGATGAGAAAGCCTGTCAATTTCTCGCTCAGTAAAAAAGCCTGAGTTTGTAATTTCTTCAATCTGTTCCTCGAGAAATTCAATTTTTGATAAGTTGTTGTTTTCTGTAGCTTTCATATTAGTTCAATTGTTTTTTTAAAACCGTCCTCCAGAAGAAGGACGGTTAACGTGTATGCACATACACAAGTTGTAAAAGAACGTAGTACAGCTTATAGCTGAATAATGTTAAAGAAAATGGCAACTCTTACAAGTTCCTGTTTTGTCTTAATTGACAGCTTCTTATATAATTCTTTTTTTACCTTATGGAAAGTACCCAAAGGAATACTTGCCTCTTCTGCTATAACATCATTTGTCAAATCCGTAGATGTTTTTTGCATAAGTAATATTTCCAAATCATTTAATCTGTGACCATTGATTTTCGGGAGTTTACACAATGTACCCTCATAACTGCAGCTCCCTCTTTTGGGACATGGCCAGTATTCGCCATCCTGAACGATACCATCTTTTATATCGGGTTGGAAATCCAATCCCCCAAACCTGCATAAGACAAATTGTTCAATCCGTTTCATTTCCGAATCCGGATGCAATTCGTTCAGCGCTGCATTTATTGCCTCATTTTTTTCAATTTCTTCCTTCAGAAGCTGAATGGTGCAAAATGAAGACTCTGCAAAATTTTTAATGGTTCCGTTTTGAATAATTTTTAATTCTTTCTCATGCTGAAAGAACTCCGTTGATGAACAGGCCATCCCAGGAAAAGTTTTTGTTTGCGTCATGGTATTGATTTATTGCAGGTTACTGATCAGTTTATCTTTCTGCGCCTTATTCTCCAAAGAGACTTCGACCAAGGCATTCAAGACATTTAATCTATTATCGGTAACTTTTTGAAGTTTGTTTCTGATGTTACGAATAACACCGTCGTTTATTTTCGCTTCTGGTCCTAATTTTTTTTGGACTTCAGAAACATAGTTATGTGGCAGATGCTCTTCTATTATGTCGAAGGCTTTTTCAATATGCAATTGCATATCATAACGTTCGTTTTTTTCTATTATATTTGTCATAAGTTTTGTATATCTGTCACAAATCTAATAAAAAAATTGACCTGTGGTAAATTTTAGTCAACTAAAGTTTACTTAAAGTCATTATTTATATTAATTCTAAATTATGGTGTGGAACGAAAAATTGGCAATGTATCTTAAAACAAAGGGTATTAGCCAAAAAGAAGCGGGAAAAAGGCTTGATACGAGTACTTCTATGATGAGTAGATATCTAACCGGAAAAGATAAAGTAAACTCAGACTTCATCATCAAACTGCTAAAAGTCTTTCCGGATATTGACCTCCGGTCAATTTTTTCGGATGAGCCCCCAAATCTGAAAGAAAATGACTTCTACGACCCCCCAAGAGAAATTAATGTAATCAACGAACTTGAGATTATTGAAAAAAAAATTACGCTTATAAAAGAATATTTGGCACAAAAAAGCCACAACGAAAAATAAAACCTAGTATTAACAATGTCTGCGAAGCATAGTCGTAATCCTTCTGCGTTCACAAAAAAGCAACTTCAAAAGAGTTGCTTTTTTTGTTTTTATCCCTTCTGATAAGTAACTTTGTGTTTGAAAAAACTTACAATATAAAATTGAAATTTGGAATGAAAACACACAAAGTAAATTACAAGCTAATTAGTTTTATTGTTGGATTTTTGGTGTGGTTATCGGCCACCGTATTATTTAGAGTTGCAGGACACTATTTTTTTATTGTCGACAACGCATTAGTAATGGCAGTTTTATATGTCATTCTGATACCAGCTTTAGGCCTCATTTCAACTTCAGTCTTTAATAAACTAAACTTAAACAATCTTGAAAGTATAAAATCTGCAGCCATTATGGTTTTACCCGGTATGCTATTGGATACGGTATGCATACAGTTTTTTGAAAATTTATTCCCTAATATGCCTGAAACCTATAGTAAGACTTTTGCTTCATGGTTAATGTTTGCCTACTCTATCGTTTTAATTTTTGGGCTGTTGAGAAAAAAACAGAAAAAAGAAATTGAATAGGAATTATAGCTATAATTGGCTCAATTATTTTAAATCCTGTAACCGAGAACTAAAATTTATTAGTAAGTGAAGCTTTTTACTTCTAATAACTTAATTTTTTTAACGCAGTTAATTTTAAACTTAATTCAAAAACTGGTTTCTATTTCTCCGAAAAAGAATTAAATTCGCAAAAACAAACAAAGAATTAAACAATTATGAATAAAAAAGTTGTCATTGTATCCGCTGCCAGAACTCCAATAGGAAGTTTTATGGGAGCTCTTTCTACTGTTAGCGCTCCTCAATTAGGAGCTGTTGCAATCAAAGGCGCATTAGATAAAATCAATTTAGATCCAAAGCTTGTTGATGAAGTATTGATGGGTAATGTTGTTCAGGCTGGTGTTGGACAGGCTCCTGCACGTCAGGCGGCTTTGTATGCAGGTTTGCCTGATAGCGTTATTGCTACAACAGTAAATAAAGTTTGTGCTTCCGGTATGAAAGCGGTTATGATGGGTGCTCAGTCAATCATCAGTGGTGATGCAGAAATCATCGTTGCCGGTGGAATGGAAAACATGAGCTTGATTCCGCACTATCTTCATTTGAGAAATGGTTATAAATTTGGCCCTGCTTCTATGATTGATGGTATGCAGAAAGACGGACTTACAGATGCCTATGACAATAATGCTATGGGAGTTTGCGCTGATCTTTGTGCTACGGAATATAAAATTTCCAGAGAAGAGCAAGATCAGTTTGCTATACAATCGTATGAGCGTTCTGCAAAAGCGTGGGATGCCGGAAAATTTGATAATGAAGTAGTTCCTGTTGCTGTTCCACAGCGAAAAGGTGACCCGATTATGGTTACTAAAGACGAGGAATACACAAACGTAAAATTAGATAAAATCCCAAGCCTGAATCCTGCTTTTACAAAAGAAGGAACAGTAACTGCAGCCAATGCTTCTACTATCAATGATGGTGCAGGAGCTGTTGTTTTGATGAGTGAAGAAAAAGCAAAAGCTTTAGGATTAAAACCACTTGCTTATATTAAGAGCTATGCTGATGCAGCACAGGAACCAAAATGGTTTACGACTTCTCCGGCTAAGGCATTGCCAAAGGCATTAGATAAAGCAGGGATAGCTATTAATGATGTAGATTTCTTCGAATTCAACGAGGCTTTTTCTGTAGTAGGTTTGGCCAATGCTAAAATTCTGGGATTAGACAACAATAAGGTAAACGTTAATGGTGGTGCAGTTTCTTTGGGTCATCCACTTGGATGTTCAGGTGTTAGAATTATCATCACATTGTTAAATGTATTAGAGCAGAACAATGCTAAAATTGGTGCTGCTGCAATTTGCAATGGCGGTGGTGGTGCTTCTGCAATTGTAATTGAAAGAGCATAACAAAGCATAAAATTATATTCTGTAATGATGGATTTTGGATTTAAATGATTTTGTATCTTTAAAATCCGAAATTCATCATTTAATTTAAAGCAAACCCTCAATGTTTGGAATTTGTAATCTAGCCATAATACCTTTAAGATTTGAACCTAGCGACCGTAGCGAAATTGTATCACAAGTACTTTTTGGTGAGCATTTTAAAATTTTAGAGCAAAATAAGCAATGGTCAAAAATCCAATTGCATTTTGATGGGTATGAAGGCTGGGTAGACGAAAAACAATTCCAGACTATTTCAGAAACAGATTACAATCAGCTGTGTAATGAGGCGATAATCCTCAATGCGGATTTGATTGAATATGTAAATTCTCCAAATAATTTACTGATGCCTATTCCTTTAGGTGCATCACTTTCTTTTCTTAGTAATCCGGCAATTAATAAAAGTAATCTGGATTTTGAAGGAATGAAAATCAGTGGCATAAAACCAAAATCCAATTTGATAAATACCGCATTTATGTATTTGAATGCTCCGTATTTGTGGGGCGGAAAGACTCCTTTTGGTGTTGACTGTTCCGGTTTAACCCAAATGGTATATAAACTTAACGGCTATAAATTGATGAGAGATGCCTCACAACAGGCAACCCAAGGTGAAGCGCTAAGTTTTATTGAAGAAAGTGAACCGGGAGATTTGGCCTTTTTTGACAATGAAGAAGGTAAAATAATACATGTCGGACTTATTATGGATGACAATTATATTATACATGCCAGTGGAAAAGTCAGAATTGACAGATTAGATCACCTGGGCATATATAATGCTGAAACTAACAGGCATACACACAAACTAAGAGTTATCAAAAAAATAATATAAAAAAAACCGAAGATAAAAATCTTCGGTTTTTTTGCCTTTTAAATGAGCCTATCGTTAATCATTAAACGACGCTTTTAAAGCTTTAGCTTCAGAAGTCATTTCAAGATAATTGTATACGTTCAATAATGTTCTGTATACGTCCTCATTTTTAGGATCTAGTTTATTCGCTTTTTCAAGATATGGCAGAGTACTTTTAAAAATAGCTTCTCTTTTTACTTTTAATTCATCATATCTTTTATTATCTTTTGCAGAAGTACCTAGTTTGTTCATTTCATCAACGATTGCAGTATCTCCGTTTAATTTCAAAACAGAAAGGTTTAGGTAAGCGTTAATATAATTAGGATCAATCTCTATAGCCTTTTTATAATATTTTTCAGCTTCAACATTTTCATTTGCCTGAGCTGCAAGTACTCCTAAATTGTAAAACAGGTTTGGATCATTTGGACTTTTAGCGATAACTTGTGAAATGACCTGCTTATAGCCTTCTACATTATTGCTCTTCATATACAAATCTGCTTGGGTCATTGCCAAAGTAAGATCATCAGGATTAGCAGCTCTTGCTTCAGCTACAGCTTTAGTTGCTGCAGCAACATCCCCTTTACTGTTGTAAATCAAAGCTACATTTTTATAAATTTCACCTCTTTTTGATTTGATCTGCTCTGTTCTTGGTTTCTCGTGAGTCCCCATTTTCACTGCTTTTTCTCTGTCAGCCAATGAAGCAAACGTCACCTCTTCCCCACTAAGTTTACTTGTTGCCATATATTCTGATCTTTCACCAGAATAATTTTGCTTTATAAGTTCATTATAGTAGGTCAACGCTTTATCATGATCTTTGTCATTGACAGCATAATTTGCAGCATAATAAAGTTTTTCCAGGTCGGTTTTGTCCAGAAGATAAAGACTGTATAATACAGTAGTTGCATCTTTATAGTTTTTTTGCTTACCCAGATTTACTGCATAATTTAACAGCATAGGTTTCATGTCAGCAATATCTTCATTGATGCTTTTAGTGAGAACTTGTTTACCTGATGTTTTTTCCAATTCAACAACCTTACTTGTATTGTCAGCTAATTGAAAAATGTTATTTGCATTAAATATTTTAATCAAGGCAGCTTGTGGATTTGCTCTGTTCTCAGGACGGCTAGCAGCTTCTTGTGCTTCAATAAATGGCACTAGCGATTTGTAAAAGCCTAAATAAATTTTATCAGATTCAGATGCATTTGCCAGCAATGGTTCAGACTTTTCAATGGCAGCTTTATACTCCGTGAGGTCTTTTGCCTTAATTTCATCTTTGTCATAAATTTTCTTTAACGTCTTTAGCTCATCTTTCTGGGCAAATGTCAAACCCGAAACCAGAAAAGCTGACGCCAATAATAAATATTTACTTTTCATAATTTTTAATTTTGGTTATATAGTAGTTGTATTATTCTTCGGTATTTTCTGCTTCCGATGCATCATCATTGGTTGATGCTTCTAAAGCAGTATTTTCACCATCCCCTTCAGTTTCATCAATAACCTGCTCTTCACGGATTACTTTTGTTACTGCAGCAATAGAGTCATTACCTTTGATATTGATAAGCCTTACTCCCTGAGTCGCTCTACCCATAACGCGAAGGTCAGATACTTCCATACGGATTGTTAATCCCGATTTGTTGATAATCATTAAGTCATCTGCATCGGTAACGTTATTGATAGAAATCAGTTCTCCTGTTTTGTCAGTGATGTTTAGTGTTTTTACACCTTTACCACCTCTGTTTGTGATTCGGTAATCTTCAAGTGAAGAACGTTTTCCATAACCGTTTTCAGAAACTACCAGGATTTCACTTTCCATATCGTTTACAGATACCATGCCAATTACTTCATCTTTCTCATGCCCTAAGGTAATACCTCGAACACCGGAAGCGCTTCTTCCCATCGGACGTGTTTTGTTTTCTTCAAAACGTACCAATTTACCGGATTTCACAGCAATAAGAATCTGGCTTTCACCGTTTGTCAGTTTTGCTTCCAGTAGTTCATCGTCTTCCTTAATAGTAATTGCGGCAATACCGTTAACTCTAGGACGGGAATATTGCTCCAGTAATGTCTTTTTAACCTGACCTTGCTTGGTGGCCATAATTACATAGTGAGAATTAATGTAGTCCTGATTTTTCAAATCCTGAGTACAGATAAATGCTTTGACTTTATCGTCATTCTCAATATTGATAAGATTTTGGATGGCTCTTCCTTTTGACGTTTTTGTTCCTTCAGGAATTTCATATACTCTCATCCAGAAACATTTTCCTTTTTGAGTAAAGAACATCATATACTGGTGGTTGGTAGCTACGAACAGGTGCTCCAGGAAGTCCTGATCTCTAGTTGCCACTCCTTTTTGTCCTACTCCACCCCTGTTTTGGGTTTTGTATTCTGAAAGATTCGTTCTCTTGATATATCCGGCATGAGAAATTGTAATTACAACATTTTCGTCTGCAATCAAATCTTCAATACTCACATCACCGCCTGAATATTCGATAGTTGAACGACGTTCGTCGCCATATTTATCCTTAATTTCAGTCAGTTCTTCCTTGATTAGAGCCATTCTCATTTCTTTGCTTGCCAATAATTCTTTCAAGTGGGCAATCAATTTCATGATTTCTTCATATTCAGCACGCAATTTATCCTGCTCCAGACCTGTCAATTGTCTCAAACGCATTTCTACGATTGCTTTTGCCTGGATTTCAGAAAGGTTGAATCTTGCAATCAATTTTTCTCTTGCTTCATCAGTATTGCTTGAGGAACGGATTAATTGGATTACTTCGTCAATATTATCAGAAGCAATAATTAATCCTTCTAAAATATGGGCTCTTTCTTCTGCTTTACGCAATTCATATTGTGCCCTGCGGGTTACCACTTCATGACGGTGCTCCACGAAATGGTGGATCAGGTCTTTTAGGTTCAACAACTGAGGTCTGCCATTAACCAACGCAATATTATTTACGCTGAAAGACGATTGTAGTTGCGTATACTTATATAAGGTATTCAAAACGACATTAGGAACGGCGTCACGTCTTAATATGTATACGATACGCATTCCGTTTCTGTCCGATTCGTCACGAATGTTTGAGATACCGTCAATTTTTTTCTCATTTACCAGGTCGGCTGTTTTCTTAATCATGTCAGCTTTATTAACCTGGTATGGAATTTCAGTAACCACAATGCATTCTCTTCCGTCAACTTCTTCAAAATTGACTTTGGCACGCATTACAATTCTTCCTCTTCCCGTTTTGAATGCTTCACGAACGCCTTCATATCCATAAATAGTTCCCCCGGTTGGAAAATCAGGAGCTTTAATATGGTGCATCAGTTCGTCAATTTCTATATCGTTATTGTCGATGTATGCTAACGTACCGTCAACAACTTCACTTAAATTGTGAGGTGCCATATTGGTAGCCATACCAACAGCAATACCCGAAGCACCGTTTATTAATAAGGTAGGAACTTTTGTAGGCATTACCTTAGGTTCTTCCAGGGTGTCGTCAAAGTTCAATTGGAAATCGACTGTCTCTTTGTCAATATCTGCCATTATTTCCTCTGCGATTTTACGCATTCTGGCTTCAGTATAACGCATGGCAGCCGGGCTATCACCGTCTACAGAACCAAAGTTACCCTGACCGTCTACTAATAAATAACGTAAGCTCCATTCCTGGGCCATACGAACCATCGCGTCATATACAGATGTATCACCGTGTGGGTGGTATTTACCTAAAACTTCACCGACAATTCTTGCAGATTTTTTGTGTGCTCTATTTGAAAAAACTCCTAATTCGTACATACCATAAAGTACTCTTCTATGTACGGGTTTCAAACCATCTCTAACATCAGGAAGCGCTCTGGAAACTATTACAGACATCGAATAATCGATGTAAGAGGATTTCATTTCGTCTTCTATGTTAATAGGAATTAACTTTTCTCCTTCAGCCATAAGTATTTATATTAAAAAATTAAATTCGTTTCAAAACGTGCCAATATACGCAATTCGTAACATTTTCAGTGCATTTTTTATTACTAATTTCAGGGATTTATCAACATAAAAAAGCCACTTCATAGTTGATAAATAATTTTTGACATATTTTTATTTTCGGGTATTTTTTTGTCACTTAGCTGTCAGTACTTATGTCAGGGTATGATTTTTGCATTTACCCAACTAATTCATTAAATTTACAAGACCAATATTTTATATTATGGATGATAATTTTTCACCTAGAGTAAAAGATGTAATCACTTACAGTAAAGAAGAGGCACTCCGTTTGGGCCATGACTTTATTGGAACGGAACATCTAATGTTGGGCATATTAAGAGATGGAAACGGTAAAGCAATAAATATACTTAACAATCTGTCTATAGATTTAGAGCATTTGCGCAGAAAAGTCGAAATATTAAGCCCAGCAAATCCTAATGTCGAAGCAAGCAATGAAAAGAAAAACCTTCATTTGACGCGTCAGGCCGAAAGAGCATTGAAAACGACGTATCTTGAAGCTAAAGTTTTTCAGAGCCCTTCCATTAGTACCGCACACTTATTATTGTGTATTTTGAGAAACGAAAATGATCCCACAACCAAGCTGTTGAATAAGATGAAGATTGATTATGATTCAGCTAAAGAACAATATTTGAATATGACACCAAACAGCGAAGAAGAATTTTTGAATGACTTGCCAAAAAATGAATCTTACAATGATGATTCAGGACAAGATGACAGTTTAAAAGAAGGTGCTTTTAATACGCCGGCCAGTAAGTCCAATAAGAAATCAAAAACTCCGGTTTTAGACAACTTTGGACGTGATTTGACAGAAATGGCGGAAGAAGGCAAATTGGACCCTGTTGTTGGACGCGAAAAAGAAATTGAGCGTGTTTCACAGATTTTAAGCCGAAGAAAAAAGAACAATCCTCTTTTGATTGGAGAACCAGGTGTAGGTAAATCGGCTATTGCTGAAGGACTTGCCTTAAGAATTATCCAAAAGAAAGTTTCACGTATTTTATTCAACAAACGTGTAGTGACTCTTGATCTGGCCAGTTTAGTTGCCGGAACCAAGTACCGCGGGCAGTTTGAAGAACGTATGAAAGCCGTGATGAACGAACTGGAAAAGAACGACGATATTATTCTGTTTATAGATGAAATCCATACTATCGTTGGTGCTGGCGGAGCTACGGGCTCGCTTGACGCATCGAATATGTTCAAACCAGCTTTAGCCAGAGGTGAAATCCAATGCATTGGAGCAACAACGCTTGACGAATACCGCCAATATATTGAAAAAGACGGTGCTTTGGAGAGACGTTTCCAGAAAGTGATTGTAGAACCTACTTCTGTAGCGGAAACAATTACGATTCTGAACAATATAAAAAACAAATACGAAGATCATCACAATGTGACTTATACGCCTGAAGCTATTGAGGCTTGCGTAAAGTTAACAGACCGATACATGTCTGAGCGCTTCCTTCCAGACAAAGCCATTGATGCTTTGGATGAAGCAGGTTCACGTGTTCACATCACCAACATTGATGTTCCAAAACAGATTTTGGATTTAGAACGTCAATTGGAAGAAGTCAGAGAGCTTAAAAATACAGTTGTCAAAAAACAAAAGTATGAAGAGGCTGCAAAGCTTCGCGATGACGAAAAACGTATTGAAAAAGATTTGGCAATAGCTCAGGAACAATGGGAAGAAGATTCTAAAAATAACCGTATTCAGGTAACAGAAGATAATGTTGCCGATGTGGTTTCTATGATGTCAGGAATTCCTGTAAACCGTATTGCACAAACCGAAAGTAATAAATTAGCTAAACTTCCTGAACTAATTGAAAATAAAGTAATTGGACAGAAAGAAGCTGTTTTAAAAATTGCCCGTTCTATCCAAAGAAACCGTGCCGGATTAAAAGATCCGAATCGTCCGATTGGTTCCTTTATTTTCTTAGGACAGACCGGTGTTGGAAAAACCCAATTGGCTAAAGTTATCGCCAAAGAATTATTCGATTCTGAAGATGCATTGGTCCGTATTGATATGAGCGAATACATGGAAAAATTTGCGATTTCAAGATTGGTTGGAGCGCCTCCGGGATATGTAGGATATGAAGAAGGTGGACAATTAACTGAAAAAGTTCGTAGAAAACCATACTGTGTTGTACTTTTAGACGAGATTGAAAAAGCCCATCCTGACGTTTTCAACATGATGCTTCAGGTTCTGGACGACGGATTCCTGACAGATAGTTTAGGACGCAAGATTGATTTTAAAAACACAATCATTATCATGACGTCTAACGTTGGAGCCCGTCAATTGAAAGATTTCGGACAAGGCGTTGGTTTTGGAACAGCAGCTAAAGTATCACAAGCCGATGAAAATGCTAAGAGCGTTATTGAAAATGCGCTGAAAAAAGCTTTTGCGCCAGAGTTTTTGAACAGAATCGATGATGTGATCGTATTCAATGCTCTTGAAAAAGAACATATCGACCAGATTATTGAAATCGAATTGAAAAAACTATACGCCAGAATTGCCGAATTGGGCTATAATCTGGAATTGTCTGAAAAGGCAAAAGCTTTTATCGCAGACAAAGGTTTCGATAAGCAATTTGGAGCCAGACCGTTAAAAAGAGCTATCCAGAAATATGTAGAGGATGCCCTTGCAGAAGAAATCATTACTTCTAAAATTAACTCTGGTGACCTCATATTTATGGATTTGGATGAAACTTCTCAGGAACTGACAGTCCAGATTAAAAAAGCAGAAGAACCTGCCAATTAAGTAGGTTTAAAATACTAATTTCAGGCCACTGATTTAGAGATAGATGATATTCATACAAGAATTTTCAAAGTCCTAAATCAGTGGCTTGATTATTTAATGACCAATAAAGATATTTACTCAAACTCTTTAGCCGCAGATTTAGAGATTAAATGGATTATTCTCGATCAACTCTTATTTTCAATAATTACAAAAAATTAATTTTTGATTCTAAAATAAGTAGTACTTTAGTCTATTGTTACAATCAATACTTGCTATGTCTACAAACAAAGTTATCCTTGGAAGTGAAGAATGGTGTTCATTTCCTGAATTAGGAATCCCCCTTATTAAGGCTCGTGTCGACTCAGGTGCCAAAACATCTGCGCTTCATGCAGTTAACATCGCTCCTTTTGTGAGAGACGGTGAAAGCTGGGTGAAATTCGATATCAATCCCATACAAAACAATCTCAAGACGATTATTCATTGCGAAGCACTTTTAGTTGATAAAAGAATTGTAAAAAGTTCAAGCGGATTTCGCGAACAGCGTTATGTTATACGCACTACACTGGATTTTGGCGAACACAAATGGCCAATAGAAATGACCCTGACCAATAGGGATTCTATGGGTTTCAGGATGCTTTTAGGACGTGAAGCAATGAGCGGGCGAGTTTTGGTTGACCCGGAACAAAAATATCTTTTAGGGCAACCTACCAATGACAAACTAAAAGAACTATATCATAATTCCGAAAGAGCAAAAACCGGCTTGAAAATAGGCCTTCTGGCCAGTAATCCGGAATTGTATTCCAACAAAAGAATCATAGAAGCCGGCGAACAGCGAGGACATGAAATGCATTTCCTGAATATTAAGGAATGCTACATGAAATTGGATGCTACCAAACCCGAAATTCATTACCGTGGCGGTAAAATTTTAAGTGATTTTGATGCTGTCATTCCTAGAATTCGTCCAAGTATCACTTTTTATGGTTGTGCGCTTACCCGCCAGTTTGAAGCCATGAAGGTCTTCTGCCTTAATTCGGCTTCCGCTATTACACAATCGCGGGATAAATTGTATTCCTTACAATTGTTACTCAATCACGGTGTTGACATACCAACAACAGGATTTGCCAATTCTCCCTTAGATACGGATGACCTGATTAAAATGGTTGGAGGTTCACCCCTAATCGTAAAATTATTAGAAGGAACTCAGGGAAAAGGTGTCGTTTTGGCAGAAACAAAAAAAGCAGCAGAAAGTGTTATCAATGCTTTTAAAAGCTTAAATGCCAATATTCTGGTTCAGGAATTTATCAAAGAAGCCAACGGAAAAGACATTCGATGTTTTGTGATTGACGGAAAAGTAGTGGCCGCTATCCAGCGTGAAGCCTTACCAGGAGAATTCAGGGCAAATATCCATTTGGGAGGTACGGCTTCTGTCATCAAAGTAACTTCAGAAGAAAAAAGAATTGCCATTAAAGCGGCTAAGGCGATGAACCTGAAAGTAGCCGGAGTAGATATTATTCGTTCGTCAAAAGGACCGCTTCTTTTGGAAGTAAACTCCTCTCCCGGCCTTGAAGGTATTGAAGGCGCAACAAACAAAGATATTGCCGGAGAAATGATTAAGGCTATTGAGAAAAACTTTAAGTGGAAATAATGAATCCGTATCTCGATATTATCCTGCGAAGCGTAGCCGTATATTTTTTTATGGTTATAGCATTGCGCGTTTTCGGGAAAAAGGAACTATCGCAGCTTAATACTGCCGATGTCATATTGATTCTCCTTATCAGTAATTCTGTCCAGAATGCTATGGTTGGAAGTGATACTTCGCTATGGGGTGGACTTGTAGCTGCAGGTGCTTTGTTTCTGGTTAACTTTATTCTGAAAAAACTAATGTTCCGTTATAAGAAATTAAATAATTTCTTGCAGCAAAAACCCGAAGTGCTTGTCCACAACGGAAAAATTGAATTTAAAACACTGGCGCGGCTTGGCATTACTTCCGATGAATTGACAGAAGCCATGCACGAACACGGCGTTGAATATTATAAAGATGTAAAATATGCCTTTTTAGAAATAGATGGTAATATCAGCATTATTTCGGGCAATGAAAATCTGAAACAGACACACTACAAAAGAAGAAGAAATCACAAAACCTTAAATGGAATAGATTAAAAAAGCAGGCTTATGGCCTGCTTTTTTATATTAATTCTGTACACTCTCATCAATCTGGAAGCTTTTTAAGAAAGCAACCGTTTTCTCGATATCATAATGCAAAATTCTATCTTCGCTCACTAAAGGCACTTCTTCTCTATATGCTTTTACGAACATTTCAATAAAATCACTCGATTTTAATGGTGCTCTAAAATGGATTGCCTGTGAGGCATTCATTAATTCTATAGCGAGTATACGCTCTAAGTTGTCCATAATACGCAATGCTTTTGTAGCGCCGTTTGCTCCCATACTCACATGGTCTTCCTGACCGTTAGAAGAAACAATACTGTCAATGCTGGCAGGAGTTGCCAATTGTTTGTTCTGGCTTACAATACTCGCGGCTGTATATTGCGGAATCATAAATCCTGAATTCAATCCCGGATTGTCTACTAAAAAAGCCGGCAGTCCTCTCAATCCTGAAATTAGCTGATAGGTTCTTCTTTCTGAAATATTTCCTAATTCTGCTAAAGCAATTGCCAGAAAATCCAAAGCCAATGCCAAAGGCTGGCCGTGGAAATTCCCACCTGAAATAATCTGGTCGCTTTCAATAAAAACGTTTGGATTGTCTGTAACCGAATTGATTTCAGTTTTAAATACTTTCTTCACATAATCAATCGCATCTTTCGAAGCTCCATGTACTTGCGGAATACAACGGAAAGAATATGGATCCTGTACATGCTGTTTCTTTTGCGAAATAATCTCACTTCCATCCAAAAACTCAGTGACTCTTTTTGCGGTAACAATCTGTCCTTTATGTGGACGAATTAAATGTATCAATTCATTAAAAGGCTCAATTCTTCCATCAAAAGCTTCTAAGGAAACCGTACCTATCAAATCTGCCAGGTAAGAATATTTAGCCGCACGTATTAAAATATGAGCGCCATAAGCATTCATAAACTGGGTTCCGTTCAACAAGGCCAATCCTTCTTTTGATTTTAATTGGATAGGTTGCCAGCCAAAATGGTTTAATACGTCAATTGAATCATGTTTTTTGTCATTAAAATAAACTTCCCCCTCTCCGATTAAAGGCAAAGATAAATGCGCCAAAGGCGCCAAATCACCCGATGCTCCTAAAGAGCCTAATTCATATACAACAGGGAAAATATCATTATTATAAAAGTCAATCAAACGCTCAACGGTTTCTAACTGAACACCGGAATAGCCATAACTTAACGACTGGATTTTTAACAGAAGCATCATCTTAACGATGTCTTTTGGCACTTCCCCTCCTGTTCCGCAGGCATGTGACTTTACAAGATTCTCCTGTAATTTGGTAAGATTTTCGTTTGATATTTTTATATTATACAAAGAACCGAAACCAGTATTGATTCCATAGATTGGCTCTTTGTGAGATTCCATCTTTTTATCAAGATAATCACGGCATTTCTGAATATTGACTTTTGCCTCTTCAGACAAAGCCAAGGTCTTATTATGGCTGATAATTTCTTCTAAATTTTCTAACGACAGTAATTCACCGCTTATATAATGTGTATTGTCCATTTTTTTTTGCTTATTTGTGCCTCAAAATTCCGCAAATACTATCAAAAAAGCAACTATTGTGAATCTGTTTTTGAAAAATTTGGGAAATGGGTCTTATTAATCTTCGTTCATGATTTTCTCCCGATATTTTTTCCCTATCAAAAGCAATAATTTAGTTTTATAATCTTCAACCAGCCATTCACGGTAATTTTTACTGCTTTTACTCAGGCAGTTTGTATAATACCGGATTCTGGATTCAATATCGTCATACAGCAGTTTGGAAAGATTTTTGGCTTCGTTTATAGTTTCCGCATTATCAACGCACATAGAAGCATGCTGATCCAGAGATTTTTCTAAAACTACCTTAGAACGCAGGTTTTGCGAAATGGCTATTCTGTGTTCTTCATCCACATCAAATTCAACAACGGCGGTATTGGCAAATTTAGCACGAACTTCCGGAGACATCTTATATTTAAAATGCATTTCGATTTCGGTGTCATTACGCAGGCTTTCAAGATAGAATTCAGGCGATTTGAAAATATGTTGCCAGTCAACAGGATCACTCCACAAACCAAAACGGGCAGCATTGTTCCCCAGGTCGATTACGGTAAAACTGTCTTTATTGGGTAATTTCCTCGAACCGCGTCCAATCATCTGAAAATATAAGGTAAGGGATTTGGTTGCCCTGTTTAGAATAATCGTTTCAACAGTTGGCTCATCGAATCCGGTTGTCAGGATTCCTACAGAAGTCAGAATAGCATCCGGAGTATGTTTGAACCATGATAAAATTTCTTTCCTTTCTTCATTTGAAGTTGTATTGTCCAAATGCCTGATAGGATATCCGGCTTCTTTAAAGGTTTCATATACATATAAAGAAGTGTAAATTCCATTATTAAAAATCAGGGTTTTCTTTCCTAATGATTTTTCTGTATAGGCATGAAGTAATTTTTCCTGCATGACCATATTCGTATAAAGATCATCAGAAGATTTAACGGTATAATCTCCGTTAATGCCAACCTTAAGGGAAGTCAGTCCTACATCATAACTATAAGTAACGGCTTTTGCCAAATACCCGTTTTCAATTAATCTGCTTATCGGATCTCCTATGATGAGCTCGTCATAATTTTCATTCATTGGCAGTTTTATATTGGAACTCAAAGGAGTAGCGGTAACGCCCAATATAAAAGAATTTTTAAATGATGACATCAGTTTCCGGAAAGAATTATAATGGGCTTCGTCAATAATTACAAGTCCAATATTTCCGATTTTTAATTTTTCGTCATTCAGCCGGTTTTTTAAAGTCTCCACCATCGCAACAAAACAAGAATATTCATCCTGATCGGGTAATTCCTTGATTTTGCTGTTAATGATTTTGTTTTTGACATTGAATCCTTTGAGCATTTTTGACGTTTGCTTACAAAGCTCAATGCGGTGTGTCAATACCAGAACTTTTTTGTCATTATAAGAAAGATAGCGTCTTACGATTTCAGAAAATACGACAGTCTTTCCTCCTCCGGTTGGAAGCTGGTAAAGCAAATGGTGATTATGCGGAGCGTTATTGATTCGTTCAAAAATCGCATCGATATCCCCTTGCTGGTAGGCATAAAGTTCTTTTTTTTCTTCGATTTCTAATTCTAGGTTTTTTTGGGACATTGCGATTTTGAATAATTTGCAAAAGTACAGACTAAAAAGACTTGTAGGGTTATTTTTGGGCTTTATTTTAAAAAAAATTATAGAAATATTAGGAAATCATATAATGTCATTCGTTTTTAAATAGCCTAATTTTGAAAATCTGGCATTTAATGCCTGATAATACGCCTGTATATGCTGAATTACGATGATTTTACAATAGAAATGGCAACACGTCTCCAAAATGAGATGAAGGAGAATATTTCCTTAAAGACGCGTAATAAAAATATCAGTACGATTGCCGGAGCAGATATTTCACATGAAGTAGGCAGTTCTAAATTATATGCCGGGATTGTTATTTTAAGCTATCCTGATTTGATTCCTCTTTCGTATTCTTTAGCTGTAGGGGAATCCAAATTTGAATATAAAGCCGAATATTTGGCCTTTCGGGAAGTTCCTACCCTGATAAAAGCCTGGGAGCAGATTCCTGTAAAACCTGATTTATTGATTCTTGACGGACAAGGAATCACACATCCCCGCAGAATGGGAATTGCATCGCATTTTGGACTGCTTACCGATCATCCAACAATTGGCTGTGCAAAAAATATGCTTCACGGAAAATACGATGTTTTGGAAGATGAAAAGTTCAGCTTCCGCCCTATTTATAAAAATCAGGACAAACTAGGCTTCGCTCTCCGCACAAAAACCCATGTCAAACCTGTTTTTATTTCACCCGGGCACCACATGTCAGTAGACGACAGTCTGGAAATCATGAATCGTACAGTTCAGAAATACAGAATTCCCGAACCTACAAGACAGGCACATGTTATGGTTAATCTTTTCCGTACGGGACAACGTCAGGCAGGATATCATGAATTTGATGTACAACTACCGCTATTCTAAAGAGCTAATCGATAGCATCAAAAAGCCTTTCCAGTTCTTCTTTGTTTTCCCAATTTTGTTTGAAAGCATTATCTTTTATGTGAAGTATTCTCTCCTTGAATTCAGAAACCATTCCGTTTTCAATGCTGTATTTGACAACCTGTTCAAACGAATTCAGCATGCTTTTATAAAATGAAGCATAGCGCATTTCTCTTCGGGCGGTATATTTCTGTGCTACTTCAAGATTATGGAGCATCAGGTCTGCAATTACATAAGAATCAACACCAAGGCTTAAAAAATGTTTAATATATTTCTGCGCTACAGAACGGCGTAACTTGGCACGTTTTCCTTTAAGAGGAAAATATTCATTAGTAACCTTTAATTTTGCCTCCTGAAGCAGTTTATCTTCTTTAGGATTGAATACAAAATCGTAATAGGTTTTAACGTCAGAGAATTTCTCATACAACTCTAACAGCTGTTCTTCCAATTGCTCTTTATCTAATTCTTTAAGATATTTTTTTAAATCTCTTTTGCTCATTTTAGAATTCTCTTTTTACAAATATACTACTATCCAATGATTGCTGTTACTTTGCCAAATTTAGAAAGATAGCATAACTCTTGCTTTTAATCCTCATTCGGAATGCTTAAATTTGACAAATCTCTAAAAAAATTCCATGGAAGACCCGATAAAAGCAACTCCCGCAGAAAAATGGATTATTAACCCCCTTAACAACTTTATCAGTAAGTCTACTACAGGTGGTATTCTTCTTTTTATTGCTGCCGTGGTAGCTATTTTCTTGGCTAATTCGAGCTGGAAAGATTGGTACCATCACATTTGGGAACACAAAATAGGTTTTACAATTAATGATGAACTATATCTTAATTATACTATTCATCACTGGGTAAATGACGGACTGATGGCGGTTTTCTTTTTTGTGGTGGGGCTGGAACTTAAAAGGGAAATGATTGGAGGGGAATTGTCACAGCCTAAAAAAGCATTATTACCAATTGTGGCCGCCATTGGAGGAATGGTTTTTCCTGCACTGATTTATACCCTGTTTAATTTTGGAGCCGATTCTTCTCATGGATGGGGAATTCCAATGGCTACTGATATAGCCTTTGCTTTGGGCGTTCTGTATCTTTTAGGTGATAAGATACCGGCAACATTAAAAATATTCCTCACCGCCCTGGCCATTGTTGATGATTTAGGTGCTGTTCTGGTTATTGCATTTTTTTATACGGCTTCTATTAATAGCCTAGCCTTAGGGATTGGACTCGGCTTTTTTGTTTTTCTCCTAATCTGCAATAAATTCGGAATCCGAAATATTTTATTTTATGCTTTGGTTGGTATTGCCGGCGTTTGGCTTCCCTTTTTGCTTTCCGGTGTCCATGCAACTATCGCGGCTGTTTTGGTAGCTTTTACGATTCCGGCCGGATCCAGAATAGACGAAACACTATTCATTTCAAAAATCAGGACCCGATTGAATCAGTTCAAAGAGCTTGATCCGACTGATGCTCCTACTCTCTCTGAAGACCAGCTTCATGTTTTACAAGATATACGTAAATTATCAAAAGATGCCATGTCACCACTTCACAGACTGGAACATGGTTTACATTCTTTAGTCAGTTTTATTATCATGCCTGTTTTTGCATTGGCCAATGCCGGAGTTACATTTTCCAGCGGTATCATTGAAAATGCAGCAAGTTCTGTTACTTTAGGTGTTGTTTTTGGCTTATTGGCAGGCAAGGTAATTGGTGTCTATGGAGTATCATCGTTAATGATACGTTTCAAATGGGCAAGCTTACCCGAAGGATTGACAAACAAAAGTCTTTTTGGCGTAGGATTTCTGGCTTCAATAGGATTTACAATGTCCCTTTTTGTTACCAATCTTGCTTTTGAGAACCCTGAATACGAACTGCAGGCAAAATTAGGTATTTTTGCTGCATCATTGATTGGTGGAGTAATTGGTTATTTCCTGCTCTCTAAAAATAATAATCCCGAAAATTCAATTACTAATTTATAATACTTCTTTTTTACAATGCTTAAACTTTTTAAAATCGTCGCTTTACTGGAGGGTATCTCTTATCTTTTATTATTTGGAAATATGTTAATCCTTAAAGGAAGCAACCCTGAATTATACAAAACATTTCTATTTCCTATTGGAATGACACACGGGCTTTTATTTATAGCGTACATTATTCTGGCTATCATGTTAAAAATTGAACTTAACTGGAGTGCTAAAAAATTCGCATTGATTGTTCTGGGATCCATAATTCCTTTAGGTGCTTTTTACGTTGAAAAGAAATACCTGAATGCAGAAGCAAACTAAAATATGATCGAGAAAATATTTAATTGGACATATAATCTATTTAAAGAATGGGGCTATAGCGACACGGTATCGTCCTATGCCAATGTTTTCGTTAACTTTATCCTGCTTGGGATAGCTGTCTTTGTAATTCATTATGTATTCAAAAAAATATTAATCGAAGTCTTTAGTACTATTGCACAAAGAACGGAAACTCAGTTTGATGATTTACTGGTTGCCAATAAAACCACTAAATATATTGCTTATCTGATTCCGCTTCTTTTTGTAAACATAACCGTTCCAATCATTCTGAAGGATTTTGCCTATTGGGAAGGATTCTTCAGAAAAGGATTGGAAATCTATATCGTATTTTTGGTTCTTTGGATTATCAGAAGTATTTTAAATGCCATAAAAGATTACCTCAAACGACTGCCGGATTTTAATGACAAGCCTATAGACAGCTATATTCAGGTATTTATGATTGTACTCTGGATTTTTGGGGTTACAAGCATTGTACTGATTCTTTTTGAAACTTCTTTTACTACGCTTTTTGCCACTTTTGGAGCAATTTCAGCTATTGTAATTCTGATTTTTAAAGATACTATTTTAGGATTTGTAGCCAGTATTCAGGTCTCCGTAAATGACCTGGTTCGAATTGGCGATTGGGTAACCTTTGAAAAATATGGTGCTGATGGCGATGTGGTAGAAATTAATCTTGCTACAGTAAAAGTTCGCAATTTTGACAATACCACCACAACAATTCCTACCTATAGCCTGATTTCTGATTCTTTTAAAAACTGGCGCGGTATGCAGAATTCCGGCGGGAGAAGAATCAAAAGATATGTTCTGATTAAAGCAAACAGCGTGCGGTTCCTGCATACTGATGAATTGGAAGGTCTGAAAAAAATACAGCTTGTGAGTTCTTATATTGAGCACCGCCAGCAGGATATTGACAAATACAATAACAATAACAATATTGACAAAAGTCTGACGATTAATGGCAGAAACATGACAAATCTGGGGTTGTTTAGAAAGTACATCAATCAGTATCTGGCAAATCACCCCGGCATAAATAAAGACATGACCATGATGTGCCGCCATCTACAACCAACAGAAAAAGGTATTCCGATTGAAGTGTACGCATTTTCGAATGACAAGCGCTGGATTAACTATGAATATATTATGGCCGATATTTTCGACCATATTATTGCTGCCGTGCCTTATTTTGATTTGGAAATCTATGAGCTACCTTCTGAAAAAGGAGTTCATACCGAATAAAGCCTATTTTTTGATTCTGTCACGGACAAATTCAATTGCTGTCTTGCCATGAATCGAAGGACGCCCAAAGCTGTCCAGATTTACCATTGTTATTGAGTTGACCGTAATAATGGTTTCCTTTGTCATAATATTTCTCACTTCACATTTTAGTGTTAGTGATGTTTTTCCAAATTTTACTACATCTATCCCAATTTCAACAATATCTCCCTGTTTGGCAGAGCTGATAAAGTTAATTTCAGACATGTGTTTGGTTACCACACGTTCGTTTTCTAATTGGATTATAGCATATAATGCTGCTTCTTCATCGATCCACGATAAAAGTTTTCCTCCAAATAGTGTCTGATTTGGGTTTAAATCTTCCGGTTTTACCCATTTTCTTGTATGAAATCTCATAATCTTAGTTTGACGAGACAAAATTAATGATTTCTCGCCTATTAAAATTGAATCCAACCGGGATAAAAACAGGAAAAAACTCTTAAAAACTTGCCAAAATTTACTAAAAGGACACTCAAGTGATTTCTTCCTGTTTTAACAAATAAGGCATGATTAAGTACTACACTCTGATACTCGTAACCAGCATTAAATGAACAGTATATTATTAAAATATTACTGCGAACACCTGTATTTACTGGTCATAAAAAAAAGTTATAGAATTATTAAAAAAAACATAAACATGGGAATTATATAACAAAAAGTAAGAAATGTTAAAATCCTATCGTCTATCTTTGCCTTAGAAATGTTGCTCAAAAAGAGAAAAATTAAATTAAAATCCATTAAGAACTATGAAAAAGAATTTACCATTATTATCGTTTTTATTGCTGGCTTTCGCTTCTGCAAACGCACAAGATTCTGCTGCAACCGTAGAAAAGGCTTCATCAGATGGCTACAACAAATGGTCGATTGAAGTAAACGGAGGGGTAAATAAGCCAACCAGAGCAATGACTGATGGTTATTATACTTCAACATTAAATCTGTTCCATGCAGATTTGGGTGTCCGATACATGTTCAATCCAAAATTTGGTTTGAAACTTGATTTCGGTTATGACAAATTTCAGGAACATGATGACAGCAATCCATTTGAAAGTACTTATTTAAGAACAAGCCTTCAAGGAGTTGTTAACTTGGGAAGAGTATTGAATTTTGAAGATTGGACTGATACATTTGGTTTGTTAGTTCACGGTGGTTTTGGGGTTTCTCAGTTATCTGCCAAAGATGGTTTTGACGGAGAAGATTACATGGGTAACGGAATCCTGGGAATTACCGGTCAGGTAAAATTAAGCAACAGTGTTGTATTGACCGGAGATCTTACAGGAATTGTTCATGGAAAGCAAAATTATAATTTTGACGGCCAAGGACCTACAACTACAGGAACATTTGATGGTACATTATTGAATGCATCTGTAGGTTTGACATTCTATCTGGGTAAAAATGAGAAACACGCAGATTGGTATTCTGAGACTAAGCTAGACGAGCTTAAAGCTTTAGAAGAAAGAGTTGGAATGATTGAAACAGGTTTGGCTGATTCTGACAAGGATGGTGTGCCGGATATGTATGATTTAGAGCCAAACTCTATTGCCGGAGTTGCTGTAAACACAAAAGGTCAGTCTATTGACAGAAACCAAAATGGTGTGCCTGATGAATTGGAAAGCTATCTTGATAAAACGTACGGACAAAATGGTAAAGGTTCTGCTTCCAACAGTACAATTGAAGAACTAATCAATGGTGGTTATGTTAATGTATATTTTGACTTTAATTCTGCCAAACCAACAACAACTTCCCTATCTGGTGTTGATTTCTTAGTGAAATATCTGAAAGCAAACCCATCAGCTAATGCAGAAATCATTGGTTATGCAGATGAAATAGGAAATTCAGATTACAATAAAGATTTGTCACAAAGAAGAGCAAATTCTGTAAGAGATATTGTTGTTAATTCAGGAATCAACGCTTCAAGATTAACAGTTATTGGAAATGGTGAAGATGCTTCTGTAAATAAAAATTCTAAAGAAGCCCGCCAAATCGTAAGAAGAGTTACTTTCAGAGTTAAATAATTTCTTCATAAATATTTCAAAACCGCTGTAGTAATACGGCGGTTTTTTTTTATCTTTAAAAGAAAAACCATGGAAAACAGGGACGCTTTCATTTCTGAATTCAGAGGTGAAACTTTAGGAACAGTTACAAGCGAGTCTTCATCTGATGAAATTTTTCAAAACCAGGTCTTACGCCCGATATTAAAACTTCAGAACGATCTTTTTATTGATGTTTTTAGAAATTATATTTCAAAATATAAAAATGATTTCTACAGCTATCCCGTCGAAAAGAAACTGGCGTATATAGAAAACTCTATTCAAAAGGATATTAAGTTCCGGAATTCTCTTAAAGGAATTGTGATTGGTTTGTTTACAATTCATGAATATGATGTATACATAAAAAACTCATCCTCCCTGAATAAGAGAATGATGAACATGCTGATTGAAAGATTAAAAAACCAGGTACAACTTTTTGAACTGCAAGAAGAATAAACAAAAAAAAGAGGCAAAATTGCCTCTTTTTTTGTTTTAATTCGCTTTTCTAAGAACTGCTTTGGTTCCGTCAGGATTAAGAAGATAAAGCTTGTCTTTTTTTATCTGATAAGTTGTTGTGTTTTGTAAGGCTTTTACAAATAATTTCTCCTTATCATAATTAGGGCACATCATTTCTGTTGTAAAAACATCCGTAAATCGCAATATTTCTGTTTCATAGAACAGCCTGCCTCCCATTCCATTACAACCTGCAAAACCTGTAAATTTGGATTCTTTGGCATTAATCTCTATGCCCGGCAATTTTTTTTCAAAGTCATCGGGATTAATTTTTTTGCCTTCTAATTCTTCCAAAATCCAATTTCCTTCCAATTGCTTATCTACAATATAATTTCCGCAACCTTCAAGATTTTTAAAATCTTTATCTTTTCCTCTTTTTAATGAAGCTTTCACATGATAATTGTATTCATTATCAGACATGCCGTCGGAACATTTGCCTTGCTGTATCGTAAATTTTAAATGAATGCTATCTGATTTTGCTTCATACGAAATGACATTGGCATCCATAGCCCTATTCGGCTTTCCGTATGATAATGTAAAATTATTTTCCGTTTCGGGTGATGTAAACCGGACCGAATCCTTCATGATTTCAATTCCCCAAAACGGCTCTGTTCCTGAGGCTTTGAAAAAAACGTCATTTGTTTGTTTAATGGCTATACTATCCTTTGATACAGAAAGAGAATCAGTCCCACTAACTTCTTTTTCTGCTGACTTGGGTTTGCAATTAATAAATAGAAAGCTTAAGGCGGCCAATGCGATTATTGATTGTTTTTTCATGAGATTTATTTTTTAATGAAAGACAGTACTTTAGTACCATTCCCATCATATAATTTCAATTTGTTTCCCTGTAATTTGAATTTTTGTACGGAATTGAACAAGGTCATAAATTTTCCTTCTCCGGTTCCCTGACAAGCCATTTTTGTCTGTGCGATTGGACCGAAACTAATATTGTCTTCATTAATAGTATAACTTCCCGACATTGAATTGCATCCTGAATTTCCAGAAATACGGTTTTCTGTTTTGTCGAAATTCAGTACTGGAATTTTAGCAAATTCTCCTTTGTCAATGGGATCTCCAAAAGTTTGTTCTAATTCCCAGCTTCCTGTTGAAAGTTCAGCAATGGCTTCTGCTCCTTTTTTGCAGCTACAAGATTGTAATCCGACTAAGACTATGGCACAGATTACAGATAAAAATTTAGCTTTCATATTTTTTTGATATTATGATTGAAACATAAATATACGCTTTTCATGGCAGAGTATAAAATCAGAAAAGATATTAGAGTTCAAAAAAACTTAGAAAATCTATATTTAGATACAAAGATTGGATTTAGGCTGACCCAACTTTAGATTTGGACAAGTTTGGCCACAGATTAAAATAATTACACAGATTTAAGAACCCTCTATAAAATACTTTCTCTTCTACCATGAATACACAACCTTAGCACCTCAGAACCTTAGAAACTTAGCACTTTGAAAATTTTAAATTTGAACGCGGATTGGCCACGGATTAAAACAATTTATGCGGATTTTTAAAGAAGTTTTATTAAAATACTTTCTCTTCTACCATTGAATACACAACCTTAGCACCTCAGAACCTTAGCTGTTTAGCACCTTTACAAAAGCCCATTATATTTCCTTATAAACCATTCAGCGGCAAGGGAAACTACAATCAGTATTAGTAGCCATATCCAGTCTACCAACGGTGTTTTTTTGATAATTTCTTTTTGTGTGGCTTTGTATTCGTCATTTTGCAATAGCGATTTAATAAGCTCTTCCACCTGATTAGGATGGAAAACCTTTCCCTGGGTTTGGGAAGCCAATTGTGTCAGTTTATTCAAATCAGGATTAACAAACTGCCTTTCAATATCAAAATCCAAAACTTCAAAAAAGCCGTTGTAGGTGTTTTTTGATTTTGCCTCCACTACCTTGAAGCTATATTCACCGGCAGAAAGTCCGTCAAGATTGACCTTATAGGAATTATTGCCTTTTAAAAGGTCATAGTTTTTGGTTTGTTTTGTCTTTTTATTGGTGATGGAAATTGTGAGTCTGGCATTTTCATCAAATTCGTAATTCTTATTAAAATACTGTGCGGTAATTTCAATAGCCTCGCCAGAGTTATAGAAGTTTTCATGATTAACCACAAGTGATTTCCTTGCATTATTCGATGCTAAAAATTGTATGGTCTTATCAATAAAAACATCAAATTTATCATAGGATTGGTTCTCTATATGGTTTTGCAATCTCCATTTCCAGATATTTTCCCCTAAAAGAAAAGCATTTCTTTTTCCCTGGTTTTCGGAATATGCCAATAGAGGGGCTCCGGTATTGACATTTCTGATACGGGATGAAACCAAAACTTCTATGTTTTCCTTTGGAGTAACGGTTCCAAAAGCATTTTGCAATGGTGGTAGATTTTCAAAACCGATATTATCAATAGCAAACAGATTGAACTGAGCATTAAAATCGGACAGGTAATCTTCTTTTTGCCCACTCATTCTGAATTGCAATGTGTTTTGTTGCTGGTTCAGAAAATTAAAATCTGTATTGGTTCCAGTAATAATCCAGGTATTCAACCCAGCTAGTTTATTGGCTTCAAAAACAGATTTAAATTCTGAATTAGGCTGATATAAAATCAAGACATTATAATCTTGTAATGAATTGATTTTATTTGGATTGACTATCGTTACTTTACGCTGTTGATTAGTTTCTATTGAACGTTTTAAAGCGCCAATATCAGGATGATTTATTGCAGTAATTAAGGCAACTTCAGACTTTTGATCAATGACTTCAACAGCAAAATTCTTGTGATTATTATAGGTGTTTTTTTCAGCCTCTTTAGAAGTTATCGATGCCTTAAAAACCTGAACGCCTATTTTATCTGCCGGTAATAAAACGTTTAGTACGGCTGTTTTCTTTGAAGGCGTAAAAGAAACGCTTTGTTTTGTCAAAACAGCTCCTCCTTGTGAAATACTAAAATCGGCGGCAATACTTTTGTTTCCGGAATATTGAAGAAATACTTCTACTGGAAATTTGTTCTTATGAAATGCATATTTATTGACATTGAGCTGGCTGATTTTCAAATCCAGAAAAGTAGTCGTATCTCCCAGAATTACAGGAAATACCCTATTATTTGGATTAAAGCTATAAACATAATCATTCCCTGAAGTCTGGTTTCCATCAGTTAGGATGACGGTCGGGAAAGCCGTGTTTTTATTAATGCTTTTCAGGTTCTTGGCAACTTCATCCAGATTGGTCTGCGTTCCCTTAAAATTAAAACTATCAGATAGTTCAAATTCATTAGAAAACTGATACGACTGAATATCAAATTTTTCCTGTAGTCTTGAATCAGAAACCAGTTTTTTATGGATATCCAAAGCCGTTTCGTTTGCTTTTAATTCTGTTATAGAACTGGAATTATCAACAACAACAGGTAATGGCGTTTTTACTATTTCAAGAGTACTGGTTGTAATTTTGGGATTGATTAGCAAGAGTAAGATGCCAAAAATAGAAAAGAAACGTAAAAAGGCTAAAAGCAGTTGGGTTTTCGACTTATTTTTAGACCTGAAAAAGTATTGGAAAAAAGACAAACCTCCTGCTATTAGTATTGAAAGTAAAAGTAATAGAATGGTGTTTGTCGTCATTTTTTATATTAATTTAATATCTGAAGGGATTTTGGATTCATATCAAGAAAAATCATTTCTTCTTGTTTTTTCTCACTATAAAAATCAGTATTGCCAAAGCTATCAACAACAAACCATAATAAACCATTATTTGCCCTGTAATAAAGCCTATTTCAAGACGTGCTACAATGAATATCACTCCAAGAACTACTATAATAGCACCAATTATCCCTATACCAAAGCTATCTTTCATTTAAACTTCATATAAAATCTAAGGTGTAAAATCAAAAGATTAGGACTTTACACCTTAGAAGAAAGTATTGATTTAATTTGTCTTTTGCTTAAAAGCTTTTATTAAGTTAGCATTCCACCATCAACATTCATAACCTGTCCTGTAATATAGCCACTCATATCAGAAGCTAAGAAAAGACAAGCATTTGCGACATCTTCAGGTGTTCCGCCGCGTTTTAACGGAATAGCGTCTCTCCAGCCCTGAACAACATCTTCGTTTAGTTTTCCTGTCATTTCAGTTTCAATAAAACCTGGAGCAATTGCATTACAACGGATATTTCTTGAACCAAGCTCTAAAGCAACTGATTTTGTAAATCCGATAACTCCGGCTTTTGAAGCCGCATAGTTGGTTTGTCCGGCATTACCCTTCACTCCTACTACTGAACTCATGTTTATAATAGAACCTGCACGGTTTTTAAGCATAATTTTCTGAACAGCTTTTGTCATGTTGAAAACAGACTTCAGATTCACTTCAATTACTTTATCGAAATCTTCTTCTGAAATACGCATCAGCAGGTTATCTTTTGTAATTCCTGCATTGTTAATCAAAATATCAATAGTTCCAAAAGTTGCGATTACATCATCTACTAGTTTTTGCGCTTCATTAAAATCAGCAGCATTAGACTGATATCCTTTAGCTTTTACGCCAAGCGCTATCAATTCATCTTCCAAAACTTTAGCCGCTTCAGCAGATGAACTATAAGTGAATGCCACATTTGCACCGTGCTTTGCAAAAACTTCTGCAATTCCTCTACCAATTCCTCGGCTGGCACCTGTAATGATCGCTGTTTTTCCTTCTAGTAATTTCATTATAAAATATATTTAGTTTGTCTTTGTTGAGTGACAAATATAAGAATTCAATCGCAATACTGTAAGACAAGCCTTTAAACTTTCAGGAATTTATCTATCCTTTTGTTCCATGTTTTGCTATAAATCGCAATTAGCGTAAAAATCAGCAATATATAAACATACCATGCATTTGAAATCAGGTCAATCACATTCAATCGTCCCTTGGCAAAATTTAAAATCAGCAGTACTTGTGCCCCATACGGAAGAATTCCTTGCACTATACAGCAAAAAATATCGAGAATAGCTGCTGTTTTTTTAGGACTCAGTTCATATTCATCACTAATCTCTTTGGCAATGGCTCCGGTAATTACAATAGAAACAGTGTTATTGGCAATAGCCAGGTTGGTAACACTAACCAAAGTACCTATTCCCATTTGCGCTGATTTTTTGCTCTTAATTTTTGACTTTATCTTTTGCAGAACATAATCTATACCTCCCGCTTTTTCAACTAAAGCGGCCAGTCCACCCGTTAGCATTGATAATAGAAATATATCGGTCATACTTAAAAAGCCTTCATAGTTTTTCTGTAAAAAACTCAGTACAGTGAAATCATTTTGAAAAAAACCGATAATTCCTGCGACCAATATCCCAATCAATAAGGTTATAAAAACATTTAAGCCTGAAACTGCCAAACCGATTACAAGAATATAAGGTACTATTGTAATCAGTTCGTAGCTTTCTTTTTCAATAGTTACCGGACTTATTTCTGAATTAATTCCCAGATAGAAAAGTAATAGTATTGTGATAATAGATGCCGGTAACGCTATAAAGAGATTGACTTTAAATTTATCGCGCATTTCACATCCAAGCGATTGTGTGGCAGCAATTGTGGTATCTGATATAATAGCCAAGTTGTCTCCCAACATTGAACCGCCCAGTAACGATCCGGCAATTAAAGGCATGGAAGCACCGCTTTTGTCTGCCAGGCTAATGGCAATTGGTCCTAAGGCTACTATAGATCCGACAGAAGTTCCTGTGGCAGTTGATAAAAATGAGGCTATTAAAAAGATGCCTAATGGGAAATACTCCGTGTCTATTGTACTGATTCCTAAATTTACAACTGTATCTACAGCTCCCATTGCCTGGGTAACGACAGCAAAAGCTCCGGACAGCAGATAAATAAGGCACATTGTGATGATTTGATTATTTCCACAGCCTTTTATCAGCGTGTCAACTTTTGCCTCAATAGATTCTCTAAAAAGTAAAAAGGCTGTAATTATCCCAAAAGTTACTGCTATTGGAGACGGCAAAGCATAAAAGTCATTGAGTAGGATTCCGGCACCAAGGAATGTAAAAATAAAAACGAAAAAGGGCAATAAGGCTACAATAGAACCTTTAGTTTTAATAAGATGTTTCATCATCGATTGCTTAAAAATTAATAAAGCTCACGACGAAAAGCAAACCGAAAAAAGTGTGGAATGGCAACATTTTTTCCAAAGGATTTGGCTTATCGTTTTAGCACCTTGCTTGTTGTTGCAGGTTGCTATCTCTTTATGAGATTCGTGATAACGGATGCAAATATAGGTCTATTTTTAAATTATATTTACCTTAAGTGTGTTTTTTACAAATATTTAATAATCTTCCGCGCAATTAAATTATCTGTAAAAACAAAGCCTCTCTGTTATCAATTCAACAGAGAGGCTTTTTGGTTTGTTTTATTTGAATTAAACTTCCGGCATGACGACATAGCTGTTATCGTCTTTTACCTTCGGAAATTCTTTTTTTCTCCAACGTTCTTTCGCCGCTTCAATTTTTTCATTGCTGGAAGACACAAAATTCCAATAGATAAATCGCTCTTCAGGAAGCGGTTGGCCACCAAAAAGAATAATATGGGTATCTGGTTTGAGCGTCATGGAACAGGCATTGTCCAATTTTGACACTAACATATTTCCTTTTTCAACATGATTATCACAGGCCTGAACAGCGCCTTCAACGACACAGATTCCAATTTCCCCAAAAAGCTGTCCTTCTGTATGGAGAAGATATTCATCCTGGGTTTTGATTTCGACCATAAACAGATCAGAATGTACCGGAACCGGTGATTCCTTACCGTATCCTTTTCCTGCCACTAATGTAAATTCTGCCGTTTCGTCTTTCCATCGTGGCAGATCGTTCCTGTCAAAATGGTGAAATTCCGGCTCCATATCTTCTTTGTCTTTTGGCAGTGCTACCCATATTTGGTAACCATGCATCATATACTCTTTTCCGTGTCTTAATTCTTCGGGAGTTCTTTCGGTGTGGGTTACACCATTTCCGGCAATCATCCAGTTCACTGAACCAGGAGCTATTTTCTGTACAGTGCCAATACTATCCTTATGCATGACTTCGCCTTCGAGCAAGAAAGTCAATGTTGCCAATCCAATGTGCGGATGCTGGCCTACATCCATATAATGATCCGGTCCCATTTTTGTTGGCCCCATATGGTCAATAAAAATAAATGGCCCTACCATTCTTTTTTTACGGAAAGGTAATAGTCTGCCTACCAGAAAGTCCCCGATATCACGTGGCCTTTCTTCTATGATTAAGTCGATGTTTGACATATTTTGTTTTGTTTATTAAGGATAATTCTAAGGAATCTAATTTACTAAAATTATTTCAGTGCTTCCAAAATAGCTTCCCATTCTTCCAGTTTTTGTAAAAAACTTTTAGAAGCATTGGCACCACTTGGTGATGGTAAAATGGAATACTGCAAATCTTTTTTCCGACCTACATATTTATCATAGAAATTGGATGCATTTTTACTCGAAAAAAAGACATGTTTAATATTGGGATATTGCTTGTAAAAGCTTTCAAAATCATTGGCTTTTTCATTCTTTATATTGCTGTCCAGACTTCCTGTTCTTTCACAATAGGCCAGAACATCCCAAAGTGCAATATTGTTCTCTTCTAATAACTGTTTCTTTTCTATATAATCTTTTGGCAAGGGCCGGTTAAATAGCGTGAAAAGTAGCTTCCAGAAACTGTTCCCTTTATTACCGTAATATTCCTGTAATTCCAGCGATTTTTCTCCGGGCATAGTTCCTAAAATAAGGATTTTGGAGTTTTGATTAACTAATGGCGGAAAGGCTTGTTTCATTCTTTAAAATTATAAAAAAATCGTCATTAAATAAAAAAGCCTCGCAATATGCAAGGCTTTTTTTGTATCAATTGTATGGAGATTAACCCATAACTTCTTTTACTTTTTTACCGATTTCAGCAGGAGAATCAACAACGTGGATACCATTTTCTCTCATGATGCGTTTTTTAGCTTCAGCTGTATCGTCAGCTCCACCTACAATTGCACCAGCGTGCCCCATTGTTCTTCCTTTTGGAGCAGTTTCACCAGCGATGAATCCGATAACCGGTTTTCTGTTCCCGTCAGCTTTAATCCATTTAGCAGCATCGGCTTCTAATTGCCCACCGATTTCACCAATCATGATGATACATTCTGTTTCAGGATCGTTCATCAACAATTCAACAGCTTCTTTTGTAGTAGTTCCAATGATTGGGTCTCCTCCAATACCGATAGCCGTAGTGATTCCCATACCTTGTTTTACCACCTGATCTGCTGCTTCATAAGTAAGTGTTCCTGATTTGGAAACGATACCTACTTTTCCTTTTTTGAAAACGAAACCTGGCATGATACCAACTTTAGCTTCTTCCGGAGTAATTACACCCGGACAGTTTGGACCTACAAGGCGACAATCTTTATTTTGAATATAAGCGTAAGCCTTAACCATATCAGCAACCGGAATTCCTTCAGTAATTGTGATAATGACTTTGATTCCTGCATCTGCAGCTTCCATAATTGCGTCAGCCGCAAAAGCTGGCGGTACGAAAATGATTGTAGTATCTGCTCCAGCCTGATCAACAGCATCTTTAACAGTGTTGAAAACCGGACGGTCTAAGTGAGTTGTTCCTCCTTTACCCGGAGTTACACCACCTACAACATTTGTTCCGTATTCAATCATTTGAGAAGCGTGAAAAGTTCCTTCGCTTCCTGTAAAACCTTGAACAATTATTTTAGAATCTTTATTGACTAAAACGCTCATAATATATTTTTTAAATTTATTTTTTTGAATGGTGTTGCAAAAGTAAGGTTTTGATGCCTAATAGGAAAGTTTTTTATGCTTAAATATTTAAGAAATCAGGACAGTTGGCTCATTTGAAATCCCCTGTAAAGTTTGCCGTCTTTTATTTCCCAGATTACCATAAAATGGGCCAAAAGCATCTCTTCTCTTGGGTTTTCAAATGTTTTTACATAGTGTGAATATCTTACAGAAACCAAATTTTCTTCTTCCAGAATATGGCTGATGCGAATTTTTGATCGTGTATAGGCAACCTGAAGTTCAGCAGACAAGGCTAATATTTCAGTCCTGTTCATCTGCAAAAATCCTTTTGAACTATTCCAGTCTAAAACAACTTCAGGATGCAATGAAGATTCCATTATTTTTTGGTCAAGAAGTGCATCTGACTTGTAAAAATTCTGTACGATTTCTTTTGGTGTCATTCTTATTTCAGTTTATTAAGGATTTCCGGAATTTTCTTTACGTTGGCATATTGTTTTAATTTTTCACGGGCTTCGTCGGCCGGAGTACCAAAATAGGTTTTATCGCCTTCGATTGATTTTGTAATACCGGATTGCGCCATAACAACAGCCCTTTCACCAATTGTGATACTGCTAATGACACCTACTTGTCCCCAAATGGTTACTTCGTCCATGATTTTTACACAACCTGCGATTCCGGTCTGTGCAGCGATAAGGCATTTTTTTCCGATTACCGTATCGTGTCCAACATGAACCTGATTGTCCAGTTTTGTTCCTTCACCAATAGTGGTATCACCAGTTACCCCACGGTCGATAGTACATAAGGCACCTATTCCCACATTGTCTTCAATAACAACTCTTCCACCAGAAATAAGCTGGTCAAAACCTTCAGGGCGCTTTTTATAGTAAAAAGCATCTGCTCCTAAAATAGCTCCGGCATGAATTATTACGTTATCTCCAATAACCGTATGGTCATATATAGAGACATTCGAATGAATGATACAATTTTTCCCTATTCTGACATGATTACCAATAAAACAATTGGGCTGGATATAGGTTCCTTCACCAATTTCTGCGCTAAGCGAAATCGCAGTTTCAGTAGCTCTAAAAGGTCTGAAATGTCTTGTCAGTTTATTAAAATCCCGAAACGGATCGTCTGAAATAAGCAATGCTTTTCCTTCCGGACATTCTACTTCTTTATTAATCAGAATAATTGTAGCTGCTGATTGTAACGCTTTGTCATAATATTTTGGATGGTCGACAAAGACAATATCTCCTGGCTCTACGACATGAATTTCATTCATTCCGTAAACCGGAAAATTTGGATCGCCAATATATTTGCTGTCAATAATGTCAGCAACTTCTTTTAAAGTATGTGTTTTAGGAAATTTCATATTGGTCGTATGATTTGAAATTGAGCTAATAAGAAAATGAGATAACTAAAAGCTATCTCATTTTCAAATTTACTAATTTAATTATTCTTTTACACGCTCCATGTAAGCTCCTGTAGCGGTATCAATTTTGATTTTGTCACCTTCATTGATAAACAAAGGAACGTTTACAGTAGCTCCGGTTTCTACGGTTGCCGGCTTTGTTGCGTTTGTAGCCGTGTTACCTTTTACTCCAGGTTCTGCATAAGTAACTTCTAAAATTATAGAAGCCGGCATGTCTACAGAAAGAGGCAAATCCGTTTCTGTATTGATCTGGATCATTACATTTGTTCCCTCTTTTAGTAATTCCGGTGCATCAAGCACATCTTTGTTTAATGAAATTTGCTCAAAGGTTTCAGCATTCATGAAGTGATACTCATTTCCTTCAGCATATAAGAATTGGAAAGTGTGTGTTTCAACACGGATTACATCAATTTTATGACCTGCAGAAAAAGTGTTGTCCAAAACTTTTCCTGAAGTTAAGCTTTTTAGTTTAGTTCTAACGAAAGCCGGACCTTTTCCAGGTTTTACGTGAAGGAACTCTACAATTTTATAAATATCGTGGTTGAATTTAATACACAATCCGTTTCTAATGTCTGCAGTACTTGCCATTTGTTTGTTATTTCGTTTTTTATTTTGCTTTAATTATTAATAAATTCCTGTATATCCTTTCATTACTCCTCTTGATGAGTTTCTGATGAAAAGGATAATTTCGTCTCTTTCCGGAGTTGCTTCCATTTCTGCTTCAATTATACTTAAAGCCTGAGTCGTGTTGTAATTTTTCTGGTATAAGATTCGGTAGATTTCCTGAATTTCTCTGATTTTTTCAGTAGAAAAGCCTCTTCTCCTCAATCCCACAGAATTAATTCCTACATAAGAAAGCGGTTCTTTTGCTGCTTTTGTATAAGGAGGAACATCTTTTCTTACCAGAGATCCTCCGGAAATCATAGCATGATCTCCAATGCTGATGAACTGGTGAACGGCTGCTAAACCTCCTATGATGGCGTAGTTACCTACAGTTACGTGACCTGCTAAGGCAACACCATTAACTATAATTGCATTGTCGCCAATATGACAGTCGTGGGCAATATGCGCAGTTGCCATAACCAGGCAATTCTTGCCTATAACGGTCTGACCGGAAGCAATTGTGCCTCTGTTGATGGTAACACATTCTCTGATTGTTGAATTATCTCCAATAATTGCCAAAGAATCTTCTCCTCCAAATTTAAGGTCTTGCGGAACTGCTGAAATTACAGCACCCGGAAAAATATTGCAGTTCTTCCCTATTCTTGCACCTTCCATAATTGTAACATTAGAACCTATCCAGGTTCCATCACCAATAACAACATTATTATGAATTGTTGTGAATGGCTCTATTACAACATTTTTAGCGATTTTTGCACCAGGATGAACGTATGCTAAAGGTTGATTCATAAATCTTTTTTGATTAGTTAGTTTTTGAAATTTGCGCCATCAGCTCCGCTTCTGCTACTAATCTTCCGTTAGCATAAGCACTGGCCTGCATCTGGCAAATTCCCCTTCTGATTGGAGACATCAAATCACATTTGAAAATCAGGCTGTCTCCCGGCAATACCTTTTGTTTGAATTTTACATTGTCGATTTTCATAAAATAAGTCAGGTAATTTTCAGGATCCGGTACAGAGCTCAAAATAAGGATTCCTCCCGTCTGTGCCATGGCTTCTACAATGATAACGCCTGGCATTACCGGTGCTCCTGGAAAGTGGCCTACGAAGAAACTTTCATTCATAGTCACATTCTTTAATCCAACAACATGTGTATCTGACATTTCTATAATTCTGTCAATAAACAGGAAAGGTGGTCTATGAGGCAAAATGCTCATAATTTTATGGATATCCATTAAAGGTTCCTGATTTAAATCATAAACAGGTACCTGATTTCTTTGTTCTATTTTGATGATTTTGGACATTTTTTTAGCGAATTGCGTATTCACAAAATGTCCTGGTTTATTTGCTATAACTTTTCCTTTAATCTTCATTCCGATTAAGGCCAGGTCACCAACAACATCAAGTAATTTGTGACGGGCTGCTTCGTTTGGATAGTGTAAAGTCAGGTTGTCTAAAACTCCGTTTGGTTTTACAGAAATCTTATCTTTTCCAAAAGCTACCTTTAGGTTTTCCATAGTGCTATCAGAAATTTCCTTGTCAACATAAACAATAGCATTGTTTAGGTCGCCTCCTTTTATCAATCCGTTTTCCAGCAATGCTTCCAATTCGTGAAGGAAGCTGAAGGTTCTTGCATCTGCAATTTCTGTCTTGAAATCAGCAATGCTTTTCATGGTAGCGTTTTGAGTACCCAAAACTTTTGTACCAAAATCGACCATAGTGGTTACCTGATAATCGTCAGATGGCATTACCAAAATTTCGCTTCCGGTAGCCTCATCAGTATAAGAAATAACTTCTTTTACTACATATACTTTACGCTCGGCATCCTGTTCTTCAATTCCGGCTTTTTCAATCGCCTCAACAAAAAACTTTGAGGAGCCATCCATAATAGGCGGTTCCGAAGCATCCAATTCAATAATAACGTTATCGATATCGCAACCAATGAATGCTGCCAATACGTGTTCAGAAGTTTGAATTTTTACTCCTTTTTTCTCTAAGTTGGTGCCACGTTGTGTGTTTACTACATAATTGGCATCTGCTTCAATAATAGGCTGGCCTTCTAAATCTACCCTTACAAATGTAAAGCCATTGTTTATAGGAGCAGGCTTGAAAGTCATTTTTACTTCTTTACCAGTATGCAATCCCACGCCTGTTAGTGAGATTTCATTCTTTATGGTCTTCTGTTTAACCATTGTTTATGCTATTTTCGTTTGTTACTTGTTTTTTTAAGGCTTCAATATCTGATACTATCTTTGGCAGGTTCTTGAAATGAACATACGATTTATTAAAATCAGAATAGCCTAATGCAGGACTACCCTGAACTGTTTCTCCGTCAGCAAGGTTTTTACCCACTCCGGACTGCGCCTGAATACGGACACCATTACCAATAGTAATATGACCTACTATGCCTACTTGTCCGCCAATAATGCAATTACTGCCTATTTTGGTAGAACCGGCAACACCCGTTTGTGAAGCTATAACCGTATTTTCTCCAATTACTACGTTGTGAGCAATCTGAATCTGGTTATCGAGCTTAACGCCTTTTTTGATTATAGTAGAACCTAATGTAGCCCTGTCAATGGTAGTGCATGAGCCAATATCTACATTATCTTCAATAATAACATTTCCTATTTGTGGTACCTTACTGTAAACACCTTCTTCATTTGGCACAAAACCAAAACCGTCAGAACCTATAATAGCTCCCGAGTGGATGGTGCATCCTCTTCCTATTTCTGTTTCTGAATAGATACGCACACCTGCAAAAAGGATAGTATTATCACCAATAGTTACATTATCTCCTACAAAACTATTAGGATATATCTTAACGTTCTCTCCTATTTTGACATTTTTGCCAATATAGCAAAAACTTCCCAAATAGAGGTTATCACCATAGGTCACGTTTTCAGAAATTACAGAAGGCTGTTCTATGCCAGACTTCATCAGTTTAACCTGATTGTAATATTCTAATAATTTGGAAAAGGATTTATAGGCATCTTCTACCTTAATAAGTGTGGTAGTAATTTCAGATTCCGGAGTAAATGTAGTATTTACAATCGTAATCGTTGCCTGAGTGGTATAAATATAATTAAGGTATTTAGGGTTTGCCAAAAATGTCAGGGATCCTTCGGAACCTTCTTCTATTTTTGACAATTTATAAACTTCCGCATGGGGATTCCCTACTACTTCACCGTCTAAAATACCTGCTATTTGTTCTGCTGTGAATTTCATCTTGACAAAAATATAAAAATTTGATTTTATTTATGAATTTTCCGCAAGTACTTTTGGGAAACAAATAAAATATTTGGTTACAGGCTTTGAAAGTGCCTTGAGATTGAGCTGATCCGAAGCTTCAACAACATCTTCAATTGTCCTATCCTTTTTTAATATTTTGATAGGTTCAACATCCTTATTATAGGCCTGGTTTTTAATTTTTCCTTTGAATATAAAATAGGAAGCTTCCTGTTGTGAAATCCTGTAAAAATTAGTCAACTTTGATTTTAGGTCTTCCACGTCTTCAGGTGTATATTTTTCGCTACTGAGCTTAATTTTCAGCAAATCCCGATTCACAATCATTTTACTTAAATTACTCAATATAAAATCATTATGATTTTGCCATGCTTTTAAAGCCGCAATAATATCGGTGTCATCCAATTGTGAAAATCTTTCAAGAACAGCATCGTCAAAATCATTTAATTCAACCTTATGCTGCATAAAATACAATAACGGTTCGCTACACGGCAATACGATTCCTTTTTGTGATAATTCCTTTGCTCTTTTGAGTACTCTAACCAGCATATTTTCTGCTACCAGGCTCGTTTTATGAAGATAAGCCTGCCAGTACATTAGCCTTCTTGCCATCAGGAATTTTTCGACAGAGTAGATTCCTTTTTCTTCAATGACCAAAACATCATCAACCACATTCATCATCTGAATTAATCGGTCCGAATTGATATTTCCTTCTGCAACACCCGAGTAAAAACTGTCTCTTCTAAGGTAATCCATCCTGTCCATGTCCAGCTGACTCGAAATAAGCTGTAGCATAAACTTTCTATGGTATTCACCTTTGAAAACCCGTATTGCCAAAGTAAGCTGTCCATCAAACTCTTCATTAAGCCTTTTCATGAATAATAATGAAATTGCTTCATGATTTACATTTTCTACTATACTGTGTTCCATAGCATGCGAAAACGGACCATGTCCTATATCATGCAATAAAATCGCAATGTATAATGCTTTTTCTTCCTCATTTGAAATAATAACGCCTTTATACCGCAATACTTCAACAGCCTTTTGCATAATGTGCATACAGCCTAAGGCATGATGGAATCGGGTGTGGTGCGCACCGGGATATACCAGGTATGATAATCCCATCTGTGAAATCCTACGAAGCCTCTGAAAATAAGGATGTTGGATTAAATCATATAAAAGCGTATCCGGAATCGTAATAAACCCATAAATAGGATCATTAAATATTTTCAGTTTGTTCGTATAGCTCACTGTTGTTAAATTGGAGTACAAATATAAGCAAGTTAGCCGTTTTTTAACTAAAAAGTATAATTAACACTATTTAATATATGCCGTTAAATTGCAGTTAATTAGGATTTCAAACTTCAGCAGGTAGTTTTTAAGCCGTAACTTTAAGTATCGAAAAAGCTAAAAAAGAAATTATGAAAAAGATATTTATAGCCATTGCTTTTTTTGCCGGCATCGGTTTTGGTTCTGCCCAAATTGATAAAGACGACAACCCTCAGGCTGATATACAAGACAGAATACAGCAGGAGCCTCCCCGTCCTACTCAAACTCAAATGGAAAGGGCTGCCCGAATTGATGCTGATAAAAAGAAAGAGGAAGAAAAGCTTGAAACTGAAAAAAAGGCAGCAGATAAGGAACAATCAAAAAATAACACGAAAGTGAATCCCGACAAACTATCTCCTGTCACAAAAGATAGTAGCAAGGGTGTACAGCCCGTGAAAAAACCAAGAAATAAGTAGATTCTATTTAGAGTATTGAAGAAAAGGTCTCCTAGTAGTGCGGGAGACCTTTTTATTTTCCGGTATATTTAAAACCGTGGAATTGTATAACAAAAAAAAATAAAAACATAAGAAGAAATCGCCTTTGTTTTAGAATATTTGAGATTGAACAAAAAACACAATCTTATGAAAACTAACACAAAATTCATAACATCATTATTGCTTCTATTGGTAGCATTTATAGCAGGTTGCAGTAATTGCGACGATGGCACTTCAAGTGATACCAGTCAGGAAAAACAGGCTGTTAGAATAGACAGTACTTATACCAAATAACAAAAGGCTCGAAATGAGCCTTTTGTTTTTATATTCGCTAACTAAAATAAATTTGTCCGAAAAATTTCGAACTTGTCCATCAATGCTTATCGGTCAGGGGTGTTCTCCGTTATTACCCTGGCTTCAGGCGTCCTCAATGAGGATCTCGTAAAAGAATGTGGTCTGTAATCAACATGATCTTCTTCAAGAGATTTTTCAAACATAACCTTTGCTTTTTCGTTGAATTCATCTGATTCAAGATACTTTAGGTTTTGCATGTTGTTGTAGGCAAGCGTTTGATTACCGCCAAACCATTCTCCATCCCATTCTTCAATTGTTTTGTTTCTGTCCGTTTCCATGATTGCAAAAGTGTTAAGTTATACAAGCCATTTAACTATCGTAAATTTACTAAAAAAATAGTTAAAACAAAAATTAAATATTTATATTTCAACAATTTACATCTATTTTAAATAAAATAAAGCCATACCTTTATTTTTAGATTTTTTGAGAATAAAAATCATAAAATTGAACTTTATTATAACGTATTTTTGTTGGTTATTTTTACATAAATTTTAAGAGATTCGAAAGACAAAAGTGTTAAATTGCGATGTAATTGTTACGATAAACCTATCCGAAAAATATGGACAAAATAAAGATACTCTGGGTTGATGATGAAATTGATCTGCTTAAACCTCACATTCTGTTTCTTGAGAAAAAAAACTATGACGTAACCACTTGCAATAATGGTCGGGATGCAATAGACATCTTCGAAGAAGGCAATTTTGATATTGTTTTTCTTGATGAGAACATGCCCGGAATGAGCGGTCTGGAAACACTTTCTGAAATGAAAGAAAAAAAGACCGCCACCCCAATCATCATGATTACAAAAAGTGAGGAAGAATATATCATGGAAGAAGCCATTGGCTCCAAAATTGCAGATTATCTAATCAAACCGGTTAATCCAAATCAGATACTTCTTAGCCTTAAAAAAAATCTTGACAATACAAGACTTGTTTCTGAAAAGACCACACTTGACTACCAAAAAGAATTCAGAAAGATTTCTATGGAACTGGCTATGGTGAATTCTTATGAGGATTGGATAGAACTGTATCAAAAATTACTGTATTGGGAACTGGAACTTGAAAATATTGACGACCAGAGCATGTTTGAAATCCTGGAATCCCAAAAAGTAGAAGCCAACTCCCAATTTGGAAAATTTATAGAACGGAATTATGAAGACTGGTTCCAACAAAATGCAGACAGGCCTACCTTATCTCACACGCTTTTTAAAGAATTGGTTCTTCCGGAATTAAAGAAAAAAGACCGCCCTATATTGTTTGTAGTTATCGACAACCTGCGCTATGATCAATGGAAAGCCTTTGAAAGTGTGGTTGCCAACCATTACAAACTGGAAAAAGAAACGCCTTTTTTCTCCATATTACCTACTGCAACCCAATATGCCAGAAATGCTATTTTTTCAGGATTGACGCCTTTAGAAATGGAGAAAAAGTACCCGCAATACTGGAAGAATGATGTAGAAGACGGAGGAAAAAATTTATACGAAGCTGAATTTCTTACCGAACAGTTGAAACGCCTCGGAATGAATATCAAACAGGATTATTTCAAAATCACCAATTTTGCAGGAGGAAAAAAACTGGTTGACAATTTCAAGACATTGAAAAACAACGACCTGGTTACGGTTGTTTATAATTTCGTGGATATGCTTTCGCATGCCAAAACCGAAATGGAAGTGGTAAAAGAACTGGCATCCAATGACAAGGCCTACCGCTCTCTTACTTTGAGCTGGTTTAAAAATTCGCCTCTTTTAGAAATCATACAACAGGCACAGCAATTAGGATTCCGTCTGATTCTGACAACGGACCACGGTACGATAAACGTAAAAAACCCATCAAAAGTAATTGGTGACAGAAATACCAGCCTTAATCTTCGTTACAAAACAGGAAGAAGCCTTACCTATGAAGAAAAAGATGTTTTTGCCATAAAAGATCCAAAAAGCATACAACTGCCTGCCATAAATATGAGCAGTTCTTATATTTTTGCAAAAAATGATTATTTTCTGGCTTATGTGAACAATTATAACCACTATGTCAGCTATTACAGAAATACCTATCAGCACGGTGGTATATCACTGGAAGAAATGATTATTCCGTTTTTGGTATTCAACCCGAAATAGACCTTTTGAATCTATGGAAATACAATTTACACTTGATGAAATCAATCAGGTTGCTCAAAAGATATTAGTACAAAAACCACATAAGGTCATATTGTTTCATGGTGACATGGGAGCCGGAAAAACAACTATGATTAAGGCACTTTCCAAGGCTTTGGGAGTTTCTAATGCGACTTCAAGTCCTACATTTTCTTTAGTTAATGAATATGAAACTGATGGCGGTGAAATTGTCTATCATTTTGATGTTTATCGTTTGAATAACGAAAGTGAAGCTTATGATATGGGAGTCGATGAATATCTTTATTCCGGAGAATGGTGCTTTATTGAATGGGCTGAAAAAATTCCTAGTCTTATCCCTTCCGAACATTCGATTATTACGATAAAAGTTGAAAAGGACGGAAAAAGAAAACTGACATTAAAATAATTTTTAAAAACTGACCCTGGCAGGGTTTATAACCCTGCCAGGGTTGTTAATTTTTATAGTACTGAACTCTTGCGACTTCATAACTTTTTCTTAACTTAGACCTTTAATACACAGCAGGAAATATGTCATTCACACCTTTCACCAAGCAGCAGTTGATTCCACAGGAGGAAAAGCTGGAAGTTGCACGCAAAAAAAGTGACCTGTTCATTGGAATCCCTAAAGAATCTTCTTTTCAGGAACGCCGAATCTGCCTGACTCCCGATGCAGTGAATACGTTAACCTCTCATGGGCACCGTATTTTGATAGAAGCCGGAGCCGGAGAAAGTTCCAGTTATAGTGACCAGGAATACAGCAATGCCGGTGCAGAAATCACACAGGATACAAAAAAAGTATTCAACTGCCCAATGGTCTTAAAGGTCGAACCATTGACATTGCCGGAGATTGAAATGATGAACAGCAATTCGCTTGTTATTTCTGCATTACAAATCAAAACCCGTAAAAAAGAATATTTTGAGGCTCTAGCCAGAAAAAAAATTACGGCACTTGCTTTTGAATTCATAAAAGATGATGACGGCTCCTATCCTGCGGTAAAATCATTAAGTGAAATTGCAGGAACCGGCTCTATACTCATTGCTGCCGAATTAATGATTAATAACCAATTCGGGAAAGGGCTTCTTTTTGGCAACATAACAGGCGTACCTCCTACTGAGGTTGTCATTATAGGAGCGGGCACTGTAGCTGAATTTGCGGCCAGAACCGCCATAGGTCTTGGAGCCAGTGTAAAAGTTTTTGACAACTCAATTACAAAACTACGCAGACTGCAGAACAATCTGAACCAAAGAATTTTTACTTCAACTATACAGCCTAAATCTTTACTGAAAGCCTTACGAAGATGCGATGTGGCTATAGGTGCGATGAAGGGCAAAGACCGATGCCCTGTAGTGGTTTCAGAAACTATGGTTGAGCATATGAAAAAAGGTGCTGTAATTGTAGATGTCAGTATTGATACCGGTGGTTGCTTTGAAACCTCGGAAGTAACCACGCATGAAAAGCCTACGTTTATCAAGAATGATGTAATTCACTATTGCGTACCAAACATCCCTTCACGTTATTCTAAAACAGCATCACTTTCCATCAGTAACATTATTACTCCTTCCCTATTACAGATTGCCGAAGATGGTGGAATTGAAAGTGCCATCCGATGCAACAAAGGACTCAAAAACGGAGTTTACTTTTATCATGGCATACTGACTAATAAAACCATTGCAGATTGGTTTGATTTGCCGGGAAGCGACATCAATTTAATTGTTTTTTAATCTTATCTTTGCGCCAAAATCAATTCTAATGAAATTTTCACAACGCCTCGCCTATTATCTGGGAGGATTATTACTAGGAACCATAATAGTCGTTTATTTTCTTCAGGCCAAAGCCGAATCCAGAAATGTAAGTTTCTGTTATTTACCCAACTGTCGCGTACTTCAGGATTTAAGAAAAAAGCCGCTTCATTACAGTGCGGAATCTGAAGCCACTTTAAAAGAAAATTGGGTAACATTACAGGATGTTAAGAACTGCATGCAATATGGCGATGTTGATTTTTCAAAAAGTAATGAGCCATTTAAAGGAGGCAAAATTTATTTTATAAAAGGCAAAAACACTAAAGGCGAACCAATTACGGTTTCCATGGTTAATTATTCGGATAAGGTTCTTCTGAACGAAATAAAAAAAGATTAAAAAAAGCGGGCGAAACACTTGCAAATACAAATAGTTCGTGTATATTTGCACTCGCAATTGGGGCGATTAGCTCAGTTGGTTCAGAGCATCTGGTTTACACCCAGAGGGTCGGGGGTTCGAATCCCTCATCGCCCACAAAGCAAGCCTTTAGGCTTGCTTTTTTTATTTCAACACATTTGGGTCATTAACTCAGCGGTTCAGAGTGCTACCTTGACAGGGTAGAAGTCACTGGTTCGATTCCAGTATGACCCACACATCTTTAAATAATAAAAAAGCCGGTTTCTCTTGAAACCGGCTTTTTTATTTATATTCAGGAAACTACTTCCCTTTTCTTCTATCTCTTTCCGCTTTAATAAGGTTCAATTCCCTGCTGGTTTGTCCTGCTACTGAGGTATTTTCCTCAGCCCTGCGGATTAAATATGGCATAACATCCCTCACGGGGCCAAAAGGAAGGTACTTGGCAACATTGTAGCCATTCGATGCCAGGTTATAACTGATATTGTCACTCATTCCATACAATTGCCCAAACCAAACTCTAGTATCGCCTTTTTCGATATTATTCTCATCCATAAGTTTCATCAGCTTATAAGAACTGTCTTCATTATGGGTTCCTGCGAAAATGGCCATCTTTTCCAGATGTTCAACCATATAGATTACAGCGGTATCATAATTCACATCGGTCGCTTCTTTTGAAATACAGATTGGAGAAACATAACCTTTTTCTTCAGCACGTTTATTTTCCTTTTCCATATAAGCGCCTCGAACCAGCTTCATACCGATATAAAATCCTTCAACTTTGGCAATCTCATGGATTTTTTTCAGGTAGTCTACCCTATCCCAACGATACAATTGCAACGTATTAAAAACAATCGCTTTCTCTTTATTGTATTTACGCATCATTTCCAATACCAAATCATCTGCCGCATCCTGCATCCAGCTTTCTTCAGCATCGATTAGAAGCGCAACATCTTTCGCATGAGCGGTTTTACAAACCAGATCAAATCGGTTAACAACACGTTGCCATTCTTCTGCTTCTTCTTTTGAAAACTCTTTTCCTTCTCCTAATTTTTCATACAATTCAAATCTTCCCAATCCGGTAGGTTTAAAAACCGCAAACGGAATAGCCTGTCTTTCTTTTGCAAATTCAATTGTTTTCAAAGTCATTTCGAGCGCCTGGTCGAATTGCTCCTCTTCTTCTTTTCCTTCTACCGAATAATCCAGAACAGACGAAACACCTTTTGTAAACATTTTATCTACTACTGTAAGGCAATCTTCTTCGTTAACGCCTCCGCAGAAATGATCGAAGACTGTCGCCCGGATCAGGCCTTCAACCGGTAAATGTGCCTTTAAGGCAAAATTTGTGACTGCCGTACCAATACGAACCAATGGCTCGGAGGCAATCATTTTAAAAAGAAAATAAGCCCTATCAAGTTCAGTATCACTCTTTAGTGCAAAAGCAACTTGTGTATTGTTGAAAATCTTTTCCATTCGTTTGTTTAATAATGTTGCAAATATAAATAGAGCTTCGTGATTTTTTCTTAAAAATTGCCTTATTTTGCCTTTTAAAATTACAAATAAGCAATTTTTATGGCGCTTGTCTGAATACGTCATGAATTGCCACTCAAAAACATCAGATGAAACCAATTGAAGCCAACGGATATTCTATCTTTTTTAATGAAAATGCCTACGAAGCATTAAACAGCCATTTGGCAGAAAATCAATATTCTTCTATTTTTATTTTTGCAGACAGTGATACTAATGAATATTGCCTTCCTGTATTTCTCCCTAATCTTGAAACTGATTTAAACATCGAAATCATCGAATTTGAGCCTGGAGAAATCAATAAAAATATAGAAACCTGTGTTGAGCTTTGGAATGTCCTGACTGATTTGGGTGCCGACAGAAAAAGTCTTGTTATTAATGTTGGTGGTGGCGTTGTAACCGACATGGGAGGCTTTGTGGCTTCTACATTTAAAAGAGGGATTGATTTTATAAATGTTCCGACTACATTATTAGCTATGGTCGATGCTTCAGTTGGGGGTAAAAACGGAATCGACCTCGGGAGCCTTAAAAATCAAATCGGTGTTATTAACGTACCAAAAATGGTTTTGATAGACACGACCTATCTGGAAACATTGCCTCAAAACCAAATGCGTTCCGGATTGGCTGAAATGCTGAAACACGGACTAATCTTCGATAAAAAATACTGGTCATTATTTTTAGACTTAAATAATTTAAATACAGGTGATTTAGACACTCTTATTTATCAATCAGTTGAAATAAAAAACACTATCGTAACCCAGGATCCGAAAGAAAACGGATTGCGAAAATCCTTGAATTTTGGACATACTTTAGGCCATGCCATTGAAAGTTATTTTCTGGAAAATGAAAACAAAACATCACTGTTGCATGGTGAGGCTATTGCTGCTGGAATGATTTTAGAGAGTTATATTTCACTGAGAAAAGATCTCATTTCCGACCTGGAATTTGAAGAAATCAAAAACGGAATTGATAATATTTTTGAAAGGATTGTTTTTGAAGAAAAAGACATCCAACCCATACTGGATTTGCTCATTCATGACAAGAAAAACGAATACGGAACAATCCAATTTGCACTTCTTGATGGAATTGGCGGTATATCCACAGGACAAAAAGCTGATAACGAATTGATTATAGATGCGTTTTTAGAATATAATTCTTAATATATTTTTAATAAAAATCATTGCATATCAGTTATAATATTTTTTACATTTGCCCCAATGAAAAAAAGTCAAAACGCCAATTCTTTTTCGAGCGTGGGAGCCGAAAACAAAGCAACTTTTCAGTATTTCCTGAAAGGTTCTTTTGGTGTAAAGAGCATCCATAATTTTGATATTTTTCAATACTCCAATATGTATCAGGAAAAGCTCCCAATCATTTATGCAAATATTAGGGTCTGAACTTTAGATTAAAAATTATTTTTTTCTTATTTTTAATCTAAAACACTGACAAATAAATGAATACAAAATATTTTGACCTAATCAACCAAACTTATTATTTCCCTCAAGACGAGTTTAAATTAAACAAAGACAACCTTCAATTTCACAATATCGACCTGATGAAATTGGTGGAGCAATATGGCACACCTTTAAAGTTCACCTATTTACCACAAATTTCCAACAATATCAACCGGGCTAAAGCCTGGTTTAGAAAGGCGATGGAAAAAAACAAATACGAAGGAAAATATTACTATTGCTATTGCACAAAAAGTTCTCACTTTGAATTTGTGATGAACGAGGCTTTTAAAAACAACATCCATATCGAAACTTCTTCTGCTTTTGATATTAATATTGTTGAGAACCTGCTTGAGAACGGTAAAATTAACAAAAGTACTTATGTTATTTGTAACGGTTTCAAAAGAGACCAATACATTACTAACATTGCACGACTGATTAATAATGGCCATAAAAATGCCATTCCGATTATTGACAACTATGAAGAATTAGACCTTCTTCAGGCTGAGATAAAAGGAAAATTCAAAATCGGAATCAGAATTGCTGCTGAGGAAGAGCCAAAATTCGAATTCTATACTTCCCGATTAGGAATAGGATATAAAAATATTGTGAACTTCTATAAAAAACAGATTCAGGAAAATAAAAACCTGGAACTGAAGATGCTTCACTTTTTCATCAATACCGGTATTAATGACAACTCCTATTACTGGAACGAACTTGTAAAATGTATTAAGGTATATATCGCACTTAAAAAAGAGTGCCCAACATTGGACGGACTGAACATTGGCGGTGGTTTCCCTATCAAAAACTCTCTTGCTTTTGAATACGACTATCAGTACATGATTGACGAAATCATCAATCAGATTAAAATTGCGTGTGACGAAGCTGAAGTTGATGTTCCGAATATCTTTACTGAGTTTGGCTCTTTTACAGTTGGAGAAAGTGGCGGTGCCATTTATCAGGTATTGTATCAAAAACAGCAAAACGACAGAGAAAAGTGGAATATGATTGACTCGTCTTTCATTACTACACTACCAGATACCTGGGCAATCAACAAACGCTTTATTATGTTGGCCGTCAATCGATGGAATGACCAATATGAAAGAGTCTTATTGGGCGGAATGACATGTGACAGCGATGATTATTACAACTCTGAGCAGAACATGAACGCGATTTACCTGCCAAAATACAATAAAGAAAAACCTTTGTATATTGGATTTTTTAATACCGGCGCCTATCAGGAAACCATTGGAGGCTTTGGCGGAATTCACCACTGTTTGATTCCACAGCCAAAACACATCTTGATTGACAGGGATGAAAATGGTATTTTAGCCACAGAAGTTTTTTCTGAGCAACAAAGTTCAGAAGATATTTTAAAAATATTAGGTTACGCGAAAAAATAATCTATTTTTGGAAAATAATTAAAAGTGGGTTTTTCCCGCTTACAATCATCCCGACTTACCCCATTTCAAAATTATTTTGGATTGCCAGTCGGACAAACATTAAAAGAAACTAACAAACAACAAAATGAGTAAAGGACCAATCAGTCAATTTATTGAGAAGTACTATCTGCATTTCAATTCTGCCACCGTAGTTGATGCTGCAAAAGCTTATGAACAACAGTTACAGAACGGATCAAAAATGATGGTGACTTTGGCTGGCGCCATGAGTACGGCTGAAATCGGAAAGATTTTTGCCGAAATGATTCGAAAGGATAAAGTTCAGATTATTTCCTGCACAGGAGCGAATCTGGAAGAAGATATCATGAATCTTGTTGCGCATTCTCACTATGAAAGAGTTCCAAATTATCGCGATTTGACGCCACAACAAGAATGGGATTTATTAGAAAGAGGATTAAACCGTGTTACAGATACATGTATTCCTGAACACGAAGCTTTCAGAAGATTACAAAAACATATCTATAAAATCTGGAAAGATGCTGATGATGCCGGAGAACGTTATTTCCCGCATGAATTCATGTACAAGATGCTACTTTCCGGAGTATTGGAAGAATATTACGAAATTGACCTGAAAGACAGCTGGATGTATGCTGCTGCAGAAAAAAACCTTCCTATCATTGTACCGGGTTGGGAAGACAGCACAATGGGTAATATTTTTGCTTCTTATGTTATCAAAGGAGAACTAAAAGCTTCTACAATGAAGTCAGGAATCGAATACATGACTTTCCTTGCTGACTGGTATACAAAAAACAGCGACAAAGGTGTCGGATTCTTCCAAATTGGAGGAGGAATTGCCGGAGACTTCCCTATCTGTGTTGTACCAATGCTATATCAGGATATGGAAATGCATGATGTTCCTTTCTGGAGCTATTTCTGTCAGATTTCAGATTCGACTACCAGCTACGGTTCCTATTCAGGAGCTGTTCCAAATGAGAAAATCACTTGGGGTAAACTAGACATAAACACTCCAAAATTTGTTATTGAGTCGGATGCTACCATCGTAGCTCCATTAATTTTTGCTTACCTACTAGACTTATAATAAAAATTGTATGAAAAGAATTATTGTAGATTATTCTAAACTAACCAATGAAATTCTGACTTTGCTTGTCGAAAAATTTCCTGATGGATATGACGACTCCAATATCATCCGTTTCAAAAATGCTAAAAACGAGTTGGTAGAGGCTGTAGAAGTTAGAACAGAAGACACTATTTATCTGGTAAAAGTGAGCACCAAACTTGCCAGCAGAATCGAAAACTTTGATGAAGATGATGATTTAGAAGATGTAGTTGTACCAATGGAAGCCATCAAAGATCTTGACATGGATGATGATGCAGACGATGATGACGACGACGAAAAAGAAGACAAAATCGAATTGGATGACGAAGATGATGATGAGGACAGAGATATTGCTGATATCGCTGACGATGAAGATGATGATGAAGACTAGCTTCCCAGCTATTTCCATAAAAAAAACGGAACTCAATTTGAGTTCCGTTTTTTTTATTCCACAGAGTGGAACAGATGTAAAAAAATCATTTATTTAACAATTACTAAAACAAACATACGTAATTTATCGTATATTTCTAAATATACATCGATGTTTTTTCTAAAATAAATACATATTTCATATTTTTACACTCTACCACAATCTTAATGACCATGTTATTTAAAAGCAACCGGAAACAAAAGCATTGCCAGGAATGGTTTGATTTCAAAACTTTAATAGCTCTAAAAATAATTTTCCTCCTATGGGGTCTTTCTATTTTAGGAATCTACCTGCGGATGTTCGAAATCACACGCGGCTTTAAAATCGCAATCCCAATTGCCTTTGGTTTTTTCATCCTGTCTTTATTTTCCAGAAATAAACATAGGAAAGAAAAAGGGATTGTTCTGTTCCTGTTTGCCCTTGTACTGTTTGCTATTATACAGGCGATTGATATTTTTGCCGGAACCCGTTATTTTTCCAAATTATAAGTAACGTTCCATAAAGATCTTCTGATGGTGCTTCTGGTGTCCGATGATTATAAAACCCAAAGCCCTGACTGAGACATCATATCCGGATGCAATCCCCATTCTTTTTAGAATTTCTTCATTAAACGTAGCAAACAAGGTTATTGTAGACTGTCTGATTACAGCTAATTCTGTAAGCAAATCCCTAATACTCCTTTCATTTGCATTAGCAGTATCGGCATAATCGTTTTCCTCAAAACCAGGCAATGGCGTTTTATCGTTTCTTGCAATTCTGAGGGCACGATAAGCAAAAATCCTTTCAGAATCCATCAAATGCTGGATAATATCCTTAATGGTCCATTTACCTTCAGCATATCGATAATCATACTTATCCAAAGGAATGTTTTGTACAAATTTTATAAATTCATGTACAGAAATTTCAAGCTCTTCAAGCAGGTTTGCTTCCTGATCTACCTTGGAAATATAGGTAGAATAATATGGCGCAAATTCAGTTGGTAATAATTGGTCTGTTTTCATAGTTATTTTAAGCAGAGTTTCTACTGGCATTAATATTTCCAAAAAGAGAACGCATTACTATTTTTTCATAGATTTTCAGCATTTCTTCGTCCGGATTGCCTTTAAGGTTTAAATCGTTTATTTTAGTCAGGGCATATTGTTGTATAGTAAGCAATGGCAATACAATTTGTTCCCGCATTTGTATAGAAGCTTTCCCGTCAGGATAGTTTTCCATCAAGGCATCAAAACCGGATAATTTCAGTACCAGCCTTTTTGTTTCTTTAAATTCAGTAAAAATGATTTCCCAAAATTCACCAAATTCCGGATCGTCTTTCATATAGGATGTCAAAGGGAAAAACGATTTTGCCAACGACATCATACTGTTTTCAATCAAGGTTTTAAAGAAAAGTGAATGGTCATACAACTCCTGAACTTCCTGCCACTTTCCATTGTCTTCAAAATGCTTCAGAGCTGTACCTACTCCAAAAAATCCGGGAACATTTTGTTTTAATTGACTCCAGGCCCCTACAAAAGGAATTGCCCGAAGGTCATTGAAATCAAGTTTTTCGGATTGGCTCCTTTTAGAAGGACGGCTACCTATATTTGCCATTGCATAATACTTAAGCGCACTTCTTCTTTCCAGATATGGGATAAACTTAGGATGGTTTTTAAAATCGGAATATTCTTTATAGCTTATTTGCGAAAGCGATTCCAAGGTCTTTTTTTCAGCATCAGAAAGTTTATTTTCTCCCTTATTAAAAAACTGATTGGCTGCTCCGGCACTTAACAGATTTTCAAGATTATAACGGCAGGAATCCAAAGTTCCAAAATTAGAACTGATGGTTTGTCCCTGAATGGTAATCTGAATTTCATTATTTTCTATATCGGGTCCCTGTGAAGCATAGAACTTATGGGTCTTACCTCCTCCTCTGGCCGGTGGCCCTCCTCTTCCGTCAAAGAAAATAACTTCAATACCATAATTTCTGGAAATTGAAGTCAGCGCCTCTTTTGCCTTATAAATACTCCAATTGGCCATCAGATAACCTCCGTCTTTTGTTCCATCAGAAAAACCAAGCATAATGGTCTGCTTATTATTTCTGGATTTTAAATGCTCCGAATACAGCGGATTGGTATAAAGCGTTTCCATTACTCGTTGCGCATTTTCCAAATCCTCTACAGTTTCAAAAAGCGGAACAATATCAACAGAAGGATTTTCCCATCCGCACAAACGAAAAAGTGCATAGGTTTCCAAAACGTTTAGTGCGCTCTGGTTATTACTGATGATGTAACGATTAGCCCCCATTTCACCATTCTGTTCCTGTATTTTCTGTATGGCATATATTGACTCAACAGTAGCCCTGGTCAGTTCATCTTCAAACCATTCCGGATCAAGACTGGCAGCGGCTTTCGCCATCCAATCTAATTTTTGACTTTCATCCAATGAGGAATAGTCTTTAGGAAAAACAGACAATTGGCGTTCGTTAGTAACTTTTACAATATCCTTAATAACCTTATCATGAATTTTGCTGTTTTGCCTGATGTCCAATGTAGCAAAGTAAAACCCGAAAAGATTCACTTTGTTAATAAATTCGTCCAAATCGTCAAGATACAATGATTGGTGGTTTTCAATAATCCTATTGCGAATGTCCAACAATGTGGCTTTCATTTCGTCCAACGTTATATACAAATCGCCTTCCGAATAAAACACAGAACGGTAAATTTTATGTTCAAGCTCTGTCCATAATTGGTCTACCTGATGAAAAGTCAGCTTTCTTTTCAAATCCCGAATATCCCTGTAATAGCATTTGAGTATTGAAGTACGCAATCTTTGTGTTACCTGCAAAGTTATATCTGTTGTAACAAAAGGGTTTCCATCACGGTCACCTCCGGGCCAGAATCCCAGATTTAAAATTTGATTTTTAGGCAATTCTCCATCATAAATATTTTTCTGGAAAAAATGCATCATTTTTCCTGCCGTTTCGTAAAAAACGTTTTCAAGATACCAGGTCAGGCTGACCGCTTCATCAAAAGGAGTCGGTTTTTCTTTTTTAATGAATGGCGTTTTTCCTAACTGTGCCAGAAGTTCACGCATTCTTTTCAGATTATTGTTTCTGATGGCATCTTCTAAATCTGTAATAATCCCTAATACTGATCCCGGATAAAACTGTGTAGGATGCGCTGTCAGTACAGTCCGGATTTTAAATTCTTCAAAAAAAGCTTTTAGTTCCTTCAGATTGTCTTTAGACTCCGCCTTGTCTTTTGTGTTCCTGAGCGAATTTTCTCCATCGAGATTATTCACTACAGAAAAAGCAGCATCTTCAATAGCATCAAACAAGACTACCTGCCTTTCTACATATTGGATAAACCGGAACATAAGGTCTATTTTTTCTTTTTCGGAAGCATTATCCAGGTATTTTTCAGAGAAAAAATCTACAATCTGTTGGGGATTCCATTCCTTTTTGTAACCTGATTCACAAACTTCTGCAAAAAGCGGCAGCATTATTCCTGTATTGCCAATATTGTCAAACGGAAGCGTAATAAGAATACTGTTATATATCTGATATTTAGCGAGTACGTTTTCTTCAAACCTCTCTAATCTCGGGGAAGTGTACATGGGTATAATTTTGCATTAAATTAATAAAAAAACCCTCAAGTTTTCACAAGAGGGTCTTAAATTATTCTTATCAAAAGATTACATATCCTTGAAGATAGTGTGCATCAAACGTTTTTTATCGTTGATACTTTCGTCAAGAGAAATCATGGTTTCAGTTCTGTATACTCCTTCGATATCATCAATCATAAAGATTACTTCTTTTGCATGTTTTGTATCCATAGCACGGATTTTACAGAAGATATTGAATTTTCCGGTAGTTACGTGTGCAACAGTAACAAAAGGAATTTCATTGATTCTTTCCAATACAAATTTAGTTTGTGAAGTATTGTGAAGAAAAACTCCTACATAGGCAATAAAAGAATATCCTAATTTCTCGTAATTCAAGGTCAAAGATGAACCCATGATAATACCAGCTTCTTCCATTTTCTTAACTCTCACATGGACAGTTCCTGCAGAGATTAGTAGTTTTTTTGCTATATCTGTAAAAGGAACTCTTGTATTGTCAATCAGCATATCTAATATCTGATGATCAACTTCATCTAAACGAAACTTATTCATATAATTTTATGTTTGTATTTGTTTTCAAAATTCGACTACAAAAAAATTAATTTTTTTTAAATAAAAAAAGCGAATCGTTAAACATTTGGCAATCCGTTAACAATTTTAACTTTTTCTGATAAATAAAACTCAGCTTTTTGACCCAATTTCGGAATATTGTCCTGATCATCAGAATAGGAAGCTCCTTTTGCATCATATTCAAAATGTCCAAAGTTTTGTGTCAGCTCACCTATTTCGACAATGAAGGCAATAAATTCAATTTTCCCTTCATTCAAAACCTCCGTAAATTGAATTGCAAAATTCGTAATAATTTGTTTATTATCATAGTAAATTTTGATATTTTTATAAATGAAGTCGTAAAAAACTGGTTTGTTTTGAGGAATATTGAAATATTTTTCCGTTTCATTGAGAACTATATCGTTTTCGTAAATATATTTCAACCCTGAAATCAATGCTATAAAAATAAATTTTCGCGTCATTTCGCGTTCGTAATCCTGCTGATAATGTCCGGCTTCAAATAAAATAGTTGGCGATCCCAGATAAGTAAAGGTATCTCCAACACAATTCAGATTAAAACCGTCATCAAAACGCCCCACTTGTCCGGGAATAAAAGATTGCAAAGTTGCATTCATTGCAACTATGACATCCATTGCTTTTAAACGAATCTCGTTAACTTCTCTTGCATCATTAAACGAAGGCGCTAAAAAGGAAACCGTTGCAGGTTTATTAACATCTCCAGCCGCAAAAATAGTACGTTGGTCATGGAGATTATAGCAAAAGTCCGGTTTAAAGTTATTATATAGCTCTCTGAGCAGACGGCTTTCAGGCTGGCTTAAATCCTGGAAATCCCTGTTAAGGTCAATTCCGTTAGCGTTAATGCGCGTATATCTTTCCGCGCCATCCGGATTAAGCATGGGTACGGCCAGAAAAGTAAAATGGCTTAGAAGCTCTTTTCCTAAAATCGTATCGCTGTTTAATACATTTAAAAGATCAAATAATGCCTTGGTAGTCGTTCCTTCATTTCCATGCATCTGTGACCAAAGCAGTATCTTAATTTTGCCTGTTCCGATAGTATAGGAATAGATTGGTTTTCCTAATACTGATTTTCCAATTACATCTAAATTATCATTCTTGTTAATCGTTCTTAATAAAGGCTCAATTTTATCAAGAGTAATATATCTTCCTTCTAACGTTTTTTCCTTATTCTCCCGGAATACTTTTTCAAAATCCATAGTGCTGAATTATATTTTACAAAAGTAAACATCTTATTATTTACAATTGTAAATCAATTAAAATTCAAAATAATTTAACTCTGTAAACAAAATACTGCCTGTCACTATATTTTCGTTAGAAAAACTTTAACACATTTTACTTTAAGCGACTTTAAAATAATTATAAATCTATTAATCAATTATTTAAATATAATCATATAAACTAAAAAAGCATATAAAAACACCCGGTTCTATTTATAAATTACATTTATAACAACTATATATTTACATTTGTAACGTTCTTTTATTAAAATAAAGCTTTACAATGGTAAACACGGAAGATTTTATAAAACGGCTTGAAAAAATTCTTGACTATTACAATCTCACTGCTTCTTCTTTTGCCGATAAGATTGGTGTGCAACGTTCCAGCATATCACATCTTCTATCCGGAAGAAACAAACCAAGCCTTGATTTTATATTAAAAATTTTAGATGTATTTCCTGAAATTGATTTGTATTGGATTTTAAACGGCAAAGGTTCATTCCCGAAAAATAACGAAGAATACAATATAGCATATCCGCCTACTCTATCAAATACAGATGAAAAACAACCCGTCAATTTCAAAAAGGAAGAAACGATTATTAAAAATGATACAATTGAAAGAATAGTAATCTTTTATAAAAACGGAGCCTTTAAAGAATATCGCCCCCAATAGACGGCATAAAAAAACCTTGACTCTCAAGCCAAGGTTTTCCCAACTAATACATAAAAAACAAACATTATTCCCTTCTTAAATATATTCCGGTAACACCCGGTTCTAATCTTGCTGTTAAAGGCATGGCATCTGACTGGGCTGATGTTGGATAAGCAAAACTTAATACCTGTCCTCCACCATTTAATCTTTCAGCCACATAAATTTTATTGGTCTGTTCATCATAAGAAACATCTACCGGATTTCCCAACAATGAATTAGGCCCGTATATTCTTTTTTGTTTCGACAAGGCGATAGAACCTCCTGATGCTGTTGACGAAAATACTGAGTTAAAATTTTCTATAACTACAATTCCCCCATCTGTTGCAGAAGCAGCTAAACCTACATCAGTAAGAACCATAACATTATCTTGTTCCGAATAGGCAATTCCATGTGTCCTGGTTAATCCTTCTATGCTAACTCTCTTGTCTGCCACCAATGTTCCGTTTGGTTTTGAAAAAAAAGAGTTAAAGACAGCTATATCACTGCTAAGATCTACTACTGCATATAAATTTCCATTAGAAACAGTAATTCCCCATAGTTTAAAACCTACAGTAAATGTTTTCTCCAATGTAAATCCTGATGTAGTTCTTTGATACACTAAAAGTTTATTAGTGTTACCATTAATTTCGGCCTGATCCTGTACTACAACTACCCTGTCTCCAACAACGGCTATTTCTCTTGCATTGGTAAAATCGCCTGTTGTACTACTGGCGGTCATCGTTAAAGATGTGGCAGAAGACGATAATGCATTTCTGAAATTGCCATAAACTTCGAGACGATTGTTAGTTCGGGATGCAATGATAACCTCGTCACGGGTATTATTATAATAAATACCATCTGCATCCAGAGAACCTACAGTAAATGTTTTTGCCATTGGCATTGATGCTAATAAATCCGTGTAGGTAATTGTTCCGCTTGTATTGCTCGAAGTAAACAATTCAAGTTTTGCGCTGCCTGGATTTCCATTTGAATCGTCATCACTGCTGCACGAAACAAATCCTAAAATGCTACAAAAAAGTCCTGCTAGTAAAAGTTTTTTTCTCATAATTATGGTTTTAAAAAAGGTTGATAATTATAAATACGAGAAAAAAACGGATGTGGATTTATTTTTTTAAAACCTGCCTAAATTTCAAAACTGTATTCCGGAACCCTGCCTACTATACCTTTGTATTTGCTCTTTAGTTCTGCAAAATCTTTTTGTATATCGCCTGTAGGATAAAAAGCCTCATTGAGTACTACCTCCTTTTTTGCATAATCAAATGCAACCGGAATTATGGGAACTTCTGCTTTCAATGCAATATAATAAAAGCCTGTCTTCCAGTCTGTCACTTTTTTACGGGTTCCTTCCGGAGCGATTGCCAATCGGAAGATTTCTCTTTTTTTAAAAATCTCCGCTATGGCCTCCACGGTATTTTGTCGGGAGTTTCTGTTGAGTGGAGCACCACCCATCCAACGGAAATAAGCGCCGAATGGAAATTTAAAAAGTTCTTTTTTGGCGACATAATTCATCTCCAGATTGATAATGCCTCGGGCAAAAAGGCCTATGTAGAAATCATGCCAGCTGGTATGCGGCACGACAATAATAATAGATTTCTTAATTTCGGGATTCATCGTTCCTTTGATGCTCCATCCCATTATTTTGAAAAAGATAAGTTTATAAATAATACGCTTCATGCTTTATTATTTTCTGTAAATGTAACATTTATACTTATTTTTGGGCAAATTAAGTTTTGTGCTAAAAAAAATACTAAGCTACCTCCTGCCCATAAATGTTTACAAGCAGCATTCACCCGTGAGTAAAAACCTGGAAGTCACCTGGGCCAATGGTGAATTGGTATTGGATTCTAAAAACACCAATTATTCTTATGGAAGCCTGCAGCGTATTCTTAGAATAGGATTGGAAAGCATAGGTTTTGAGACTGTATTAAAAGCGGAACACATTCTTGTTCTTGGAGTTGCTGGCGGAAGCGTAATTAAAACTTTAAGTGAAGAAATTGGATTTAAAGGCAGGATTACGGGAGTAGAAATCGATTCTGAAGTACTGCAAATCGCCAATTCCTATTTTGGATTGGACAAAATCCCGAATTTAGAAATCATTGTTGATGATGCTTCTAAATATGTTTTAAAAGACAAAAACAAATACGGACTTATTATTGTTGATATTTTTCAGGATACTACAATGCCGGACTTTCTTTTTGAAGATTCTTTTCAGAAACAAATCTGTGAACTTTTAGACAAAAAGGGAATTATTCTTTTTAATACGATGTGTCTTACTGATAAAGACAGGCTGCGTAACAAAGAGTATCTGTCCAACATCAATTCGGAATTCTATACTTTACGAACTATCCCAAGAATTGAGCGTTATAACGAACTCATTATAATAGAAAAGAAATAATTGAGATTCCCAGCAAAAAATTCACTTTTAGATTTCTGTAATCTTACATTTGTATTCTATTTTGCCACTGATTGCACAGTTTTTTCCAGACTGTCCTCAGAAATCGTACATTCTGAAATCTGCTATCTTAGTCTTATCTGCCACAAATCATACAAATTAAACAGATTTTCATCTCCAAAATCTTATATCAGAAATCTAAAATCAATTTTTGCTTCGTCTTATTGTATGGTAACATGCTCATGAAGGTCTGACGAACAGGTTGCCCCATTTACACTAACCTTAACAGAAGCCGTAGCTGTATAGTTTCCTGGTTGCGAATATGTATGACTTACTTCAGTACCTGTAACTGTCTGTTGTGTTCCGTCACCAAAATCCCATTTAACAGTATTGTTCAGTGTATGGCTTCCTTCATAGGTAACGCTATAATTTACCTGCATTGGATTTTCACCGGATATAGAATGATGGGCATTTAAAAATATGGATTCACCAAGGCAATCGACTATACTTTTACCGTCATCCTTATCACAGGCAGCAAAAGTGAAAGCAAAAATGGCAATAAGAGACAGTCTTTTCATAATGTTACCGTTTAGTTTGATAACCCTAAGATAGGTAAATATTTTTAGTCTTTAAGTAAAAAGGCATTATCTTCTTTACTTTATTTCAGTACAAACTAAATGCAATTCCGCAAGTTGCAAGCTGAAATCTCACATCTGAAATCTGCAATCTTAATCCAAAATTTTGTTTTTGCCACTGATTACGCAGATTATACAGATTTTCTTCTCTTAACTACTTCTAAAATCTGCAATCTTAAATCCTAAACCAACTTCCTCGCCTTCTCCAAATCTTCAACCGTATCAATACCAATTCCTACATGAGTGGTTTCTACCATTTTTATTTTCTTGCCATATTCCAAATATCGGAGCTGTTCCAATTTTTCAGAAGCCTCCAGAGATTTCATCGGCAGGCTGTAAAAATCCATTAAAGCCGGTTTTCTAAACGCATAAATACCAATATGCTGGAAATAACGTACACCAGCATTTTCATCTCTCGGGTATGGGATAACCGAACGTGAGAAGTATAAGGCCAGACCACTTTGGTCAACAATTACTTTTACATTGTTTGGATTTGCAATTTCTTCCTTGTCTTTTATTTCACGCATCAGAGACGCCAGGTCAATCTGGCGGGCTTCATCATTTCTGAATACTTCTAAAAGTTTTTCAAGCGGTTCTTTATTAATAAAAGGTTCGTCGCCCTGCACGTTTACAACAATATCAACATCCAGGTCTTCAACAGCCTCAGCTATCCTATCACTTCCGGATTCATGTTCCTTTTTGCTCATGATGGCTTTACCTCCATTGGAAACAATTTCGTCAAAAATGAGTTGAGAATCGGTAGCAACAAAAACATCATCAAAAAGCTGTGTTGAAACGGCCGCTTCATAGGTTCTGGAAATTACTGTTTTCCCTCCCAAATCCTGCATCAGCTTGGCATGAAATCGGGTTGATGCGTAACGCGCCGGAATAACTGCTATTATTTTCATTTTAAATATTTTTGATTTATGATCTATGATTTTAGATTTTTGACTCTCAACTATAAACTAACGCCTATCCACTACCGACTATAGCCTATCCACTATTCTATAAAGTTTTCATCTTTAAAGCCAATTAAATACAATTTGTCTTTAGCTCTTGTAATTGCCGTGTATAACCAGCGGATGTAATCTCTGTCGATTCCGTTGGGCAAATAAGGCTGTTCTACAAATACGGTATTCCATTGTCCGCCCTGTGATTTGTGGCAGGTCATGGCATAGGAAAACTTCACCTGCAATGCATTGAAATATCTGTTTTCTTTTACTTTCTGGAATTTCCTGTAGGCTGTTCTTTCCTCTTCATAATCCAGCATTACTTCCTGATACAGTCGGTTTGATTCTTCATAGGTCAATGAAGCCGATTCGCTTGTCAATGTATCTAAAATCAAGACCGTTTCAAATGGTATCTGATTCGGATAATCAACCATTCTTATTTTTACGGTAGCAAAATTAAAGCCATACAATTCCTGCATCTTATAGATTTCCATAACTTCGACAATATCGCCATTGGCTATAAAATCGGTTTCTGTAGAATCCTTGAGCCAAAAATAATTATTTTTTACAACCATAAGGAAATCGCCCGTAGAAAGTTCACTCTCCTTATCCAGGATTCTAGTCCGGATTTGCTGGTTATAAGCATTGGCCCTTTTGTTGGAACGTACAATAAATGCGGTATCTTCCAATCCGTAATTGCTGTAGGCTGTGTGGATGGCATCCTGAATGTCATAACCGTCTGTTAGTCTGACAATATCTTTAAAATGCGTTACATCAAACTTGAAATCTTCAAAAAAGTCTTCCTCCAATTGTTCCCTCAGTTCAGTTGCATTGAACAATATTCCCGAATTTTCTTCCTGTCGCATTACTTCATCAAATTCGATGTGGGAAACTTCCATATCATAATTTCTATGTAGCAGATTAATATCCAGAGCCGGCGATATATCAAGATTTACCGGCGGTAACTGTGCCGTATCACCCAAAAGAATCATTTTACAGTTAACTCCGGAATACACATAATATATGAGATCATCTAACAGTGAACCATTTTCATACATACTGGTTTCATTACCCGAATCTGAAATCATAGACGATTCGTCAACGATAAAAATCGTATTTTTATGTTTGTTCTGCTGAGTAGTAAAGGTTACTCCTCCGCTTTTTGTTTTAGGATAATAGATTTTTTTGTGGATGGTATAGGCCGGTTTTTGGGAATAATTGGCAATAACCTTTGCGGCACGACCAGTTGGTGCCAAAAGCACATATTTTTTATTGATTTCTGTGAGGTTGTTGACCAAAGTCGAAATTACGGTTGTCTTTCCTGTTCCGGCATAACCTTTTAGTACAAAAATTTCATCCTGTTTGTCATTGGTCAGAAATTCAGCAATTTTCTGGAAGAAGATATCCTGTTTGACAGTAGGCTGGTACGGAAACTTCGACTTCAGGGTTTTGTAGAAAAATGCAGCATTCATGGTTTATTATTTGCTGTAAAGTTATAGATTTAGTAGAAGTTTTGCCCTATAAATATGAGGAGTATGCCACAAAAAATTGTAAGTTTGCGAACACCAGAAAAAATCAATGTCGGCTAACACAAACATAACAGAAAAAAAATACAGGAAACTTTCCATTCAGGTATCTTTGAATGGATTCCGATTTTGCTGTTTTGATACTTTGAATCAAACCGTTCTGTTTGTCAAGGAAGTCGATTTTAATGATTTTGAAAAATCTATTAAGGTAGAAGACCATTACTGGCAGGCTTTTGTAAACCATAAAGAACTTACGGCAACCTATGACGAAGTAGTTGTTCTCCACGAAAACAATCTTTCTTCTTTTGTGCCAAAAGCGATGTTTGATGAAAACTATTTAGGAAGTTATCTGCAATACAGTACCAAAGTTTTTGAATCTGATTTTTTTGCCTTTGACGTTCTTGAACCTTTTGATATGGTCAATACTTACATTCCGTATGTTAATTTCAATAATTATCTGCTGGACCAGTTTGATAGTTTTGATTACCTGCACGTAAACAGTATTTTAGTGCAGAAACTTCTTGAGAATTCAAAGAATGTTTCAGAAACACAGCTATTTGTTCATGTAGGGAAAGAACATTTCGAGATTGTCGTGATAGAAAACCAAAAGCTTTTGCTGTTTAATTCGTTTGAATACCAGACCAAAGAGGATTTTATCTACTATATCCTTTTTACAGCTGAGCAGCTAAAATTGAACCCTGAAACTTTTAAACTGCAATTGCTGGGCGAAATTTCAGAAGAGAGCGACCTGTTTAAGATTGCTTATCGTTATATCAGGAACATTTCATTGATGAATGTATTCCATACGCAAAAGCACAATGATTTTTCAACACTGGAAAACTTAAAATATTTTATATTATTCAACTCATAAATGAGAATTATATCCGGGAAATATAAAGGAAGGCGTATTTCGCCTCCAAAAGGCCTGCCGGTCCGTCCTACGACAGACATGAGCAAGGAAGCCCTGTTCAACGTATTGAACAATTATTTCAATTTCAACGGATTGAAAGTTTTAGACTTATTTGCCGGAACCGGTAACATTAGCTATGAGTTTGCTTCCCGTGGCTGTGAAACGATTACAAGTGTTGACGGTGATTTTGGCTGCGTAAAATTTATCAAACAAACAGCCGATGAATTTGGTTTTGGCATAGCGGGAATCAAAAGCGATGTGTTTAAGTTTGTTGAAAAGAGTAAAGCGGCTTATGATATTATTTTTGCCGACCCGCCTTATGACCTTGATCAGGCAACATTTGAAAAACTAGTCGAACTTATCTTTGCCAATGAACTTCTCGAAGAAGACGGCATGATGATTATCGAACACTCAAAATATACAAAGCTGGACCACATGATTAATTTTTCGTTCAAGAAAAGCTATGGTGGGTCTGTTTTTTCATTCTTTGAAATCAACAGCGGTGAAGATGAAGAATTAAAAAATGAAGCCGAAATTACAGAAGATGACGAAGGATAATCCGCAGACATAACCGTTTGTGATTTTTGATTGATGAATAATGCTGCGGAATTATTTTATCCTTCCTGAATTTTCGTTTACTTCTTTTTCTTTATAAATAGAGTCTTTTATTTTTCCTAAAGTATATCGGATTGCTATTGAAAATTCGCAATTATCTACAAAAAATATAGCGTTGGAACGTACTTTACTGACTTCAAAATTTTCTGTAAACGTTCTGTTCCTAAATACATTATTGTAATTAAGCGTACAGGAAAGGTTTTTAAAAAAAGTCTTTGAAGCCGCTAAATCCAATTGGAAATAAGAGTTTCTTTGAAAAACTCCTTCATTTCTGCTCGTGAGTCCCCAGCCCGTTAAGGAAAACTGCAATTCATTTTTTAATTTAAAAACATGATTGGAATAATAATAGGCATACGGTTTAGTATCTCCAATTACTGCAGAAGAATCTTCAATCTTATTTAAAATAAAACTGACAATGTTAGTCGAAGACCAGAAATTGCTGCTAAAAGGCAACATAAATTCCAGATTATATCCTGTTTCTTTTTCAAAATTTTGCGGTCTGTAAATCAATAAGTTCTGCGGTTCATTATATAAAAAACCATAGTTTATTACGTTACTATTTTCGTAGTAGCTCAACTTTACAGATTTGTCCCTATACTGCAAAGTAGCTACTATTTCACTCGTAATAGATGGATTTAAGTTGATATTGGTAGCGAAGGCAAAATACGGATTGATATAAGTAAGGCCCTGGCTTGTAGATGAATAATCCGGCCTGGAAATACTTCTTCCATAATTCAGGTTCAGCGTTTTTGTACTGTCAATAGGTATACTTAGCTGCGCTTTTGGAAATAAAGTAGTATAGTTCTTATCAACTGAAACCGGCTCTCCCTCATAACGTCCGAAGATTTTTGTGTTTTCTGCCCTGACACCTGCCATCCAGGAAATCTTCATAAGTGTTCCTGATAATTGAGCATAGGCCGCCGTATTTTTTTCTTTGAGTTGGTACTTTGAATTGGAAGCCAAATCCTGCTCAAAATTTTTAATATCTAAATCTGTATGGGCAATAGCTGAAGAATATTGGGCTCCTGTCTCCCACTTTATTTCATTTTTAAATTTCTTTTCAAAATCAATCCTTCCTGAAAAGACATTTACATTGAAACCATCCTGGGTCTGTTGGAAAGGCTCGTAGCTTGTTTCATTGTAATTGTTCAAAGCACTTGTAAACGATTCCGAATTGTAGTTAGAATACTGCAATCCTGCAAAAAGAGACGCTTCCCAACTGGTTATTTTTTTATTATAATTTAAAAATGAATTGATAAAATTTTCATATTCTTTACTTTTCCCTAAAGTCCGTATACGATTTTGTTCTTCTCCAATTTTGCTGTTTGTTTTGGTAGAAAAGTCAAAATCATCATTTTTGGAGGTTCCGTTTGCGGTAAATGAAAAATCTTCTTCTTCATTAATCTTATGATAGACACCCACGCCATAAACGTATTTATTTCTGTTCGTATAGCCTGCAACCCGGTAATCAGATTGGATATTGTTTGCCGGAATCTTATAGTCACTTCCGTTACTTTCCCAAGGATTTAACCTGTTGTAATTGAAGTTTGCCTTAAATTCTGTTTTACTTAATTTGAAGCTTGAATTCATTCCGAGATAATTATTGAATTTCTTTTTAAAAGCAGCAGTTTCTAAAAAAGTCAGTTGGTAACCTTCTTTTTTGTTTCTTTTTCTGGTAATCAATATGACAGACCTGCCTTCGGCTTCATATTTTGACGACGGATTATCAATGATTTCTATTGTTTTGATGTCCTCAACCGATAGCGCATTCAGGTCGTTCATTTCAACTTTCTGATTGTCTATATACACTAATGGCGTTCCTTTTCCTATAACCGTAATTTTTTCCCTATCCGGGCTTATTTGGATTTTGGGGAGCCTCGACAAAAGGTCTAAAGTATTGGAAACGGTTTTGTGAATTGAATTTGCGATATCAATCTTAACATTTCCGTTTTTATAAATAAATGTTTTCGTGTTTCCTTCAATGACAACTTCTTCCATTTGATTCAAGGTGTCGTTTTCTGTTTTCTGGGCAAAAGAAGGATAACTTGCCAATAGTACGGTCAGTACTACTAACCTAATTTTCATTATCAGAATTGTTTAGCCAGTTTAACCAATCTGCAGCGATTTTATCCCAATTATACACTTCATAATTAACAGTACCATCCTCATTGACAGGAAAATAATTATGCTCCAGATTCAGATAGCTTTTAAAAATGTAATTGTCTTTTTTTTCGCGGATGGCTTCAATTTGAAACAAGTCATTGAACGGACCTGACCAATCTTTGGTTCCATAAGAAACCAATACCGGAATCTTTAAGCCCATCAGGTTATCTTTTTGAGGTAATGAAAAACTGTAGGTCGTTTTATAGGTATCGCCATTCGTCAGACTTGTATCGTTAGAATGTGCAACGACCTTTTTCCAATGTTCTATCGTATTTTTTCCTTCATCTGTGAAATCCGTGTCAAAGCTTCTGCTCTGTGCCAAAATATTCATTATTCTTCCATAAGGATTGCCTCCTGAATAAATCAGGTGGGTGATTTTTTTATTGATAGAGGCCATTTTTGCAGCAATAGAACTACCTTCGGAATGTCCGGCTACAACCAGTTTTTTATTCTTTACCCAACGTTCTTTAGCCAGCTGCTTTACTATGAAGTTATTCCGAAACACATAATAATCCAGATAATTTCTTTCGGTATATCCTTTGGGCGGGATTTCCTTTTCTATGTCTTTCAAATACATATAGTCTTTCCCTAATTTATTGACATCAGAAATAATTGGTATGAATGGTTTTCCGACAATAACAATATGATAGGTTTCGAGAAAGGAATTCTCATCAAATGGTAGTGTACCGTAAAGCCCTTTTTCATCATATTTTACAACAGGTTGCGGCAGACTTCCCTGGCAAAAGAAGAAAACAGGTTTGGCTAACTTTTCTTCGCCTTTTTTAGAGATAACAATAATATCAACCGGGTCGTCCTGATATTTCATAGCAATATGTCTGTAGCCGAAATCTTCCGGGATTTTCTGTGAATAGGAATAGATTTTTGAAAACAGCAGCATAATTATAAATACTTGTTTGGTTTGCATTTTGCGATTTGAAATTGTTCATATATCGTATGTAGCAAAATTGGTTTAAAAACAGACTGCGAGAGTTAATGCTAGGTTAATGCTGGGTTAATGTCTTTTTTTTCAGAATAAATCGCTTATTTTTGGTTCTGCAATCTGTTAGTATGAAAAAGAAAATCAACCTATTAATAGGATTCTCGGCTCTGGTTCTGGTCGTGCTTTCGGCCATACAATACTATCTGGTCAAAACTACCTATGAGTATAAAGTCGAGCAGTTCCGTTCTGAAATCAAGGCAAAAATTGCAAAAATCACCAACGATTATAGTGATATCGATTCTACCATATTCAGCAAAAAAGACTTGTTGTATAAACAATTAGCAGAAAATTATTTGCGGGATAAAAGCACTCGTTTCCATATTAAAAATGCCCTGCTGCAAAATGAATTCAAAAGTGAACTTACCCGAAAATTGCAGGAAGAATTTGAAAATGAAATACCAAACCTGACTATAGATTTTGCGATTGTTTTAGACAAATTCGTGATTTATGACGCTACAAAAGAGGCCGACACTATATTCGCAGAAAAGCCTTTTATTGAAAATAAATTATACGGTGACCTGGCTTCTCTGGACGATGCTTTCCTGATTCGGAATTATGTGGGAACTACCAGCGGTTCATTCAAAAAACAGGAACTCAATTCCGATTATAAACTTCTGACGGAAGACACCTTATACGTATCCATTAAAAACTGGGAATATATCGTACTTAAAAGAATGGCACTCATTCTTATTTTTGCTGTTTTCTCCATACTCACACTAATCACCCTTTTCGTAATCGCTTTAAAAGCCCTGATTAAGCAAAAGAAAATCAGTGACATTAAGACTGACTTTATCAATAATATTACCCATGAGCTCAAAACACCGCTAACCACACTTTCTGTTTCTACAAAAATTCTGGAACGTAAAGAAATACGCGAAAATGAAGAAACCTATAACACGGTGTTGGGAACCATTATTCGCCAGAATAATCGTCTGCAAAATCTAATTGACCAGGTGATGACCAATTCCTTAGGCTATGAAGAAATTGAACTGCACAAAGAAAAAGTGCTGATGCCTGACTTTTTAAATTCAATTATCAACGATTTCCAGATTGCCTATCCCGATATTTTGATTGAAAAAATGCTCGATTCCAAAAAAATCAGTATTAACCTAGATAAGTTCCACCTGACCACCGCTATCACCAATGTTTTAGAAAATGCCGTAAAATATGGCTGTACAAACATTAAGGTAAAATCTTCGTTGGAGGAAGGTCAGTTTGCCATCAGCATTTCAGATGACGGAATTGGTATTTCGAAAAACAAACATTCCCTCCTGTTTGATAAATTTTACCGTGTAGAACAGGGCGACCTGCATGATGCCAAAGGATTGGGGTTAGGACTTTATTATGTAGACCAGATTATAAAAGCACATCAGGGAAGCATTCATGTTATTAGCGACCTTGGCAAAGGAGCTACTTTTGACCTTAGACTTCAGGTTTCCAACGGATAATTTATTTAAGCAGTGGCGATTACTATCAAAAAAGTACTTTTAGCAGAAGATGATTTTGATTTTGCAATGATTCTCAAGCAATATCTTGACCTTCATAATTTTCAGGTTTTTTGGGCCAAAGATGGCGAAGAAGCGTTGAACCTTTTCCAAAACGAAGAATTCAGTATCTGCATTTTTGATGTCATGATGCCTAAAATTGACGGATTCACACTGGCAGAAAAAATCATTAAAATTAATCCGGAAGTTCCTTTTGTTTTTCTCACAGCCCGAAAATTAAAAGACGATAAAATCAAAGGACTAAAATTAGGGGCCGACGATTATATTGCCAAACCTTTTGAAGCAGATGAACTGGTTCTCCGTTTAAATAATATAGTAAGAAGAAGTGAAAAGACATCTCTGCCTGTTTCAGAAGAAATCCGAATTGGTGATTATGTTTTTAATCCGCAGCGTCTGGAATTGAAAATCGGAGAAACTATTCAAAGAGTTACTGAAAAAGAAGGTTCCTTAATTTTTTTCCTTTACAAAAATAAAAACCAACTGTTGAAACGGGAAGAAATACTAAAAGCTGTTTGGGGAAATGATGATTTTTTTTCAGGTCGAAGTATGGATGTTTTTATCAGCCGTTTGAGAAAATACTTTGGAAATGACCCAAAAATCTCTATTGAAAGTATCCGTAATATCGGATTGGAGTTCAAACTCAAACAATAAAAAAGCAGACCTGTAAGCCGGGTTCTGTATTTCTTAAAAAGAAACCCTTATCATTTATCTAGATTCCGAATTACTCCGGAACTCAATCTACCTACCCTTCGGCAACGGACGAGCAGCCCTTAAAAGCCGATATACTTGGTATTTCACCACATAGAGTTTACCTGGTTTCACTACAGCATTACCTGTACATACTTTCTGTTGCACTTGTCCTCCCGGAATTGCTTCCGGTGACGGGCGTTACCCGCTATGTTGCTCTATGGTGCCCGGACTTTCCTCCCTCTTTTTCAAGACGGCGATAAGGCGGTCTGCGACTGCAAAACTAATGCAATTAATCGAGATTTCCATTAATCTGTAATCTTACCTTATAATCTTATAAACTCAATTAACATTCCGTTAGCAACTTCAGGGAAATTTATATTGTAAATTAGAAATACTAAAAACCAATTAAAAATATAAGTCATGGACCATCAAATGTATCATTATGCCACCGTATCCAAAGCTTTGGAAGAGTTGGCAGAAAAAGGATTCACAGTAGATTTTAATCTTGAAGCAGACCGTATTAAAGATTGTGGTGATTGCTTTGAAATTGTCCACATATACCGTTATGAAGGAGCTACCGACCCTGGAGACGAAGCAACCGTATACGGAATCAAATCGGACAAAGGTGAAAAAGGAGTCTATGTTTCCGGAGACCTGTCTTTTTCAGAAGACGAAGCAGCCCAAACTTTACATGAACTCGTAATTAAAGGCAGACAGCCTTCTGAATAAAGCATGAACCGATTAGAGGCAAAACTTCAAAAAATTGGCAGTAATCCAAAAGTAACAGCCCAGTCTGTAGGATTGAGATATGCTCCTCAAATGCATAAAGGCTATTACAGAATAAAAGGCAAAGACAATGCTTTTGTCTACAAGGATGAAAACAATACGATAATTAAAGATAAGTCTGTAATCGAAAGAATAAAAAAGCTGGTCATACCACCGGCTTGGGAGAATGTTTGGATTTCTCCTTATGAAAATGGGCATTTGCAAGTCACCGGAATTGATGCCAGAGGAAGAAAACAATACCGTTATCATCCGAATTGGAATAAAATCCGGAATCAATCTAAGTTTTACAGATTGAGACGGTTTGCAAATGCCCTTCCAATGATACGGAAACAAATCGAAAAAGATTTGAATCGTAAAGGACTTCCTTATGAAAAAGTAGTCGCGTTGGTTGTTAAACTAATCGAACTGACCCATATTCGTGTTGGAAATGATGCCTATAAAAAATTATATGGCTCTTTTGGATTAACAACATTGCGGGACAAACATGTGAAGTTTTCTAATTCATCCGTCTATTTTGAGTTTAAAGGCAAAAAAGGGGTGTCGCATAAAATAAGTCTGCAAAGTCGCAAGTTGGCCAATCTGGTCAAAAAATGCAAAGAAATTCCGGGACAGGAACTTTTCCAGTATTATGATGATGAAGGAAAACACCACTCCATTGGCTCGGCAGACATTAATAATTATCTCAAAGAAATTACACACGAAGATTTTACGGCAAAAGATTTCAGGGTATGGGCAGGAAGCGTGCACGCTCTGTTTACTTTTCAGGAAATAGGCCAGTTTATTACGGTTACGGAATGCAAAAGAAATATCGTTTCGGTTATTGATGATGTGGCCAAAAAGTTGGGAAATACCAGAGCTGTCTGTAAAAAGTACTATGTGCATCCTACCGTCATCGCCTCTTATGAAAAAGGCTCTATCTGGAATTATAAGGTAAAAGCTAATATTAAAAACAATAAACTGAACCCCGAAGAAGAAGCATTGGTCAGACTCTTGAAAAAAGAAACTATTGCTGAAGTTTTAGGATAAATTAAAAATTGTCATGAAAAAAACAATCTGGCTTTTTATGGGAATCGGTTTTATTTCCTGTTCCGACAAAAAAGCAAAAACTATTGAAACCACTCCTGTTTCAGATACGATTGCTGAAACTATTTTGGTTAAAACTACTGATAAAAAACAGCTTATCATTCCGGGAAAAAGCATAGGACTTACCCATTTGGGACAAAATGCAGAAACACTCGCTGCTTTAGGACGACCTGATTTTTCTGATGCAGCTATGGGAAAAGCCTGGAGTACCTGGTATTCCAAAGACGATAAGAAAAACGAGTTGAATATTTATACAACTTATAAAAATTCTGAAATGACCGAAAAAGTAATCCGGCTTATCCGTATTACTTCTCCGGAATTTAAAACGGAAGAAGGAATTTCAACGGGAAGTTCTATAAATACAATCCGAAACAGTTATCCAAAATTAGTATTATGTGGAAAATACAAAGATGCAGAAGGCACCGTTGAAATATATGATGCTGTAGATTTGGGAATTGCATTTGAAATCAGAAAAGAAAACTGTATCAGTATTATCATCCATGAAACCGGCAAAAAAGTAACTGACGAATACATTACTTTCCATCCCGATATGGAACGCTTTTAAGTATAGAAAAACTAATTTTAAAACTTTTCAACAGTATTTTTTAATCTTTAAATTTAGACCTATATTTGTCGTCCAGTCAAATTTCTATGGAACATTTCGTTGTATCAGCCCGCAAATACCGTCCGCAAACATTTAAAGATGTTGTGGGTCAGCAGACTATTACAAATACCTTGTTGAATGCTATAGAAAACAACCACCTTGCACAGGCTTTGCTTTTTACCGGACCACGTGGTGTTGGTAAGACAACTTGTGCCAGAATCCTGGCCCGTAAAATAAACCAGGAAGGTTATGACGACCCAACCGAAGATTTTGCTTTCAACGTTTTTGAGCTGGATGCCGCATCCAACAACTCGGTTGACGATATCCGAAATCTGATTGACCAGGTACGTATTCCACCACAAACAGGCCAATACAAAGTTTATATCATTGACGAGGTGCACATGCTTTCGCAGGCTGCTTTCAATGCGTTTTTAAAAACCCTGGAAGAACCGCCAAAACATGCCATTTTTATATTAGCAACTACAGAAAAGCATAAAATAATTCCAACGATATTATCACGTTGCCAGATATTCGATTTCAAAAGAATTACGGTAAAAGACGCCAAAAACCATCTGGCAGATGTAGCCAATAGCGAAGGAATTACTTTTGAAGATGATGCTTTGCACATTATTGCCCAAAAAGCCGATGGTGCAATGCGTGATGCCTTGTCTATTTTTGACAGGGTCGTCAGTTTTTCAGGAAACAACCTTACCCGATTGGCAGTAACCGAAAACCTGAATGTACTCGATTATGAGACTTATATCAACATGACCGACTTGATTTTGGAAAACAAAATCCCGGAACTGCTGATTGCTTATAATGAAATTCTATCCAAAGGTTTTGACGGACATCATTTTATTGCCGGACTTGCTTCCCATTTCAGGGATTTGCTGGTTTCAAAAACCCCTAGCACTTTGGCTTTGCTCGAAGCCGGAGAACAAGCACAGAAAATGTACGGATTGCAAGCCCAAAAAGCTTCACAGGATTTTCTTTTAAAAGGAATTGACCTGGCAAATGACTGTGATTTAAAATTCAAATCCAGCCAAAACCAACGTCTTCTTGTTGAACTTTGCTTAATGCAATTGGCCTCTATCACTTTTGATGGAGAAAAAAAAAAGTTGACGGATATATAATCCCACCGAATCACTTTTACGGAAGAGTACTCGAAATTCCTGTTAAATCACCGGAAATCATTGAAGTAGGAACGGCTCCAATTGTAGCTGAACCCATTCCTATAATAGAAAAACAGCCCGAAAAAGAAAATGTTACCCCTAAAACTGAAATTACGACAAATGACATCAGCGTGGCGCAAGTTAATCGTTTGTCCCTTAAAAGTGTCCTGGGCATACGTGAATTGGAAAAAGCCAGCAACGCTATAGTAAGACATGAGGCTGAATTGCCTAAAGAACCTTTTACAGAAACTGACATGCTGTTGCAATGGAACAAATATGCTCAGCGTTTGGGCGATAAAGGATATAAAATTCTGGAAGCGCTTTTATTAATTAATGACCCTAAATTAAAAGGAACTACCATTTATCATGAGCTTCCTAACGAAGGTTCAAAAATTGAATTTGAATCTGAAAAGCATGACCTTTTAGGGCATTTGCGTGGGAAACTCCATAATTACGATATCCAAATCGAGGTTGTTGTCAACGAAACCGTTGAGAATAAGTTTGCCTTTACACCTCAGGACAAATACAACAGGCTCAATGAAATTAATCCGAGCCTGGATATTTTGCGAAAAACGTTCGACCTTGATATTTAGGATTTTTGATTTAAGATTTTTGAATTTCGCTCTTAAATCCTAATTCTGATATCTTAAATCTAAAATCTTCCTTCTTAAATCTTATTATAATACATCGCCTTAACAATACCGTCTGAAAGCCCTATTTTTGGCACATAGATATTGCGGGCACCACTCCATTTCATTGCATTAAGATATACTTTGAGCGCGGGTATAATTACATCCGCACGGTCTGCATTGAGCCCCAGTTCGGCTATTCTTTGCTCATAGGAAAGTCCGTTGAGAAAAGAAAACTGAGAATTCAGATACATATACGACAAAGGCTTTTCCTGTAATTTTCCTGACATTTTAAAAACCTTATTAATATTTCCGCCGGAACCAATCATGTTGATGTGTTCGTAATCTTCCGTCACATGTTTAATCCATTTCTCAATTTCCTGCCATACGATGTCATTAACCATATTATTCAGCAAACGTACGGTTCCAATCTTAAATGATTTGGAGGCGACTATCTTGCCTTCTGTAAAAAGAGAAAATTCAGTACTGCCTCCGCCAACATCTACATAAAGATAGGTTTGGTCGGTTTTCAGCAAATGGTGCAGGTCTGAAGAAGCAATTATAGCCGCTTCTTTCTTTCCGTCAATAATTTCAATTTTTACATCTGCCTTTTTCTTAATCAGGTCTACGACTTCCTTGCCATTGTATGCCTCACGCATAGCAGAAGTTGCGCATGCCATATATTTTTCTACTTTATGCACTTTCATCAAAAGTTTGAATGCCTTCATGGCATCCACCATCCTTTCGATATTTTCTTCCGTAATTTCTCCTACGGTAAAAGCATCCTGACCCAGACGAATCGGGACACGCACCAGGGAACTTTTGCTAAATTGGGTTTCTTTTCCTTTTTGTTCAACAATATTGGCAATCAGCAGGCGCATCGCATTGGAGCCAATATCTATCGCCGCATATTTTCTTATCGTAATCATAAATTATTTATTCTATCATTTTAATAAAGCCGGAAACAATACCATTTCTGACCGTGAACAGATGTACAAACTAATTAAGGTTTTCTGCAATTACTTCCAGTTTGTTTCTGTAATAATTATAGGTTTCTAACTGTGCCCTGAAGACAGGAGCATCTTTGCGAACCCTGTACAAATTGTCTAATTTTTCAGAATGCAGCCTTGCTTTTACATTTCCTTTCCAGCCTATATTGAAGGTATCTATCAATTCCTGTTTTATGCTCTCATCATAAATAGGACAGGTAACTTCAACCCTTTCATCAAGATTTCGGGTCATAAAATCGGCTGATGAGATGTACACTTCCGGATCGCCATCATTATTAAAAATATAAACACGGGAATGCTCCAAATAATTATCGACAATACTGATGGCTTCTATATTATCGCTCATTCCCGGAACACCCGGAATCAGGGAACAAATTCCTCTCACAATCAGCCTTATTTTTACTCCTGCCCTGCTTGCATCATACAGTTTATCAATCATACCATAATCTGAAAGGCTATTCATTTTCAAACTGATATGAGCTTCTTTTCCTTCTTGAGCATTGGCAATTTCCCTATCAATCAGTTTTTCAAAACGTGTTCTTGTGTAATGGGGTGAAACGATAAGGTGTTTATATCGGTGTACGCGGTAATTGATATCAAAGAAATCAAAAATCTTTGCGACATCTTTTAATATTTTAGAATGGCTCGTAAACAAGGTCACATCAGTATAAACCTTAGCTGTTGATTCGTTAAAATTCCCGGTCGAAATTAGTCCGTAGCGTTTTACCTTTCCTTCTTCAACACGTTCAATCACACATATCTTACTGTGAACTTTCAGCCCTTTTATTCCAAAAATCAATTCAATTCCTTCAGTCTGCATCTGTTCTGCATACGAAATGTTGCTGGCTTCATCAAAACGGGCCTGCAATTCGATTTGTACAGTTACTTTCTTGCCATTTTTTGCTGCATTAATCAAGGAACTGATAATCTGGGAATTTTTAGCCAGACGGTACAAAGTAATCTTTATCGAAATTACTTTTGGATCCAGTGCTGCTTCACGTAAAAATTTAATCAGGTAAGAAAACGATTGGTAAGGCGCATTGACCAGATAATCTTTTTTGGCAATCTTTTCAAGCATGCTCCCTTCCAGACTTAATCCGTCAACCGGCAAAGGAACATTAGACTGGTATAAAAGATCTTGTCTCCCAAGATTAGGAAAATCCATATAATCCCGTCGGTTATGGTATCTTCCTCCAGGAATAATACTATCTGTCGAGTCGATTCCCATTTTATTCAGGAAAAATTTCAGCGTATCTTTTTCTATAGACTGGTCATATACAAAACGCACCGGTTCCCCTATCCTGCGATCTTTTACACTGGTGGAAATTTTTTCCATCAAACTTTTGCTCTGATCACTATCAATATCCAGCTGTGCATCTCTCGTTATTTTTATCATGTGTGCTGATATGCTCTCATAGTCAAAAATATTGAATATACTGCCCAGGTTATATCTTATAACATCATCCAACAATATGATATATTGCTTATCATTGCTTGATGGTAATACAACAAACCGGTTTATGGTTTTTGGAATTTCAATAACCGCATAGCGTACGTCCTTTTTTGGTTTTTTGATTTTTAATACCGTATCCTTGACAACTATTTTGGTTGTTGATTTGGGTTTGGTCATAACCAATTTAACAGCCAGATATCCGGATGTATCCTTTAAAACAGGAAATTCGGCAAGATCATTCAAAATAATCGTTACCAGAGCCGGACTGACTTTCTGTATGAAAAAGTCTTTTATAAAATTTTCCTGTTCACGGGAAATTTCGGTCTCGTTAATGATAAAAATATTCTCGTTTTCGAGCTCACTTTCAATATTGCTCAGGATCCTTAAACTTTCCGATTGTTGCTGAATTACGATTTCTGTTATATCCTTGACCAATTGCTGCGAACTGATGCCTCCCAAAAGTTTTTCACCTGAAACACCTGCATGGCTCAATCTGCGGATAGCTGCAAATCGGACACGGAAAAATTCATCAAGATTATTGGAAAAAATTCCTAAAAATCGGAGTCTGTCTAATAGTGGTACATTTTTATCGGCGGCTTCTTGAAGAACTCTCGCATTAAAAGCAAGCCAGCTTTTTTCACGATCAATATAACGGTAATCAGTTGGTGGAATCATATTTTTTTAAATCTCTAGGAAAAATCACTTGTTGCGTTTTGCCCTTATCGATCGATTGCCAGTCATTGCTTTGAAAATTAATAGAAACAAATCCGGTTGTAGGAACATTATCGATAAAAACGTTCCCAAATTTATTAACAAAATTTGTTATAGCATCATTATGTCCGAAAAGAATAACGTTGTCATAATCATTATTACATGATTTTATAATTTTCTCCAGCTGACGGTCATCGAAAGTATACAGTTCGTCCTTAAAAATAATGCTTTCAATCGGACATGAAAGATTTTGGGCAAAAATAATAGCCGTTTCTGAAGCTCTTTTTGCTGTGCTGCTTAGTATAGTAAAAGTTTTAGGAAGGTGTTTTCCTATTTCCATCGAAACCAAATGGGCATCCTGCATTCCTCTACTGGCTAAAGGACGATCTTTATCCAGAAGTGGGGCATTCCAGCTTGATTTCCCATGTCGTATTAATATCAAATTTTTCATAAATGATAATTTAAAAAACTAGTTAGACTTCAAAAAACACCACTATTTATAAGAACAAATTACAAAAAAAAGTTTACTTCACAGACATTTTAAGCACTTTTATCGAAAAAACTACCGATTTCGATTAGTTAAATATTTATTAACATAAATTCGCTATAGAAAAGTCAATTAATATAAACTTTAGACTACCATCAGTTGCAAATTTTAGATAGCAAAACTTAATACCACCTTTTGAAGTTTTCTATCAGTCAGGTTGCAAAATTTCCCTTTTAACAAATACTCTGTATCCAAAAATACTTGGACTGTCATTCTATGCTTTTATTTTAACGATAAATCAATAAAGAAACCAGAAAACTGACAATAATTAAAAAATCGAATTGAATAACCAGAGAATTATGTAAAAAAGATACTTTAACGACTATTTATGCTATTCACGGATAAAATTATTTATCTAAAAAACTAGATGTTAGTTTTATCCCGAAAAGTAATTCGAATGTTCTTATTTCTATCAAAATAAGATCTATGCTTTTTAAAAAACTTTACCCAAAAAATACGTACATGAAAAATTTTACGCTGCGTGAGGAAATAAAAGTTCCACAAGCTTTTATCACCGAAAAGAAAAATGGCTGCCTAAAAAAACAAGTCCGATTTAATAACAAAATAGTTCTTAGTAGATTATTTCTCCTAGGCTTGTTAATTTTAGTTGCGATACCTTCGTTTGCACAGCAAAAAGAACTTCCAGTATCCGGCAGGGCTACAAAGCCTAATATTCCCTATGCTCCTAAAGTAAAAGAGAATAAGGGCGGACTGGAATATCAAACCATGGCTGTTGCCGGATCAATTTCGGTAGCAGAAAATGCTACATACAATGCTTATACACCAGAACAATTGGTGAAAAACCTTTTTGTTACGGGTTGCTTATCGGCAAGCAATGTTAGATTTGGTTATTATTCAAGAAATAACAATACTTACACGTGGCAAAACCATACATGGTCATCAACACCTGGAAATCGCCAATTAGCTTATTTCAATAAAGCAACTTCTACTTTTCCTATTGAAGAAGGATTATTGCTTACGACCGGAAAAGCTTCATCTGCGATGGGACCAAACAATACGGGAGGAAGCACGGACGAAATGGTAAGTGCTGCCAATGATCCTGATTTGGCAAGCATTACAGGGAGAAGAATTTACGATGCTGCGACTTTGGAATTTGATTTCGTACCAGCAGGTAATACTTTAGAATTTAAATATGTCTTTTCTTCAGAAGAATATTTGGAATATTGTGAAACCGGATATAATGATGCCTTTGGTTTTTTCTTAAGCGGTCCTGGAATTTCAGGTCCTTACAGAAATAATGCTATCAATTTGGCATTACTTCCTAGTAGTACAACTCCAATCTCTATCAATACAATCCACGCGGCAGGAACAAACGTTGATGGTGTTAATTTCCCTGCAGTAAACGGACAATATTATCAAAATAATGCAGCTGGATCAACTACTACACAATTTGATGGAAATACCGTTATCTTAACTGCTACCTATCCTGTTACACCTTGCTCCACCTACAGAATCAAATTGAGTATTGGTGATGCAAGTGACCAGAAATGGGATTCCGGAGTTTTTCTGGGAGCCCGAAGCTTCAACTCCGAAAATATTGTTCTTACGAACTATGGAAATATGATTGAAAACCAGAACAATATTTTTGAAGGATGTAATAATAAATTCAGAGTACAAAGAACTGGCAGTGATATTTCACAGCCATTAGTTGTGAATCTGCTTTTGTCAGGAACTTTTACCAATGGAGTCGACATTCAGACAACTGGCGGACAGCCATTTCCAACACAGGTAACAATTCCGGCTAACCAAACTTATATCGACATACCTTATACTACAGTAGCTGATGCTATTTCAGACAATAGTGAAACTTTTATTGTAAGGACAATAACAAGCTGTCCTTGTTCCAGTGACGTAGTATATGTAACGCAAACGATGACCATCTACGAAACGGCTGTTCTTAATTCTATCAATGCTACTAATGCACAGTGTAACGGACAAAACAATGGAACATTGACCGTAAACGTTTCAGGTGGTTCAGGAAGCTACTTATATTCTATTGATAATGGTGCAAATTGGCAAAGTATCAATACTTTTTCAAACCTGTCACCAGGAAATTATACTGTAGTTGTAAAAGACCCTGGAAGTTGTAAACCAAATCTTAGTGGTACTGCTACTATTGGAAACCCTACTCCTATTGTTGCAAATGCTGGACCTGATGTTACTATCTGTCCGGGAGGAAATACGCAACTAAGCGGTAGCGGTGGTGTTATTTACAGCTGGAGTCCGTCAACAGGATTAAATTTCAATAATATTGCGAATCCTATTGCTTCTCCAACAACAACTACTACCTACACACTGACAGTAACCAATGCTAACGGGCAATGTGCATCAACAGATCAGGTAGTTGTTAATGTTGATTCAGCGCCTGTAGCGCCAACTGCTGCAAGCGTAAACAATAATAATATCTGTTCAAATGCAGGTGGAAATATTGTTTTATCTGCTACAGGAGGATCAGGCACTACCTTAAAATGGTATACTTCAAGTTGTGGCGGAACACCAATCGGAACAGGAAATAACCTTTCAGTTGAAGCTCCAACTCAAACAACTACCTATTATGTACGTTGGGAAAACAGCTGTGGAAATTCAACATGTGCTCAAGTGACTGTGACTGTAAAACCTACTGTTACCTTGACTGGTCCGGCTAATGCCAGTATTCAGGGATGTAACCAAAGTAGTATTACTCCTTTGACTTATAGCGAAACACCTGTCTCAATTACATTGGCACAATTCCAAAGTGCAGGAGGAACAACTTCAAATGCATCTCTGGCACATACAATAACTTATAAAGACACTAAAACAGGTAGTTGTCCTACGGTTGTCACCAGAGTATTTACAGTTGCAACAGACTGTACAACTGCAAATTTTACTCAGACAATCACAATAAACGACACCACTGCTCCAACATTTAACGGAACATTGCCATCAAACATCATAGCCGCTTGTGGAAACATCCCGGCTGCGGCTGCGCTTACCGCAACCGATACCTGCGGAAGCGCAACGGTAACATTCGCAGAGACAAGAACTGACGGCGCTTGCCCTGGAAGCTACACCCTTACTAGAAAATGGACGGCTACCGACCTTTGCGGTAATACAGCCGTACATACGCAAGCAGTAACCGTAACCGATACACAGGCTCCTGTATTCTCAGGAACACTACCTGCGGCTAGTATCACTGCATCTTGTGGAAACATCCCAGCTGCGGCTACGCTTACTGCAACTGATGCCTGTGGAAGCGCGACTGTAACTTTTGCTGAGACTAGAACCGATGGTGCTTGTGCTGGAAGCTACACGCTTACAAGAAAATGGACGGCTACCGACCTTTGCGGTAATACAGCCGTACATACCCAGGTAGTAACCGTAACCGATACACAGGCTCCTGTATTTACTGGAACACTACCTGCGGCCAGTATCACTGCTTCATGCGGAAACATCCCAACTGCGGCTACGCTTACTGCAACTGATGCCTGTGGAAGCGCGACTGTAACTTTTGCTGAGACTAGAACCGATGGTGCCTGCGCCGGAAGCTATACCCTTACAAGAAAATGGACGGCTACCGACCTTTGCGGTAATACAGCCGTACATACCCAGGTAGTAACCGTTACCGATACCCAGGCTCCTGTATTCACAGGAACATTGCCTGCGGCTAGTATCACTGCTTCATGCGGAAACATCCCAACTGCGGCTACGCTTACTGCAACTGATGCCTGTGGAAGTGCAACTGTAACTTTTGCTGAGACTAGAACCGATGGTGCTTGTGCCGGAAGCTACACGCTTACAAGAAAGTGGACGGCTACTGACCTTTGCGGTAACACTGCCGTACATACGCAAACAGTAACCGTAACCGATACACAGGCTCCTGTATTCGCAGGAACATTGCCTGCGGCCAGTATCACTGCTTCATGCGGAAACATCCCAACTGCGGCTACGCTTACTGCAACTGATGCTTGTGGAAGCGCGACTGTAACTTTTGCTGAGACAAGAACTGACGGTGCCTGCGCCGGAAGCTATACCCTTACAAGAAAATGGACGGCTACTGACCTTTGCGGTAACACTGCTGTACATACGCAAGTAATAACCGTTACCGATACCCAGGCTCCTGTATTCACAGGAACATTGCCTGCGGCTAGTATCACTGCTTCATGCGGAAACATCCCAACTGCGGCTACACTTACTGCAACTGATGCCTGTGGAAGTGCAACTGTAACTTTTGCTGAGACTAGAACCGATGGTGCTTGTGCCGGAAGCTACACGCTTACAAGAAAGTGGACGGCTACCGACCTTTGCGGAAACACTGCCGTACATACGCAAACAGTAACAGTAACCGATACACAGGCTCCAACATTTACTGGAATACTACCTGCGGCTAGTATCACTGTATCTTGTGGAAACATCCCAACTGCGGCTACGCTTACTGCAACTGATGCCTGTGGAAGCGCGACTGTAACATTCGCCGAGACAAGAACCGATGGTGCTTGTGCCGGAAGCTACACGCTTACAAGAAAGTGGACGGCTACTGACCTTTGCGGTAACACTGCCGTACATACGCAAACAGTAACCGTAACCGATACACAGGCTCCTGTATTCG